>Ga0209381_1005076_pt1 | contig 11073 bp, 6 predicted proteins | sample DewCreD2012metaG_FD_184111 | JGI IMG/M metagenome (GOLD analysis project Ga0209381, IMG submission 184111) | Hot spring sediment bacterial and archeal communities from British Columbia, Canada, to study Microbial Dark Matter (Phase II) - Dewar... ...
AAAGGACACGCCGTCCACCGCCCGCAGCGGGGCCGCGGCGGGACCGAACCAGGTCTTCAACTCGCGCACGTCCAACAGCGGCGCGTCCGGCATCTTGCGCTCGACTCCCCCCCCGCGCGCGCGGCGGCGCCCGGCTTCAGCGCGGCGTCCCCGCCCCCTCGGCCTTCGTGTAGTTCAACAGGCCCCCGGCCAGCAGAATCGCCCGCTGGCGCGGCGTCAGCGCCAAGGCCAGTTCCAGTTCCGCGCCCCGCGCCGTGTTGCGCAGCCGCACCCGGGTCGCTCCGCTTTCGACCGCCGCCCGCAGGCCTTCGATCCGCAGTTCGTCGCCGGCCTCGATCCGGCCGTAATCCGCCGCCTGCGTAAAGGTCAGCGGCACGATCCCGAAATTGATCAAGTTCGCCAGATGAATCCGCTCGATGGATTTTGCCACCACCGCCCGCACGCCCAGGAACATCGGGCACAGCGCCGCGTGCTCCCGGCTCGACCCCTGACCGTAGGATTCGCCGGCCACGATCACGTTGTGGCGGCCCGCGTCGCGGTTTCGCGCGGCGCGCTCGGCAAATTGGGGATCGAGCGGCTCGAACACGTACCTGGCATACGCCGCCACGTTGGAGCGGTACTTCAACCGCGCCCCCGCCGGCATGATGTGATCCGTGGTGATCTTGTCGCCCACCTTGATCGCGGCCACCCCCGCCAGATGTTCCGGCAGAGGCGTCCCGCGCGGCGCTTCGCCGATGTTCGGGCCGCGCACGATCTCGACCGGCGTCCCCGGCGGCGGCGGCGCCAGAAACAGCGAATCGTCGATCGCGAAACTGCGCGGAGCGCGCACCACGGGATAGCGGATTTCGCTCTGCGCGCGCGGATCCACGATGCGCCCGTGCAGCGCCGCCAGGGCCGCCACTTCCGGACTGACCAGATACACCCGCGCGCTGGGCGTGCCCGAGCGGCCTTCGAAATTGCGGTTGATCGTGCGCAGCGACACGCCGTTGGTGGGCGGCGCCAGGGAATTGCCGATGCAGAAGCCGCAGGCGCTTTCCAGGATGCGCGCGCCGGCCTCGATCAGGTCCGCCAGCAGCCCTTCGCGGGCGATCATGCTCAGCACCTGCCGCGTGCCGGGAGCGATTCCCAGGCTCACGTGCGGCGCGATCTTGCGCCCCTGCAACAGCTTGGCGACCATTTTCAAATCCCGGTACGAGGAATTCGTGCAGGAGCCGATCAGCACCTGATCGACCTTCAAGCCCGCCAGCGAAGCCACCGGCGCCACGTTGCCCGGCGAATGCGGCTTGGCGGCCAACGGCTCCAGGGCCGTCAAATCGATTTCGACCTCGCGGTCGTAGCGGGCGTCCGCGTCCGCGCTCAGCTCGCGCCAGACCGCGCCGCGGCCTTGCGCCTCCAGGAAGCGGCGCGTCACCTCGTCGCTGGGGAACACGGAAGTGGTTGCGCCGCATTCGGCGCCCATGTTGGCGATCGTAGCCCGCTCCGGCACGTCGAGATGTTTGACGCCCGGCCCGCCGTATTCGAACACCCAGCCCACGTTGCCTTTAGTCGAAAAAATTTCCAGGACCTTGAGGATCACGTCCTTACCCGTCACCCAGGCCGGCAGACGGCCGCGCAGGTTGATGCGCGCCACCCGGGGACAGGCCAGGTGGAACGGGCCGCCTCCCATGGCCACCGCCACGTCCAGCCCCCCGGCGCCGATGGCCAGCATGCCCAGGCCGCCGCCGGTGGGCGTGTGCGAATCGGCGCCCAGCAGGGTCTTGCCCGGCGCCCCGAAACGCTCGAGGTGCAGTTGATGGCAGATGCCGTTGCCCGGCCGCGAAAACACGGCGCCGAACTTGGCGGCCGCCGACTGCAGGTAAGCGTGGTCATCCGCGTTTTCCGGGCCGGCCTGAATCGTGTTGTGATCCACGTAGCTCACCGACAGCTCGGCGCGAATCCGCGGCAGACCGATGGCCTCGAATTGCAGGAAGGCCATGGTGCCGGTCGCGTCCTGGGTCAGGGTCTGATCAATCCGGATCGCCATCTCCTGGCCCGGCTTCAGTTCGCCGGCAACCAGGTGTTCGCTGAGAATTTTTTGGGTCAGGTTCATCCGATGTGGCTCCCCGCCGGATCCGCGATCACCGTATCGCGGGCCTCCGCCGCCGGTTGCGGATAATCCAGCGTATAGTGCAATCCCCGGCTTTCCCGGCGCTGTTGCGCCGAACGGATAATCAATTCGCCGACGTCGGCGATGTTCCGCAATTCCAGAGTTTCGGGCGTGACGAGGTAATCCAGATAGTATTGCCGGATTTCCTGGCGCAGGTTGCGAATCCGCCGGCTGGCGCGCTCCAGCCGCTTGTTGCTGCGCACGATGCCGACGTAGTCCCACATGCAGGTGCGCACCTCGTTCCAGTTGTGGGCCACCACGATGGCTTCGTCGCTCGGCACGGCGGCGCCGGATTCCCAGTCCGGAATGCGCGTCCGCCGGGCCGTCGGCGGTTCGGGCGCGCGCGCGATCCGCTCGGCCATTTCATAGGCGCACACCACGGCCTCCAGCAACGAGTTGCTGGCCAGGCGGTTGGCGCCGTGCAGGCCAGTGCAGGCCACCTCGCCGCAGGCGTACAACCCCGGCAGGGCCGTCGCGCCGTCCACGCCCGCCTCCACCCCGCCGCAGAAATAATGCGCGGCCGGCACGACCGGAATCAAGTCCCGCGCCATGTCGATGCCGAAACGCTGGCAGGTCTCGTAAATGTTCGGAAAGCGCTGGCGCAGAAACGCGGCCGGTTTGTGCCGGATGTCGAGGTACACGCACGGCGCGCCGGTGGCCTTCATCTCCCGGTCGATCGCCCGCGCCACGATGTCCCGCGAGGCCAGCGCTCCGCGCGGATCGTAGCGTTCCATGAAACTGCGCCCCTGCGCGTCCACCAGCCGGGCCCCCTCCCCGCGCACGGCTTCGCTGATCAGAAACGAGCGGGCTTGCGGATGGTACAGACAGGTGGGATGAAACTGAATGAACTCCAGGTTGCGGATCGGCACGCCCGCCCGCCAGGCCACCGCCACGCCGTCGCCGGTCGCAATGTCGGGATTGGTCGTGTACAGGTACACCTTGCCCCCGCCGCCCGTGGCCAGAATCACGTGCGGCGCGCGCGCGGCCAGAATTTCGCCGCTGCGCTCGTCCAGGAAATAAGCGCCCACGCAGCGGTTCTCGCCGCTCAGCCCCAGCCAGCCGGTGGTCACCAGGTCGATCAGCATCGCGTGCTCGCGGATCGAGACCGAGGTCTGCGCCTGCGCGCGCGCCAGGAGCACCGCCTCGAGATGCTGGCCGGTAATGTCGCCGCAATGCAACACCCGCCGCGTCGAGTGCCCGCCTTCCCGGCCCAGGTCGTAGCCGCCGCCCTTCGGCCGCTCGCAAAACTGCACCCCCAGCGCCTGCAGCTCGGCGATGCGCGCCGGGGCCGCGCTCACGATCCGACGCACCACCGCCTCGTCGCACAGGCCGTCGCCGGCGCGCAGCGTGTCCTGAACGTGCGCCTCGAAAGAGTCGTCGTCCGCCATCACGCAGGCAATTCCGCCCTGAGCTCGGTTGGTGTTGGTGTCCGCGCGCTCCTTCTTCGTCGCCACCAGCACCCGGCCGCGAGGCGCCAGGTGCAGCGCGGACATCAGCCCGGCAATGCCGCTGCCGACCACCAGATAATCGCAATCGATCGTCTTCATCGCCGCCACGGTTTTTCGACCGCCGCGCATCGTACCCCGGATTCGCCCCGGAAACAACAGAATCGGCAGCCCCTCCGGACACGGTCTTTTCTTTAGGCCTGTTTTTCGCACGCGGACGCCACGGAGGGCGTCCCTCCACGGTCACGAACACCGTTTCCTGCACTTTGGAGGGTCGGGCTCCGTCCCGACCGGCGAAAAAGACGCCAAAGGAAAAGACCGTGACCCTCCGGAAGTCTGTACAAAGTCTCCGCGGGGCGCGATACTATCGAAAAGCAGCATGGACAACCGCATGATCCGGCGCACCTTCAAAATCCGCGGCCTGGACTGCGCGGAGGAAATCCAGGCCCTCCAGGACACGGTCGGCAAACTGCCGGGCATCGAGAGCCTGCAGTTCAATCTCCTGGACGGCACGATGACCGTGCGGTCGGCCGCCGAAGCGCCCGACCGCGCGGCGATCCTCGACGCCGTGCGGCGGGCCGGTCTGCAAGCCGAACCCGCGGAGGAGGCGCGCGCCGCCGCGGCGGACGGCTGGTGGCAACGCCGCGGACGAACCGTCCTGTGCGCCGCCTCGGGCCTCTGCGTGCTGACGGGCCTGGCAACCCACGCTCTCCTGCACGGTAGCTTCTGGCACGCGCTCGTAGCCGGCGAAAGCGCGGCGCAACACGTGTTTCCTCTGCCCGTCGTCGCCCTCTATGCCGCCGCCGTCGTGACCGGCGGCTGGTATGTGGCGCCCAAGGCCTGGCTCGCGCTGCGCCGCTGGCGAGCGGACATGCATCTGCTGATGACCCTGGCCGTGCTCGGCGCGATGCTCCTCGGACAGTGGTTCGAGGCCGGAACGGTGGCTTGCTTGTTCTCCCTCTCCCTGCTGCTCGAATCCTGGAGCGTCGGACGCGCGCGCCGCTCGATCGGCGAGCTGCTCGATTTGACGCCGCCCACGGCCCGCTGCGTCTCGCCCGGGGATGGCGCGTTGGTGGAAACGCCCGTCGCCGCGGTTCCGCCGGGGGCCACCGTGCTGGTGCGGCCCGGAGAGCGGATTCCCCTGGACGGCGTCGTCACCCGGGGCCAAACCGCCGTGAACCAGGCGCCGCTCACCGGCGAGTCGGTGCCGGTGGCCAAGGGGGTCGGCGCCGAGGTGTTCGCCGGTTCGATCAACCAGGACGGCGTCATCGAACTGCGCGTCTCCCGGCCGGCCGCCGACACCATGCTGGCGCGCATTCTGCGCATGGTGGAACAGGCCCAGTCGCGCCGCGCGCCGCTGGAACAATGGGTGGACGCGTTCGCGCGGCGCTACACCCCCGCCATGATCGCGGTGGCGCTCGCGGTGGCCGTGGCGCCGCCGCTCTGCGGCGGCTCGTGGAGCCGCTGGTTCTACGAAGCGCTGGTCATCCTGGTCATTGCCTGTCCCTGCGCCCTGGTCATTTCCACGCCGGTCTCGATCGTGGCGGCGCTCACGGCGGCCGCCAAAGCCGGCATCCTGATCAAGGGCGGCGCCTTTCTGGAAGCGTTGACGCGCGTCAAGGTGTTCGCCTTCGACAAGACCGGCACGCTGACCACGGGTCAACCGGAAGTGCAGGAAATCGTGCCGTTGAATGGCCACAGCCGCGCCGAGCTTCTGGCGCGCGCCGCCGGCCTGGAAGCGCACAGCGAACACCCGCTGGCCGCGGCCATTCGACGCAAGGCCGAAGCCGAAGGGGTGCCACCGCTGCCCGCGCAAGATTTCCGCGTCCTGCAGGGCCGCGGCGCGGAAGCCCGGATCGCCGGCCGCCCTTTCTGGCTGGGCAGCCACCGCCTGCTGCACGACAAGGGGGTCGAGGAGGCCGAGCTTCACGCACACGCTCAGCGCCTGGAAGACGCCGGCCATTCCCTGGTGATCGTGGGCAGCGACCGGCATGTGTGCGGTCTGATCAGCGTGGCCGACAGCCCGCGCCCCGAGGCTCCCGCCCTGATCCGCGGACTGAAAGCCGCCGGCGTGCGCCGGGTCGTCATGCTGACCGGCGACAACCAGGGCACCGCGGATGCCGTGGGCCGCGTCCTGGGTCTCGACGAGGTCCGGGCGGAACTGCTTCCGGAGGACAAACTGCAAGCGATCGAGGAGCTCGAACGACGCCACGGTCCCATGGCCATGGTCGGCGACGGCATCAACGACGCCCCGGCCCTGGCCGCGGCCGCCATCGGCATTGCCCTGGGCGCCGCCGGCACCGACGCGGCCATCGAAACGGCGGACATCGCCCTCATGTCGGACGACCTGGCGCGGTTGCCCTGGTTGGTGCGCCACGCCCGCCGCGCGCGGCGCATCGTTCGGCAGAACATCGCGTTCGCGTTGGGAACCAAGGCGCTGTTCATGGCGCTGGCCCTGCTGCAAATGGCTTCGCTCTGGATGGCCATTGCGGCCGACATGGGCGCCTCCCTGCTGGTCATCTTCAACGCCCTGCGTCTCTTGCGCGGCGACCGGCGCCCCGGCCTTGCCGAAGCCCCGCGGGCCTGACCGCCGCAGGTTTTGTAGAACACCACCGCATCGCCAGCGATGCAGCCGGCGGCCGGGGCCGGCCGCCCTCCATTTGCGGCACAAGCCGCCGTCTGTGGCATCGGACTGCATCTGCCGCCGACTGGGCGAAGCGGTCTCCGCGAGCCCGCTGGTAAAGGTGGGAAAGGCCTGTCCCTTCTCGCGCCCTCTGCTCTTCTCACGCTACCCTTACCACTTCTTCTTCCATGCCGAAACCGCGCGAAGCGCCTTGGAGTGCGGCAGTCCTCTGCCGCTTTGCACTGGCCGTGTCCCATTCCAAAGCGCCAGAGGACTGGCGCAGTCCAAAAAGCTGACACCCAAGTCCAGCCGCCGGCGGCCATTTCCGGCATAAACCGCTGGGCGCAGCGGTGGAGGGCGCTCGGCCTCGAGCGCCAGCGTCCCCCGTCGGCGGCCGGGGCCAGCCGCCCTCCATTTCCGGCACAAGCCGCCGTGAGCTGCATGGGTCCCAAGAGTTTGTGGGCCGCAAGAGAACACAAAGAACGCAAAGGAAATGCAATGCGGGGTGCAACGCGAGGTGCAACGCGAGGTGTGTCCCCTCTCGCGCGCTGCCGAAACCGCGCGAGGCGCCTTGGAGTGCGGCAGTCCTCTGCCGCTTTACGCTGGCCGTGTCCCATGTCAAAGCGCCAGAGGACTGGCGCAGTCCAAAACGCTGACGCCCACGTCCGGCCGCCGGCGGCCATTTCCGGCATAAACCGCTGGGCGCAGCGGTGGAGGGCGCTCGGCCCCGAGCGCCGTCGTCCCCCCGCTGGCGGCCAGGGCCGGCCGCCCTCCATTTTTTGCCACAAGCCACTCAATCGGCAAGGGTTCCAGCCGTCGGAATGCCGCAAAAGAACACAAGGAACGCAAAGGAAACGAGCGCTGGCGACCGGCATTCGCAACCGTTGGGCGACGGTTCGATCCGTCACATATTCTTCTCTCAACACCGCTCTCGACTTCTCCGTCTTGCGTTCTATGCGTTCTTTCGCGGCTTTCTCCTGTTGCGCCTTAATCCCGCAGCGCACGACACGGATCTAGTCCCTCCGGTTTTCGAAGTGCAAGGGCGTTTCCACGTATTCTGCGCGGGCACTACCGTTGGCGTTGGCCGCCGTCATCGGCATGGGACAGAGCCGGAAAGTCGGACCCGAACCGTCGCGAGGTAGTTCTCGGCGACGTTCACAATGGCGACCCGCAGGCTTTGCTTACCGCCAGGCTTTGACAGGCAGGGCTGCGGATGACTCTGCCTTCCTGCAACGCAGGCGCCTCCCCCTCGCCTTCGCGGCTGCCGCTGCGCTTCTCGCCACCCGCAGATCACGGTGGACGAGCTCCGGCCGCAGCGCGCTCACGCGCCGGCGATGCGCGGCATGCGCATCGGCTCTGTCTCAAGCGTGGCTTGCAGGAAGCGCAGCAGCAGTTCCTGCTTGAGCGGCTGAGCCGCCGGCTCATGCCACAAGTTGCGGCGCTCTTCGGAATCTTCCAGCAGGTCGAACAGCTCGCCGTGGTTCAGCGTGCGGTACACGGTGAGCTTGTACCGCTCCTCGATGTAGGTGCGCAGGTGGCAGTGGTTCGTTCCGTGGTGGTTCTCCGCGATCGAGTAGCGACGCACCGCCCGCTCGCCGGCCCACGCCGGCCGCTGGTCCACACCCGTCATGCGGCCGGGCACCGGCAGGCCGGCCGCCGCCGCGAACGTCGGGGCGAGGTCGACCAGGTTCTGGAGCGCGTGGCTGACGACGCCGGCCGGCGTGTGTCCGGGCCAGCGCACGACGAAAGGCACGCGCAGCAGGTCCTCGTAGTGGTGCAGCGCCTTGGCCACCAGGCCGTGCTGCCCGAGAAAGTGGCCGTGGTCGGTGCTGAACACCACCAGCGTATTCTGCGCAAGGCCGAGGCGGTCCAGGGCATCCAGAATGCGGCCGATCTCGCGGTCCATGAAGCTGATCATGCCGTAGTAGCAGGCCATGTCCTTGCGCAGCTCGGCTTCGTCGTGCAGGTGGGAGCGAGCCCCGTGCAGGTGCCCGTCGTCGCCGAAAACGGCGCGGAAGTCCGGCTTCTTCTCCTGCGTAAGCGCGAAGTGCGGCGGGTTGGCCGCGTGCTCGCCCGCATGCAGCGTGCCGGGTTGCATGTCCGCGGGGTCGTACATCTCGGACCACGGCTTTGGCGCCAGGTACGGCGGATGCGGATCGTGAAAGCTGCTCCAGCAGAAGAAGGGCCGGCCCGCGGCCGCGGCGCGCTCGATCTGTGCGATCGTACGCTCACCGGTCCATCGCGTGTAGTGGAACTCCTCGGGCAGGTCCCAGGTCCGGCGTGAAAGAAGCCGCCGCCTCTTCTCCGGATCGGGCGGCCAATCCTCGAAGTAGTCGCGCCACTGAGTGAACCCCTGGTCCTCCATCCACACCGCGTAGTGCCCGCCGGCGTGCGACTCGCAGCCGTGCATGCGGGCGGTCTCGACGCGATCGAACCCGTACCAAGGCCCATGAAAGCCGCGCCAGAAGGCGAGGTCGCGCAGCGTCGGCTGACACTCGATCGACTCCATGCCGGGCTGCGACGCGAGCGGCTGGAAGTGCGCCTTGCCGACCAGCGACGTCTGATAGCCGGCCGCGCCCAGCAAGCCGCTGATCGTCGGCACATCCTCGAAGAGCCGCGTGCCAAGACTCCACGCTCCGTGTTGCGAGGGGTACATGCCCGTAAGGATGCTGGCGCGCGAGGGCGTGCAGGTCGGGTTGGGACAGTAGGCCCGGTCGAAGCGCACGCCTTCGCGGCAAAGGCGATCCAGGGCAGGTGTCCGGATGCGCGGATTCACGGCGCCCAGCGTTCCCGCATGCTGCTGGTCGCTGGTGATCAGAAGGATGTTTGGTCGCTGGCGTTCTTTCACGGGAGCCTCTTGCACCCCCGCAACGCGGCGCCTGAGGGCTTGCGTCGCGGGCGTTTTGTAAGGTGAAGAGCCCGGCCGCCCACCATGGAGCCCCTGACTCTCCTGCCTACGCCCCATCGTCTTCTGCACGGCACCTTGCCGCGCCCAAAACGAGCGCCCGATCTGTAGCACGGAACCGGACTCTTGTCTAACCGGATTAAAACAGTTTCAGCCTGTTGCGGCACAATCTTTTTGAGCAATACGACACCCTTGAAGAACCCGTATGGAAAGCAGAAAGGAAACTTCCGCTCGGACGAAACGAAGGTCACCCTTCCAACAATCCGGAAGGCGCCGGTTTCCTCGATTGGTTCTCTCCGTTCCAGCCCGCCGAGATCAAGCCAAGGACGTAAATTGCGGCTTCAGAAAGATGCTAGATTATCACTTTTGAGAGACCACCATCCAATTCTCTGTCGCTGCCGAAACCCTTGAAAACCTGACTTGTTCCGCTCTCAAAGGCTCCCCACTTGTCGGCATCTCTGTCCCAACTACTCGTCGAGCGTTCCAGGCACGGTTGTTGCTGACCCACTAATCAGTGTCAAAACCAACAACCACACCCATTGAGGAGTGCCACATGTCCAAGTCCCTGCCAATCCCGACCGCCGCCATCCTGTTCTGCTGTCTGTTCGCTATGCTCATCGGCGCCGTCCAGCCTGCCTCGGCCATCACCGCCGTCCTCTCCTGGGATCCGCCAACGACAAACACGGACGGCACCGTAATCACAGACTTGGCGGGTTTCAAACTCTATGTCGGTTCCGCCAGCCGCAACTATTCCACTTCCTTTCTCGTCGGCCTCGCCACCAACGGCGCCGTTTCCAACCTGACGGAAGGCGCCACTTACTTTTTTGCCGCCACCGCGCTCAACGCCGCCGGCCGGGAAAGCGACTTCTCCGAAGAATTCGTCTGGACGGCGCCCGATCTGACGCCGCCCGTCATTGCCGGCGTCAGCAATCGCGCGGCCGCCGCCGGCGCGGACGGCAAAGCCGCCGTCAGCGATTTCATCGCTTCAGCCACGATCAGCGACAACCTGTCGCCGCGCGCCGCCATCACCGTCTCGCAGACGCCCGCCGCCGGAACGCGGGTCGGACTCGGCGACACCAGCGTCAAAATCGTCGCCGCCGATCAAGCCGGCAATAGCGCCACCTCCAGCGTCAAGTTCACCGTCGTGGACCAGACGCCGCCCACGGTGGCCTGCGCTTCCCCCGTCACCCTTACGGCGGACGCGAACGGCCGCGCGGCCATCCCCAACCTGGTGAGCCAGGCTACGGTCGGCGACAACTGCTCGTCCGCCTCCCAGATCACCGTCACACAGCAACCCGTGGCCGGAACCGTGGTCGGTGTGGGCACCAACCTGGTCACCCTGACGGCCCGCGATCCGGCGGGCAATCAGGCCTCCTGCACCGTTGCCGTCATCGTCAAGGCCGCCAACAAGGCCCCGGTCTGCAACGCCGGCGCGGATCAGACGATTCAACTGCCGACCGACACGGTGACGCTGAATGCCACCGCCAGCGACGACGGACTGCCGGAAGGCTCCGCCTTGACCTACAATTGGAGCAAGGTCAGCGGGCCGAGCGCCGTCGCCTTCGCCAACCCCAGGGCTCTGAAGACGACCGCCACGTTCGCCGGCGACGGCACCTATGTCCTGCGGCTCACGGTCAGCGACGCCCAGTATTCCGTGAGCGACGAGGTTACCGTCGTGGTCAAACCTGCCAAGAAACCGGCCGCGCCGCAGAAAGTGCGCATCGTCGGCAGCAGCAAGTAAACCGAACGCGACCGGGGTCCGCCCCATGGTGTCCTCCTCCCCCATGGCACCGCGGACCCCGGTCCTTTTTCCCTGCTTCCAAGTCGGTGGACTTTCGCACTTTCCAGACCCATCTGATCTGAGCTTCCGCAGTCCCGTTTCGTAAGATTTCCCGATTGACCCTGCGGGTGGTTATCGGCATAGTCTGTAAGCTGGTACGCTAACAGACAGGAG
>Ga0209381_1005077_pt1 | contig 11073 bp, 15 predicted proteins | sample DewCreD2012metaG_FD_184111 | JGI IMG/M metagenome (GOLD analysis project Ga0209381, IMG submission 184111) | Hot spring sediment bacterial and archeal communities from British Columbia, Canada, to study Microbial Dark Matter (Phase II) - Dewar... ...
AGGGATGGAGAGTCAGCCATGGTTCCGGATTGAACTCAAGCCACCGGGCGACAACCGACCACCGACAACCTTTTCCGGCGCGTGACGCTGGCGAAATTGTGCCACCTATCCACCGCCGCCGATGGGCGCCAGGAGGGACCCACGATTGCCTGGCATCTTCGGAATTTCCGAAGATGGCTCGTTCATCTTGGCCGTGTCCGTTTTGCCTGCCCGCTTCTCCTTGCCCTGCTTCAGCACCCCTTCGACGCGGCCGCTGCTCGGAACGCCGGCCGCGATCTCTTGGCCCGCTTTGCCTGGCCGATCACGCCGCGCGCCTTGGCGATCCAGCGCGCGCTGACCTGCTTCTTGCGCTGCTTCATCGCACGACCAGGCAATCGGTCACCACCTGCAAGAAGATCGGCCGCACGTCGTCGGGCGCGTAGTTCGCGCCCCAACGCTCGCCTCCCAGCCGCTTCAAGTCCCAACAGAGGCCGTGCTCGAGCCGATCCTGGAAGCTGTACCGCGTGCCCAGATACGCCGTGCGCCGGAGCGGCTCTTCGCCCGGGCGCATGACGAGAATGGCGCGGTTGATGTGGCCCTTGCGATGCCGCACGACGCGCGCGATGAGTCCCGCCGCTTGGAGCCGCTTGAGCGCGCGTTCGGTGACGTGATCGTAGAGCCGGCCATCGGCACGGTAAACGGGAATCGCGGCGGCCATCGTCGCGGACAGACCTCTCGTGTGGAATCTGCGGGAAGGAGATTGGCGAGCGTCCCGGCGCTCGGTATTCGCTTACTATCTACGCCGGATCGTCTCTGAGTGTCCGGCCTAGAAGCTGATTTTCTTCGAGCACCGCCCGAACCTCGGCAACACTGTGAACCACGGCTACAATTGCGCCGGCCTTCCGCCACTCCTCGATCCGTTTCAACTGCAACGGCGTCGGCCTCTCGCCCGGGCGCTTCACCTCAAGTTGCACGCTGCGGCCGCAGATGCAGGCGTCGATGTCGGGATCGCCCGCCACGCCCATGCCGCCGCCCCAACGCTTGCGCGCCAGGCAACCTGGTAGCCCGTTCAGATACGCCAGGATCGCCTTCACGATCGCACGTTCGTTCGACATGCCCGGCGCCTCCGAGGCAACGGCTGCTCGGCAGCTTCCGACGCCGCCTTCCTCAGCCGCTCGCGCCGGTGCTCTTCGAAGATCCGGGCGACTTGCCGACGCCGCCACTCTTCGGGGCTGAGCCACTCGAGCCCCTCGTCGTTGATGACCAGCGGCATCGAGTCCATCTGCAAAACGCGTGCCGCCCAGCGGAGTTCGTCCATGTCGGTGCGCGGCGGGTAGGCCAGGGCCAGATGGCCCAGCGGCAGGCGGATGATGCGGATGCCGGCGCGGTTCATGAAGTCCTGGGCCCGGCGCACGTCGATCAACTCCTGTTTGTGCTCGCGCACGAGCTGCTTGATCTCCTCCGGCGCGCCCTTGTCGATGCGCAGATTACCCTCATCGTCCAGCCAAACCGCGACCCCGGCTTCCATCAGACGGTCCAGAACCGCTTCAACGTCCATCGCCAGATCTCCTACGAGACTGAGTCCAGGCGGCGCAATTGGATCCCCAGGTAGCGCACGCCCGTCTTCGTGCGACGCTTCGGTACGCCCATGTCGGCCAGCGCCATTGCGAAGCGTTTCTGGGTCAAGGCGGCCATCCCCACCTGCTCGGCCCATTCTCGGAATTCGTGATAGAGGACGATGGCGCTGGTTTCCACCGTGGCGTCCCGCGCGCACCTCTGGCTCAGGAATCGCGACACTCTCTCATGAGCGGCGTTTCCCTCCCCAAGCCTGGGCGGCGGGTTCGAGACCCAGGCTTTCACCAGCTGGCTCAGCGCGCCGAACCCCTCGGCCACGCCGTCCAGATGATGGGCTAACCGGACCAGCAAGTCAGGATCAGAGATGACAGTTCTACTCATGCAGTTTCTCCTCGTGTGGATTGGAATGCACCGGGCGGGCGAGTGACCAGCCGGCGAAGCGGGCGTGTAGAGTGTAGGGCGCGTGTATGGTTTTCCCTTATAAGCTCTATAGAGCTTTTAGAAAAGAGGTCTCTTTTCGCGTATAGCGGATAATAGGGTTTAACCTTCACGTACCCTACACGGTGGAAATACGTGTTGAAAACACAGGACTTGGACAATCGGTCCGTGTAGGTTTGTCTGAGCCTCATACCACTTCTCCTTCGTCATCCTGGGCCAGAGCGGCCTGCTGAGGCACCCGCTGGCTCCGCGGCGCGTCGTAGTGGTCCTCGGTCCGCAGCCCCACGCCCGAGTACAGGAAGCCCCGATTAGTCCTGGTCTTCTCGAATCCCCGTTCGCTCATGAACGAGGCGAACATCTTGTGGCTCACCGGCGACTCGCCATACTGCTCGGCCCAGGACTTGTACTCGCGGTACAGGGCCAGCGAAAGCACCCGCGCGTTGGGCGCCCGGACGCACTTCTCTTCGAGGAACATCGCGAAGGTGTCCTGTTCGGCCTCGTATTCGCGCGTCGCCGCCACCACCTCTTCGGGCACGCCCAGGCCGTTGCGCTGCCATTCGAGACACCCCTCCAGCGCCCAGTTGAGGATTCCCGAGAACTCCCGCCGGAACATCGCCATTACCTCGTGGCGTGGCTTCTGGCGGTCCTTGGGGATCGTGACGTGGAAGGGGATCAGTTTCAGCCGGTTCCACAGCGCGCGGTCGCCGCGCACCTGTGGCTTGTGGTTGGTGGCCAGCCACGGCTTGAACTCCGGGTAGAACTCGAAGAACTCGCCGCGCATGAAGCGCGCCGAGAGCTTGTCGCCACCGGTCATCTCCTTGATCAGCGACTCAGAGAGCCGCGAGCCGCGTTCGTTCTCGGAAGCCCATACAAAGCGGGCGCCCTTGAGTTTGGCGACGTCGTTCGGGATCGCCCCATCCTTCTTGCGCAGGAAGGTTTCGGTAGGCGTGCGCACGGCGTAGTCTCCGAGCAGGAGTTGGATGACGTCGACCATGGTCGATTTGCCGTTGTCGCCGCTCGCGCCGTAGAGGATGAACATGGCCTTGTCCGACGTGATTCCGGTGAGGCAGCAGCCGAAGGCGCGCTGGAGAAACGAGACCAGCCGTTGATTGCCGCCCATGACCATGTCGAGGAACTCGATCCAGTTGGGGCAGTTGGCCGTTGGGTCGAAGCGGACCGGCGCCAGCTTGGTGATGCGGTCCCGCTGGTCATGCGGGCGCAACGTGCCGGTGCGCAGATCAAGCGTGCCGTTCTCGATCGTCAGCAGCCACGGGTCACGGTCCAGGTCGCCGGGCCGGACGGCGAAGGCCGGGTCGGCCTTGGCGAGGTTGATGAGAGCGGTCTGCGCGCGGAAGGACTCGGACCGCGCCAGATGTTTCAGGAAGGCCTGCCGCTCTTCGTCATCGCGGATTCGCTTGGCGAGCGGGTACAGGCTCCGGATCAGCAGTCCGGCCAGGCGGTAGACCTCGAGCGTTTCGTCGTCACGCCAGCGCATGTTGTCCCATTCGAACCAGCGGGTCCACTTTTCGCAGTACAGGAGCCGGTCGCGGTAGCGGGCGGCGAAGCGTTTGGCATTGCCGAGGTCCGTGAAGTGCTCAATCTGGGAGGCGGCGGCCGTGACCGCTGGGGCCGGCAGGTCGGATTCGTCTCCGTCCTCTGATTCCACATCTTCGGGCGGCCCGGGCTCGCCACCTTCGCCGCCCACCTCCAGCCGTCCGATCGCGATGGGCGAGTTGACGTTGCCGCGGAACAGGCAATCGTCGCAGAAACGTGCGCCGCCGAGGTCGGATTCGACGTAGGCGCAGGTGACGGGCGCCACCTGCTCGCCCGATGCCTGCCTCAGCTTGCGCTGGGTCTCGCGCCGGGAATACTTCGGGTGCGGCTGGCTCAGCTCATGCGCCCAGCGTTCGGCGTCTTCGCAGCGGGCGATGACCGTCAGCATCCGGTACCACTCGGGCTCGGGCAGCGTCACCGCGTCGTCTCGGCAGTGGCGCATCCAGGCGCAACCTTCGAGAATGGGAGGCAACTTCGCTGGCGGCAGGTCGGGCGGCGGCTGGCTGGGCGCGGGCTCGCCCGGATCATCGAGCCCGCAGAGGATCTCGGCGATGTCGTCCACGCAGTAGGCCCGTTCGAAGTACTCGGCGGTCACCGGGCGCACGTCGCCGGGGATCTTGCGGTTGAAGGTTCCTGGCACACGCAGGACGCGGCAGAGATCGGCCGTCGGGTCGAGGGTCCAGCCTCGTGCACGGGCTTGGAGGCGAAGCATCTGCTGGAAGCGGCGCGACAGCGATTTCAGATCATGTCGCTCGGCCTCCGTCTCAATGACAAACGGCTCCCGGAACAGCCAGTACACCTGGAGCCCGAAGCCGCTGCGCACGATCACCGAGGGCGGGAGTCCGACGGCCTCAACGAGAGACAGCGCCTCCTCTTCGCTGCCTGGGAGATCCTTCGCCTTGTGCGCCGCGCCGCCGATGTCGATGTCGGCCCATACGCCGGGCACTGAGATGACGCCAGCTTCCTTCCCGCGGCTCCCGTTCTCGGGCGCCTGGCCCTGCAATCCAACGGCGGCGTAGACGTCGTGCCGCGAGGCCCGATCCGCGCAATAGGCGACAGCGGCATCGAGGGCGCCCTCTTGCGCGAGAGGAAACGCCCTCGATGCCTTGTCCTGGCGGGTCCACAGCACGAGCCACCCTTGCGGCTCGGGACCGTGGACCCGCTCGATGAATTGCCGGATGGCCAGTTCGCCGACCTCCATGCTTCCTCCCCGCGCCGGCCGTGTCAGATGATTTCGCCTTCCCCGTGCTGAACGTCTTTCGCCGTGGGGGCCGAGGGCGCCGATTCGAGGAAAGGCTTGAGCATCGCGGCGTACTCCTTGATGCGCGCGGCCTGCTCGGGCGTCAATCGGCCGCCAGAGGTGAACGTCGCCCGCGAGTACACGATGCCCTGCGCGTTCTTCGTCTTCTCGAGGCCGATCTTGGTGATCAAGCTGTAGCAGGGCACGGCCTTCGACGCGAGCCTCATGAAGTACTGCCGCGCCGGTTTCACCGAACTCGCGGGCAGGCTCACGATCTCGGGCAGCAGGTTTTCCTCGCGCACGAAGAACAACTGCCGCACCAGTTTGCAGGCTTGGCCTTCGCCCTTCGGGTCGCTGCCGAACTGCGCGAACGGGCACTTGTGGCAGTCGCCGCCCGGTTTGCCGGTGCCCGTGCGCGCGTCGAGCGAGTAGCAGTCCGGCGGCATGTTCCCGTCCGATTGCTCGAGCGGCACGCTCCAGTAGGCGCGGGTGTCGCGCCAGGCGACGATGATGCCCGTGAGCTCCTTCACCATCTCCTCGCCGTCGAGGGTTTGCAGCGTCCAGGCCGTGCCGCCGCCGGCCGGGATCTTGATGCGCTCGAAGTCGGTGGCGCTCACGCCGCTGTCTCCGAGGTTGGCCGCCACCGCGTCGCGGATCTCCGCGACCGGCGTCTGGAACACGACGAAGGGACTGATCGCCGCTTCCTGCTTCTTGATGACTTCCTTTCTTGCCATGTTCAGCTTCTCCTTGTTCTGAGTTTGAAAACCTCGCTTACCTCCAAGACCTCCCGCAGACTCGGCGGTATGGGCCTGCCGTCGCGGTCCCATTCGCGGACCAGGGCCGAAAGGCTCTGCGAGTTGAATGTTTCCTTCACGAATTCCGAGAGGCGGGCCCGTTTGAGCGCCTTGCAGAGAGCCTGCTTATCGCCGTTCTTGGCGGACGCCCACAAGCGCCGTTCGATGAAAACCGTGCGGCCGTCGATTGAAATCCTCTCGACCCCCTCCTGCTCAAACTGCGGCATCAGGGCGGACTCCAGTTCCGCGGCCTCGGCCTTGATTCTGTCGATCTCGCCTTCCAGTTCCTTGCGCCGCTCCTCCAGAGCGACGAAGCGTTTCAGTTGTTCGCTGTTCATTGGTGTCCTTCCTTGTTTTGCGTTTTGCTTTCTTGAGCGCCAGGCAGACCGGGAACCGTCCTGGCGTGGCCTTCCATCTGATGCCGCCGCTTGACGGTCACCAGCGCCTGCACGTATCGGCCCTTATTGAGAAGCTGCCGCTCGTACTCCCTCCTCTCCTCCGCGCCGAGGGCGGCCATGTCGACCGAGGCCAGCATTTCGAAGCGCTGAAACACTCCTCGAACATGCTGCTCTACGCGCCGGGCGTTGTATTGCGCGGCCTCCGAATCTGTGAGGATGCGCAAGTCGTCCCCCGACCGTTTCGCCGTGAAGCCGGTCTCGGCAAAGATCATCTGCGCCAGAGTCATGCAGAAGAACTCGTACTTCGTCGTGCCGCGCTCGTTGCCGCAGGCGTTTTCCAGAAACTCCGCAGTCAACAACTGGCCCTTCTGCAAGATGTCGAAATCAATGGGATATCTCGCCATGTGCTCCTTTCTGAATTCGTCTGCCGGTCATCGTGTTTTGCGCGCCGTTCCTATCCGATGAACTCGCATCCTCTCCCTTCCAGTCCGCGCCTTTGCGTTGCCGGCCGATTGCGATTACTCCACCTCGAACCGTCCGAACTTCGGGCGGTACTCGCCCAGACCGACCAGCCGCCCGGCTGCCACAACGGCGTCGCGGACTTGGGACTCATTGAGCAGGTCGGGGAGAAAGTGCAGTGTGAAGCCGAGCCGCCACTGGTGGAAGATGGGGCGCGTCCGCGTCACGCGAGCGCGCGAAACAACCACCATCCGGCTGTCGCGGAAGGCGGGATCGCGCATCAGCGCGCCAATGTCCTTGGGGCCCTCGTAAAGCAGCGGCCAGTTGCCGTCGCAGATGAGTCCCGCTTTGAACTGCTGGCCGAGCTTGTTCTTCTTGGCGGCCGACACGAGCATGGCCTCGATGCATTCCCCGGGCCAACATGGGGCTCCGAAGCCCTCCACCAAGACCTCATGCCCGGCCACCTGAAAGACGCCCGGCGCGGTGGTGTAGAGCGCGCCCAGCCATTCCAGATAGGCGAGCAGCTCGTGATCCGCATCCGTCTTGCTCTTCTTGCTGTGGACCCTCCTCATCTCTTTGGCGATGGGGTCCAGCGGCGAGGCCGTCCGGCCGTTGTGCATCATGCAAGGGGTGACGCCCCGAATCGTTACCTCAAGTTGTTTGTACATTGCGTTCCTTTCCAGTCCACGGTGTTGAGTTCCATTGCGAGCCACTCCATTCCGATCCAATCCGCGGCTATCCATTCCGCTGCGGTCGACTGCGAGCCGGACCGTTGCCAGCGGTTCCGATGGTCTGCGCCAACACGGATTCGACCAGGTCCTGACGCGCGGCAAGCGCCCGCAGAATCTGTTCGTCCACCGTGTTCGCGGCGGCGAGAAAGATGAATTCCGTTGTCCTGCGCTGGCCGGGCCGGTGAAGCCGTGCCTTGCTCTGAAGGAAGTCGCCCAGGCTGAAGCCGATGCTGTAGTAGATCGCGTAACGGCTGCGCGTCAGATCGATGCCGACGCCGCCAGCTTGAATTTGCGCCGCCAGAATGGGCGCGGCCCCGGACTGCCAATCGCGCAGCTCATCACGGCGGCCCGAGATCTCGAACGACCCGCGGCCCAGGTCCGCTGCGACACGGTGCACGACGTCAAGGTCGTTGCGGAATCGGGCGAAGACGACAACAGGTTCGGTCGGATCGAGGTCCTCCAGGACGTCGCGCAGCAACTCCATCTTCGCGGTGTCGATCTGAATCTGCTCGCCCTCGTCGGTGCGGATGAAGCCGCCTGTCAGTTGCGCGAATCGCAGTAGCCGAACCAGCGCGTTTGCCGCGGTGACGGCGCCGGAGCCAACGTCAGCGATCAAGTCCTTCTTCAACGCCAGGTAAATCCGGCGCGCCTGCGCGCCGAGTTCGCAGGGGTAGGTGACCTCTAGTTCCTCCGGCAAATCCAAGACGTCCTTGGTCACGCGAAAGGCAACGGAGAAGAACTTCCGATGCAGTTCATCGAGATTGCGGTAGCCGACCACCTGGTGATTCTGGAAGCCGCCCATGATCGCGTAGCGCTGGCGAAAGGCGGTGAAGCTCCAACCGAAGACGGACGGAGCGATAGCCCGCAATTGACCGTACACATCGGTCGGCCCATGCACCATTGGCGTTCCGGTCATCCCGAGCCGATATCGGGCGACCTTGCCAAGGCGCGCCAGGAAGCGGCTGGCCTTGCCGCCGGGCGCCTTGGCCCGATGGATTTCATCGATGACCATGAGGTCCCAACGCTGGCGCAACGCCCACTCGGCAAAAGGACTCCGCCAGGCGGACTCGAAGTTGACGATGATCGCCAGTGGCGCGCCGCGCGCCCGCGCCAGCTTCATCAACCGCTCGGCTTCCGCGCGCTTGGCGCTCACGCTGGGGAAGGCGCCATCCAGCGGCCCCACTACGAAGGGCACGGCGCTGTGAAGTTCGATCTGCGGCTTCCAAACCTGCACCACTCGCAGTGGACCCACCACGACAATCTCGCGAAAGCCATGCAGCAGGGCGGTGTAGACTGCCATGGCCGTCTTGCCCGTGCCCATGTCGGCGCAGATCATCGCTCCGCGATGGCCGCTCGAGTAGAGCGCCCGGACGAACTCCACCGCTTCTTCCTGGTGACGCCAGGGAGTCGTTCGGGCGCCCGGAATGATGAGGCGCGATTCTATTGGGGTTTGCGGTAGGCCCATGGCCTCGCCCTCCGGTCCAGTTCCAGCGCTTCGCCGATGGTCAGATTCGGGTTCTCGCGCTGATACGGCTCGCAGATCGCGCGCAGGCGGACGAGCGCCTGCCGCTGCTTCTGTTGCCGGTCCAGCCTCGCCTCAAGTTGGGCGTCTTCCACATTCAACGCGGCCACCAGCGGTTCATCCTGAGTGAGTCGTTTGTTCATGGCCGCCACTCCCTCATGCAGCCTGACCTTCCGGGGCGAGCCGTGCGATCGCCTCGGCCGTGGTGATGCCCGGATGCTTCTCGAACGCCGGTTCGAGCCAGGCGTAGAACCACTCGGCCACCTTCAGGCGCGCCGTGTCGGCTTCAATCTGTTCCCTGAGCAGCGCCATGTAGCGCCGGTGATGTTCCTCGGTCGCCCGCGCCGTGGCCACGTAGCGGATGGCCCCCTTGTCATCGCGGAAGGTGAGCGCCGACTCCGGCTCCAGGCCTCCGAAGCGCATATCCAGCCGCAGTTGCAGCGCGTGTCCCTTCTTCGTCGCCAGCGTCTTCTTCATACGGTCGCTGACGATGGACCTCACCTGCGCCACGGCGAGTTCGCGGCCGTACTCGTTCACCAAATCCCCGTAGCGCTCCAACACCTCGGCGCTGACCTCGTCAGCCGTTGGCTCGCGGGTCTCCAGGTGCGCGAGGATCACCTCGTCGATCCGGCGCGAGAGTTCCGAATCATGAAATCTTGGTGTTTTCACGAATTGCCTCCTCAAAGCGGTGAAGCCAGTCCAGGGCGGCCGGCGATTTGGCCCGGATGCCCGGGCAGTGCCAGTACTCGAGCCGCGAAGCGAGTTCAACAGGATCAAGCGGCGTGTCGGCCAGAGCCATGACGGCGCGCGTCACCGCCCAGATCGAGTCAAGATCTTCCTTGAGCGCCTTACGTTCCTCGTCCGAGAGGCCCGAACGGTAGCGGCCCGTACGGTCGGCCACGAGCATGCCCGTCTCCCGGGCGATGCGCCGCGCCTCGGCGGTCGAAGGGAGTTCGGTGGCCTCACGCAGTTGCCGCACGATCTGCCGGCGCACGGCCGCGGGCATCTGGACGATGGTGCGCTGGGTGTCGGCTGGTTGTTGAGCAAGGACGGCAGCGGCGTGGATTGAGAGTTCGCCGGAGTCCATGGCTTCGACCAGTTCCGGTGTGCCACGCTCGACGACGTTCTTGGCTCGCTCGTAACTCTTGTAGTTGTTGAACCCGGCCTTCCGTGCGGCGATCTCCCGAGTCTGGACTCCTGGTGGAACTTCAGGACAATTGTCCTGAGGTTGCCGGTCTGTTCTCTGGCCCTGCCGGTTGCCGATTTCCTGCTCCAGGGCTGAGGCAATCGCCGTCCGCTCGGAGGCAGTGAAACTTTTGCGAACCTCGTTTTCATCGTGCTCGGCGGCCAGCAAGCTGGAGACTCGGACAACCCGAGTGGGAATCCGCGGCCACTTCAGGTGGTCGCGTACAGCGAGGAAGCGCCGTTGCCCGAAGACCAACCGGAAGTCTTCCGTGATCCCGATGGGTTGCAGCAGCCCTTCACGGGCGATACTCGCGGCCAGACCCTCCAGATCGCCCATTTCTTTGCGGTGGCGTTCGCCGATGTGGATCTGGTCGCAGGGGATCTCGATGATCTTGAGGGAGTGCTTCACAGCGAGCCTCCCGTAGCCGCCGGGCCGTAGCCCGCATTGAGGAACGCCTGGCGCAGCCGTGCGATGCGCGCGTACACGGTGGACCGGGCGATGCCGAGCATCCGGCTGATCTCGGTGGGGCCGTGGTCGACGAGCAGCAGCGCCAGCGCGCGGTCGGGATCGCCGAGAGGCGCGAGCACGCGCTCCAAATCAACATGGAATTGGACAGCGGGAATTCCGTCAGCGGTGGGGAACCGATGACCGTCGAGGCGCTCGATCACACCGGGATTGCGGCGCCGCCGCAGCAGGGAGGCGAAGCGCTTGTCGGCCACACGTTCGAGGAAAGTCCGGAGGCTTGCTCGTGATGCGTCATACTGCCGCAGGGCCATCCAGAGTCCCAGGAGAGCTTCCTGCTCGAGGTCCTCGCGATCCGCGGCCGTCGCGTGGCCAGTGGCCACCGCCGCCGCGGCACGAACCTGAACGGCGCGCAAGGCAAGGGGTAATGCCAGCTCAAAATTCGTGTCAGCCACGGCGCACCCCCGCTGTTTCGGGCAGGTGCTCAACTTCGAGAGAAAACGGCAAGCCGTGGCGAACGTCGATGACCAGCACCTCGCCGTCGCCCATCTGCTCGATGGCCGACAGCAGCTCTTCCGTTTGCTGCCTCAACAGAAAGTCATCGAAACCGTATTCGGGACGGGGAGAATTATCAGCGCCAACCTTCAGCTTCCGAATCACGCGCGGTGGCGGATTGAAGACCGGCACTCCGTTCCGCACCTGCAGATCCTCGATCCGGCCGAAATTGATCTGCTG
>Ga0209381_1005082_pt1 | contig 11064 bp, 9 predicted proteins | sample DewCreD2012metaG_FD_184111 | JGI IMG/M metagenome (GOLD analysis project Ga0209381, IMG submission 184111) | Hot spring sediment bacterial and archeal communities from British Columbia, Canada, to study Microbial Dark Matter (Phase II) - Dewar... ...
TGGGTGAAGTCCGGGAAAGGGGTCATCGGTATTCATGCCGCAGCAGACACCTACCACGATGAGCCTGCTTTTATCGAGATGCTGGGCGGTGAGTTTCTCACGCACGGCGCGCAGTGTGAAGTCGAGGTGATTGTAGAAGATGCGAAACACCCGGCCATGACGCACCTGGCGCCCCGATTTCGCGTCTTCGACGAAATCTACGAGTTCAAGAACAATGACCGTGCGAAACTGCACGTGCTGGGTTCAATGGACAGGCATCCGCCCGACGGTCACCCGCAGGCTGGCCAGCCCGGCGATTACCTGCTGATATGGTGTAAACCCTACGGCAAGGGACGTGTCTTCTACACCGGGCTGGGACATCGTGAGGATGTTATCGAAAGCGAGTGGTACAAGCAGCATATTCTGGGAGGTATCCGCTGGGCGCTGGGCATCATCAGGAACCCCCAGCCTCGCATCGGTCAGCCAGCAGCCAGATGAACGAATACATTGCCCGATTCCTGCACTACCTGCGTGTGGAGCGGGGCGCCTCTGCCCACACGCAGGACGCCTACTCGCGCGACCTGTGCGAAGGCTACCTCCGGGTCTTGCTGCACCAGGGCGATCATGGTCATATCATCCATCTGCGAATCCTGGATAGCCAGCAAATTGGGGCCGGGTTCCACAAACACCGGGGCAATCATGCGCGGAAAAACCAGCATATCGCGCATCATCAACACGGCGCACTCGATCAGCCCGTCGTTATCTGGCTCGGCATCGGGGATGCGGTAAAGTTCTTCGGTGCGCTGGTGTAAACCAGCCGCGTAATCTTCGGGCATGTCTGATCGAGACCAATCATCCTTCATAATAACTATCGTTCCTCACTTACTTCTTGTTCCACACATCTCTGAAAGCAGCAGCAATAAACAAGCTGCCAGCCGCCACAACGGCGGCCTCTTGCCCGGCCTGTTCCAACGCCAATTCTACGGCTTTTTCAATCGGCGCGGCGGCCTGAGCCGGACAGCCATACTCACGAGCGATATCCACAATTTTATCAGCCGCCATAGCGCGCGGGTGTTCCGACTGAGTGGCAACGATCTGACGCACGCGCGGGGTCAATTCTCCCAAGATGCCGCGCACGTCTTTATCTTCCGAAGCGCCGAACACCAGCACCACCGGCCGGTTGGGCAGGTAATCGTCAATAGCCTGACGCAGCCGCCGGGCCGAATCGCGGTTGTGGGCCGAATCGACGATGACGGGCGGATCCACCCGCAGCAGTTCAAAACGTCCCGGCCACACAACCCGCCCGAACCCCGCGCAAATGGCTTCATCGCTGACCGCGTATCCCTGCTCGCGCACCACTTGCAGCGCGGCGAAGGCACAGGCGGCATTTTCCACCTGGTGCAGCCCCAAGAGCGGAATCTCTATCTTCACAGCTCGCCCGCCGGCCTCCAGCTCAAACGACTGGCCGGCTAACGAGTGCTCCAGGGGGCGGTAAAGTACGTCGCGCCCCACTTCCACAAGACGGCTGCCGCGCTCACGGGCCGCCGCCTGAATGACTTCCAGGGCTTCGGGCCGCTGTGGGGCCGTCACCGCCGGGCGACCCGGCTTGATAATGCCGGCCTTCTCGAAGGCAATCTTCGCCAGGGTATCTCCCAACACGCTGATGTGATCCATCGAAAGAGAAGTGATCACTGCTACTAAGGGGTTAACCACATTGGTAGCGTCTAACCGCCCGCCCAGGCCCACTTCGATCACGGCCATTTTCACGCCCTGCCGCGCAAACCATTCAAAGCCCAACGCAGTGGTGATCTCAAACCAACTGATCTCGGCAACCTGCTCGATCAAGGGCTTCATCGCATCTACAATGTTCACCAGCTCGCCGGGGTCAATCTGCCGCCCGTCGATCTGGAACCGCTCGGTGAACTCGCTCAGGTGCGGCGAAGAGTAAAAACCGGTCTTATACCCGGCCGCGCTGAGCGCGCTGGCAATCAGCGCCGAGGTAGAGCCTTTGCCCTTGGTACCGGCCACATGCACCACCGGGTAACGGTGGTGCGGATTGCCCATCAATGCTAACAGCCGTTCGACACGTGCCAGGTTGAACTTTTCTGGCGTAAAACGGAAGTTGCGCACCAGGCTGTAATCGACAAACCGGTAAAGGTAATCCAGGGTTTCCTGGTAGGCCTTATCCCTATGTCTTTCCATGCAAAACCTTTCCGGGGTCGCCTATCGTGAACGGCCCAAATCACTTCAGAGATGTTCTCTTACATGCAAGACTGGATTGTACCTTCCGCCTGGGCAATATGCAAGAGCATTGCGCCCGCGCGACTGATTTTCTTCCTATTGACGCTGCCGCTAATTTCGAGTACATTATGTTTCAACCCTAACGAAAGTGGAGTTTGAATATCCACATTCTTCGAAATGCCGATTTCTATTCTAACCCTGCACCTTCACATCCCCCACTGCTCTTCCTTAAAGGAAAAGCGCAGTCACATCCGGCCCATCTTAGCCCGACTGCACCGCGAATTTAACGTCGCCGCCGCTGAAATGGATTTACAGGATGTCTGGCAGGATGCGATCGTGGGGTGTGTGACCATCAGCAACGATGCCATCCTCAATCGCAAGCTGCTCCAACAGGCGCTCGATTTTACCGCCCGTACCTGGCCCGATGTGGAGATCATCCAGCACGCGATTGAGGATTTGTAACACGGAGAATTTCATGGACCTGGGACTGAAAGACAAAATAGCACTGGTGACCGGCTCCAGCCGGGGTTTGGGGTACGCTACCGCTTTAGAATTGGCGCGCGAAGGCGCTTGCGTAGCGGTGAACAGCCGATCACTCGAAAAGGCAGAAGCCGCCGCGGCTCGCATCCGCCAGGAAACCGGCGCGAAAGCAGTAGGGCTGGCCGGCGACGTGACCTCTCCAGAAGTCCCTGAGCGCCTGGTACAAGGCACGGTCGAAGCTTTTGGTGGGCTGGACCTGCTCGTGACCAACGCGGGCGGCCCACCCCCCGGCAGTTTCGATTCGTTTGACGATGCCGCCTGGTACCGGGCCATCGAACTGTCGCTGATGAGCCACGTGCGCCTGATCCGCGCCGCTCTGCCCTACCTGCGCCGCTCATCAGCCGCCAGCGTGCTGACTATCACCTCGTATTCGGTCAAACAGCCCATCCCCAACCTGCTGCTGTCGAACAGCATCCGCGCCGCCACCGTCGGCCTCACCAAGAGCCTGGCGCTCGAAATGGGCCGCGAAGGCATTCGCTTTAATTCCATCCTGCCGGCCTGGACCGAAACCGAGCGCATCCACGAACTTCTGGCCGCCCGCGCTCAGGCCAACGGCACGACCATCGCCGAAGAGATGACCAAACAGGCTCAGACCAGCGCCCTGGGGCGCATCAGCACTCCCGAAGAGTTTGCCAAACCAGCCGTATTTTTGCTATCACCGGCTGCCTCTTATCTGACAGGCGTCATGCTCACGGTGGACGGTGGGATGTATAAAGGAACCCTATAAATGTACGATCCCGAACAAATCGAAAAGAGCCTGGAGCGTATTCTGCTGCGCGTCCAGAAACCCGGCCGCTACGTAGGCGGAGAGCTCAACCAGGTGATCAAACCCTGGAACAGCGTCTCTACCCGCGTCGCCTTGATCTTCCCCGATACTTATGAGATCGGCCTGCCCAATCTGGCCCTGGCGATTCTCTACCAGCAGATCAACGGCCGGCCTGATGCTCTGGCCGAGCGCGCCTATGCCCCCTGGACGGATATGGAAGCCTTACTGCGCGAACAGGGCCTCCCGCTGTATGGGTTGGAAAGTAAGCACTCCCTGGCCGATTACGACATCCTCGCTTTTACGATCCCCTACGAATCGCTTTACACCAACGTTCTCAACATTCTCGACCTGGCCGGACTGCCGGTCCTCTCAGAGGAACGCGAGGCCCATCACCCCCTGGTGATCGCTGGCGGCCATTCCACCATGAATCCTGAACCCATGGCGCGATTTATTGACGCCTTTGTCATCGGCGAAGGGGAAGAGGCCATCCACGATGTCATCGCAGCGCATCAGGCCTGGAAAGCTTCTGGCGAAGATCGCCAATCTCTGCTGCTGCGGCTGGCGCGCATCCCTGGCGTGTACGTCCCAACTTTGTATGAAGTCCACTACGGCGCAAATGGGTTGGTGGAACGGGTCGAAAAACGCGTGCCAGAAGCCGCCCTGCCGGTTGTTAAGCGCATCGTGGGCGTTCTACCCCCGCCTGTCACCCGTTTCCTGGTTCCTGCGATTGACGTTGTGCATAACCGCATTGCGATTGAGATTATGCGCGGCTGCACGCGCGGCTGCCGGTTCTGCCAGGCCGGCATGATTACCCGCCCGGTGCGCGAGCGGCCTGTCGAGGAGATCGTCAATGCCATCGAAGAGGCCCTGGATCACACCGGTTATGAGGAAGTGGCCCTGCTGAGCCTCTCTTCTTCTGACTATACGCAAATCGGCGAACTCGTCAGGGCCGTCGCCGCGCGCTTTGAGGGCCGCAACCTTACCGTGTCGCTCCCCAGCCTGCGCATTGAGTCGTTTTCTGTTGAACTGATGGATCAGCTCAAAAACCTCAAGCCCGGCGGGGGCTTTACCCTGGCCCCCGAAGCCGCTACCGAGCGGATGCGTGAGATCATCAATAAGCCCATCAGCACCGAGGCCCTCCTCGAAACCGTCCGCGCTATTTTCGATCACGGCTGGACGACCGTGAAACTCTATTTCATGATCGGTCATCCCTCCGAAACCATCGAGGACGTGCAGGCCATTATAGACCTCTGCTACCAGGTGCTGCGCGAGGGCCGCAAGCGCGTGGGCAACCGCGCGCGCGTTCACGCAGGGGTCAGCACCTTCATCCCCAAGCCCCACACTCCCTTCCAATGGGTAGCGTGTGACACAGTTGAGAACATCCGCGCCAAGCAAAAACTGCTCAAGAACGGCCTGCGCGGCCCTAACCTGAAGCTCAATTGGGTTGAACCCGAAATCACCCTGCACGAAGCCTGGATGTCGCGCGGCGACCGCCGCACGGGTGAGGTGATCTTGCGCGCCTGGCAGTTGGGCTGCAAGTTCGACGCCTGGCAGGAACACTTCCGCCACGATCTTTGGGTGCAAGCCTTTGCCGAATGCGGCCAAGACCCCTACCAGATCAGCCACCGCCAGCGCGATCTTAGTGAAACCCTGCCCTGGGATCACATCAGCACCGCAGTGAAATCCAGCTTCCTAAAGCAAGATTACCTATGGAGCCAGGAACAGCGCCTGCGCCAGGACTGCCGCACCCACTGCTTTGCCTGCGGCATCCTGCCCAAATTCAATGATCTGCGCGCCGCCGTGCCAGACGATGCCTGGAAGTGCCCGCCTCTTAAGCGCCGCAAGCTCCTGCGTGAGCAAATCGTCCTCCTGGATGAAACGGTGGAGGAAAAGGCATGAGCACTCTCAGCCCTACCCTTCAACGCTTCCGGCTGACCTACGCGCGCGGCCAGGCTCTGCGCTACATCAGCCACCTGGATATGCAGCGCGTTTGGGAGCGCACCTTCCGGCGCGCGCGCCTGCCCCTGGCCTATTCGCAGGGCTTTCACCCACACCCGCGCCTGCACATGGCCGCAGCCCTGCCGTTGGGCTTTCTCAGCCGCTGTGAACTGCTCGATGCCTGGCTTGACAATGCCCCCTCTCCGCGCCTGACAGCCGATACCGTGCTGGCGCTGACGCGCGCTGCTGCCCCGCCGGGGTTGGAGATCGCACAGGTAGAGGAAGTAGACCTGAACCTGCCGGCCCTGCAAACCCAGGTCAGCGCCGCCGAATACCTGGCCGTGCCGCTTGACCCGCTGGAGCCGGAACCCTTACGCCAATCCGTCACTGCTCTGCTAGCCGCCGGTGAACTGCCCCGCGAGCGCCGCAGTAAACCCTACAATCTGCGCCCGCTGGTCGAAGCCCTGGAAGTCCGACAGGAAACTAACGGCCCAGCGCTCTTCATGCGCCTCTCCGCGCGTGAAGCCGCTACCGGCCGCCCCGAAGAAGTGCTGGACGCCCTCGGCCTCGATCCCGCCAGCTTTCGAGTAGAGCGTATCCGCCTGGTTTCCTAAACGCAAAGCGAGGGCGCCATTCAGGACGCCCTCGCTCTTTCTCACCCAGCATACCTTAATTCATTAACTCTACCACCGGCGGAACCTGACCGTTGGCGTCAGGATCGTAAGTGATGTCCACCGAGCCGGTGCCGGCCACTTTGATGGAATAGCAAATCAACTGCGAATGCAGGCCCACATTGCCCTGGTTGCCGCCGACGATGCATTTCGACTGGTTGTTCTGGGCCGGCGGCCCAGGGGCGTAGACCGTCCCCGTGTAGGTGGACGTACCGCCCCCCGCCAGGGTGATTAAACCATCATTCTCTGGAGGCATGTAGAGCAGATACCCGCCCCACTGGAAGCCATCGAGGACCAGGTTGCTGGGGCGCCGAAGGTTGATCACCGCGTTACCGCTGGCGGAAAAGTCGCCATTCAGCACCACAAAGAACGCCCCCTGACCCGCACTGCCCAGGGTTCTGACCTCGCCGCCTTGAAGATCCAAGCCATCGGTCAGGCAGTAAACGCCGGGTTCGATCAGCAGCGTGCCGTTCGTCCAATGAACATTGCCCCAGCGCCCAGGGGTCATGGTAAAGGGGTTAGGTTTAGGGTTGGGAATGGTTTTCAACGTGCCCCAGGTGGCTTCGGAGCAGTCGGGGGCCGGCAGTTCAGGCAGCGTCATCTGGGCAATGCCCGTCTGCACGGGTGGGTTGGTGCCGGTTGTCACCTGGCCGGAACTTGGATCGTATCTGAAACCCCCAACCGTCTGGATGGTATGGGGCGGATCAACGGTGACACTGCCAGAACCAGCCTGCACGCCAGAATAACAGTTGCCGTGCGGGCTGTTAGCAGGGTTGTTCGAGATGATATTTCCACCCGTCACATGGGTCGTACCGTTCCCTGTAAACCACAGTGCCTGACAGTAGTTCGGGTTCGTCGAAGTGGCGAACATGGCCGCGCCGTTTGCCATCGGCATGGTCGCGTTGGCACGCGCAATCGCCCAAACCTTGTATTTCAACGGCTGGTTGAAGACAAACTGCGAAAAAACCGGTTTGACCTCTGATTCAATAATCACCTGGTAATAAGAACGATCGCCAATGTATTGGGGCGGAGAAGGCTCGGTTGGCGGGCTTTGAAAGATCACCGTGGTGCCGCCGCCGGTGATAAACCCGTTGGTAGCGGCCTGGTTTATGGCCTTGGCGACTGCTGTAGCATAAGCAGCGTTCCATTGGCTGGCGTTGGTGGCTGAATAATTGTAGCCGCTGCGCGCCATATGCAGCGCGCCCGCATAGACCGCCGCATCGGCCGCGTTCTGCGCCCGCCGCCGCTCGGCATAGATCATACCGCCGTCAATCGCCAATGCCGCCAGGCCAACCATCCCGATCACCGTCAGGATGATGAGAACCAACGCCTGGCCCCGTTCTGCCTGTGGTAGTATTTTCATGCTCCACCTCCACCGGTAAAAACGCAGCCGGGGCCAGAATATTACACATTAAACCTTGCAGATCTGTAAAGTGAAGTTCTGTTTAATCGGCGATCCGGCAATCGGTGGCGAGGATGGTATCAACGGCGTTGGCCGTCAAGGGGTAGGACTGGCTGTTAATGAACGCCCCGATCAGGGGGACCATAATTTCGTGCTGATACGTAACCGTCACATTGACGCTGTAGCCCACCTCAATGGTATCGGTGGCAGGGTCCAGGCAGTCAATCGGCGTTACCGAAGGGTCGAACACGCAGATATCGGTAGAAGGGTCGAAATCCAGGTCACTCAGATCAATGGGCGAAGTCGCCGCTGAGCGCAGGCGGGCCTCAATCTTGCTGGGTTCAATCGGGCAGATGGCCCCAACCGAAGCCGCCTCTTGGGCGGCATCGCGCAGGGCGATCAGCGTAAAAAAGGCCCAACCCAGGTCAATCACCACCGCCAACAGAATCAGCAAAAACACCAGGCTTAGACCCAATTCTACAAAGCCCTGGCCTTTTTCGCTCTTACGTGCAAGGAGAATTTTTTTCTTCATCTTTCTCTCCCAATGGTTCCTTGCGGTCGTGTTTCTGCTTGGGTGTACACTGCGGGCGTGCCCCGTAGTGTACACCCAATAAAGTAAACGGCCTTACTTTCTGATCCCCGGCAGAAAGATCTGGTTGGGGAGTGAAGCGGTCAGCACTTCCACTTCAATGGAGCCAATATCGCATTGGGCCCCTGGATCGGACGGGCGTTTCCAGAAGATGCCGCGCTGATCCGATGAAGCACATCCCGATCCTGCATCAATGGCCGGAGAGCCCGCCGCCAGCCAGAAATAGTCGTTACCGGTGAAGACCGGCGCGGGAACCGTGTGCGACATATCGGGCGGCAGGACGACCACAGAATTCACGTCTGTGTTGGCGGGCAGAATCTGGTCGCCGGGGGCAGTAAAGTTACACCCGCTGGCGGTCGCATTTTCCAGGTTGTAGCCGCCGGAAACCAGCGGAGGTTCTGACGGGTTGAAGAATTCGCAGGTACGGCCTCCGGCAATTTGCTGAAACACAATGGTGTTGCGCAGTGAAGCGTTATAGTTGGCAAAGTAAATCGCCGATGAAAAGCCGCTGGCGATGATGGTGTTGTTGTTAAGGGTCAGGCCCGGCCCTTCGTTAAAGATTTCTGCCCCGGCGCCAGAGTCGGTCACGTTCTGGTACAGGGTGGTGTTGGTGAGGACAAAGGCCTGGTCGGGCGAGTTATGGTAAATAGCGCCGCCGCCGCCCTGGGGGTTAAAGGCCTGGTTGCCGGTGAAGTAGCTGGAACGCACCTGTGCGTATCCCCGGTTGAGAATGGCCCCGCCGCTGCCGGCCAGGTTGCCTTTAAAGACGGAGAAATAGATATCCAGCGACGTTCCGGCGCTGCTGTAAATTGCGCCGCCGGAATTGGGCGCATCGCCGGGGGAAATGCGCAGGCGGTCGGTGTTGAACTTGCTGTTTTCGATCTTGAGCGCGCCGTTTTGCAGGTAAATCGCACCGCCCAGGCGCACATCAGCGGGCCGCCCCTGGTTGATCTCCAGATTGCGCAGCATTACGCTCCCACCCGCGGCCAGGATGTGAAAGACCCGGTCGCTTAGGGTATCGCTGACGCGAATCGCCGTCCCCCCGGGGCGGCCTTCAATCATCACTGACCCTAAAATATCCAGGTCGCCCCCATACCCCTGGTTTTCGCCGGGACCGCCAAGCGTCAGCACGATTTCAGTAACACTGGGGGCGATCCGAATCCAGTCCATGCCGGTGCTGACGCCCGCATTGCAGCCCCCAACTGCCCGGTTCTCATTGGCGGCGATGACCGCCTCGCGCAGCGTACAGTTCCCAGCGGCGCCGCTCTCATCCAGGCCGCTGTTGACTACGATAAAGCCCGCGCTCGCCTGCGCCTGGGCCGCCCGTACCCCACCCCCTGCCGCGAACAGCGCCAGAATCACGAGAATGGCGAAGCTCAACCATTTTTGAGACGTTATCATCCTTTTTTTGCTCCTATGCACGCAGCGGTTTAGTGGTTGATGATCCCACTGTCAATCACCTGGCAGACCGCATGGTTGAAGTTCACAGTCACGCGGTAAGGCCCGTTGGCGGGGCTGCTGCCAAATTCAAATGCGAACCGCTTGACCGTCTCACTGCTGTTCAGGGTCTGGTCCGCGTTACTGCGGCAGTCTCCGCTTGGGCAGGTAATGGTGAAGGTATTGGGGGGCGGTTCCACCGGCGCACGCGAACCGCCGCTGTTGCCACTGCCCGGCCACAGACAGCGTGGATTCTGGTTGCAGTTGCCGGGGTTCCAGGGGTTGCTGGCCCAAGGGGCCAGGAAACGGATGGTATTCAGGGTGACGCCAATGCCGCTGGGCGTTTCGCTGGCGGCCGGCCAGCGCAGCGTCAGACTGGTGATGTTCGCCTGAATGGCCGGGTTCGAGTTGTTAAGGTCAATGTAGAAGTAGCCAGAGCCGTTACTGCGGGTGTACCAGGTAGCGGTATTGAGGGCAAAGGTTGGGCAAGGCACAATGGTCTGCGAAACGATGTTCGAGGCGCTGCCGTTGAAGTTCGGGTCGCTGGTACCATCGTAGGTGGCCTGCACCTGGTACGTGCCCACCGCCGGGAAGGAGATGGTACAGCTCCCGGAGGGAGCCGGCCCGGTGCAGGACAGGCTGGGGTTCCCCACCACTGCCACCGTCACCATGCCGCCAGCGGGCGTCACCGCCGGGTTGGAGATTGGCGAAGAAACGGTGTAAGAGAACGCCACCGGCTGGTTCATGCCGGCGCTGCCGTTGGGCGTCAGCAGAGTTTGCGAATCGCCTTTATTCACGGTGATCGAGCCGGTCGCATACGCCGGATTGTAGTCTCCGCCGCCGCTGTAACTACCGTTGAGGGTATGGGGGTTAGACCACGGCTGTGTCATCGTCAGGCTGCACGAGCCGCTCCAGGTGCCGCCGCTTAGCGACACCGTCCCCTGACAAATAGCGCCGGTCACAGCGTCTTGAATGGTTACCTGAGTGTTCGATAAGGGCGTCGGAGTGGTGGATGGGTCAAAGTAGAAGCCAATCGTGGCGCTTTCGTTCACTTTGGCAGAGACCGGCGCATTAATCACCAGTTGCGGGTTATATTCCGCACGGACGGTATGGGTCAAGTTGGCTGAGGTGCCCCCATGGAAATCACTGCCGGTGGATGTGGGGATAAACTCCGCCCGGATCACATGGTTCCCGGCATCTGTGAACACCACGCTGAGGGTGTCTTGCGTGGTATAGTTGTTAATGGGCGTCAGGCCATCATCCTTCTTCGCCAGTTCCTGGTTAGACGCATTAACAATGCGGATGGTGTTTTGCGGGGCTACCAACTGCGGAAAACTGGCATTCCACGGCGGGTCGCGCTCCACGGTTACGGTAAAGTTGACCTGCTCGCCCGGGTCCGACTCTGAAGGGTTAAGGGGCGAGGTCAGGGTGACGATGGCATCGTAATATGGGATCACTTCCAGGTCGGTGGACGCCCCATTAAAGTTGGTGTCCCCATCAT
>Ga0209381_1005084_pt1 | contig 11062 bp, 8 predicted proteins | sample DewCreD2012metaG_FD_184111 | JGI IMG/M metagenome (GOLD analysis project Ga0209381, IMG submission 184111) | Hot spring sediment bacterial and archeal communities from British Columbia, Canada, to study Microbial Dark Matter (Phase II) - Dewar... ...
GCCCCCCAGAGCCGACAGCCCCTTGCCCGTCGTCGCCACCCGCCCCTCCTCCACAACCTCCCCCCGCCCGTCCAGGACGCAGTACTGGCTCCGCCGGTCCCCCAGATCCAATCCAAATCGTCCGCTCCGGACAGCCCGCCGCCGGCCGCCCGTTGCCGCTCATGCCATGTTCCTTCTTGGCCGGTCTCCTTTCCTGCACCTGAAGAGTGCGTTTGATCCTGACGATCACTGGGAGCTTGACGCATCCCGCCCGAGACCGGCCTTCTCATCCCATCCCTGAAGCGGCTTTGAGCTTGCGGCGGGTTTCGGGATGCGGGCGGTTTGCAGGGGCAGAGGGGCTGCGGGACCGATTCCGGGCGGGCGGGGCGGGAGGCGGCGGGGCCGTACAATGAAGAAATGAGGCGGTTGATTTCATGGCTGGGAGCTGCGGCGGCGGCCCAGGCGGCGGCCGTGGCGCTCGCGCAGGCGCCGGCGCCCCAGATCGACAAGGGCCGGCTGGAGAGCTTCATCCGCCATCTGATGCTCTGGGGGCCGCAGATCGAAGTGACGCTTTCCGAACCGCGGCCGTCGGGCGTGGAAGGCCTGTACGAGCTGCAGGTGACGGGGCGGTATCAGCAGGCGAGCGTCGAGGAAGTGTTCTATGTCAGCCGCGACGGCCGGCACGTGCTGCGGGGGGCGCTGTTCCGGGCGGACCAGGCGCCGTACGCTGCGGACGCTGCGAAGATCCGCACGGAAGGACATCCGGCGATGGGCGCGCGCAATCCGAAAGAAGCGCCGCTGCAGCTGGTGGTGTTCAGCGATTTCCAGTGCGGTTTCTGCCGCGAGGAGGCGCGGTCGCTGAGGGAAAATCTGCCCAAGGCCTATCCGGGGCAGTTCCGGCTGGTGTTCCGGGACCTGCCGATCGAGCAGATTCATCCGTGGGCCAAGCCTGCGGCGGTCGCGGGGCGCTGCGCCTACCGGCAAAGCGAGGATCTGTTCTGGAAATATCACGACTGGGTTTTTGACAAACAGGCGGAAATCAGGCCGGACAATTTCCGCATCAAAGCGTTGGAGTGGCTGAAATCGGCCGGCGGCGACGAGAAGGCGTTCACGGCGTGCCTGGACGGTCCGGAAGCGGCGGCGGAGGTGGCCCGGAGCGTGGCTGAAGCGCGGCAGCTGCGGATCCAGTCGACGCCGACGCTGTTCGTCAACGGGCGGGCGCTGACGGGGAACGTTCCGTGGGCGCAGCTGAAGCCGATCCTCGACCTGGAGCTGGAATTCGCGAAGAAGTCCGCCGGTGCGGACTGCTGCTCGCTCACGCTTCCTGTTCCGGGCAAATAGCCTATCGCGGAGATGTGCATGACCAGAAGAGTATTCCCGATTCTGCTGAGCGGCGCGCTGGCCGCGGTCCTGGCTGCGGGCGCCCTGCGTCCGGGCGTGATCAGCGAACAGAGCTACCGCGAGAGCGTGAAGTTTCTGGCCTCGGAATCGATGAAGGGGAGGCTGACGGGCACGGCGGAAAACGAGAAAGCCGCGCGGTGGATCGCGGCGCGGTTCCGCGAACTGGGGCTGAAGCCGGCGCCGGGGCAGAAAGACTATTTCCAGAGGTTCGAGGTGACGGTGAGCGCCACCCTGGGCAAGGGCAACCGGCTGGCTGAAATGGAAGGCGGGAAGCCGCGCGGCCTGGCGTTCGGGCAGGATTTCCAGCCGCTGAACTTTTCGGGGAACGGCCGCGCCGCGGGCGAGATCGTGTTCGCCGGCTACGGGATTACGGCGCCGGAGTACGGCTACGACGATTACGCGGGCGTCGACGCCAGGGGCAAGATCGTGCTGGTGCTGCGGCACGAGCCGCAGGAATTCGACGAGAAGAGCGTGTTCGCGGGCCGCGCCTACACGACGCATGCGCAGGTGCAGAACAAGGCTGTCAATGCGAAGTTCCATGGCGCCGCAGCCGTGCTGCTGGTGAACGACCTGCCGAACCACGCGGGAGACGAGGACCGGCTGGACCGTTTTTCAAGCCGCGTGGGGCCCACTTCGGCCGATATTCCGGTCGTGCAGGTGCGCGCCGCCGTGGCCGAGAAATGGCTGGAGCGCGCCGGGATCAGCCTGAAGCAGTGGATCGAGGAGACGGACCGGACGCTGAAGCCGAAGCCGGCGGCGATTCCCGGGGTGCGCGTGGAGGCGGCGGCGGATGTGGTGCGGCGGCGCAGCGCGTCGCCGAACGTGGCCGCGTATCTGCCGGGCGAGACGGATGAATACGTCGTGCTGGGCGCGCATTTCGATCACCTGGGACTGGGCGAGCAGAGCTCGATGGCGCCGGACCAGGCGGGCAAGGCGGTGCATCCCGGGGCGGACGACAACGCTTCGGGCACAGCCGGACTGCTGGAGCTGGCGGCGTATTTCGCGGGCAGGCCGAAACAGAAGCGCGGGATCCTGTTTCTGGCGTTTTCCGGGGAGGAGCTGGGGCTGATCGGGTCGAACTTCTACGTCAACAACCCGCTTCTGCCGCTGAACAAGGCCGTGGCGATGATCAACATGGACATGATCGGCCGGATCCAGAACGGGCGCGTGTATGTGGGCGGCACGGGCACGGGCGATTCGCTGAAACGGATTCTGGAAGAGGCCAAAGCCGCCTCGCGGCTGCAGTTTGATTTCTCCGATCAGGGCGGCTACGGGTCGAGCGATCATTTTTCGTTCGTGAACAGGGAGGTGCCGGTTCTGTTCTTCTTCTCGGGGCTGCACGCGGACTATCACAAGCCGTCCGACACGTGGGACAAGATCAACGCGGCGGAGGCGGCGCAGATGCTGGAGGTGGTGGCGCGTGTGGCGGAGAGGCTGGCGGGGGGCGAGGGGCGTCCGCAGTATGTGAAGGTGCAGATGCCGCAGCAGCCGGCGATGGCGGGCAGCGCGGGTTCGGGCGCGTGGTTCGGCTCGGTGCCGGACATGGGGGAGTCGAAGGACGGCTTCCGCATTTCGGACGTGATGAAGGGGTCGCCCGCGGAGGCGGCGGGGCTGAAGGGCGGGGACGTGATCGTGGAGTTCGACGGCAAGCCGATCTCGAACCTGTATGACTTCACGTATGCGCTGCGGATGAAGAAGCCGGGCGACGTGGTGGTGGTGAAATACCGCCGGGAGGGGCAGGTTCACGAGACGCAGGCGACGCTGCGGAGCCGCGGGCAGATGCGGTGACGTCCGGCTAACGTCCGGGCCTGGGTCTGCCGATGAGAGAAGTGAGGCATGGCACAAGCAATACTGCCTGAAGGCGCGGTGTGGGATCTGCCGCCGGTGATCCTGCACCCGTTTTCCGATCCCGCCGGACCGGACCAGCTTGTGGAGAGCAGCCGCGCGCATCTGATGCTGGAAGGGATTCTGCCGATGGGCGGGCTGACGGAGGACGAGCTGGTGCGGCGGCTGCTTTCGGGGCGGCTGACGGAAGTGAAGATGCTTTTCTATGTGGGGCGGGATCTGGAGCGGTGGCTGAGCCAGTGCGCGGAGATGGCGGCGCGGGACGCGGACCTGTCGCGAGCCGGGGTGAACGCGGCCAGTTTTGCCGATCTTCTGGTGGAACATCCTCCGGAGAAAGTGCTGGCCAAGCTGACCAAGTGGGGCGTCTCCGACTACAAGTCGATCTTCTCGCGCGCCCTGGGCCTGCAGGCGGCGTTCTCGCAGCCGCCGGATTTCGATTTCGTGACGCCCGCATTCATCCGGCACTATTTCCGCTTCGCCGATCAGCTCTGGCAGGCGAGGCAGTCACTGCAAAGCTTCCCTGCGCTGCCCCCGCAGCAGTTCCGCTTCGAGCTGTACGCGTCAGCCGAGTACGCCCGCATGCTTGAGCGGCAGTGGGAAGAGGGCTGAGCAACCGGCGCCGCTCGAGGGGGAGCCCGCCTGTCCGCGGCGGGCGCCGGGATGCCGCGTTGCCGCGCCGCCGGGATATGATGTTCCGGTAGCAGAGGAACGCAGCATGGAATCCACCCGCCGGACATTTCTGATGAGCACGGCCGCGACGGCTGTTCTGGCTCAACCGTCTCCCAATGACCGCATCCGCCTGGGGCTGATCGGCTGCGGCGGCCGCGGCCGCGACCTGCTGAAGATGGTGGCCTCGTCGGGCGAGAACGCGGCGATCACGGCCGTGTGCGATGTGTGGCGCGTCAACCGCGAGGCGATGGCGCGCGACGTGGAGAAGACGTTCGGGCAGGCGCCGTTCCAGACGACGCGCTACCAGGAGATTCTGGCGCGCAAGGACGTGGACGCGGTGCTGATCGCCACGCCGGACTTCACGCATCCGAAGATCCTGGCCGATGCGGTGCAGGCGGGCAAGGACGCCTACGTGGAGAAGCCGTTCGCGACGACGTTCGAAGAGGCGCGCATGGCGTATGACGCGGTGAAGCGCTCGGACCGCGTGGTGCAGGTGGGGACGCAGCGGAGGAGCGAGGCGAAGTTCATGGCGGCGGCCGAGGCGATCCGGAAGGGCGTGATCGGGAAGGTGACGCGCGTTTCGATGGAGTATCACTTCTTCGAGCCGCGGTGGCGGCGCGATTACCACATGATCACGGCGGAAGACGTCGACTGGGAGGCGTTCCGGTTCGGCGGGCGCATCCAGGGAGGGTTCGATCCGCGCAAGCTGCGCGAGTGGCAGCTGTTCCGCGACACCACGAACGGGATTCCGGGCCTGTGGATGACGCATCTGATCGACCTGGCCGCGTGGTATCTGAACGATCCGTATCCGAAAGGCGCCATGGCGATGGGCGGCGTGTATCACTGGAAAGACGGCCGGCAGACGAGCGATGTTTTCCAGGCGATGCTCGAGTACACGGACTGCCTGGTGACGTTCGCCATGAGCCTGACGAACTCGGCGGGCGGGCGCAATCTGTGGTTCGGGATCAAAGGCATGCTGGACGCGGAAGCCAACCGCGTCTCCGGCGACGGGAGCCGCGATCCGGACCGCGTGATGCAGCCATACACGCTGCCGCTGCCGCCGGAGGTCGAGTCGCACATGGCGAACTTCCTGCGCTGCATGCGGACGCGGGCGACGCCACGGGCGAGCGTCGAGGCGGGCTACTCGCACGCGGTGGCCACGTGCATGGCGGCGGTGTCGCTGGAGACGGGGCGGCGCGTGGGCTACGACCCGGTGAAGCGGGAACTGACATGACGCGGCGCGAATTTCTGGCGGCTCCGGCGATGCTCGTCCAGAAAGATGCGCCGGCGGTGCGTTCGATCGAGGCGCTGCCGGTGCGCTATCCGGTGACGGGCTATTTCCGCTTCTTCACGAAGCCGGAGCGCCCGGCGGTGTTCGTCAAGATCACCTGCGAAGACGGCACGACGGGCTGGGGTCAGAGCGTGCCGATTCCGACGTGGAGCTACGAGACGCTGGAGTCGGTGACGGGCACGATCCGGCAGTATCTGGCGCCGGTGCTGATCGGGCTGAACGCGACCGACATCGCCGAAGCGCACCGGCGAATGAACCGCGCCATCGCGCCGTCGTTTTCGACAGGCATGCCGATTGCGAAATCCGGCATTGACATGGCGCTGCACGATATCGCGGGCAAGCTGGCGGGGAAGAACATTGCCGACCTGTGGCAGCGGAAGCCGATCGAGAAGATCACGCTGAGCTGGACGGTGAACGTGCGCTCGATGGCGGAGGCGGAAGAGCTGCTGGAAGCGGGGCGCAGACAGGGCTACCGGCATTTCAACATCAAGGTGGCGCCGGACCCGAAGTTCGACGCCGAGCTGGCGCGCCGGGTGCGGAAGTTCGCGCCGGAGTGCTTTCTCTGGGCGGACGCCAATGGGGGCTACGATCTGGCGACGGCTCTGGAGACGCTGCCGAGACTGCGCGACGCGGGCGTCGATGTAATGGAGCAGCCGCTGCCGCCGAACCGGTTGACGGGGCTGCGCGAGCTGAAGAAGCAGGGGGCGCTGCCGCTGCTGCTGGACGAGGGCGTGGTGAGCGTGGCGGACCTGGAGGAGTTTCACAAGCTGGGGCTGATGGACGGCGTGGCGATGAAGCCGGCGCGGACGGCGGGGCTGTGGGACGGGCGGCAGCAGGTGGAGTATCTGGAGCGGCACAGGCTCATGTTTCTGGGCAGCGGGTTGACGGACCCGGACGTCAGCCTGGCGGCGTCGCTCGTGCTGTACGGCGCGTACGGACTGAAATATCCGGCGGCGCTGAACGGGCTGCAGTTCCTGGCCGGCTCGTGGCTGACGGCGCCGTTCCGGCTGGAGGACGGCGCGCTGCGCGTGCCGCGCGGGCCGGGGCTGGGGGTGGAAGTGAACGAGGAGAAGCTCCGCCGTGAATCGCAAGGTTAGAACAGGAAATCTGCTTTTTGTTTTGGCAGTGCTGCCGGCAACGGCGCAGATGGAGTGGCGCGAGCTGCCGGGCGGGCGCGTGGAGGTGCTGGACGCGGGGCGGCCTGCGCTGGTCTACAACGCCGGCCCGCAACTGCCCGCCGGGGTGCCGGAGCACCGCAGGCGGTGCTGCTACATTTTCCCCGTGTTCACGCCGGGGGGCGTGTCCGTGCTGGATGACTTTCCCAAAGACCACTACCATCATCACGGGCTGTTCTGGGCGTGGCCGGTGGTTGAAACACCTTCGGGGCGTTTTGATTTATGGATGTACCGCGGGATCGAGCACCGCTTCGAGGGCTGGATCCGGCGGGACCCGCGCGAGGGCGCGGCGCAGCTTGTGGCCGAGAACGGCTGGTACGTGAAGGACGCGCGGATCGTGCGGGAGGTGGCGGAGATTCTGGTGCATCCGGCGAAGGGCGATGAACGGCGCATCGACGTGACGCTGGAGTGGGAGGCTTTGAAGGAGCCGGTCACGCTGCGCGGCTCGCAGGAAGAGGGCAAGAGCTACGGCGGGTTCAGCGCGCGCTTCGCGCCGCGCGAGGGCACGGTGATCCGGTCGAGCGAAGGGCCCGTGACCAGGGACGAAGACCTTGTGCGGCACCGCTGGGCGGAACTGGAGGCGGTTTACGGCGGGCGCAGAGCCGTGCTGCGGATCACGCCGCACGAGAGCAATCCGGGCGCGCCTTATCAGTGGTGCCTGAGGGAGTACGGTTTCGTGGGAGCATCCTTTCCGGGGCGGACGGCGGAATCGAACGGCTACACGCTGCAGCCGGGCGTTCCGCTGCGGCTGCGGTTCACGGTGACCGTGGCCGACGTGCGCTGACACGGGCATCGAGGCGCGCGGCTAGAATGGGAGAAACGCGCGTCTTTCATTGCGCGTCCGCATGGAGGAGAACCTGCCGGAAACAGAGAGGCGGGAATCCGTTCTTACCCCTGGAGCGTCATGATGCAGACAGTCCGCACTCTTTCTGTTTTATTGGCCGCGGTCTGCGCGCTGCGCGCAGACGTGGTGCTGCTGTCCAACGGAGACCGCGTGAGCGGACAGGTGATTTCATCCGACGCCAAGACGGTGGTCATCAGGACTCCGTACGCGGGCGAACTGAAGATCGACCGTTCCGCGGTGTCGGAGGTCCGGGTGGAAGCGCCCATGTACGTCACGCTGGCTGAGGGCGCGGTGATTGTTTCCAGGGTCGAGACCACGGAGAAGTCCGTGCGGCTGATTCAGCCGGACGGGCTGGTAAAGACCGTTGCGCCGGCGGAAATCACGGCGATGCGCAACGAGGCGGCGCAACGGGCGTGGGAGCGCGAAGAGGAGCGGTGGAAGCATCCGCGCTTCAACGATTTCTGGCGCGGCTCGATGACGTTTTCGATCGCCAACACGGCGGGCAACGCGCGCACGTCGACGCTGAGCACGGCGGCGAACGCGGTGCGGGAGGCGGGCAAGAACGTGCTGGCGCTGAATTTTTCGCAGATTTACGCGACGCAGAGCACGACGGAGCCGTTTGGTGCAACAGCCAACCGCATCAGCGGCTCGATCCGGGCGGACCGCCGCGCCAACGGCAGGCTTTTTCTGTACGGCATCAACGCCTACGATTACGACCGCTTCCTGTCGCTGGATCTGCGCAGCGTGTTCGGCGGCGGTCTTGGCTACAAGCCGTGGACGAGCCGGCGCGGTTCTCTCGAGATCAGCGGCGGCGGAAACTGGAACCGTGAGAAATTCAGCCGCGAAGAAGGGCCGCTGATCCGCAACTCGGGCGAAGCGGCGGCGGGGCAGGAGCTGACGCTGGTGCTGCTGTCGCGGCTGAAGCTGTTCGAGCGCGCCGGGTTCTTCCCGAACCTGACCAATCGCGGCGAGTACCGCTTCAACTTCGACGCCAACGCCGCCGTGCCGGTGATGAAGTGGCTGGAATGGACCGTGGGCGTCAACGACCGTTATCTGTCGAATCCCCTTCCCGGCAAGAAGAAGAACGACATCGCCATCACAATGGGCGTGCGGGTGAGCTTCGATCAGACGCGCCGTTGACCGATGCCCGCTTCCCTCCCCGCTGCGGCATCCGCGTTGCGCCGGCTGCCGTCGCTTTACAGGAGAGAGGCCGGCATGATACACACGGATTACCCCCAAACGAGGGGCTACGAGATGAAGCCGGAAACGCCCAGGGCGCAATCTGCACAAGGAACCAAGCTCAGCTCGTGGAAAGAGATTGCAGAGTGGCTGGGCGTCAACGTGCGCACGGCGCAGAAGTGGGAGACCGAGTCCGGCATGCCGGTGCGGCGGGTGCCGGGCAGCAACCGCGTGATCGCCTACACGGGTGAGCTGACCGCCTGGCTTCACGGGGCTCATGAGGCCGAGGCCGAGGCGGCGCGCCAGCGCGGAGAGAGCCTGCGGCGCAGCGTCCGCTGGGCAGTGGCGGCGCCTGCCGCCGCCCTGCTGCTCGCCGCGGCGGTGTGGATCCTGCGGCCCGCCTCCGGACTCGCCGATTGGAGAGTGGAAGGCTCCGCCCTGATCGCGCTGGATGCCCGGGGAAGGGAACTGTGGAGAATCCAGCTCGGAAGAGGCCTGCATCCGGAAAGGTATTCCAGGGATGACTCGACGCCAGCCGCCTGGATCGAGGACATCGACGGCGACGGCAGGAAAGAACTGCTCTTCTGCCACCATCAGGACGGCGCTTCTTACGGGGATCTGATCTGCTTTTCCGAAACAGGCGAGCCCAAGTGGCGCTGGACTCCCGGCGGCAGCGCCGCCTCTTTCCGCGAAGACCTGCGCCCTCCCTATGTGGCGGATCGCGTCCACGTCTTCCGCCACATAGGCCAGATCCGCATTCTGGTTGCGAGCATTCACCACACGTGGTTTCCCAGCCAGCTCGCCATGCTGGACGGGCAGGGCAGATTGCTGCGCGAATACTGGCATTCCGGTCACATCAAGGAGTTTCGCGCCGTCGAATGGCCCGAATATCCCGAACCGTTGATCGTGGCGGCTGGCATCGCCAACGGATACAAAGCCGCGGACCTGGTCGTGCTCTCGCCCTCGGAGTTCGGCGGCGCTTCACGGGAGGAAAGCCCGGAGCATCAGATCCCGGGAGGTCCGCCGCGGGAGCTGGCCCGGCTGCTGTTTCCGTTGAGCTGCGTGACCCGAGCCTCGGAGCTTTTCAATCATCCCGGTTCACTGCGGATGAACGGGCCGAGTCTCCAGGTGATGATCACGCAAAACGCAGATCCGGAGCAGGCTGCCGGCGTGCACTACACTTTCCGCCCGGATTGGTCGCTTGTTTCCGTCGGCCTGACGTCCATGTATGAGCGCGTGCACGGCGGCCTGGAGCGGGAGGGCATTCTGTCCCACCCGCTCGACAAGCGCCGCGAGACGGAGGAGTTGTCCCGCGTCCGCTGGCTGACGCCGCCGGACCGCCTGCGGGCGATGATGCGCCGGTAGCCGGCGCGGCCGGCAGCTACAGTTTCGGACCGTGTTCGGCCAGTCCGCTGGCGAGGTGTTCTTCTTTCGTCAGGTACTGGAAGTTTTCGATGAACCGCGCCGCGAGCGAGCGGTAACGGGCCATGTACTCGTCGCGGTTCGGCCATGTGGACGCCGGGTCGAGGAGCGAGTCGGGCACGCCTTCCAGATGCCGGGGCACCTCGAAGCCGAAGACCGGGTCGATGTGGAACTCGGCGTTTTCAAAATGGCCGGCCAGCGCGGCGTGGAGCAGGGCGCGCGTGTGCTGGATGGAGATGCGCTTGCCGACGCCGAACGGACCGGCGGTCCAGCCGGTGTTGACGAGCCAGACCGTGGCGCCGTGTTTCATGACGTTGGCCTTGAGCATTTTGGCGTACTCGTAGGGGTGGTGGACCATGAACGGGCCGCCGAAGCAGGCAGAGAAGGTCATCTGCGGCTCGGTTCCGAGGCCGATTTCGGTGCCGGCGATTTTGCTGGTGTAGCCGCTCATGAAGTGGTACACGGCCTGGTCGGGGGTGAGGCGCGCGATGGGCGGCAGCACGCCGTTGGCGTCGCAGGTGAGGAAGATGACGTTTTTCGGGTGGCCGCAGCGCTTTTCGGGGATGGCGTTCTCGATGAAGGACAGCGGGTAGGCGGCGCGGGTGTTTTCCGTGAGCCGGTCGTCATTCAGGTCGAGCAGCCGCGTGCGCGGATCGAAGACGACGTTTTCGAGAATCGTGCCGAAGCGCTTCGTGCAGGCGTAGATCTGCGGCTCGGCTGTCGGCGACAGGCGGATCACTTTCGCGTAGCAGCCGTCCTCGAAATTGAAGATGCCGTCGGGCGACCAGCCGTGCTCGTCATCGCCGACGAGCCCGCGCTCGGGGTCGGCGGAGAGGGTCGTCTTGCCGGTGCCGGAGAGGCCGAAGAAGATGGCGGCGTCGCCATTGCGGCCGACGTTGGCCGAGCAGTGCATGGGCAGCACGCCCTCGAACGGCAGCAGCGCGTTAAGGACGGTGAAGATGGTCTTCTTGATCTCGCCGCCGTAGCAGGTGCCGGCGATGATGGCGGTGCGCTGCGCCAGGTTCAGCACGATGGCCGTTTCGGTGCGCGAGTTGTCGATGAGCGGGCTGGCCAGGAAGCCTGGCGCGGTGATGACGGTGAATTCCGGCACGTGGTTTTTGTATGCGTCGAGCGTGGCCGGCTTGATGAACATGGTGCGGGCGAACAGCGACTGCCAGGCGTGCTCGGTGATGATGCGCACGGGGAGGCGGTAGTTGGGATCGGCGCCGCCGAAACAATCCTGCACGAACACGTCGC
>Ga0209381_1005091_pt1 | contig 11049 bp, 9 predicted proteins | sample DewCreD2012metaG_FD_184111 | JGI IMG/M metagenome (GOLD analysis project Ga0209381, IMG submission 184111) | Hot spring sediment bacterial and archeal communities from British Columbia, Canada, to study Microbial Dark Matter (Phase II) - Dewar... ...
ACGCCCCATGCCGAGGAACACGCCATCGAGGTCCAGTTGCCGTTCCTGGCGAGGCTGTCGCCCAAGAGCCGGGTGGTGGGCGTGGCCATCCACGGCGGTGACTGGGAACGCCTCGCCCGCGCCGCCGAGCAAATGGCCGCCGTGCTGCGCAAGTTGGAGGATCGGCCGCTGTTGGTCATTTCCAGCGACATGAACCACTACGCCGACGAGGATTCCACACGCCGCGTGGATCGCTTGGCCCTGGACGCGATCGAAAGCCTCGATCCGCAACGCCTGCTGGAGACGGTGACGAAGAACCGCATCAGCATGTGCGGCGTGCTGCCGGCCGTGCTGGTCATGGAGACGCTGCGGCAACTCGGGGCGCTGAAACGGTGCGAGCTCGTCGGTTACGCCACCAGCGCGGAGGCCTCCGGCGATCGCCGCCAGGTCGTTGGCTATGCAGCGGCGCTGTTCGGCTAGCCCCGCGGCCTTTCACGTTGTCCACGGGCAACGGGCGGCGGGTTGGCGGCGGCCGGTCTTCCTGGCGAGGTTCGCAACGCGTTGCGGAGCATTCAGACAAAAACCGTCCGTCGGCCCTTGCACGCCGTTGCGTGGAGATCGCTTCCCGGAGGAAAACGACGATGCGCCAAGCAAAGTCTCTCGTAACCGTTCAGGGAGACCCTCCCCGCTATCGCAACGGAGCTGCCGAAAATGGGCTTGCCCCTTTCGCCCCGACGGGGGCAAGGGAAGCGAGGGCCCCCCTCCGTGGCGTCCGTCACGGTTCGGATATTGGCCACGACCGTGTGGACTTAGGCCACGACGGAGCGTGGCCCTCCAGGGGGTGTGATGAACCATGGCGGTTTCTTTTCGTCGCGATCCTCTTGGTCGGGGCGATCTCGCCGGGCCGGGCCGAAACGATTTCCGTCCGTAGCCCGAGCGCCCTTCGGGCCGCGGTCCTGCGAGCCACGCCGGGGACGACCATCTTGATCGCGCCCGGGGAGTACTCCGGGGGGCTCGACGTTCGCGGGATCTCGGGCACGGCCGATGCGCGGATCACGATCCGAGGCGCCGATCCGGCCAATCCACCCGTGTTCAAGGGCGGGGCCCAGGCCATGCACCTGGTCGATTGCAACTATCTGACGCTGGCCCATTTCGTCGTCGATGGCTGCACGGCCAACGGCCTGAACTGCGATGACGGCGGCAGCCCGGACACCCCCATGCACCACCTGATTGTCGAACACGTCGCCATCCAGAACATCGGCCCGCGCGGCAACCACGACGGGCTGAAAATGAGCGGGGTGGACCGATTCATTGTCCGCAACTGCCGGTTCCTCGGCTGGGGCGGCAGCGCGATCGACATGGTCGGATGCCACCAAGGCGTGGTCGAGGATTGTTACTTCCACGGCAAAGAGGGATTCGACAATTCCGAGGCCATCCAGATGAAGGGCGGCTGCGCCGACATCCTCGTGCAGTGCTGCTTTTTCGATCGGGCAGGCCAGCGGGCATTGAACTTGGGCGGGTCCACAGGCCTGGCCTTCTTTCGGCCGAGCGTCGGCGACTACGAGGCGGCGCGCCTGGTGGTCGGCGGCAACCGCTTTTTCGGGGGCCAAACGCCTGTGGCCTGGCCCACCGCCAGCCACAACCGCGTCGTCCAAAACACCATCGTCTTCCCCGAGAAATGGATCGGCCGCATCCTTCAGGAAACCCGCGATCCCCGCTTCAAGCCATCCCACCACGGCGTGTTCGAGAAGAACGTCGTCGTGTTCGACGGGCGCGTGGGCCGGTACGAGTTCGTCAACGTGGGGCCGGGCACGGCGCCCGACACCTGGAAGTTCATCGACAACGCCTGGTTCGACGCCGAAGGCAAGCGCAAGCCCAAGCTGCCGGGCGTCGAGACGGGGAGCATTCACCAGGTGGATCCCCGATTGGTCGACGTCGGCAAGCCCACCATGCGGATCACCAGCGCCGACGAGCGACTGAAGGATCGGGGCGACCGGGCCTGGACCAGGCTCGACGCCGCCGCGTGGATCGCCGGCGAAACCCGCCCCGCGGCGGCGTCCGGCAATTCGACGGGCAGGATCTCGAAGCCGCAACCAGCCGCACGCGACGACCCGCGATAAACGTACGCCCCAGGCCCCGGGCAGGTCCATTTCGAGTCGTACGGCGCGGTCCCGCGCGACTCACCACGCGGTCCAGCCGCCGTCGATGGTGAGGTTCTGGCCGGTCATGAAGCTGCTGGCGTCGCTGGCCAAGAAGACGATCGCCCCTTTCAGCTCGAACGGCCGCCCCATCCGGCCCATCGGCAGCTTGGCGCACAGCCTCTCGACCATCGCCCGCGGGGCCTTGTCGCTTGGGAACGGGCCTGGACTGAGACAATTCACGCGGACGCGGTCGCGGGCCCAATAGACCGCGAGGTGGCGGGTCATCTGGATGATCCCGCCCTTCAAGGCGTGATAGGCGACAGGGCTGGCCGGGCAGACGCCCTCGTAAGCGTCCGGATAGGACGCCACCTGGCCATACATCGAGCCCAGCATGATGATGCTCGCCGGCCTGCCGCCCTGCGCCGCGTGGTCGTGAACCAGCCGAGCCAGCAGGAAATAGCCGGTGGCGTTGGCCAGTTGGCGGGTGAACTGTTCGGCCGTGACGTTCGTCCAATCATGGGGATCGGCCTCGTGGCCGTTGTTGACCAGCACGTCGATGGGACCGGCCGAGGCCACCGCCTCGCCGAAGGCCCGCTCCACGCTCGCCGGATCGAGTTGATTCAACGCGACGCCGTGGTGGCGCGCGCCGCCGGGCCGCGGCAGCCGGTTGGCCGCGGCGCGGGCCCGCTCGGCGTCGCGGCTGGTGAGCACCACGCTTGCCCCCGCCTCGGCCAGCGCCCGGGCCATCGCCGAGCCCAAGTGCCCGGTCCCGCCCGTCACCAGGGCGACCCTGCCCGTCAGATCAAACAGCTCTTCAATCGTCGGCTCGCGGGATTCTGGCAAGTTCATGGTCGGGACCTACCGATCAGGCAGCAATCTGCCCTGCCAGCGTCAGTCTACTCGGCCGGCCCGCCACCCGCCACAACCCGGCCCAAGCCCAGCAATCCCTTTGCTGACAACACCGCGGCGTCGGAAGGGACGACGCCCCGCGCAAGACGCCAGCGGCCGCCGCGGCCTGCGTCGCCGCGCGATCCGGGACTGGCCCATCCCTGCACGCTTCGCGCGCGGCTCTCTCTTGACTTTACGAGGGGACGGTCCGATTTTCGCGGGCTTCGCCGCGAGAATCGGGACAGTCCCCGTGAACGGTTACCTTTGGGCGTCTGGAAATCACTCGGCCAGTCCGCGGCCGTATTCCGCGATGGCCGGCCACGGTTCCCCGTGGAGCTTGACGTACTCGGCGTCGAGGTAGCAGGCGAAGCTTGTGATGTGGCGGATGCCTCGCCTGGCATATTCCTCCAGATCGGCGCGAAACACGGCGTTGTTCCAAGGCAGCTTTTTCGCCGGGCGCTGCCATCCCGAGAACCGCGAGTTGTCCAGCCAGTACTCGAGCACCTGGGCCGTATCGCGGGGAAAGACCTCGAGGTTGGCGTCGAGCACTTCGAGGCGGTCGATCAGCGTCTTGTCCGTCTGCTCCGCGAACGGCCGATCGTGGCGCCGGGTGATTGGCGCAAATTCGAGAAAGACTCCGGGCTCGGGCTTGACCTGCCGGGGCGGCTGGAGCGTCGGCGCGTACGCCAGGTGGCAGACCGAGGCGTGCGGGTCGTGGTGTCGGCGCAACGCCCGAAGGATGTGGTTCTCGACCAACAGCGCTTGCTCGCTGGCGCTGAAGCCCCGGCATTGGTCACAAAAACACCACTCGCGCCCGTCGTCGGGCCAGTAGAAGTAGCGGTGCGTGGTCGGCCGGAGCGTTCGCGCGTATTCCACAGCGGACTCGGCGATAATTTCCAACGCCCCGGGGTGCGAGGGGCAACAATTGTAATCCTCGGTGCGCCGGCCCGACTTGTTCATGCGAAACATCGAGGGGTCCTTGCCGATGTACTCGCGCGACAGCAGGTCTTGCATCGCGTGAAGCTCGTATTCGACGTTCAGGCCGCATCGCCGGCACGACGCAAGGAACTTCTGGCCCTCGTCGGAGCGGATAAACCGGGACAACACGTCGAGCCGCCGGGCGGCGTGCAGGCCGATCGTATTCAGTCCGGCTTGGGCGGCGCGCTCGGGCCATTCGGCGAGCGTCAAATCGAAGGGGATGAGCACCACGCCGCGCGTGTGGAAGCGGCCCGGCGAGGCAAACCCGATGCTCCCCGCCGCCAGCGTCGCCGCGCCGAGAAACTCGCGCCGATTCATGATCGATCTCCTTTAAAGTCATGGGTGCTTGGTGTGGCGATTTCCCTGGAACACTGGGCCGCGAGGATCGAGGACTCCTCGAGCACGCGGTTCTCCCGCGCCCGCATCCGGCCGGCGTGCGCGAAACTTTGCGGTGCGGCCGCTCCTACCTGGTCGAGCGGGAGTGCGACGCGGGACCGGCCGCAAGCCGGTTGATTTCCCAAAGCAGGTCCTCCATCCACAAGGGCTTGGAGAGCAGCGAGGCCGCGCCGGCCGCCAGGGCGCGCTGTCGATCCTCGACGCGGGGGAATCCCATCAACGCCGCGACCGGCGCCGGCCGCAGCGCCGCGGCGAACCGGCCAAGGGCGTCGTAGCGCTCTCCCTGGTCGCCAGCGTCGAAGATTCCCGCCGTGAACCCCGCCTCGCGCGGAGGATCGGCGGGGCGGAACCATCGGGCCACGTAGCCCGCCTTGCGGCACGCCGCGCAGAGCCACTCTCCGCAGGCGAACTCCTCCGAGCAAACGGCGATCCGCCCTGACCGGGGCACAAGAAAGTCTCCGGCCAGCGCCAGCACGCGCTCCTCTTCTCCGGCCGTGATGGGAAGCGTCCACGTGGACCGCGCCCCGCGGGACCATCGGGCCGCCTCCCAACCGACGCGTTGTTCCCATTGATGCCAATATACACGGATCACCCCCGGGGCGGGGCGCCCGCTCCGGATCTCGCCCTCGCACCAACTTCCCAACAGCGCCACGACGCGACTGAGCGGGGCAAGGCGGCGGAGGCCGTCGATTTGTTCTTCGGTGTATTGCCCGGGATACGACGTGGCCAGCACGATCCAGTCGAAACCTCGCTCGGCGTTCGCCAGCGCCGCTTGCGCCGAGGCTATGTCGGGGGCCTCGACCACGTCGCCCCACGCCGCGGCCGTCCGGCCCGCCTCGCGAAACTCCCGACGCTCCAAGTCGCCGATCAGAAGGATATGCATGGCATCAACGCATCCAGAGGCACTTGGCATCGTTTCACCGAGTGCAAAGCCTCGGGCCGCCGGCCGCGTGGAAGCGGCCGTTGGCATGGGGTTCGGATCGAAGGGCGATGGCTCCCCACTCCGCCCGATCAATGGTTCTGCGCCGCTTCTTCCAACGCGGCTTCGGTTTGTGCAACCAATGCATGGGCCGTCTCCGGATCGGGGGCCTGACGCAAGGCTTCGAGGAATCCTGGAGCGGCGAGGATTTTGCTGAGGCGGGCGAGGGTCCGCAGGTGGCCGCGATCATCCGTGGAGCAAATCAGGAAAAACACGTCGGTCAGCGCCCCCCGGTTGCCGCCAAACGGGATTCCACTGGAGGTCACTCCTAAGGCCAACAGCGGCTCCGCGAGAATGTTCGGCATGGGCCGCCGCGGATGGAGCAAGGCCACGCCGTTTTCCAGCGTGGTGGGATACAGCTCCTCGCGAGCCCGAATCGCCTCTTCCATCTTTTCCGGATCCCAAAGCAGGCCTGTCCGAGCCGCCAGCGCGACCATGGTAGTGAACACAGAGTTTCTGGTACGGGCGGGAAGGGGAATGGCAATGCGTTCCCGCGGCAGAAGTTCGGCAATGCGGATCTCCTGCTCGCTCGCCCCGCCGGGCGAGGAACTCAGAACGCCCTCGACCTCGGGCAGGCCGTCCTCTTCCGCGAGTCCGATCCGCTGCTCCAGCCAGTGGTGGATCTCCTCGCGAGAAAACCGCCACTGTCCGGCCACCTTGCGGCCGGGGATTTTCCCTCGGTCGGCAAGGCGGACCACTTGCTGGGGGGTCAAATGGAGATACTTCGCCAGGCTCTCCGCAGTGAAATCATCGTGAGACATCGCCGTTGAGGCCCCTTCATTCCGAGGGACTGAATCGTATCGGCAGGGCGGATCAAGGCAGGCGGCGTTCAACGTCGTCCGTGTGAATCCCCCATGTTCCCGGAACGCGCCGCCGTTGTCCAGATCACGGGCCGAGAAATTCCACCTTGACAGGGTGTCGAAAATCGAGACAATCCCGCAACCGCGTCGGGGACAGCCAACGGTCCCCAGACCCTTTCATTAGCCTCGTCACCCCAGTCACGTAAGGCACGGAGGCCTTGCGCGATGCTGCTTGGCGGTTCCCGCAAGTCATCGAGCCAAGTCCGACGCCTGCTGGCGGACCGGAGTCGGCGGATCAAAATCGTCGGCCTGACCGGTGCGGACGACACGACAACCACCTCGTGCCTCATCGCAAGCATCTTGACCACCGCCGATCACAAAACAGGCATTTTGGGGCGTTTGGGGTGTTTTGATGGCCAGCAGGTTCGCCATTTCGCGGGAACCACTCCACCGCCGGCCGCGCTGGCGCGCTGGCTGGGGCGCACGATTCGCCACAGGTGCAGCCATGCCATCGTTGAGGCATCATCGCGAGCCCTGCGCGAGGGGTGGCTCGACGGAATGGTCTTGGACGTGGCGTGCTTCGTCCACCAGTCTGTCGAGTTGGAACCTTCAGACCCATCGGAAACTAGGGAAACAGGAAACACCAACCGTCTGCTGGACCTCTTGGCTCCCGAGGGACTCGCGATTGTCAGCGCCGACGATGCGGTCGCCCTTGATCGGTCGAACTTCCACGACGGACCCGTGCTGACCGTGGGAATCCACGCCGACGCCGAGATCAAGGCCGCAATCCTGGAGCAATGCCCCAGTGAGCAGACCATGCTGTTGTCGGCGGGCGCCGAGACGATTCCAGTGCGGACGCGGATGATCGGCGTGCGGCACGCCTATGACTGCCTGATGGCGGCGGCAGTCGGCCTAGCGTACGGGATTGACCTCCGGACCGTGGTCCGCGGGCTGGAGGCGATCGACTATGTGCCCGGCCATTTGGAGCGCGTGGAGTGCGGGCAACCGTTCAGCGTGTTCGTGGACCGCGCCCGAACTCCGCTGGCCGTTCGCCGATGTTTGGCCACGCTTCGCGAGGTGATCCGCGGACGGCTTTTCTGCATTTTTGGCGCCGAAGGCGAGCGTTCCACCTCGGGAGACAATCACCAGAAGCGGCGCCAGAGTGCCGCGCGCCGGCGGCGATTGGGACGCGCGGTCGAGGAATCCGCCGACCTCGCCGTGATCACCGACGCCAACCCCCGCGACGAAGACCCGCAAATCATCATTGAAGACATCCTTGTCGGATTGAAACGGCCCGCGGAGGCCGAGGTGATCCCCGACCGCGCCGAAGCGATTGCCTGGGTCCTGTCGCAGGCGAGACCGGGCGACGGCGTGCTGATTGCCGGGGCGGGACATCGGACTGGACGAGCATCGGGCGGACGCGGCCCTTTCGACGACCGCCAGGTCGCTCGTCGATGGCTTTATGCGAATCATCATGAGTAGCTTGCAGGATCTCCAACACGCGATCGGCGGTCGGGTCACGGTTCCATCCACGATGGGCGAACCGTCCGCGATCCGGCTCGGACCGCTGGCCATCGACAGCCGCGACGTCTCGCCCGGCGATGTCTTCTGGGCCTTGCCGGGCAAGCACTGCGATGGGGAAGAATTTCTCGACGAGGCTTTTGCCCGCGGCGCCGCTGGGGCCGTCGTCTCGCGCGAAATGCCCTGTCCGCCGGATCGGTGGATGATTCGGGTGGGCGATGCCGCGCAGGCCTTGGGGCAATGGGCCGACTACCGGCGACGGCAGTTCCGCGGGCACTTGATCGCCGTTGCCGGAAGCGTTGGAAAGACCACCGCGCGGCAGATGATCCACACCGTGCTCGGCCGACGCCTGCGCGGCGCAACCGCCCCGAAGAACACGACTCAAGACACCCGCTTGCCCTTGAGCCTGGCGGCCATCGATCCGCAAGACGAATACGCAGTGCTCGAACTCCACGCCGGCACGGCGGGCGAGATCGCTCGCATGGCCGAGACATGCCGGCCGACGATCGGGGTGATTCCCCATGTGGCGGAAGCGCCGGCCGGCGGGCTTGCCGGCGGCCCAAAAGCGGCGTCGGTCCATGCCGAGCTGCTTTCCAGTCTGGCGCATGACGGCTGGGCCGTGCTGGCCGACAATCCCTGGCTGCGGCGCGCCGCGTCGCGATGCAGGGCCCCCATCACCTGGGTTGGGCGGAGCGGGGCCTGCGACCTGGCCGCGTCCGACGTGCACTGGCATCAAGGGCGGTTGAGTTTCCGCCTCGGCGACTGCGCATTCTGCGTCCCGGTATGGGGACGGCACCATCTCAACTCAGCCTTGATCGCCGTCGCGGTGGGCCGGTTGCTGGGCTTCACCCTCCACGAAACGGCCATCGCGCTGAAGGACTTCGATTCGTTGCCCACCTCCTGCGAAGTCAGCGAGATTCGCGGGGCCACGATCATCCACGACGGACACAACGCCAGCGCCCCGGCGATGCGGGCCGCCTTGGAATTGCTCCGCGATTTCGACGCGACGGGTCGCCGCATCGTGCTCCTGGGAGACATCGCCGCCGGTGAAGACGAGGCGATCCTCTTGCACCGGCAGTTGGGCAACCAGGTCGTCACGCTGTGCGGGGCCGACGTGCTGATTGCCTGCGGAGACCACGCCGGCGACGTGGTGGCGGCCGCCCGCGCCGCGGGGATGCCCTCGCGCCAGGCCATCGCCTGCCGCACGCCGGAAGAAGCCCCGCCATACCTGGGACAAATCATCCTTCCCGGAGACGTCGTGCTCATCAAAGGCGCCCGCGTCCTGGCCATGCAGCACGTTGTCGATGCCTTGAAACATTACCCGCAGCGGAGATCCGCATAGGAGGTGATCGACTCAATCCACAACGAACCATGCGACCGCTCCACCGTGTGTGTCGGACTTTGCGGGAAGTCGACACTACCCTCCCTCCTGGGGTAGGAGCATTAAACTTGCCGGGCTCAGCGGCTTCTGGGTCGGCCGCTCCGGCAGGCGCTTCTCGGTGGAGTTGGTACTGAGCGCCGGAGCGGCGCGCTCGCGTCGCTCCGGCAGCTCAGGGAATTCTCGGAAAGCGATTCTGTTTCAAACCCCGAAAGAGCAGGGCCTTGTCAGGCGCGCCGCCGGACTGACGGTCAACCGTCGCGGTGGCTGCCTGGGCCACGACGCGTCCTCCCCCGTCACCAGACGCCCTCAAATCGGCAAGCCGGTGCTCCATCGAGGAAAAGTCTCCGGTCGATTTCCGACTGCGTCGAATTCCCGTCCCACGCGGCCCAATTCTGGTCCGTAATGTTCAGCGCAGCCACGGTCGATCCTCTTTTGAATGCGGGGACTTGCTTCCGGCATTTCTCCCATGTCCCCGCTGGCGTTGAAGGATCCAAACCTATTGGCGTTTCTTGCTTCCCCACACGCACGGGATATCTCCCATTTTATGGAAAAAGCAGCGTGCACTTTTGGGGGAAAGATTTTTCATTGACGTGTCAAACCGATTGTTGGTATTCTTTACTCTAATTCCGCGCGTCGGACGGTCTGTCCGGCGCATCCATAAGGCCGGCTGGCCTTTTTGCACCCCGCCTTTCCCTTTGTTCCCATGTGGTTGGCTACACTCTTTTTGTTGACGATCTCGAACGTATTCATGACCTTTGCCTGGTACGGGCATCTTAAGTTCAAGAATGTGGCGCTTTGGACGGCCATTCTTGCCAGTTGGCTGATCGCCTTCGTGGAATACTGCTTCCAGGTTCCAGCCAACCGGATTGGGCACAATGCGGGCGTGAGCGCGGCGCAATTGAAGACGTTCCAAGAGGTGATCACGCTCGGTGTGTTTTGCGCCTTTTCCGTGCTTTATCTCAAGGAACCCTTGAAGTGGAACTACGTGACGGGCTTCGTGTTGATTGCGTTTGGAGCCCTTTTCGTGTTCGCTCCGTGGCAACGATCCCTGCCGTAGGAATCGCTAAACTGGGGGGGCGTCCGCATTGCCAGTTTGAGATCCAGGTTTCGGGCCAGGTCGAGCCCTTGTTGATCCCCCCGATTTCGGCCGCACAATTCCCGTTGACTTGGCAGCCCTGAGGCTAGATACTTCCCACGCGCGGGCGAGTGTCGCTCGGCGGCTGGGGAATGGTCATCTAAGTCGTTATTTGTGATAGGGTTGCGCCATGGCGGAAGACCACGTTGCCGACCTCCGCGAGTATTGCGTGGATGTAGCGCGACGGGCCAAACGGGCGGCGGCGGAGCTCGGACGGGTCAACGGGGCGACGAAGAATGCCTGGCTGCGTCGAACCGTCCGCCTGCTTTCCGAGCGGTCGCTGGCCATCACCGAGGCGAACCGACGCGATCTAGCGGCCGCGCCGGGGTATGGATTGACGGACGCTCAGATCGACCGGCTCAAGCTCACCCCGGCCCGGGTTGAGGCCATCGCCAAGGGGCTTGAAGAGGTGGCCATGTTGCCGGACCCGATCGGGGAGGTGATCTGGTCCTCGGTGCGTCCCAACGGGCTGAAGGTGCAGAAGGTGCGCGTGCCGTTGGGCGTGATTTTCTTCATTTATGAGTCGAGGCCGAACGTGACCGCCGACGCCGCGGCGTTGTGCGTCAAGAGTGGCAACGCGGTCATCCTCCGCGGCGGCAAGGAGGCTGCCCACTCGAGCGCCGCGATCGCCGAAATCCTGGCCGAGGCGGCCGCGGACGTGGGGCTGCCGTCCGACGCGGTCCAGTTGGTCGCCACGCCCGACCGCGAGGCGGTGGGCCATTTCCTTCGCCTGCCCGAGTACATCGACCTGGCCATTCCTCGCGGCGGCGAAAGCCTCATCCGCCGCGTGAGCGAGGAGGCGAAGATGCCGGTGATCAAGCACTACGCGGGCAATTGCCACGTCTATCTCG
>Ga0209381_1005094_pt1 | contig 11042 bp, 3 predicted proteins | sample DewCreD2012metaG_FD_184111 | JGI IMG/M metagenome (GOLD analysis project Ga0209381, IMG submission 184111) | Hot spring sediment bacterial and archeal communities from British Columbia, Canada, to study Microbial Dark Matter (Phase II) - Dewar... ...
GGACGGGCAATAGCGGGGCGTGGACGGGACAGACCACCATGATGGGCTTGCCGTGGACGCAGTTATCGGACACCTACGTCATCCCGCGCTACAACTACACCCTGCAGGACCTGCTACCCTACGTGGTCTTTGCTGTGCCGTAGAGCAGGGCAGGTATCCGGATCCAAACACAATTGAAGAGCCTTTCGTTTTGGATAGTCGCCAAATCGTGAAGAGAGTCTTGTCAGGAATTTATAAGGAGTGTATGGCGTGGGTAAAGGTCCTCTAGAACTTGTCTCAAAAATACCCTGTCACGCTGAGGGAGCGGTTGTTGCGACCGAAGAGTCTCTTGTTTTTGACAGTAGAGACCCTTTGCTGCGCTGAGGGTGACATTTTTGAGATGACTTGTAAAAAAACGTGATGACCCCACTTTTGTGGGGTACCGAGGATTGGATGGTGAAATATGAAATTTAGAGTGACTTTAAAAAGTATCATCATGCTTGTATTGTTCTTTATTCATACGTTCGTCGGTATGAATCCCCCCACAGATGCGCTGGCGGCATTGGACAATTCGATAACCTCCGCTCCGGAACCGTCCAGGGTGTCTTTTCAGGAAGTGGCGGGCGGATTGAGCAATCCCCTTGCGATTACGCATGCCGGCGATGCTTCGGGGCGGCTGTTCGTCGTCGAACGTAGCGGCAGGATTCGGGTGATCAAGAACGGGGCACTGTTGTCCACGCCTTTTCTCGATATCCAGTCCATTGTCAAATCCACATCCAGCGAGCAGGGATTGTTGGGGTTGGCGTTCCACCCCGCTTACGAAAGCAACGGCAGGTTTTATGTGCTTTACACGGCAACCCGCCCCGGCGACTCGAACGGTTCCATCCTGACCTTGAAGCAGTATTCCGTTTCGACGGGGAATCCCGACCTTGCCAACTCAGCCAGCGGGGTCACCATTCTGACCATTGACCACCCGGCTTACACCAACCACAATGGCGGCACTCTGGCCTTCGGAAACGACGGTTATCTGTATTGGTCAACGGGAGACGGCGGAAGCGGAGGCGACCCCGATAACAACGGACAAAATTTAACCTCCCTTCTCGGCAAAGTTCTTCGCCTGGATGTGGACTCCGGTTCGCCCTACGCCGTACCTGCTTCCAACCCCTTTTTCGGCGACCCCAACCCGAACACAAAACTGATCTGGGCGTACGGGTTGAGAAACCCCTGGCGGATGTCTTTTGACCGGCTGACCCATGACTTGTACATCGGCGATGTGGGGCAGGGCGCCCGCGAAGAAATTGACTTCCAGCCCGCAACCAGCGGGGGCGGAGAAAACTACGGATGGCGGGTTATGGAAGGAAGCCTGTGCTACAACCCTTCCAGCGGATGCAACCAGACGGGCAAGGTCCTGCCTGTGGCGGAATACGACCACTCGCTTGGTTGTTCCGTTACGGGTGGATATGTATATCGCGGATCGAATTATCCGTCCCTGTACGGGTACTATGTATACGGCGATTTCTGCAGCGGCAGAATCTTCGCCATTTACAAAAATTTGCCATCCGGATGGATTGCCCCCTTTGAACTTGCGGATACGCCTTATAACATCTCTACATTCGGCGAAGATGAACAAGGGGAATTGTACCTGGCAGATTACGCCTCCGGAAAAATATTCAAAATCCAATATCAGGAACCCGCATACTCCATCTCCGGTAACGCAGGCGCATCGGGCGTTGTATTGAGTTATGTGGACGGAACATCCAAAACGGTCACGTCACAGACCGATGGAAGTTATACCCTTCAGGTGACGCCGGGCTGGAGCGGAACGGTAACGCCGACACATGCATGCTACACCTTTACTCCCGCCAGCCGCACCTACACCAACGTCGTCGTCGATCAAACCGGACAAGATTATACCGCCTCCTTCAATCCTGCCTCGGGATGTTCCGTGATTGATGTCGCCGTCAGCGGGAATCTGACGGGAACTTATGCCTTGCCTGTCGGGCAAAGTGACGTGGATTCCTACCTCGGCGTGAACGGCGGACCGGTGGTGGTGAAGAGCACCAACGGCGCAAACATCATCGCTTCGTACCTGCAATACCGCCGACCAGGGACGACCGGCGGCTGGACGGGCATCACCCAGACGATGGGACTGACGGATGCGCAGATCGCCGACCGCTATGTCTTCCCGCACTACGATTACACCGACAGCACCCGCTACAACTCCCTGCAGCTGGCGAACTTCGACACGGTGGACACCACTATCAAAGTCGAAATCGGCGGCGTCTTGAGAGGCACCTTTGCCATCGGGGTGGGGAGCAGTCAGAACGTGACCTTCCCGGGCGTGAAGGGCGGACCGGTGGTGGTGTACAGCGACAACGGCGCCAAGATCGTCGTCTCGCTCTACGAGTTGAAGCGACCCGAGACGACCGGCTACTGGACGGGTCAAACCACCATGATGGGCTTGCCGTGGACGCAGCGTTCCGACACCTACGTCATCCCGCGCTACAACTACACTCTGCAGGACCTGCTGCCCTATGTGGTCTTTGCCAACGCCGACAGCCTCTCCACCACGGTGACGGTGACGATCGGCGGAGTAGTACGCGGAACGTACGCTCTGGCGGCGGGACAAAGCCGGGTGGAGGCGTACAGCGGCGTGAACGGCGGACCGGTGGTGGTGACGAGCAACAACGGTGCGAAGATCATCGCTTCGTACCTGCAATACCGCCGGCCGGGGACGACCGGCGGCTGGACGGGCATCACCCAGACGATGGGACTGACGGATGCGCAGATTGCCGACCGCTATGTCTTCCCGCACTACGATTACACCGACAGCACCCGCTACAACTCCCTGCAGCTGGCGAACTTCGATGTGGTGAGCACGAATGTGACGGTGGAAATCGGCGGCGTGCCGCAGGGGACGTTTGCGCTGGGGGTGGGAAGCAGCCAGAACGTGACCTTCCCCAGCGTCATCGGCGGACCGGTGGTGGTGTACAGCGACAACGGCGCCAAGATCGTGACATCATTGTACGAGCTGAAGCGCACGGGCAGCAGCGGCTACTGGACGGGGCAGACCACCATGATGGGCTTGCCGTGGACGCAGTTGTCCGATACCTACGTCATCCCGCGCTACAACTACACCCTGCAGGACCTGCTGCCGTTTGTCGTCTTTGCCGTGCCGTAGCACAACGGCAGCCTCCTCCTGCTACCCGCTCACCCCGAAAGCGCTCTTCGGGGTGAGTTTTGCTTTAGAACCTGTCCGAAAATTCGCACCCTGCCGGCTCCGCCCGGAGACCGATCTCCGGGTTATTCGTACGAAGTCCGCTCGAGCGGACTGAATAGCCGTCTTCAGACGGCTTTGGACGAGGGATGGCGCAAGAATATTTTTTGGATAGACGCTAAAGAAGAAACGCTTTCCCTTAACCAAACATTAATCGCCTATTCCAATGGGGGATACTCTCAAGGAAAGTGCTTTTATAAAATATTTCGCGAGTTTTGATTCATTTAGAAACATCCGATCCTTCCCGCTGCTCGTCTAGCGGCGGTAGATTTCGTAAGTCTCTTTATATACCTGACGGTCTATAAACTATGAGAAAGATCAAAATGACAATCCAAAAAATCTATAAGATTTTGTCGTGCGGCATGGTTATCGTATTCCTTTTCCCCGCAATCGCCACGCCTGTACGGGCGGTCGGGACCGTGGAGACCTTCGAGACTGCACCCGCCGCCTGGATCATCGAGACAGACGTCAGCGGGGCGGGAGCGTCTGTTTCCAATTCCAGCGCCCAGAAGCATGCCGGGAGTATGAGCGCAGTTGTTTTCACCACGAACAGTAACAGCAAGGCACAGGTTCGGGATGTGATCCCGGGCGCATGGTCCAGTGTGCCGACCGACGCCCCTGGGTCATTCATCTGGCAGCGAGCCTATGTCTATGTCCCCTCGGCGACAGCGAATGCGTTAACCGGCAATGAGTACATTGACCTTGGAGCATTGTATGTATCGGGCAATGCCTCCGGTTTTTATTTGCGCCTTCGCGCTTCGGGAGCCCTTTATGCATCGGCGCCCGGCTCCAGCGGGCAGGTGGAGTTCAATCTCTATGCGACCCTTCCGCTGAATCAATGGGTGGAGGTCGAACTGGGTTTATGGTCCAGGAACACTGGCGACCTAGACCGTGCGGGAGCTTTTCTCATCAACGGCAAATTCTACGGCTGGTTTACCAACGCTCAATCGGGAACGAATTACGACCGCGCCGCCATGGGCATTGTCTCCACCAACAGCGTGGATGATTTGACCCTGTACATTGACGATTGGTATATCTACACCACCGCTACAAATCCCGGCGGAACCGACAACCGCCCGACCGGCTCAATCTACACAAAGTATTACACCAGCCAAAGCGGTGAGAACGTTGGCTACCACTACACGACCTGGGAGAATGGTTATAAACTTGATGAAAACTATGGATTAACGCCTTCCGGCCGCATCCAATCTGGATTTGACACAAGCAAAATGCCCGACCTCTCGGATGGCTGGACTCAGATCGTGATTGACTGGACGAACGGTCAAACGCCTCCCTGGCCCCCCGATTTAATAGGTTCATACTTTGGACCCATGGTCGCTTTTCGTAAATCCGTCGAACTCGAAGAAAATCTGGAGATTGTTCCGGTCTACAGAAGCAGTACCGGAACGGTGGATTTGGTCTATGAAAGCTGGACGCTGGGACCGATCGAATACGCAAAATGGCAATTACCTCCAGACGTGAACGGGCGGCGTTTGCCTGGGCGGGGTGACATCATCCGGGTCCGCTGGCAGGAGGTTAGCGCCACGCAACTCCGTGTGCGCGTGGATTATTACGATGCCAGCGCTGGCACCTGGTTTTTGGATGTGATTGATCACACGCGGGCATTGAACAACGTCAACGGAGTGAATTTCCTCGCCGATACGCATCGGGCGGTCACCAATACGATTGATTCGAACGATTACACCATCAAGAGTCAAACGGTTGGGACGCTGGCAACCTTTGGCAGTGGATCGGTCACCACTTACACAATCAGCGGTAATGCCGGCGCGGTAGGCGTGACATTGAGTTACGTGGATGGCACTGCCAAAACGGTTACGTCTGCTTCGGATGGCAGTTACTCGATCTCCGTGCCTTCGGGCTGGAACGGCACCGTTACGCCGTCATTGACCGGCGTGGCATTTACGCCTGCCAGCCGCAGTTATACCAATGTAACTTCCAATCAAACCAACCAGAATTACACAGCCACAGTCACCCTCTCTGGTAACGCCGGCGCTTCAGGCGTGACCTTGAACTACACCGACGGCACAGCCAAGGCGGTAACATCCACGGCAAACGGCACCTACTCTCTCACAGTCTCCTACAACTGGAGCGGGACGGTAACGCCGACACATGCATGCTACACCTTTACTCCCGCCAGCCGCACCTACACCAACGTCACCGCCAACCAAACGGGACAGAACTTCACGGCGGTCTTCAACCCGGCTTCGGGCTGTTCGATCGTAGACGTCACCATCGGGACGGACTCGATGGGGAACTACGCCATGTCGGGCGGACAAAGCCGTGTGGAGGCGTACAGCGGCGTGAACGGGGGACCGGTGGTGGTGACGAGTACCAACGGTGCGAAGATCATCGCTTCGTACCTGCAATACCGCCGGCCGGGGACGACCGGCGGCTGGACGGGCATCACCCAGACGATGGGGCTGACGGATGCGCAGATTGCCGACCGCTACGTCTTCCCGCACTACGACTCGACGGATGCGACGCGCTACAACTCCCTGCAGCTGGCGAACTTCGATGCGGTGGACACGAATGTGACGGTGGAGATCGGGGGGGTGGTGCAAGGGACGTTTGCGCTGGGGGTGGGGAGCAGTCAGAACGTGACCTTCCCGGGCGTGAAGGGCGGACCGGTGGTGGTGTACAGCGACAACGGCGCGAAGATCGTGGCATCGCTGTACGAGTTGAAACGGACGGGCAATAGCGGGGCGTGGACGGGACAGACCACCATGATGGGCTTGCCGTGGACGCAGTTATCGGACACCTACGTCATCCCGCGCTACAACTACACCCTGCAGGACCTGCTGCCCTACGTGGTCTTTGCCAACGCCGACAGCCTCTCCACCACGGTGACGGTGACGATCGGCGGCGTGGTGCAGGGAACCTACAACCTGGCGGCGGGACAAAGCCGTGTGGAGGCGTACAGTGGCGTGAACGGGGGACCGGTGGTGGTGACGAGCAACAACGGTGCGAAGATCATCGCTTCGTACCTGCAATACCGCCGGCCGGGGACGACCGGCGGCTGGACGGGCATCACCCAGACGATGGGACTGACGGATGCGCAGATTGCCGACCGCTACGTCTTCCCGCACTACGACTCGACGGATACGACGCGCTACAACTCCCTGCAGCTGGCGAACTTCGATGCGGTGGACACGAATGTGACGGTGGAGATCGGGGGGGTGGTGCAAGGGACGTTTGCGCTGGGGGTGGGGAGCAGTCAGAACGTGACCTTCCCGGGCGTGAAGGGCGGACCGGTGGTGGTGTACAGCGACAACGGCGCGAAGATCGTGGCATCGCTGTACGAGTTGAAACGGACGGGCAATAGCGGGGCGTGGACGGGACAGACCACCATGATGGGCTTGCCGTGGACGCAGTTATCGGACACCTACGTCATCCCGCGCTACAACTACACCCTACAGGACCTGTTTCCGTTTGTCGTCTTTGCCGTGCCGTGATATATTAGGAATATCAATCGAAAATGTTTTTGCCAGGATTTATATGCGCGAAAACATCAACGCAGATTATACCGATTGGACGGATTCTTTGAAAAATACCAGCGTAATCTGCAAAAATCACTATATCCGTGTTGAACACTACCTTTATATAAGATTTGTACGGTAATAAATTCCAAATGGATTTTATGTACAGACTCTAATCTTAACCAAGATTATGAGCCTTTTGATAAATAGGGTGGCGATACGTATCCCGAATTTTGATGTTACGGATCTGTCAATTGTAATTTTTCGATTGCCTGACCGGCTTTGTTCTTGATTCATGCTTGAAAATGGGAAGAATTCCGGTTGTAAAATCCAAATTCCATACTCGATGGACTAGTACTTTGGTACGGATGACTTTTGTCGTATCTGCCCTTACAAAATTGTTTGTAACCTTTGCTGTCCTTAACTAGATAAATAACCGAATGCAATGTAACCTTTTGCATCGAGAAAATTCGCCAATAGGTTACCGTACGATTTGGAGGTAGTATGTTTCAGAAGCAGATTGTCAATTTGGCCCGTTCGGCACTTTTTATTGTGCTTGGCTTTTCGTTGATCTTTACGAATTGTGGCGGTGTGATGGTTGTACGCGCCGCATCTCTGAACGATGCCATTGTGTTCGTTTCACGCCAGATTCCCAGTAACGGTAGTGTGTATTACCCTCAGACAGGCTCGATGCCGGGCGTCCAGCCGTATAGTCGTTTTCAGGTGGCGGCTCCCGGTAAGTTGATTATTCGTGAAGCAAACGGGACTCTGCGCGTTCTGATAGACGGCTCGAAGCCGACTGCCGCATCTCTCAATCTGATTGATGTTAACGCGCCGGATGTCTCGTACGACGCGACGAAGATCGTCTTTGCCGGATTGCCGTCTGGCACATATCCGACGGGTCCGGTGAGTAGTCCGGGGGCGTGGCGGATTTACATCATCAACGTGGATGGAAGCGGATTGCGACAGGTCACATTTTCGGACAGAAACATCAACCTGTCCCAATTTGGAAGCGTGGCATCCAATTTCACCAAATATGACGATACCGATCCGGTCTGGCTTCCCGACGGTCGAATTGTATTTTCTTCGACGCGGTGGCCCTCCTTCGGTCAATACGGCGCGGCGCTGACCAGCAACCTGTACGTGGTCAATGCCGACGGCACCAACCTGCATCGGATCACCGCCGAACGCAACGGTGCGGAACGTCCGGTGATTGATCCGTTGACCGGTAAAATCGTCTACTCGCGCTGGTGGCGCAATTTCCGTCTGGGAACGAATAGCATGGCGACCATCCCTTATTCCGGCGGTGGCTATATTATCAAGGATGGCGTCTGCGCGCTCAAATTCCAGGGTGCGGAATGTCAGGAGGCGGGCGGATTGACCAACCTCGAGCGCAACGCCTGGCACCTCGCTTCGATCAACCCGGACGGCACGGGCTTGGCGCAGTTCGCCGGGCGCTCCAATTCATTTTTCGTGGGTGAAAGCGTTAATCATGCCTATGGCGGCGCTTTCGCTCCGGATGGCACATTCTATGCCAATTTCTTTCCGATGACGAACGGAACCGAAGCCGCCGGTTTTGGCGGCATCCGCAAATACCAGCGTGGGGCGAACGGTTACACCCACGTCATTGGAATTACCAACCGAGATGAGAGCGTCCAGCAATTCGCGCGTACCAATCCCACCTCTTACGGCGTTTATGTCGGCAATTATGCCGCGGATCCGGCGGTCCTGCCGGACGGCGGATTGGTCATTTCCTGGGCGCAAGGCGTCAATCAGGATTACGGCTTATACACCATCAACGCAAACGGCAGCGGGCGTACGCTGGTATATGACAATCCCGGCACCACCGAATTACGCGCCCGTCTCGTTCGGCCGCGCCCGGTTCCTCCCATCATTACCGACAAAGTTACACAGGTTGCCAGCGCCCTGCCTCCCACGGCCCAGGGACCTTATGACAAGGATGGCACCTTTACCTTCAATGCCTTGAACGTCTATTTCAACGCCCCGGTGGATGTGGATATTCTCAGCGCTCCCCCAGTGGGATCGGCAAACACCATCCGCTTCTATGCCGACTTTCAGCGGGATCAGCAAAGGGGATCTTTCGAGTACCTCGACTGGCCCATCCTGCTAAAGGAAGCGCCTGTGAATCCGGATGGTTCTGTCTCGAGCAGTGCTCCTGCCAACATTCCGCTTTTCGAACAACTTCGCACCAGTCCGTCTGCAGGGTACACCATTCCCCTGACCGGCCGCGGGGTTTCCCCGGATGAAATGGGGGGGGCGGCGCATGTGGCTGGAATGAACTTTGGACGCACCGGCGAGGTCGCAACTTGTGTGGGTTGTCATGCCGGTCATACGATGATCCCTGTGCCTGCCAACCCGGCGGACGCGAAATGGACCAATCTGGCTCCGGGCGCCACAGTGACCTATTCGTCTCTGCATACTAGCCTGCCCAACGGCAACGGCGCGGTGGACCGAAAGGTCAAACTCAAAAATGCCTATAACAACCATTACCGCTTCTGGCTCAGCCGCGAAGGGCAGAACCCGAATACGCAATGGCTGCAATTGACTTTCCCTGTGCCTGTCACGGTTCGAACGATTCGCTTGTACGATATGCCTGCCAGCGATTCGAATGTCAACGTTTTGAACACGACAGTGCGCCTGTACAGCGATGCCGCGGGAAAATTCCAGGTGGCAAGCAAAACCTCTGGCGCCCTCTCCGAAAGTGGCACGGACGTTGCCTTCAATAATGTTCTTACCAGAGTTGTTCGTATCGAGTTCACGTCCGTCTCCGGCTCCACGGCAGGGCTTGGCGAAGTGGAAGTGATTGCGCGGGCGGAAGCGGATGTGCCTATGGTAAGCATCGTTGGAAATGCAGGCGCATCGGGGGTGAAATTGTCTGCTGACGGGGCGGAATTCACATCTGCCTCGGATGGCAGTTACTCGATCTCCGTGCCTTCGGGCTGGAGCGGGACGGTAACGCCGACACATGCATGCTACACCTTTACTCCCGCCAGCCGCACCTACACCAACGTCACCGCCAACCAAACGGGACAGAACTTCACGGCGGTCTTCAACCCGGCTTCGGGCTGTTCGATCGTAGACGTCACCATCGGGACGGACTCGATGGGGAACTACGCCATGTCGGGCGGACAAAGCCGTGTGGAGGCGTACAGCGGCGTGAACGGGGGACCGGTGGTGGTGACGAGTACCAACGGTGCGAAGATCATCGCTTCGTACCTGCAATACCGCCGGCCGGGGACGACCGGCGGCTGGACGGGCATCACCCAGACGATGGGGCTGACGGATGCGCAGATTGCCGACCGCTACGTCTTCCCGCACTACGACTCGACGGATGCGACGCGCTACAACTCCCTGCAGCTGGCGAACTTCGATGCGGTGGACACGAATGTGACGGTGGAGATCGGGGGGGTGGTGCAAGGGACGTTTGCGCTGGGGGTGGGGAGCAGTCAGAACGTGACCTTCCCGGGCGTGAAGGGCGGACCGGTGGTGGTGTACAGCGACAACGGCGCGAAGATCGTGGCATCGCTGTACGAGTTGAAACGGACGGGCAATAGCGGGGCGTGGACGGGACAGACCACCATGATGGGCTTGCCGTGGACGCAGTTATCGGACACCTACGTCATCCCGCGCTACAACTACACCCTGCAGGACCTGCTGCCCTACGTGGTCTTTGCCAACGCCGACAGCCTCTCCACCACGGTGACGGTGACGATCGGCGGCGTGGTGCAGGGAACCTACAACCTGGCGGCGGGACAAAGCCGTGTGGAGGCGTACAGTGGCGTGAACGGGGGACCGGTGGTGGTGACGAGCAACAACGGTGCGAAGATCATCGCTTCGTACCTGCAATACCGCCGGCCGGGGACGACCGGCGGCTGGACGGGCATCACCCAGACGATGGGACTGACGGATGCGCAGATTGCCGACCGCTACGTCTTCCCGCACTACGACTCGACGGATACGACGCGCTACAACTCCCTGCAGCTGGCGAACTTCGATGCGGTGGACACGAATGTGACGGTGGAGATCGGGGGGGTGGTGCAAGGGACGTTTGCGCTGGGGGTGGGGAGCAGTCAGAACGTGACCTTCCCGGGCGTGAAGGGCGGACCGGTGGTGGTGTACAGCGACAACGGCGCGAAGATCGTGGCATCGCTGTACGAGTTGAAACGGACGGGCAATAGCGGGGCGTGGACGGGACAGACCACCATGATGGGCTTGCCGTGGACGCAGTTATCGGACACCTACGTCATCCCGCGCTACAACTACACCCT
>Ga0209381_1005102_pt1 | contig 11021 bp, 8 predicted proteins | sample DewCreD2012metaG_FD_184111 | JGI IMG/M metagenome (GOLD analysis project Ga0209381, IMG submission 184111) | Hot spring sediment bacterial and archeal communities from British Columbia, Canada, to study Microbial Dark Matter (Phase II) - Dewar... ...
ACCGGTCGGACCAGGGGCAGAACCCACCGGCGGCAGGGTCGTCTGAGGCGGCGCTCCGGGGGGGACCGGGGTGGGCGAGGGAAGCGGTCCTGTCCCACCACCCGGCGGAAAGAACACGGGCGGGGGGGTAAGGGTCCCTGCGGCATTCTGCGGAGCTGTCCAGTCCTGAGAGAGCGCATCCAGGAACTCCCTCGCGCTCTGGAAGCGATGGGCGGGATCCTTCTCCAGTGCCTTGCGGATGATCGCCGCCAGTCCCTCAGGCACGCCGCGGGGCTCAGGCGCAGGGGTGTTCATAATGTTGTAGGTGATGGTCACCACGCTGTCGCCGGTGAACGGCTTCTGCCCGGTGAGCGCCTCATAAAGCACCACCCCCATCGAGAACAGGTCGGAACGCGGGTCTATCTCTTTCCCCGCGATCTGCTCCGGGGACATATAGGACGGGGTGCCGAAAATCTGGCCGCTTGCGGTAATGGAGGGCTCGTGCATGATCCGCGCGATGCCGAAGTCTGTCAGCTTCACCCGCCCTCCCGGAAGAAGCTGTATATTGGCGGGTTTGATGTCCCGGTGGATGATGCCCTTCGAGTGCGCGTAGTCCAGCGCCTCCAGCACCTGCCGGGCAATGTCCACCGCCTCTTTCGCCGGCAGGGCGCCGCGGATCTCCAGGGTCTCCTGAAGGTTCTGTCCCTCCAGGAACTCCATCGCGATGAAGTGACGGCCTGCCTCCTCGCCCACTTCGTAGATAGTCACGATGTTGGGGTGGGTGAGGGAACCCGCTGCCTTGGCCTCACGATAGAACCTCTCCACCCGCTCCCTGCGCGCGCCTCCCACCAGGTTCGGAGGAAGCTGCAGTTCCTTGAGTGCCACACGGCGCCCGATGGACGGGTCTATGGCTTCATAGACGATGTCGTTCGACCGCGCGATCTCGCGGATGATCTGATATCTGCCGAGCGTGTTTGTGGAGTGGGCCAATGCTTTGCCGCCGATGCCGTCCGTAATGCGCTTTCGTCATCTGGAAAGACACGAAAGGGATCCCGCTTTGTTTCCGGACGCGTTCAGCCCCGGTGGAGCAGGCTTCCCAGGAGGCCCCTTCGCCGCTTCGGAGCCTCCCGCTCCTCCTCCGCTGCAGGCTGGCCGGATGCATCCTCAGGCGCGCCGGAGACCTCCTCCGTTTCCTCCAGCGCATCGTCAGGCAACGGCTCGATGCTCTCAACTTGCGCGACGAGCGCCGTCACGTTATCCGGACCGCCGGCTTCCAACGCCATCCTGATGAGCCGCACGCACGCCTCCGAGGGGCCCGACTGGTTCAACACCGCCTCGATCTGTTCGCTGCGTACCACACCGCTCAGACCGTCGGAGCACAGCAGCAGCGTGTCGCCGGTCTGCAGCTCTTCCCGGAGGATGTCCGGTTCCACTGAGGGCGCGGTGCCGATGGCGCGTGTGATGACGTTGCGGAAAGGCGACAGCTCCGCCTCCTCTTCCGTCAGCGCACCCCGCCGGACCTGTTCGCCCACCCAGGAATGATCGTCCGTGAGCTGGCGAAGCTGCCCCTCCCGGAGCAGATACAGGCGCGAGTCACCCACGTGGGCGACGAACAGTTCGTTGCCCCGGACCGCAGCCGCCGTCAGCGTGCAGCCCATCCCCTCGCGTCCCGCCACGGATGCAGCCGTGTGGACCGCCTGGTTTGCGGCGGCCACCGCGTCCCGCAGCGCCGTCTCCACCGGCGCGGTCAGAGCGGAATAGTAGCTTTCAATGAATGTCTTCAGCGCCAGCTCACTCGCGATCTGGCCGGCCGCGTGCCCGCCCATACCATCCGAGACGGCAAGCGCAACCCCCCTCCAGGCCAGCACGCGAGCGTCCGATGGGATATAGAACTCGAACTTATCCTCGTTGTTCTCCCGCACGCAACCAAGGTCGGTCTTCGCTCCCAGCAGCAGCCGGGCGAAGTGCCGCGCTGGGGTGCCGCGCTCGTTCCACCCGGCCTGCAGCTCCTCCCGGGCGAAGCGGGCCGTGATCTCCGTCTCCTCCGCCATCAGCCGGCCTCCTCCAGGGAGAACTCAAGGGTCAGCTGACCCATCCGGATCTCATCGCCGGCGGAAAGCTCTGCCGGGACGTTCGGCTCCAGACGGTTGCCGTTCAAAAGTGTTCCGTTCGTGCTTCCGATGTCAGTCAGGTGGAACGCGCCGTCCCGGAATGCGATAATGGCGTGCTGGCCCGAGACATAGGCATCGGACAGCACGATGTCGTTGCCGGAGCGCCGTCCGATGCTTGCTCCGTCCGGCCCCACAGTGAACCGTTCCCCGGTCTCCCGCACAGTCAGAATCCCTGCGGCTTGACCTGAGACTGCCTCAGCGTCAGCGGGCTCGGGCGGGCCGGGTTCCTCCAGCCTTTCTTCCCCCTCCGGCTCCTGTTCCGGCGTTATCCCCTCACCAGCCTCTTCCGGGGCCGGAGCTTCGGCGTCGGGCGTTTCTTCAGCGGCAGCTGGTTCCTGCGCGGCTTCCATCTCGAAGATCAGCGCACAGCTGCCGAAGCGCACCTCCTGCCCTGCGCTGATGACGGCCTGCTCTCCCTCTGCCAGTCGGGCGCCCGCCACAAGGGTCCCGTTGGTACTGCCAGTGTCCGTCACCACGGCATCCGACTCGCGCACCTCAATGGTTGCGTGACGGCGGCTGACGCTCGGGTCGCTCAGCAGCACATCCGTGTCCTGCCGTCCCACGGTGTTTATGCCCTTCTGCAGCGCGAAGCTGCGTCCGCTTCGCGGATCCACCAGCTTCGCGGCAGGGCCGCGCGGAGCCTCCGGAGCCTCGCCGGGAGTGCCCGTCAGCAGGAACCCGCAGTCCCAGCAGTACAGGTCCCCCGGAATGTTGCGGGAACGGCACACCGGGCATTCCACCGATGCGCCCATCTGCGTGGCCTCTGCCTGCGGCAGCGCCTGGGTCCGTCCCGCGTCGGGCGCTCCGCCCGCCAGCATCGTCCGTTCCTGGTCCTGCATTGCGTCCTCCCGCTAGTCTCCTGAGCGCGTCTTTCCCTGGTCCAGATTCAGGATGGTGCCCACAAGGGTCTTCTGCAGGTCTTCGCCGGCCCTGGCCGCGTCTATCGCCTCCTGCAGCTGAGCCGCCTCCAGAGTCCTTCCCTGCGCCGCCAGCAGCGCCTGGGTCTTTTCCAGCTCCGCCACCGCCGCCGTTGCGCTGATGGCCTGCGTGCGCATCCCCATCACGGTCTGCTCCAGGTTGCGCGATGCCAGCGCCACTTCCAGCTCCTGGTCCACCACCGGGTTGCGCCCCGCCTTCACCAGATCCTCATCCGCGGTGAACTCAAGCACCACATCCGCGCTTCGGCGCTCCTCGCGGCCGCTGACGGCGTCATCATACACAAGCTCCACCTGGGCCACCCGGTAGGTGCCCGCGGGGCGGTTCCCAAGCTCCAGCTCCGCCAGCGCGGAGACAGCCGCTCCGCGCTCCAGGTCCGCCAGTGTCACATCCACTCGACGGTCCCCCCAGACCGGCAGTTTGCCGTAGACCTGCCGCACCTGCGTCCATCGGGGAAGCCGGAATGTCAGGCGCAGGTTCCGGGCCACCACGGACATAAGCGCGTCCATCTCCCGGCGGAACACCTCGGGAAGCATCTCGGGGCGGGGGATATAGTAGTAGTTGCCTCCGGAGCGCTTGGCCATTCCGGCCAGCAGTTCCTCATTGTATTCCTGCCCGAAACCGAGCGCGGTCAGAGTGATGCCGCGGCTTTTCTGCTCCGCCACCTGACCCACAATGGACTGGAAATCCGTCAGGCCGGCTGTTGGCTCGCCGTCCGTCAGCAGGAGTACGCGGTTGATGTAGCCGGGCGGCACCGAGGCCACCTGGCTGCACGCCGCGACGAAACCATCGTACAGATTGGTGGTGTTTCCCGGCTGGATCCGGGCGATGTGCTGCTTGATGAGGTCCTTGTTCACCACCCTGCGGGCCGGCATCAGCACCTCCACCGTGTCTTCAAAGGTGACGATGGAGAGCACGTCCGCTGGTTGCAGCAGATCCACCACGTAATACATCGCCTGCTTTGCGAACTCCAGCGGCTGTCCTTCCATAGAGCCGCTGCGGTCCAGCAGCAGACAGATGTTCAGGGGCATCCTCTGGCCCGAGGCCAACTGCCCGGCGCGCGCCCGCACCAGCACATGCTCCCGCGTATTGCGTGTGGACAGGGCGTGTGTGTTCCCCGCGATGACCTCCAGTTGCACCGAGCCCGCGTCCATCCCGGCCATCTGCGTCCGGCCGGGATCCGCGCCCATCGCCTGTGTCACTGACGGATCCGGCTGGATGGCGCGGGTGCGGTCGGCATCCCCTCCCAGTTGCTGAGTCCTGTCCATATTTTCTGGCTCCTGTCGCGTGTTCAGACCACGCGGATCTGCGTCTGCCCGATGCTCACAGTGTCGCCGCTCGTCAGAGTGTGCCGGGTCACGCGAACCCCGTTGACCAGTGTGCCGTTGGTGCTACCGGCGTCTTCCACCACGGGCTGGCCTCCCTGCACCGAGAACACGGCGTGCCTGCGTGAAGCGAACGTGTCACCTTCGAGCGGCAGATCCGCATCCGGCGACCGGCCGGCGGTCACTGTATGCCCCTCCGAGAGAGTCAGGCTGCGCCCTGCCTGCGGCCCGGAGATCACCTGAAGCGTCCAGACGGCTCCCGCTCCCATCACCTGCGTTGTGGCTCCGGTGGCCTGGCCAGGCACGTAGTCGGCCGTCTGCACCGGAGACGGCGCTCCCACCGTGCAGGCGCATCCACCGTAAGCATCTTTAGCCTGCCCGCAGAAGGCGCAGACTCCCGGCGGTGTCTCCACCGGCGGAGGCGTGCTCACCTGTGTAGCCTGCCCGGACCACGGAGTTGGCGGATATCCCATCGCGGCTCCGGCGGCCGCGCGGGTGGCCCGCTCACGGAACTGAAGTTGGCGTGACCCCACCCCGATGATATCGCCGTCCTTCAGCGGAGCGCTGGACACCATCTGTCCGTTCACCGAGAAGGCTAGGCCTGGCTGCGCCGCAACCGCTTCATAGCGCCCGTTCACCTGCCGGATCATCAGGTGCCGCTTCGCGATCTGGGGGTCGCCAAACAGCGGGATGTCTGCAAGCTCGTCCCGTCCCACGAAGGTCTCCGGTTTGGCGATCTGGAACTCGCGGCCTTCTCCCCGGCCCACCAGAACCCGGACCCACGCCTGCTTGAACATCTCCTGCGCCAGCGAGGAGAGCAGCCCGATTCCCGCGCCGATGGAGACGAATCCCAGCAGTCTGAGGGCTTCCCCCGTCATCAGCCCGCCCGTTGTCTGCGCCAGCAGCTCGAAAACGAAGCCGCCTGCCGCTCCTCCAGCGACACCGCCCAGCGCTCCCAGGGTGATCCGCCGGGCCGAACCTGTGGCAATTCCCTGCGCTGCGCCGATCAGCACTCCCCAGAGCGCCCATCCCAGCGTTCGCGCCACCATCTGGCTGACGAAATCCAGCAGCCCCCCCACGCCTCCCGGCGACGGAGCGAGCGCTGCGTAGATCATCTGGCCCAGATAGATGCCAACCAGCCCTCCCGCCACCCCGACCAGCAGCCCGATGGCAAGCGAACGGGCAAGTTGCCTCTGCGACCCCGAGTTGACGCCCTCCGCGGCTCCCAGCCCGGCTCCCATCGCGCCACCCACGATCATCCCCAGCACCGCCAGCGCGGCGAGCGATGTCGGTGACGGCTGACCGGGGGCGGGGTCGGTGGTCAGCCAGGGCCAGGGCTCCACGATGAGCCACCCGGCGATGGCCCCGGCCACCCCTCCGATCAGGTTGCGGGTCAGCTTGACCAGTGAGACCATAGGGCGCTCAGGCTTCGAAACGGAAACGGGTGGAGCCGATCTGCACCTCGTCCCCGTTCTTCAGGGGGTGTTCGGTGATCTTCAGTCCGTTGACCAGCGTACCGTTGGAGCTCCCCTCATCCCGGATGACGAACGCGTCCCCCGAGCGGCTGATGGTGGCGTGTCTGCGGGATGTGGTCGCATCGTCCGTCAGGGCGATGTCGCAGGTCATCTCTCTGCCGATGACCGCGACGTCGGGCTTCACGGGAAAGATCACGCCCGCATATCTGCCAGCTACACCCACCAGTTTCGGGCCGGAGGGCGCCGCGGCTGGCCCCGGGGCGGACGTGGGCGGGGCGGTCGGAGCGGGCCCCACAAGGTCCGGGTCGAGCGGCGGGACTCCGGGAGGCACCGGCGCTGGAGTAGCGGCGGGTTGATCTTCCTCGATGGCGATCCCTGCCTTCTGCAGGGCCGAGCGCAGGGTCACCCGCCGGTTTTTGAGAACGATGGCCAGAATGACCACCACTGCCGCCAGGATGATCAGCGAGACCACCGCCTGTAGAGTCCTGGCGCCGCCGGCGGGAGCGCGCTCCTCTTTCTTGCCCGGGCTTTCGCTGTCGCCCTTGGCGGGGACGGTGGGCACGTCTCCAGCCAGCACGACCTCGGCCAGAGCCTCAGGGCTCTTTCTCTCACGCTCCAGGCGCACCTCCTGCGTGATTCCCACATCGCCCGACCGGGCCTCGATGGTGGCCTTCCCGAGTGCCACGTTGTGGAAGACGGCTTCGCCGCGGTCCGTCTCGGCGATTAATTGAGTCTGCACGTTACCTTCGCTGTCGGTCAGCCGAACGAAAGCCGCCGCCACTGGGTCGCCGGACCGTCCCGTCACCTTCACCTTCACCCTGTGTGCCGCTGAGAAATCCGCATCCACCAGCTTGGGCTCTTTGTCCGCTGCGTCTGCCAGTGGCATGGCGGCGATATTCCCGGTCCGGCGGTTCAGCACGCGAAGCGTTCCTTCAGGCTTTGCCGGTGCTTCCGCCGCCCATTCGAACTGCTCGCCCCGGGCAACGATGGGCCCTGCCGTCACGTTCCCATCGGCGTCTTCCACCCACCAGACCCAGTCGCCCTCGGACGGAAGCAGCACCTTGCCTTTCAGCTCAGAGGCGGAGGCATTCTCTTTGGGCGCATCTTTTTTTGCTTCGTCTTCGGGAGGCGTGTCTTTCGAGGCTGCCCTGGTATCCGCGGCGGGGGACGCCGCCGGCTTGTCCCCCTTCTCGTTCACCGGCGGCGCTGCCAGGGTGGCCGCCCTCACAAACATACAGAGGAAAAGCGCCGTCAGCGCTGCGATGCTCCAACGCACCATCGCCTTCATTGCTGCGTCAGCTCCTGTTCTATCCCACACGTCCCGCTAGACCGCGCCTGCCTCGCAGAACGCTTCGGGGATGGCTTTCAGACAGTCTGTGGCCGTCAACGAGATTTGGTTGCTCCGCGCCGCGGCGATGTCAGCCGCTCTGCCATGCAGCCACACGCCGGCGACGGCTGCCTCCACCGGTGCGAGTCCCTGCGTCAGGAGCGCCAGGATGATACCGGTCAGAACGTCCCCGGATCCCCCTTTCGCCAGCCCGGCATTGCCGGTCAGGTTGAAGAAGGCCCGTCCCTGAGGCTCTGCCACAATCGTGTGCGCCCCCTTTAGCACGCAGACCACACCAAAGTCATCCGCGGCCCTGCCTGCCGCCTCCAGCCTGTTCGACTGCACCCACTCTGCGTCTGTTCCCAGCAGCCGGGCCAGCTCGCCGGGGTGAGGGGTGATGACGCCCAGATCCGCCTTCCCTGCCAGCAGCTTCGCCGCGTCCTCGCCCAGCGCAAACAGTGCGTCAGCATCCAGCACAAAGGGGCGGTCCAGTTTTGGGACTATATCTCTGACAAAACTGATCGTCTGCGGGTCACGGCCGATTCCCGGACCCAGCCCCACAGCCGTCCATCGTCCCGCCTGCTCCAGCAGCGCCTTAGCGTGTCCCGGAGCCAGCGCCACCTCCGTTGGCTGGCCGAGGGGAAGAGTCATGACCTCTGTGAACTTCGCCGCCAGGGTCGCGTGCGCTCCGCCGGGACAGGCCACCGTCGTCAATCCGGCTCCGCTGAGCACGCAGGCGCGCCCCGCCATCTCCGCGGCGCCGGTCAGGCCAGGGGATCCCGCAACCAGCAGGGCGTGTCCGTGGTCGCCCTTGTGTGAGTCGCTCTCACGCTCCGGGATCAGTTCGGAGACCATCGCGCCATCAATGATGTGTTTGCCTGCAGGCGCGCGCAGATCCATCAGAGGTGCCGGGATGCCGATGTCCGCCACGGTGATGGCTCCGGCGAAGTCCGCTCCCGGGTATAGCAGGAGGCCCGTCTTGGGCGCGGCGAACGTCACCGTGACATCGGCTACCACCGCATTGCCGCACACCTCTCCCGTATCGGCATTGATGCCGGAGGGGATATCCACGGACAGCACGGGTGCCTCCGCCGAATTGATGATGTCCATCACCTCGCTGATGCGCTCCATCACCTCGCCGCGGATGCCTGTGCCCAGAAGAGCGTCAATGATCAGGTCCGCCTGCTCCAGCGCCCGCAGCTCGGACACCTCGGGGACATCAATGACGGGAAGCCCCCGGCGGACCAGCGCTTCGTAGTTCAGCCGCGCCTCGCCCTGCAAGCGTCCCGGGTCGCCCGCAACGAAGATGGTGCAGTCGTAACCCCAGTTTGCCAGATGGCGGGCCGCCACAAAACCGTCTCCGCCGTTGTTGCCGGTGCCGCACACGGCGCACACCCGGAGTCCCGACCGTGCCGGCAGGCTCGCCCGGCCGCGGGACAGATCGTCCAGCCAGGTCAACACGGGCGACGGGTGGGCCGGAAGCTCTCCCGTCAGTCGTCCCTGCAAAATGTGGTCGGCCACCAGCGCGACGGCGCGGCCGGCCATCTCCATCAGCTGGACCCCGGTGATGCCGTACTCCTCGAAAGCGCGCCGGTCCATGTCGCGCATCTCTTCGGCGCTCAGAACCCTCATTGCCGTTTTGCCTCCGTGCGTAGATGCCGTCTCTCCGGGCCCTTGTTATCTCCCGGGACCGCTTGCCCAGCGGACCGCGCAGAACCTGTGTTCCACAGCGTGAGCATTCCCACCTCTCCCCGCGTCAATATACCCTTAGCCCCTCAGCCTTCTCAGCACCGCTCCACCACTGCCATCGCCACCGCGTGGCTCCGCGAATGAGAGATGCTCACCAGAACCCTCGCTCCTTCGCCCGCCCGCGCCGCCCTGCCGTGCAGCACGGCCACAGGCCGCCCGGAATAGTCCGCCAGAATCTCCACCTCGTGCCATCCGAGCGGCGGGCCCAGGGCCTTGGCTATCGCCTCCTTCGCGGCGAAACGCCCGGCGAAGAACGCCGCAGCATCGCCTTTGCCGGATGCCAGCTCCTGTTCGCGCCGGGTGAATAGCCGGTCAACGAAGCGCTGGCCTCGCTCAAGGAACGAGCGCATCCGCTCGATCTCCAGAATGTCGGTGCCGATGCCGCAGATCACCGGCGGCCAGCTCCATGATGATGCTGGCGGGCTTCCCGGCCCACACCCATTCCACGCGCCAGCGCCTTGAGCGCCTCATACACTCGTGCCATTCCCTGCTCTTCGGTAAGATCCCGTCCGCGCAGCGAGGGATCCAGCGTTAGAGAGGTCTCGAAGAGGAAGACCGCATCTCCGATGCGCAGAGTGTCTCCGTCCCTCAGTATTGCCGCCCTCCGGAGAGGGCGAGCGTTGACTTGGATCACTTGATCCGGGTTTTCCACTGTTTGCACCAGAATGAATCCCGCATCTGAGCTCCGGATCTGGCAGATGGCGCCAGCTCCATTGGCTCCGACGGCGACTGCCCCGTCTTTGTGTGCATAAAAGCCGATGCAGTTGGACTGTGGAGCGGTAAATACGAACACGTGTCCGAAGCCCGTTCCCGCAGAGATCGCCGTAAGCCGCACTTGGCGTGCCAGGAGCGCTGTTGAGGGCTTGCTGTCAAGGTTTCGGTTCGAATCTATAACCGTTTTCAACTCATCAGTTTCCAGTTGCGGTCCGGTCGCGGGACGGGTTCCGTTCCCTGCCGCGAGCTATCCATTCATACGGGCAGGGTGCCGGAGCGTTTTCCGCAGCCTGTTTCCACAGTGTCCGGCGAAGGGCTGGCCGTCTTTGCAGCGGCATTCTACTACAAACCCGCCGGTTTTCCACAGGCTGTGGAAAAAGGTGTGGAACAATGCAGTCGCGGGCGATTCCGCAAAACTTATACAACACCCCGGAAACGCTCCGGAGAGGAAGAATGTGGAGATAAGAGGCGCGCTCCGGGGTGCCTCAGTTCCCTGCCTGCTGATCGTCCCGCATGGCTTTGGGCTTCAGGTGGCTGGCGTACGGCTCCTGCGAGGCCAGAGACGAGGGGACGGCGAAGAAGATCCCGGCATCTCCGGGAGCAAGCCGCATTGTCACAGTCAGCTCCGCTAGAGCGGAGCCGGCGGCCGTGCCGTGAGCCCGCAGTCCGTCCGCAGGAGACCAGGAGAACACCTGCCACGCCTCTTCTCCCGCGGCCGTCCGTAGCCCGGCCGAAAATGAGGCCGGCTGCTCCGATGGCAGGGGATCCACGTTGCGAACGGTGACCCAGATCTCCCCCGATGGCGAGGCGAACTCCAGGCGGTCCGGCCGCGCGGAGCCACCCGTGACGGCAGCTTCGCCCAGCGCAGCGAACAATCCCGCCGCAGGGAAGCCGGCAGGGCTCTCCGCTGGAGGCACGCATCCAAAGAACAGGGCCCGGAGCCAGGCGCCCCGGTTTGCCGGTCCCTCCGCCGCGACAGGCCGGGAGCCTGCCGCCAGCCGCACCCCGGCGATCCGGTCCGTGGAAGCATCCGCCACCAGCAGATCCGCCATCTCCAGAACCGGGCTGGCCGGGTGATCCGTCCGCGCTGCCAGCACAAGTCCTCGCCCCTCAATCCGTTTCCGGGCTTCGGACAGGAGCTCCGCAGCCGCAAGGTGATGCGGGAAGAAAGGGTAGGGGGGCAGCCGCCGGTTGCGGTCCACCCTGTTGGCGTCCGGGCCGGTGTCCAGAAGCGCTCCCGCCCATCGGGAGGCGTCCAAGTCATCGAGCTGCAGCAAGAGTCTCCTCCCGAAGGAGAACCGGGGGCTGATGTTCACCTTCCATCCGCCCCGGTCCGGGACGGGCT
>Ga0209381_1005103_pt1 | contig 11020 bp, 12 predicted proteins | sample DewCreD2012metaG_FD_184111 | JGI IMG/M metagenome (GOLD analysis project Ga0209381, IMG submission 184111) | Hot spring sediment bacterial and archeal communities from British Columbia, Canada, to study Microbial Dark Matter (Phase II) - Dewar... ...
TTTTCGCGAAAAAACTACGAGTCGGGAATGTCGCCGATAACAACCACATCCCCAACACAAAAGAGAGCCCCGCCGGCCTCCCGAAAGGCCTTGGCGGTAAGGCGCCCGTAAATTCCAAGCTCTTGGCGGACCTTGAAAAATGCCGAACGCCTGTTCTTGCAAAAGAACCTCAGGGAGCGGCGGTGCATATCCGGGCTAAAGAGCAGACGACACTCTATTAAGCCCGAACGCAAAGAATTGCCAGATCGGCGTCTGCGGGAAGCCCTGTGCCTGCTTCCTGAAAAACTAATCCTTCTGGATATCTGTCTTATAAACAATCAAAAACCTCCCGGGTTTTTAGAATAACTGCCATAATACTAAAACTAATCGCCGGAAAATATCAACCCGACACATTATTAAAATTTTTATTTTGACAGGTTTGAGTGTTTTGTGATTGCATAACGTTGGAAGGATTTAAATATGCGCGAATACGAAAGATATAAGGCGGACCTGCTGGAATTGGCGTCTTTCTGTGCCCAGGTCAATGGAGAAATTCTGGCCTTCCTGGAACAAGGCACCACACCCAAGGAGGAAATTTTATGGAAGGCCAAAAGACTGTGCAACAAAAATGACCGCCTAAAAGAAGGTGGTCTGGCCTGGGAAGCGGTTTTGTCCGATACCGAAAAAGAAACCAGAAAGATGCCCGGACAGGACGACTTCAACGTATTGTTATTTATGGTAAAGCCAGGCAGAAGGCATTCAATGGCAGAAGACGCCGCCCGAAGAATCGCCGAGTTCTTTGACGAAGCAGGTGTCAACGCCCTGTTCTGGTGCCAAGACGGATACCTCGCCGACTTCGGGGCGCGCATAGGCAAGCTGAGATAGCTCGCCCAAAACAACACATACCCTCATCCCGTCCACTTTGGACGGGATGAAGTTTTTAAATATTTATCTTCCTGGTTTATTAAAAAATACTATTAAGCAATAATAAAAGATTAGGGCCAGGGCTTATCATCAACAAAAACCTGCTTTAGTACTGCGTTGCCATTGCTATCAATTGCAACTAAGGCGTAGGGCCAATCCCAAAAACTGAAATTTTGACCCTTGCCCTCGGGAATAAAATATTGCTCAATACCATACGCCAAATCCAGACCGCCATATAAGTCCGATTCATAAAGTGAATCCATCGCCAATCCACCCCTCTCTACTTTGCCCTTGATAAATAGCTCACCCCCCGAGGGTTTAGTTTTTCTAATCTCCTCAACATTCCCGTATTTACCCCCTTGTCGCAAAATAACATAGAGAGTGTCTCCGTTTCGGATTCGCTCACCAGAAGTACTTTCAAGTCTATTTTGATGGGGCCAGTCTATATGGGAAATATTATATCGAAAAGTCATATAATCCCCGCGCAAAAAATCCCTCGGATCAACTGGCTCAATCTGCAATAAGACATTAGCCCCGCCAAAGATAACTGATGATTTAAATAAGATTATGGCAAAAATAACCGCAACCTGCAGAGCTATCGCCAAAATAAATTTCTTTTTCTTGTCCAGCATTGGTTATTCTGGAATTTGCTGATTCTGAACCTTTATTTTTGACACCACACTCTTTCTGCCCTGCTCCATAAACCAACCAACTAAGAAAAAAAGGATTCCCGCGCCGACAAAGAAAACGCTCTTGCTCATAAAACTAAAGAACCAGTCAAAATATTTGACAATAATAAGCAAGAACAAAAAAACTGCTCCAAGGTTAATAAGCCAGCTGGCGCGACGCACATATCCGGAAAAAATCAAACCCATTAATTCCAACAAAATAGCAACATTGTAAAGCATGGCAAGTAATAATCCAACACCTGAAAAAGACTTGTTGTCATAATATGAATAATAACTTCCGGCGGAAAGAAACATAGGTTGCTCAGAAAGCAAAGCCGTACCACCGAATAAAAGAGTTAGGGCAAAAACAGCTAACAGCTCCAGGGGAAAGATTAGTTTTTGCGCCACCGCCCAGAATGCAGAAACCATCAAAGAAGCAAAAAGGATGAAAAGAGAGAGGGTTAACTGCCAGGAATGAAAGAAGGATCCTCCTTTTATCATCTGCTCAATCAAAGCAATGCCGGGCTTGGTGGAAAACAAGAATAAAATAAAGGTGGGCGCCACAACCCCAAAAGCAGAATAAACCAACGAAAAACGCTTGAATCTTGCCTCTTTCTCGTGAAGATGTCCCAAAACATAGAAAAGCAGGGCCAAAAGAGACAGCCCCAAGAAAACGGCGGAAGAAGCTGTATTTTTTTGATCAACCCACAGCGCCGCCTGCGCTACCCACCAGCCAGCAACACCGATAATACTAAAAATTAGAACATAAATTGCCTTAAGATAATAAGCCCCGATTAGCCCAAGCAGGGATGTTATAAAAATAATCGTCCGCCAAGGAAGCGGATCACCAAAATCTTTATTGAGAGCCAAAAGGGTTACGCCCAAAAACAAAAAAGACAAAAGGAAAAACAACTGGCTCACGGCATCTTCTTTGGAAAGCGCAAATTGCGAATGCCACTCTTTGTTTGCCTTAGAGTGCCTGCCACGGCGTACGGCAAAAAATATAATTAGACCGATAATAACAATTGGCCAGAAAAGAAACGACAATATGCTCAAGAAAATCATTATAGTTTAGTAAAGTTCTTTAAGCTCTGGGGGCATTTTCTTTCTGATAATCCAGCCAGTAATAAACGTTGTGATTGTGGCAACGAGAAGAAGAATTGAGGAAGTAAACAAAAAAGAGTTGTGCCCAAATCTATCAAACATACCAAATGGGTGGCCCACCAAGGCAACTATGCCAAGAGGTATCGCAAAATAAAAAAGCTGGTATGACTCCATAACATAAGCCATCACAATCACACCAAGCATCCACAATATAAAACCATCAGGCCAATTCGCCCTGATATTAAACATTTGAGCCACCAAAAAAATTCCTGCTCCATAAATGATTGAGCCCAAAAAAATCAAACCCTCTCCTGTTTTTGGGGAATTTGCCTTCTCTTTCATATGCCATCCGGCCCCATAAGAAGAAAGCATCGCGGCGAGAATAACCCCTACTTTTACAGGGCGAGTCATCGCTTGCCAATTCGCAGCAATAAAAGAAAAAACCCCAGCACCAATAAGCAAAACCCCAATAGCAACTATTATCCGAACCGTTCTCTTGGAAGAATCCTCTTTTTCCTGATCCAAAGACAGGGAATTGAAAATTTCCTGGATAGCTTCAATATTCAGGCCCTGCTCTAATAGATTTTTATAAATTTCTTCTTTGGGCTTTCCTTGCGTCAAAGAAGTCTTGACATATTCAACTAATTTCAGATCCGTCATAAAGTTGAAATTACAGTTGCTTTTATTATAGCAAAATGAAGAAATAATAATAAACCAACTGCCCACTAGCTATGTGCGCGGGATGGAGCTGTGACTCTAAGTAAAATAGCTTTATAAAAAATATACCCACCCTATCAATATAATATTGACACAACACTATTACTAATGTATTTAATTAACCGTCTGAGCGCTCTCCAGATGGAAGCAGGATAGACAGAAAGTGAGTTCTTTTAGATGGCAAAAGGTAATATTTCCGAGATAGTGCGCGGCATGGGCATGGGTATGAAAATACTTGAGCTCTTAGTTAGCGCGGCAAAAGAGCAGGGAGCCGACGAAGAGGTATTCGCCCTACTCACTCGCCCACGCTTCAAACACAACCTGACGCAAATCGGGAAAACTATCGCCGACTGCGATTGGCGAATTCCGGCAAGCGAAATGCGAAGGTTATCGCGACAGAGCTGGAGGTCGCAATTCAATCTCGCTCCAGAGGTACTTACTTTCGCGGAAAATCTGTGGTGGTGTGAGTGTTGTCGCAAGTTCGGTATTCCTTTCTCTTCCTACTCCCAAAACCCAGATCACGGCGAGCCCGCAATCCCCAGAATCCTTCTCCGGGGCCTGTATGGGAAAAAGATGGAATATCCCTTGATCTTTTCGCCCTACAGCGGAGTACCCGACTGCCGACTTGTTGTTGTGAACTTTGAAACAAAGAGTGGCAAGATTCTGCGCATCGGAGATTCCATCAACATCGATGAGATTGAAGGCTTCGCGACCGCTAGTTGCCGATTCTTTGATTTCAATAAATAGGGCGCGACTAACGCCCTCACTGAACACCCCGCGCCACACGGCGCGGGGTTTTACTAACGGACTTCTAATCGTGCGCGGGAGAGGATTTTCCCGCGACTCAAACTTTTCCGTCGAAAAGTTTGGTCTGGGCACGGGCTCGCAATTTTGCCCCTCGGGTTACCTCGGGACGATTGAAAATGCAAAACGGCCCGATTACAGGCCGTTGGCATTTTCTAATCGTGCGCGGGAGAGGATTTGAACCTCCACGCCGTTGCCAGCGCTACCACCTCAAGGTAGTGCGTCTACCAGTTTCGCCACCCGCGCATTTTAAAAATAGATAGCGAATCCCGAAAGTCTTACCCGAGGGATAGCCACCCGCACAATATCAATTTGCGCAAGTAATAATACTGTTTTCCCAGCATATTTCAACACCAACGGCAGAAGGTCGTCTTAAAAATTTGGAGAAGTCTCGTAGAGGACTGGGTTGACCCAAAGAGTCCTTAGGGGGTCTATAAACAAAATGAGTAGAATTATTAAAATAAGGATAGATGCCAAAACTCTCTTTTTTGTAGAGAAAATCGGAAATAAGAAAGTTAATAGCCAGGATAGATGGGCTAGCAAAAGAGTGCCGACTATCATAAATGGCACGGGACTTCTAAGGGGTTGCACAACCGTAGGGCACATAACTCCCTTTGGACATGGCTTATGAGGGATATTAAAAGATGTACCAGCAAACCATAAAGAAACCGCTAGGAGCAAAAATAAAACCGCATTAAAAATCTTTGCTTTCTTACTCATACTTAAATTATGCCATATTCAAACGAAAAGCCCGGGGAATTCCCGGGGCTTTTCTCCATTCAACTAATTCTTATCCTATAAAGAAACTTTGAGTTTCTGCTGAATGCGGCGTCCGGAAACTTTGCGAGCAAAGTAAATCTTGGACTTCCTGACTTTCTTGGGAGATGAAACAACTTCCACCTTAATAATCGCCGGGGAATGAACCGGATAAATCTTTTCTACTCCAACGCCCGCCAGTACTGTGCGCACAGTAAAAGTAGCACCGGGCTCGCTGCCGTGCTTTCTGGACAAAACCACCCCTTCAAAAGGAGTCTTGCCTTCGTAAACTTTTATTTTTGCGCCTGCCTTTATTTTAGGCAGAACAGTCTCGTGGATCATTGGGGTATTAACGATTTTACTCTATCTATTATTTCGTCCGTAGAGATTCTAACTTTCACAAAATACTCTTTAGCCCCCAAATTTTTCGCCTTAACTATGTCGCTGTCTTGGGCCAAATTGGAAAGTATAATCACCGGTATCTGGGCTTTTTCGGGGTCGTAAGCGATTTGCTCCAACACTTCAAATCCGGACATCTTCGGCAATATTAAATCCAGAATTATTAAATTTGGATGATTTGCAGAAAGCCAGGTCATGGCTTCCTCTCCATCAAAGGCCTGATTAACCTCAAAACCCTCCTTTTCTAGACGAGTTCTTATGAGGGAAGACAAGAAATTCTCGTCTTCAACTAATAGGACTTTTTTGGATTGCGATTCAGGCATATAACTTCATACAAATTATACCGCACTAATGCCAATTTAGATAACCTAAACAGCTTATATGTACATAAAAACAGCTTTAACGTTGCCCCAACTTCACATATTCGTCTCTATAACTTTTCCCATAATGCTAAAAGCAAAAGGGCTCGCCATTATAGAAACCAGTGTAATTGTTTCACGCACAGCTTCCGCTACGCGTGCCTTGTTACGACTTCGCCCATGTCACCGAACTTGAGCTAATCCCACCGAAGTGAGATTTCACCCATTCCCGGCTCCCTTGGCGTGACGGGCAGTGAGTACAAGACTCGAGAACGTATTCACCGCGCCATGGCTGATGCGCGATTACTAGTGATTCCGGCTTCATGAGGTCGAGTTGCAGACCTCAATCCGAACTGGGGCCACGTTTGATGGGATTAGCTCCGCCTTACGGCTTGGCAACCCATTGTCGTGGCCATTGTAGCATGTGTGTCGCCCAGGGTATCAAAGGGCCATGCGGATTTGACGTCATCCCCTCCTTCCTCCCCCTCCGCAGTTTTCGAAAATTTTATTTTCCAAAACTAAGGAGGGGGCAGTTTCGCGTGACACATATAACACGCAATAGGGGTTGCGCTCGTTACCCCACTTAAGGGAACACCTCAAGGCACGAGCTGACGACAACCATGCAGCACCTGTACTAGATGTCCTTGAGAGAGGGCCTCCCTTTCAGGAAGCTTTCATCTAGAATTTCAAACCCTGGTAAGGTTCCTCGCGTAACGTCGAATTAAACCACATGCTCCACCACTTGTGCGAGTCTCCGTCTATTCCTTTGAGTTTTAAGCTTGCGCTCGTACTTCCCAGGCGGTCCGCTTAACGCGTTAGCTACGGCACTCCGAGGGTCGATACTCGAAACACCAAGCGGACATCGTTTAGGGCGTGGACTACAAGGGTATCTAATCCTTTTTGCTCCCCACGCTTTCGTGTCTCAGAGTCAGGAGAGTCCCAGTGCATTGCCTTCGCCTTCGGTGTTCCCCACGATATCAACGGATTTCACCCCTACACCGTGAGTTCCATGCACCTCTAACTTCCTCTAGCCTTGCCGTATTCTCTGCACTTCCACCGTTAGGCGGTGGTCTTTAACAGAGAACGCACAAAGCCTCCTACACACGCTTTACGCCCAATAAATCCGGATAACGCTTGAGGCCTACGTATTACCGCTGGTGCTGGCACGTAGTTACCCGCCTCTTTCCGTAAGTTGCTCACTTAAGTTGCTGACTTACTACCGCAGTTTACAATCCGAAAACCTTCTTCCTGCACGCGGCGTCGCTCCATCAGACTTTCGTCCATTGTGGAATATTCTCGACTGCTGCCTCCCGTAGGAGTACGGACCGTGTCTCAGTTCCGTCGTTGGGGGTCAGGCTCTCACCTCCCCTACCGGTCATAGCCTTGGTAAGCCGTTACCTTACCAACTAGCTGATCGGGCCTAGGCCGATCTCAAAGCGCATTGCTGCTTTACCCTTGCGGGACTATCGGGCATTACTCCGCCTTTCGGCGGGCTGTTCCCGTCTCTGAGGTACGTACCAAGGTGTTACTAACTCGTTCGCCGCTAATCATATTTCTGGCGTTCGGCTCACCTTATCTTTTTTGGATTGCTCCAAACTTTCAAAGATGGTCCGAGTGCCAGAAACATAATCCGCACGACTTGCATGCCTTATCCACGCCGCCAGCGTTCATCCTGGACCAGGATCAAATCCTCATTAAAAAAGAGTGAAAATTACGCCTCATAACCCTCGGACTCCGACACCTCTGATGCGGTCGCACGAAGTTATGGGGTGGTTTTGTAATTTTCGGCTCAAAGAAATTGGGACAACATTAAAGCTGTCTTGTTGTACATATTTAAGACGTCAAAGGGCTCCGCACTTTGAGGCAGAAACAAAGACAGCCCACTAAAGGACCGCTTGTACTCCAAGCAAAGCACGACCGGGCTATTATAAGCTTGCTGACTAATTAAAGTCAAGCCCTATTGGCAGAAGTCCACCAAGCGCATTACCCCCAAAACCGACCACCCCACACCACCTCTTGACTTTAATTGATAAATGATATATAATATAGATAGGAGAATTGGAAATGAAGTCACTCTTTTTGCTAGTTTTCGCATCCCTGGGCGCAAGCGCCCTGGGTAACCTGCAGATGAAGGCCGCTGGACTTTTGGGCTCCCCTCTGGGAGTCAAAGCCCTAACACCCGCCCAAGAAGTCCCGTACTTCTGGGTCTGGTTCCTCCTTCTTCTGCTGGCATGCGCCTGGCTCGCTCGCCAAGAGCGACACCAGTAATTTCCGTTGTGCTTCATCTTCATTCTTCTCCTCTCCCAAACATCACTTAAATGTGCCTCACCGCTAGTCGGCGGGGCACTTTCTTTTTTAAAGCAAAAGGAGCAGAATTAAAAACAGGAGGATTTCACGGTGCTGAAGATCTTCGTCTTAGGCATCATATCAATCATTTTGGGAATCCTGCTCCTGACGGATTCTCACGCCAGAAAACGTTGTTATCACAACTGGGAATGCCTAGGCGGGCTTGCGATGCTTGCCGTCGGCGCCTGGATCGCGGTTTTCTTTTTCTGCACTTCGCTTTTCAGTAGCTACAAAGAACTCCTCTACGCCAAGGGATTCTACCTGCCCTAAACGGCTACGCACTCCACCATCTTGCCCCCGTCCTCTTTTTGTTCCATCCAGAATTTCAAGAAGGCGGGGGCTTTCTCTTGCTTATAGGGCTTACTCGTGTTATTGTATGTGCGCTTTAATATCACTAATTTCAATGCCGAAAAACGATATACATCCGACCTATCATAAGGAATCCAAGATAACCTGCACTTGCGGTGCTAAATTTATCGCCGGAGCAACTCAGCCGGAAATCCGCGTGGATATTTGCTCTCATTGCCACCCCTATTTCACAGGAGAACAAAAACTTATCGACACTGCCGGACGCGTGGAGAAATTCCACAACCGCAGGGCCAAGGCGGTAGATGCCAAGCCCAAAAAAGTCCGCTCCAAAAAAGCGGTGGTTGAGGAGGCGAAACCAAAAGAAGCGAAGCCAAAAAAGAAGTCCTAATAAAAGAGGTAAATAAAAATAACCGCTTCCCAAAAAGAGGAGGCGGTTATTTTTATTAGCTTAAAATATACTCACATAGACAAAGCCGGGTCCTCCACTACCGGAGTAGGGCGTCGCCCATCAACCGAAGGCATAGTGACGGGCAGAGCGGGAGGAGTCGGCGGAGTGGTGGTGGAAATTTTCTCTACTACCGGAGGGGCATCGCCTGATATGCGCTCCAAAACAGAAGCATTACTTACATCCTGACGAAGTTCTTTGGGGGTGCCGATATATTCTATTCGCCCCGCATTTTCTGCTGTAGCGTCCAAAACTTCCTTGGCCTGCAAAGTTATTTTAGAGGCATTACTGGCATGCGCCCTGACTTTCTTGGCAACAAGATTTTCGGCTTGTATGCGACTGCCATTGCTGGCGGAAAAGTCCGCTTCTTCCGTAGATCCGGAAATATTAGCCCGAGAAGCGTTCTCTGTTCTTAATAAAACCTGAGTGGAAGTGCCAACAATAGAAAGATCCACCGAAGAGCCATTTTCCAGACGGACCGAAATAGTACCGGACGCATTGGCGGTACCCTTCACATTAACTCCATTGGAGGCAGACAAGGACTGCAATACCGGAAGCCAAACTCGTACATTGGTTGAGTGGGTAGAACAGAAAATACAAACATGAGGAGAATTTTCGGACTTGCGAGATATAGTCAAAATGCCCTGCGAAACAGCAAGCTCTATATTATCAAGATACCTCTCTCTGCCATTGGCCTCTGCCTTAAATTCATTCCCAGAAAAAATCTCTACCGAAAAACCATTCTGCGCTTTTATGGAAGAAAAATCTTCCAACTCATAAGCGCGGGTTATTTTTTGGTAAGAAGAATCATTTTTTACAAACTCCCTGTAAACCGGAATCGCGCGAGCCGACAAGGCAGCTAAACTCAATAGGGCCACAAACCACAAGCCAAAAAGTATCGCCCCATATTTAGTTTTTTGATTGTCCCAACCATTCCTAAGCAAAGACCCTAAGGCCTGCACAAAAAGCAGAGGCACCAGAACAGCAAAGAAAACCGCAATTACTATAAATATAAATAACGGGTAGCCCACCGCCTCCAAAAATGGGAAGTCCAAATAAGGAGAGCCTAGACTAATAAAGACAGCCATCATACCAAGAACCAAAGCGGCTACACCTATGGCCGCAACAATAGAAATCACTATTCCAATTATTTTCCCAAAACCGGGAATAACGTGGCGCAAAAAGGAAGCCAAACCACGACCAACGGAATTTGCAAAAGCACTCAAAGAATTCTTATCACCCACCTTCTCTTTGATGTTAGAGGTGGTTTCTTTCATTAATTTATCCACCGATTCTAAAGTAACCGGAGCGCCCTGCATCTGCAGTTTTTCCGTGGCTGTTTTTGCCTCTTTCATAGAAGCCCACAGCACCAGATAAACAATGACTCCAAATCCATTTAAGAAAGCAAATAAGGCAAATGCTAATCGCACCAACACCGGCTCTATGCCCAAATAAGATCCCAAGCCCGAGGCGACGCCAGCCAGCACCATATCATCGGGATTGCGATACAACTTTTTGTTGTTGGCGGAAGTAGTAGGTGCAGGGTTAGCGGAAGCAGAGGAATCTTCTTTGTCCGTTTCACTTTCGGGTGAAACAAAATCATCCGGCCTGCCCATAGAAGAAATAAGCGACTCTACTTCCCCCAAATCAACCACGTGGGAGACATCTCCCTTCTGGCCATCCAAGAAATGTTCCGCAATTCTGTTTTCTATGTCTGCGACTATTTCCGACCCTTCCGGGTTGGAAGAAAATTTTAATTTTACCGCCACTAAATATTGGGATAATTTGCCATAAGCATCCTCTTCTATATGAAATAAGGTTTTGCCTATGCTGATAGGAATTGTTTTTTTCATTTTATTTAATAAGGGATTCAACCGACTTAGAAAGGGATCGCCAAGTTAATTTAAGTTGATGCAGGGCGTCTAATCCGCGAGAAGTTAAAGAATAATATTTACGAGGAGGTCCGGCGGCGCTTTCCGCCCAGCTATACTCCAAAAGCCCCTCCGACTTAAGACGGCTTAGAAGTGGATAGATAGTGCCCTCCACCACCAAAAGGTCCGCACTCTTTAATTTCTCCAGAATATCCGAGGAGTACATCTCTCCTTTGGATATAACCAGAAGCGTGCAAAATTCCAGAAGCCCTTTCCTCATCTGGCTCTTGCCCAACTCCAAGGTAGATTCATTTTGACCCATAACTATAATGTAGCACA
>Ga0209381_1005106_pt1 | contig 11010 bp, 12 predicted proteins | sample DewCreD2012metaG_FD_184111 | JGI IMG/M metagenome (GOLD analysis project Ga0209381, IMG submission 184111) | Hot spring sediment bacterial and archeal communities from British Columbia, Canada, to study Microbial Dark Matter (Phase II) - Dewar... ...
CCACGCGCCGGTCGCGCCAGGGCGCGCCCCGTCGCGTCCCTTGGCAGAAAACCGGACCGGTAAAACAAACTGTGATGCAAAAGGCGACCGTTCCCGCGCGCGTCTCGGCGCGTTTTGCCCGGCGGAGGAACCGTTCGATGTGCCGCGAAAAGCGGCACGTTGGAAACACGCCCGCGCACACACACTTTCCCGCCCAGCGCGCGAGGCCGTCAGGCCCGCGCGCGCACCGGGGGGTATGGGGGGGTGTGCGCGAAAACGTGTTTCTTTGTTTCCAAAGAGGGTCTATCGCCTTGAAGAACAAGGGGTTGTGCGTGGAAACAACCATTGGAAACTCGTTTCCATGTTTCCACCCGAAAACGGGGGCTGTTTCCACCCGTGTTTCCACTTTTGTTTCCACTCCAGTTTCCATCACTTGACCTCCCTGCGGATGCGGTTCACGTACTGTCGGGACACGCCGCAGCGCTCGGCGACGTCCTTCGTGGACAGCCCGGGTTCGGCCTTGATAAGCGCCTCGACTCCCGCGCGTCTGCTGTCGTCCTGTTGCTCGTCTTCAGGCGGCTCGGTCGTGGCATAGAAGAGCGTTCTGCGCGGGCCGGTGTACCAGCGATGGATGAGTCCGTCTTCCTCCGCCAGTTCCAGGAATCGGGCGACCTTGCGCGACGATAGCCCGGCCTGCTCGGCGTCGAAGACGATGCGCGTCTGGCTCTTCGGCTCCTGGTTGATGAACCGCGCCACAAAGGATTCCACGGTCCAGGCCGGGGTCTCCGACCTGCCTTCGCCGTCGCCGCCGGAGGACTTCCTGCCGCCTTCCTTCCTGAGCGCGGTAGGGTCGAGGCTCTCGTCCGGCATCCAGAGCGGCCAAGCCCAGCGTAGGCAGATCGGTTCCTTGGGCGGCCAAGACCGCACCGCCGCTTCCATGACGACCGCGTCCTCCTCCTCGTGGCGGCGAAGGACCAAGTGCGTGTCCGTGGCGCGGGATTGCGCGCCCGCTCCCGCCCCGACATCCGTGACTTCCTTGAGCGACTGATTGCCCTTGGACGTGTGGTGAATGATGACGAACGAGCACTTCAGGTGATCGGCGTAGGAGTCCAGGTAGTTGTAGAGGCTGGCCATTGTGCCGTTGTCGTTCTCGTCGGCGCGCATGGGCAGGAAGCGGTAGAAGGCGTCGAGGATGACCACCTTGAACCGCCCGGGCGCGAACTGCTTGAAGTACGGCCCGAGCGCGAAGAGGTCCACCAGCCGCCCGCGCAGGTTCTCGACGTAGAGTCGATTGGCAACCATGCCTATGTCGATGCCGCGCCGCTCGGCCACCTTGGGAATGCGATTGGCGGACGTCTCGCCGTGGAGTTCGTTGTCCAGGATGAGCACATCGCCCTGTACGCAGTCCATGCCGAGCCAGGGCCGCCCGGTGGCGATGGCGAGCGCGAGGTCGATGACCAGCCAAGAATTGTGTGTCACCATGAACGTTTCGCCCGCCAGGTAGGTTCCGGTCGGGTGCGCGACTTGGATGCAGCGGACCGGCACGGATGGGACGGGGATGACTGAGACGATGCCGTCGCATTGGGAGCGCGATGCTAGGGCACGCGCGGGCAACGCATTGGTCTTGCGCGGCAATGAGAAGGGAGAATGCCGTCTGCTCGCGGCGAACGTAATCCTGATCTTCGGACCGCAATCGATTCCGTTTAACATCGCACGCTGTACGTTGCAGCTTGCCTTATATCCGAGCGACCGCACCAGCGAGAAGGCCTGCATGGCCAGAGCTGTGTCGGTAGAGGTGAACTCGATTTGACCGCTCCCGTTATGTAGGGTCGCCGCGTATCCGTCTGAATCCAACAGTCCGGCGAGAAGATCTGCACGTTGTTTGGCGGACGCAGTCAAATAGACTGGCGGGATGTGTTTGTTGTTGAGTAGCCGAAGCTGGCGCAAGACCGACTGCAACCCAAGGACGCGAAGCGTCGTGGCCCCGCCTTTGATACATACGCGACCAGTTTGAAAGCCCGCGCGCGCGAATCGGGTTCGCGCGTGCTCGAAATCCTCGCTGTTGATAGTGATCTCGCCTTCGCGGGCCGTGCCGTTTCCGAGCCAGTATCCGAGGAGCCAAGGATCGAGCGGCAAATTGGCGGCATCGCGGACGAGTGATGCCGCAACGGGTAATCGCCAACGCTGCCCCTGGCGTCCTTTGGAAAGATTCTTCGTGGTGACGATCTGCTCGTGGTTGCCTTGCCGGACGAGCCAAAGGTGGTTTTCATCCGCCACCACGCTTGCGCCGGACTTGGTGGTGACACGATAGCACGGGCGGCCGTGCATGATTTCGGAGACCGCAATGACTTCCGTCAGCGTCCCGTCGCAGGCATGGACCTTCATGCCGCGGCAGATGTCGCCCATGGTGGTCCAGCCACTGTCCGTCAGGATTGGCGTGTCGATGGCAAGCGCCTTCCCGGTTTTGCTTGGGGCGATGACGTTCATCGTCTCGCCCTGGCGCAAGAGGCCCTCAATGACTGGCGGCCGGAGCGACGGATAGGCGGCGATGAGTTCCCCGAGGCTCTTGGGAGTCGAGACGGCAGGCTGCCCGTCGGCTTTAGCGCCGGATTGGGAGTCCTGGCCTGGCGCGAACTTGGAAAGGTCCACGCCTTCGGCCGATCTCTCTTGCGCGCTCCGCCGCGCCAAGGCGATGGTCTTGGCGATGTAGTCGGCGCGGAGCGCCTTCTCCGGCTTGTGGCCATGTCTGCGCCGGACGGCGATGAGAAGGTCGGCAATCTCCTGGTCATCCCAGCCGTTCAGAGCGGCGATGTCAGCGAGCGACTGGTCGTAGGCGCTCTGCGATTGGTCGGCAAAATCGCCACGCCACTGGTTCCACGAGTCCGAGAACTTTTGCGAGCCGCACCTCAGTCGCTGAAACTTGTCCGCGGGCGGCTCGGCGTCCGGCCGGAGCTCAAGCGCGCCGACCTGGACTTCGGGCGTCTCGGCCGGAATCTCCTCGGCCATGAAGGTCTCGAAGTCGCAGGGGTTGTACCGGCGGTCGTTCGACTCGATGACCCGGACCTCGACCGGCGGCTCGCCCTTGCGGTTCACCGTGCCCGGCAATCGCAGGACGCGCGCCAGGTCGCCGACCGAGTCAACATCCCACCCGAACGCCTGCGCCGCGTTTCGGACAGTCTCCACCCATCCCCGCGCGGTCTTCGCGGCCACGAGACGCTCCGCGTCCGTCTCGAACGTCCACGGCTCCTTGAAGAACCAGTAGGCGTGGAGGCCATGGCCGGAATCTACGAGCATGCTCGGCGCAAGCGGCAACTTCTCCAGGATGGTCCGGGCCTCATCGAGCGTGCGCGGCAGCAGCTTAGTGGCGCGCCATGGCGCGGTGAGGTCTATGTCTGCCCAGAGGCCCACGATGGCGACGATCTCGGACGCGGCATTGCGCCGGTTGAAGTTCGTCCCGGCCAGGCCGACTCCGAAGTAGACGTCCTTGGTCTTCGCCTCCTCGGCCGCGTGGAGCGCGGCGGCGGTGAGCGAGGAAAAGTGTCGCGCCCGCCGGTCGGGCAGGGTGAAGACGCAGAGCCGCCGGTTCTCGGCGAGGGCCTCGGCGAATAGCGTGTTCAGGAACTGTTCCATGCGATCCCTCAAAACGGCACGGTTTCGTCGTCCGCAACGTTCGCCACGGCTTCATGCTCGGGGGAAGGCTCCACGTCGTCCCAGCCGGGTTCGCGGTAGAAGGGCTTCTCGCCGAGTTCGTAGCCGACGATGCGGTCGAACTCCTCGCCGGATACGGACCGAACGGTGATGCTTTTGGTCTGAGCCAGCGCCCCGTGCTCGGCGAAGTAGACCGCCTCCTCGGCAGTCTCCGGCACGGGGACATTCGAGCGGCGCTTCCACCAGAGTTCGGCCTTGTGCCGGGCGTAGCCGGTGTGCTCGATGCAAATCCACTCGGACTGCCAGCGGCTGAATCCGATGCGGTATTCGACGCGCATCGAGCGCGGCGCGTCCGGCGAGGCGTTGCGCTTCACGTGGACGCCGTAGACCACCTCCTGCACGGGGTAGGTCTCGATTGTTACATCGCCGGACAGGATGCCCTCGGAGCCCGCGGTGGCCGCGTGCCTGGCCTTGCGCTCGTCCTCGCGTTTGAAGAACTCATAGCCGCAGTCGGGGCAGACCGAGTAGCCCGCGCCGACAACGGAATGGCACTGCGGACATTCCTTGGCCGGGGCCGCTCCATTGGCCTTGCCGTCCTCGATGCGGATGGCGTCCACGGGGCCATGTCGGAGCACGTTCCCGCCGAAGTCGAGCACGAGGCAGTCCTTTTTTCCCTCGCAGAGCCGGAAACCCCTCCCGACCATCTGGTAATACAGCCCCGGTGACATCGTGGGCCGGAGCATGGCGACGCAGTCGATGTTCGGCGCGTCGAAGCCGGTCGTGAGGACATTGACATTCACGAGGTACTTGAGCCGCCCGGCCTTGAAGTCCTGAAGCACGCGGTCGCGCTCGAAGTCGAGCGTCTCGCCGAAAACGGTCTCGACTTTTGCGCCCATGCGCCGGAGCGTCTCGGCCACGTGGGTCCCGTGTTGGATACCGCTCGTGAAGACAAGGCAGGCCTTGCGGTCCCGGGTGTAGTCGAGGATTTCGCGGCATGCGGACTCGACGAGGACGTCGGTGTCCATGAGCGTCTCGACTTCGCTGGCGATGTATTCGCCCGCCCGGACGTGGAGGTCGCTCGTGTCGGCCTTCTCGCGCCCGGCCTTCGTCTTGAGCGGGCAGATGAAGCCTTGGACGATGAGTTCCCGAACGCCGATCTCGTAGCAAACGGCGTTGAGGACGTTCTCCGGCGCGCAGATGGAGCCGGACGTCATCCTGAACGGCGTCGCCGTGAGGCCGATGACGCGCAGCGCCGGGTTCGTTTCCTTGAGGCCCGCCAGGAGCGTGCGGTACATGCCGTCGCCGTCGGGGGGAATCATGTGCGCCTCGTCGATGACGACGAGGTCGAACCGGCCCAGTTCCTCGGCGCGCTTGTAGACCGACTGCACGCCCGCCACGATGACGGGATGCTCGGTGTCGCGGCTCTTCAGCCCCGCCGAGTAGACGCCGACCTGATGCCACATCTCCGGCGCGACCAGCCGGAGCTTCTCCACGGCCTGTTCGAGGAGTTCCTTCACGTGCGCGACGATGAGGACGTGGCCCTGCCAGCGGCCGACCGCGTCCTTGCAGACGGTCGCCATGACCGGCGTCTTCCCACCCGCCGTGGGGATGACGACGCACGGGTTGTCGTCACGCTCGCGCAAGTATCGGTAGAGCGCATCGACGGCGTCCTGTTGATAGGGGCGAAGTTGTATCACGTGATTTCCACCTGAACGGCGTATTCACCCGGCTTTCCCCTCCGCTGGCCGTAGCACCAGAGAAGGCGCGGGTCGCCATCGTCCATGCCGAGCGCATCCGCCACGCCGTCGCGGACCGCCTTGAGTGCGGCGGCGAGGTTGTCCGAGTCGAGTTCGCGCGGGCCGATGCGCCAGAGCCACACCTTGAGCTTCCGGTTTCCGGCCCGAATCGAATTCCAGGGCGGGAGCGGAGCGAGGGCCGCCCGGACGAGCATCCGGGCGGCCTCGCGTTGCTTGTGCGCCCTGCGGGCGCGCTTGGCCCAGTGAACGCGGAGATTCGGCTCCGACCATGTGCGTATGGGCAGGAGCACTTCCATCATCCGCGCCTCCAAGGGGGCGTCGGATTCGCGGCCTGCGCGGGTCTAGCGCCGTTGGCCGTCTCGCGCTTGGCGAAGCCCTTGATCTCGTTCCGCACCTCGCCGTCGGCGTCGGTCTTCTGCTTCACGCTGATGACCAGCGGCAGGTTGTGCAGTTCGCAGGAGTCCTTCGGCTCCAGGATGCCGACCGCGCGGCAGAGAGCCGACAGCTCCGAACGGGCGATCTTGACGGCGAGCGGGTTCGGGTTGTCGAGGTTGAGGCGCGACCAGAGCAGGCGGTTCTTGAACTCGCCCTCGATGACCTGGAAGGTCAGCTCCAGGAAGCTGCCACTCCCGGACTTGGTCGCCTTCATCTCCGACGCCGTGATTACGGCCACGTACTTCCCCGGCGGGATGGCCTCGAAGTCGGTCGCCGGTTCCACCTGATTCGCATTGAATCCGTTGAGATTAGCCATGGGCCACGTCTCCTTTCTGAATGGGGGTTTCCTGAGTCAGACCCGCGAACAGCGCGGGCCATGAAAGCGGCAGTTCCGCGGGCAGGTCGTAGCGGTTCTTCGCCACGCACGACGGCCCGCCCACCGTGCGCAGGACGCGTTCGCCGCCCTCGTTGCCCACGCTGACCGCGATGGTCCGCGTGCGGCCGAAGCCGGTGTCCTCGGTCTGCGTCCGAATCTTCCGGGTGGCGAAGAGCACGGCGTCGCACCACTCCGTGAGGAGCGCGCAAGCGTGCTTGTGGAGCCGGGGCGAATAGCGGTCGTAGGTCGTCGCCTCGGGGTCCTCGAACTTCTCCACCTTGGCGTGGGCGATGAGGATGACCGCCAAGCCCTTGCCGACGCGGAGCGCGTTCAGCGCATCCACGACCTTCCGCCAGTGCGTCAGGGCATGGACGTAACCGCGTTGGTAGCCGCCGTCGGCCTTCTCGATGCTCGACACGCGGAACTCGCGGCAGACCGCGTCCCAGATGAGCCGCTCCAACCAGTCGAGACTGTCGATGACGACCGTCTGGTAGTCGTGCTGCTCCGTGCCGAGTTCCGTGAGCGCCGCCAGCACGTCGTCCACGCTCGCGGCGAGCGGAAACTTCTCGCAGGCGATCTCGTTCAGGCCGTCCTCGGTCTGGATGAAGATTGGCCGCGGCGCATTCGACGCCAGCGTGCTCTTGCCGATGCCTTCGGTTCCGTAGACCATCAGCCGCGGCGGCATCGGCTGCTTGCCGCGCTGGATGGCTTGCATAAGTCCCATCTGTCACTGCCTCCTTGCCCGTCTCCGGGCGAAAAAGAGCGGCGGGCGGAAGGGCACGGGGAGTCTCAACCGGGTGGCCCTATCCCGGCCACGCCATCCCGTCCGCGCCGCGCGCTCAGACGTAATCGAAGAAACGGACCTCCTCGTAACCCGTGGGCCATGAGTCCGAGGCCTTGCACTGCTTAAGCCGCTCGACCGCCGCCTCGTTCTCGCGCTGGCAGGCGGCAAGCATCTGCTCCGACACCTGCCACACGCCGCACCGGAACGGCGGTTTCTTCTCGACCGCGATGAAATGGACCGGGAACGCGCCTCCGGCGGGGACGCGCAGGACGGCGCGGTAGAACGCCATCTGGTGCGCATACTGGAAGCGCCGGGCGTCGGCCTCGAACCACGTGAGGTCGTCGCACGTCTTCAAGTCCACGATGCCGTGGAGCGGGTGAAACCAGTCGAGCCGCGCTTGGCACGGAACACCGCAGTACTCGGCACGCACCACACCTTCGGCGATGCCGTCGGACAGAAGGTCGAGCGCCAGCCGGTGCGACCTGACGCCGGTCGCCATGTTGACGATGAGGGCGAACTGCTCGTCGGTCAGGACGGGCTTGCCCTGCGCCGCCGCCCAGTCAGCGTAGGCTTGGGTGTTCGCGCCGTAGGGCTTGCCGGTACGGGCGTTGATGGGCCCGCCGACGGCGTACTCAGCGTCGAACCGCTCGCGGCCTTCGAGAATGAGCACGTGGGATGCGCGGCCAAGAAGGTAAGCGAGCCGGTCCTCGTCCGGCACGAGACCTTGGACCTTCTGCCAGAAGAGCAGCGGGCACCGGCGGAAGTCCGCGAGCCGGTGCGACGTGAGATGCGTCGTGGCGTTCTCGCGGTACTCGGCGTCCGACTCACGGACAATGAAGTTGAGGTTGCTCGGCGCGGTCACGGCTGCACCTCCTGTGCCTGCGCCGGGAACCAGGTGATGCTGAGCCTGCCGGTGGCGCTGCAGATGCGGGCGTCGCCGTTCCTGACGAGCCCGGCTTCGCGGAGTTCCGGCAGACGCCGGGAGGGCGCGTGCCGCTCCAGACCGGTCGCCACGGCGATCTCCGCCGCCGTCTTGCCGGGGTTCTTCAATACTTCCGCGAGGCAGAGCTGCCGCTGCGCGTGAGCGCGTCCGCTCGCTTCGGCCTCGCTTGCGGCAAGGTGCGAAGTCGCGGGGTCAGTCTTTCTTGCCCGGGCCATGCTCGTCTCCTTCATGCTTCGTTTCTGTCGCGTTCGTGGATCGGTTCCGGTCGGGGCCGCCGTGGCGCTTGATGTAGTCCACCACGAAGTCCGCCATGACCCCGACCAGCTCCTCGGTCTCCTTCTCCGAGAGCGGGACGTAATGCCTTTCCATCGCGATGGTCGGGGTTTCTGCCATCGGTCAGCTCCTCCGCAGGTTGAGCAGGAAGTCCTCGATGGCCGGATGCGGCTTGAGGTTCGGCCGCGCGGCGGCGTTGACGCCCGCGTCATGGCCGTTTCTGGCCTCGATACGGCGGAGCGCCTTGCCACGGATGACGTCGAGATTCTTCACCAGACGCCAGACGAGATCGTCGTCCACGCGGTGCACCGCGACGAGCCCGCCGATGACGAGGGCCTCTTCCTCGAAGAGGTCGTTGATGAGTTCTCGCGCTTCGGCCTTGCTGATCATTTCCGTCGCTCCTTCGTCACCGGTCATGCGATTCGCCTCCGAAAGACAAAAGGCCGGTCAAGGGGTCTGGACCGGGACAGGAATTCGCAGGATTTTTCGCTTCGGCCTTGCGGATGGCGGCTTCGGCGCGAAGGCGGCGCTTCCGCGCAAGGTCGCCGCTCATCCCGACTTCGCGGGCGTACTGGCCCGCCGATTTGCCGTATACCCGAGTGCCGACGAGGAGGAGGAAGTCAGCCTCCGAGATGCGCCCGGCGTCCGCGTGCTCGCGGAGCCGCTTGATTTCAGCATCCTGCTTGGAACGCCGGTCAATGGCGTCGAAGTCGGGTTCCTCGCCGCCGCCGACCAGCTCCTCGAACTGCTCCGGGTCGGTCGGCGTTTCGCGCTCCTCGCGTTTCCAGACTCGGCGGTACTCGTCGTGGAGCCGATGGATGGTGGTGTTGATGATCCGCTGGACGATGTGGTCGGTGCGCTTCGAGACGTCAAGGCAACAGACCGCTTGAAGGAAAGCCCAGAGGACGTTCTGCCAACGCTCGTCCTCGTTGGCGTCCCAGCTTTCCTTGCGGTTGTGAATGGCGTCGAGGCCGGGCCAGAAGATGGCGAGAAGGATTGCCCGCCAGCGCGGGTCTTTGTCCTCGGCGTGGGTCTGGAGGATGGCGAGGAGGACGGACTCCTTGACGGGGTCTTCGGACGAGCCCGCGCGCATAAGCGCGATGACGTCCGTCCAGGTTGCGAATCGGTGGAGAGAGGGGTGCGCCTGATGCAGTTGCCGTAGGAGTACCGTGTAGGTCTCGCCGCCTACTTCCTGCTCCAGCCGTTCACGATCTTGATCTCTGTCTGAGCGCATGGAGCGCTCAGGTCAGAAATCACCGGAGGGGCATCAGCGGGGCGGAGGGATGGGCGGTAACTGCCTGAGATAGCAGGGGTTGCGGAGGAACTGAGGAAATGAAGATTTCTTGGAAATACTGATAAGAGGCAGGTCAGAAATGACCGAGGTTCTGACTTGTGAGCTCAGAGTCGTTACGCGTGCTTCAGAAAACTGCGGATTGCTTCGCCAAATCCAGACAGCCCCGCGAATCGGCGAAAAACGCTCAGGCGACGGCTACCGGAACTGACTCCTTCCGCCGCACTTTCCCACGCTTGTGCCGCTTTCCTGAACCACGATTCTGCTTCTTGCTGTCGTTCGATCTGTGTGCCATGGCCAAGAATGTAAGCCAAGAGTCCCCTGTATGCGTGCGTATTGCCGATTTGAACGTTGTTCTGGACCAATTGGTAACCGTGCTCTATCTCGTCCAGTGTCTTCTCTGCTTTCCTCTTGTCCACGTGTGCTCCAGCCAAGAGTCGCGCCTCGAGATGCCGCAACCAGTAGTACTCGCCGTCCATCAATTCGGACTCCCTTGCGATCTTGTCGTAGATGCGAGTAACAATGCGAAAAAGAGGACGGCCTGCGCGAGCTCCACGCGGTCCGAAAAGCATGAACAGGCTACCCCAGCTATGGAGGAGGTCTGCTAGATAATACGCTGCAAGAGCAGCTTGCCTTGGCCGTTCCATTGACGCGGCAAGTGCAACTCCCTTGCGCAGCAACCAGATTCCTTTCAGGAGGAAATATGGCCACGCAAGTATGCGCCATATCTTTGCTGGATGTGGGCGCTTCGCCAAGCAAAGGTATTCATAGCCAAGCCAGACCACCATCCCTGCTGTCCGCGATCTAGGTCCGTTCTGTCTCTTGAGTGATAAGGCATGCTTGATATGCCAGATAGCAACGGCGAGGTCTCCATAGGTGTGGTACGTGTGTCCAAGAGCATCCTCGACGGTTGCACGCAGTTCCGTTCCGCCGGTTTTCTGCAGCCGATCCCGCAACCACCGAAGTAACTTCTCGCTCAGACGGTTCGTCTGCTGGACGATCAAAGCCAAGGCAACGGTGGTTCTCAAGGATTCTCTATTGCCGTCGGCGTGAAACATGCTCACATCAGGAGACGGTGCCTGGGCGGGCGGCTTGGGACAATCAATGTGTGCAATCCCAAGTTCACGGAGGATATCCGCGAAGAAATTCCTGGCCCTCCCAACAAGGAGGACGGAATCGGCACTGGTGTTGCACAGCCATGGGTATACACGATTCCGAAGTGCAGTATGCGGATCTTCGCCAGCCAGCGGATTGACCCGTCGTCTGACGATATCTTCGCTGGCAAAGTCAATCCAGACAATGCGACGGACTATTCCCGAATGGCGCTGGAGTATGGGGAAGATGTCCCAGTCATTGTCGCTGTACCCGGCCACAAGTAGGACGGGGCAGTTTCCTAGCCCGGATTATTCACCGAAAAAGAATGGCGTGACGCGAGAACGGCCGAAAATGTGAGTAGTGAAAGCAACATTTCAGGCCACGCGCGGAGTCACGCCAATGAAGCAGTCTGCCGGAAGTGGGAAGGCT
>Ga0209381_1005111_pt1 | contig 11002 bp, 12 predicted proteins | sample DewCreD2012metaG_FD_184111 | JGI IMG/M metagenome (GOLD analysis project Ga0209381, IMG submission 184111) | Hot spring sediment bacterial and archeal communities from British Columbia, Canada, to study Microbial Dark Matter (Phase II) - Dewar... ...
CGTTCCGTGCCAGGTCCAGGACCTCGACCACGCCGGCCTCCCAGCCGCACGTGGAGCGTCGCTCGGTGGTCAACTTCTGGCGAGCAGATCCGGGTAACTTCTCGCAAGCGTCAGGGGACAGTTGCCTCCGCTGCCCGATGCGCCGCCGGCGGCGGGTCCGGGCCTGCGTAGCATATGCGTAGCAGACGAGGGGGGTACTCCCGGGACATGGGAGACGACCCGCCTCCGTGGAAGCCCGCGAAAGTTCGGAATTTCGAGTGCCCAGCGACGGAGTTGAACCGCCGACACGGGGATTTTCGGTCCCAAATCATGCCTGTGATTCCGGGTAGTTAGACCAACCGTCCACAGTGGCGTCAACAGCAGGTTGCAGTCGAACTCGTCACCGCCCCGTCCTCGGCTCCGGCCGGGGGCGGGGCGGCCGGTCCCGCCGCCCCTCTTTCTTTGCCTGTGCTCCGTCTGGGCGTCCTGGACCCACGGAGTGCGGGCCCGCCACTCGGTGATGAAGTCCTGCGGGATCATCGATCCGGATCCACGCGCAGTCTGACCAGCAGCTTCCACCGGGTCGAGCGCACGGCCGAGGACGCCTGCGCCGCGGATCGAGCGGCACGTACTCGCGCGCCCGGCGGGCAACCCAGTCGGCGAGCGGCTCGACGACGGCGTTCGCTTCGACGGTCTCGAGCAGATGCCCGAGGCGCTGGGCCCACGGCAGGGGGGACAGCGGTGCGGCCGCGACCAGATCGCCACCCGTGATGGACTCCGCCAGTTCCGCCAGCACCGTCGCGACCTGATGGAACCCGCCGCAGCGGCGGCAGTACCCGACCAGATCGAAGGCCGTGGCCGCTGCGGTCGCCACACGCACGGTACCTCGCGGGGTGTTGCGATCAATCGTGGGAACGCGGGCGACGTTGCGGCGCGCCACGAAATCGACCGCCACCTTGCCGCACCGGATGGCACGCCGGTTGGAGGGAAGCACGACCTGGAACCGTTGCGGACGCTGGTGCGCCGCCCCGTGGATCTCGGCCGCGCTGAGCAGGCCCATGTAGTAATCCAGGCCGAGGTGGGCCATGAGCTGCGGCACGAACTGCTCGGCGGGGAGGCAACCGAGCCTCCGGTACTCGGGGGGTACGAGCACGCCGGAGCCGCGGTACGGCGTGGCGATGCGTCCCTTCTGCCGCAGCCGCCGGACGGCGGCACGGGCAGCGACCAGCGAGACGCCCAGCGCCCGGGCCCCCTCCTCCGTCGTGAAGTGCAGCCGCCCGCTGGCGGCGATGTCATCGATGTAGGCGGCCAAGTCCACGTCGGACCTCCGTCCGGAATCGCCGACAAGAAGCAACGGACCTTGTTCGTTCCTGCAAGCGCTTCCGGCCCCCGACCTGTCGTACGCCATTTCCCCGTCCGCCTCGTGATCGCTGGTCTTCCCGCAGCACCGGAGCAGCGTCCCGCGGCATGCTTCGCATAGCCTGGGTCGTTCGCCTCGCCACCGACCGCGCCAACGCTCCGCCCCCGCTACCCGGCCGCCCGCGCCGGGCGCAACGTCATCGCCGCCGAGCCGAGCACGCAGTCCACGCCGCCTACGGCGACGACGCGGTCCCGCCTCGAGGCCAGGATTCGCTGCGACGATGCCGTCCCGTGCGTCGGTTGCCCCTTGGCCCGGCGTCGGGTCGGGTTGACGCGCCGCCAAGATATGTAATACATTCGTTAGTACACGGAAGGAGCCATGTCATGCGCAAGGGACTCTCGGCAATCGGCAACAGCTTGGGGATCGTCATCGAGAAACCGATCCTCGAGCTGCTGGGCATCGACCGCGACACGGAGCTCGAAATGACGACCGACGGCGAGCGCCTGATCATCGAACCGGTCCGCCGTCGGCGCCGTCGGCGCGTCGCCGAGGCAGCGGATCGCGCCATGGCCGGCAACGACGAGACGATGAGGAAGCTCGCCCGGTGAAGACGGACATCGACTTCCTCGACGCGGACGACGTGTTGGCCCTCCACGAACGATAGCTTGCACGCTATGGCGGCGCCGCAGGCGTGCGGGATGCGAAGGCCCTGGACGCCGCCGTGGCCATGCCGCGCGTGACCTTCGATGGGGATCTGCTGCATCCCGACCTGCACGAGATGGCGGCGGCCTACGCGTTCCATCTGTGCCAGGACCACCCGTTCCTGGACGGCAACAAGCGCACGGCATTGCTGGCCGCGCTCGTGTTCCTCGACCTGAACGACGTCGCCATCGCGGACCCGCAGGGGAAGCTGTACGACGCGATGGTCGGTATCGCGGAGGGGCGCTTGGACAAGAAGGGGCTGGCCGCACTGCTCCGCGAGCTGACCGTCCCGCCCGGCGGCCCAACCTAGCGTCGCTCCTCGCCACCGCCGTCCCTGCTCTGCCTCCGCCGCTACGGCGAACGGCGACGAGCGCGACGCCGACAGGAGGTCCCTCGCGATGCGAAAACCTCGTCTTGCCGAGCCGGCGGTGCCGTTGCCGAAGGGCTGGCCGAAACTCGCGCGCTCCGCGATCGTTCACGCGCTCGCCCTGGCGCACGTCGTCATCACCCACGTACGGGGCTGGTGCATCAACAGCCCGCTCGAGTGCGTCCGGCTTCGCGCCGAGAACGAGCGGCTGCGCTCCGAGGTGGCGCAGCTCCGCGAGGAGCTGCGGGTCAAGGATGCCCGGCTCGCTCGTGTGTCCGCGCACGAACGGCCGCACTACCCTCCGGTCGAACGGCTGGCGATCCTGGCCCTCAAGGCGGCCCGCGGCTGGAGCTTGGCGGAGACGGCACGCCGCTTCCTGCTCGCGCCGGAGACGATCGCGAGCTGGCTGCGACGTGTCGATGAGGACGGCGAGGACGCCCTCGTCCAGACTCCGACATCGGTGAATCGGTATCCCGGGTTCCTCGGCGACATCGTCCGTCGGCTGAGGACCACGTTCCCGACCCTCGGCTCGATGCGCATCGCGAACATGCTGGCGCGCGCCGGCGTGCACGTGGCCCGGACCACGATCCGCCGCCTGCTGAAGAAGGCGGCCGCCCTACCGAATCCGCGGCCGCCGTCGGGAGTGGCGACCGCTCTGCCCGCCGCCGACGCAAAACCGAAGCGCATCATCTCCCGTCATCCCAACCACACCTGGCTGGTCGACCTGACGGTCCTGCCGACGGTGGCGGGCTTCTGGGTGCCGTGGGTGCCGCTCACCTTCGGGCAGCGATGGCCGTTCTGCTGGTGGGTCGCGGCGGTCGTCGACCATTTCTCGCGCAAGGTCGTCGGGCGGGCCGTCTTCGACAAGCCGCCGACCGCCACGCAGGTGCTGCGCGTCCTCGACGCCGCGAGAAGAAACGCAGGCCGTTCGCCGAAGTACATCCTCACGGACCGCGGGCCGCAGTTCGGCGAGGAGTACGAGGCGTGGTGTCGCCGCCGCGGCGTGCGTCCGCGCTTCGGAGCGGTCGGGCAACATGGTTCGATCGCCGTCATCGAACGCTTCATCCTGACGCTCAAGGAGGAGGGACTTCGTCGCATCCTGGTCCCGCTTCGCCCAACGGAGATGCTCCTCGAGGTCGACGTCTTCATCGACTGGTACAACGTGCGACGCTCCCACATGGGCCTCGCCGGCGCGACGCCGAACGAGGTCCACCGCGGCCTCCGACCTGCACGTGCCGGCCCGCGCCACGAGATCCGTCCCGACTACCCGGTGCGGCGCCGCGACACGCTGCGTCGGAAGAAGGGGACCCTCCTGCATCTGGTGATCGGTCACCACGAAGGCCGGCCCCATCTCCCCGTCATCCACCTACGGCCCGCGGCCTGAAGCGCGGCGCATCCTCGCGCGCCGCGGTGCTCCGCTCGGCCACCGCCGCGGCAGACGCCGACGTGTGCCTCGCCCCCGCCAACCGGTCCGCGACGGACACCCGCCGACGTCATCCACGACTCCCGCGGACTGCCGAGCGGACCAGATCGAGACACCGAGCCCTCTCCGAAACCGCTGAAAACGCCGCCGCAGAAATCGATGGCACAGGACACCCCTGCTGGTACCCGACAGCGCCCACAGCAGCGCCCACAGTTGCGCCCACAGACACCAGCGTTTCTGGGGGACGGGAGAGACGTGGGGACATCGGGGCGAGTCCCGCAACCCATGGATTTCGCCGAATTCCGTTGTGCCCAGGGACGGAGTTGAACCGCCGACACGGGGATTTTCAGGGCGGACTCCGCGTCCCCCACGTCCCCAACTTCGTTTGGTTTTCCCGCGCAAGCGGGGCGCTGCGTAGCACATGCGTAGCAGCGAGTTGCCTCTGCCCTACCCTTTCCCATCGTCCTCTCCCTCATCCTCGTCCTCGGCCTCCCGCCTCCGGTTCGCGTACTCGCCGCCGGAGTAGAACGACGCGACCTAACTCTTGACCTGCTCGGATGTCGGTGGCAACCTCAGGACGCGGGCCTGGGATAGCACTTCGGGCTCGCCGTCGGTCCTACGGAATCCCTGGGCCAGATTGGGGGATCATGACAGTTCTCCCCATCCATACGCGGGTCATGTTCCGCAACGACCACGGGAGGATTCGATGCAAGAGCAGTTGGTAATCTTCATAGTCGCCGGGGTGGTATCGCTCATCGTCTTCGTCGCGATGCTGGCGGCCATCCTCAGGACAGCCACCAACACAGGCGAGGCGGTGATCGAACTACGGAAGATAGTCCTGCTGCTGAAGCAGCAGGCCGAAATCGACGCTGTGCGCGCCAGCACAACCGCCGGATCTCGGCCAGTGCCGCCCCGTGGCACATGAGGCGGCATTCGCCCGCACGGGCTGGCGGCGGGTCGCAGGGTGACCTCCGCGCGCGGGCGTGAGGAGGCGCGGCGGCCTACGCCGCCGCGCGCCGACGCCGCCGGCGGGTGCGGCCGGCGAGAGCAGCAGGCGCTGCGCCGCCCGGCGGCCGGCTCGCCGTCGGCCGGCCGTGGTTCCCGAGTTCGCACGCGGCGCGCGGCTGAACCAGCGGACGCCCCCGCGGGGGGCAAGCGCACGCCGCCAGTTCAGGCGGTAGGTGGATCGGATCCGCCGACCACCCATTGACGTACATATAGAAAGGGCCCCGCCGGTCCTTCCGCGGGACGCTGCCGCGCCGCTCGTTCGCGATTAGGTCGCGCAACGTGGGGTCGCGCATCGCCTCGTCGACCGCGTCGCGCTCGCCGCGGCCGGCGGCGACGCTGGAGTCGTACGGAACGAGGAGCAACGTCATGTTGGCGCCACGCGCGGAGCGCGTGGCGCACGGATTCCTGCGCACCCCAAGCTTCAACCGCATTCTTCCAGCCACGGCAACAAGCGCCCGCACCTTTTCAATCGCGCAACGTGTTGCTCGATCCATCCCGTACCTCCAATGCTCGCCGCAGCATCTAGTCGCCGACCCGGAAGGACAACGGCAACAGGATGCTGAAATCGCCACCCTGAGGCGGACTCGAAGAGAAGTTGATCCCCCTCAGCGCTCCGACAACGCACTCGGTCACGCCGGCGGATAGCAGGACAGGGTCGCTCTGCTCGACGCGGATACTCACGCCGCCCTGCTGGTTGATGGTAATCAAGAGAGTCAGGTCTCCTTCGAGCGTGTGGTTGGTGGCCAGCGCGTTGTCGTAGCAGCTCATGACTGCGCTGCGCTTGCGGTCGAGTGCCGCGCGGAAGACATCAGCGCTCATTCGGCCCGACCCACCTGCCGGTGTTCCGCCCGGCGTGCGCACGCTTCCCCTCGGTGGTGCAGATGAGACGAGTCTCCCGTCCGGCCTGTGGTCTACGACCGTAACCGGCTGCCCCGTGCCGGTCCTCGGCTGGGTATCGGCGGTGGCCGAAGGGGCCGTGACCGTCGCCGGACGGCTAGGCGGAACGGGGATACCTCGTCCTTCCTGCGGTGCAACCGCCGAGGGCAAGGAACCGGTGGGTTGCGGCGGCTCGTCCACGGCAAGAACGGAACCCAGGATGTTCTCCAACGCCTGCATGTTCTCGCTGCGCGTTTCGAGCTTGGTCGGTCGCCGTTCCGCCTCGTTTCTTGTTGATCGTGGCTGGGCGTCCCCGACGCCTTCTGCGGACCGCGCGGGCTCAGGGGCACGAGACCCAGCCTCCAGCGCCGCCGCTCCCGGAATCTCGGTCACCGGCAGCGTCTCCGCTGAGGTGCTGGCGATGCCGACCTCAGCCGCGGGTACGGCAGCCAAGCATTCGCACGGTCCCCACCGGCTACCGTCATCAGCGCACGTCTGGACGCCGTCGGGTCCGCCGAGGCACGGGCAGCGCTGGACCGCCCCGGGCGCGCACGGTCGTTCGGCGGGCTGCCGACTGCAGCCTGCAACGATGATCAGCAACAGCGTCCACGCGACCGGCCGTCCTGCTTGATACCTCATGACGTTTGCACCTCCGCTCCCGCCCCGGGGCTGGGCCAGCCCGCGAACTGCAGCACATCCTAACACGACTCGTCTCCCGAATCGCGTGCCAGGATCAGCCGGAGCTTCGGTCAGCTACTCGGCAGCCTGCAGCAGCACGCCGTCCGCGTAGTAGTTGCCCGCGTCCGTGGCGAGGTCGTAAACCGCGCCGGGAATGCGCTGCGGCGGCGCGCTCGTCTCGCTCGCGCTCCGCCAGGTCGTGCCGTCCCAGACCGGATGGTTGTCGGTCACCGCCAAGTGCTCCGTCAACTGCCTTCCCGGCAGAGACGACAGGATCGTGGTCTTCACGAAGATCCGCCGTACGGTCGTCGGCGCGCGTACGCCGTCCACGCTGCCGAAGACGGTGTCACCGACGCGGATCGTCTCGACGGCCCGAGGGCCGGTTGGCGTGTCTACCAGCGAGCCGCCGCGTAGGCACTTGTTGTGCACCACGATGTCCTCGGCGACGTAGCTGCTCGCCGTGGTCTTCAGGTTGTAGACCGTGCCCTGCTCCGAGTATTCGCGGATGATCGAGGCGACGAGGGCCGCGCGCAGCGTCGCGGAGCCGGGATCGTAGAGGTACACCGTATCGCCCGGGACGATGTCGGCGACGGTCTTCCAGACTCCGTCGCCCGTCAGGATCGGGTGATTCGGCGTCGCTTCCAGCGACCGCGAGTTGTCCAGCATGAGCAGGCTGGTCACGAATGGCCCCGCGTCGTGGATCAAGACGCGCTCGACCACGGCCGGAACGGGCTGATTGCTGCTGGCATCGTAGCCGACAACTTCATCCCCGGGGACAATGGCCTGGATCGGCTTCATGGTGCCGTCGGCCAACCGCACCATGCTGGCTGCCGGCAAGCATGACGAACTGGCCTGGAACCGGAACCTGGTCCACGAACCGTCCGTACCGGTGGCAGTCAATTCTCCGTCGTGCAGCCAGCTCAGTGAAATCGTGGTAGCTGAAAGTCGCGCGATCACATCGTCGGTCGTCACGTCGTCGTCGTACACCGTGAAGGCAAACGTAGAACCGGTGTCGATCTCAAAGTCGCATCCTTGATTCCATGTGGGCCTCGACGTGTTCGATACGTAGCTCGTAGTGCACCGCGAGCCATTGATCAGCATTTCGACATAGGGGTCAGGATAGCTACCGTCCGGATCAGAAGGCAGCGAGTAGTACCTGCCTTCGACTGCTACAACCCTGTACGTGAGTCCCCAGGCGTACTCGCACCAGCCGTCGGCGCACGCCGCATCGTAGGTGCAGTCCGCGCCGGATCCGCAGGGACCGCCGATGTCGCAGAAGCCAAACAGGCAGATTTCACCGATGCCGCAGGTGTCGCAGGTGGACCCGGCGATCCCGCACGCTTCGTCGTAGGAGCCGTCCACGCAGTTGCCCGCTCCGTCGCAGCAGCCTGCACACGTGGCCGGGTTGCAGGTGCAGCGGCCTGCCATCGTGCACGTTTCGCCGCTGGGACAGGTCCCGCACGACGTCATGCAGACGGGGTCCGGTCCGCAGACTCGCCCGGTGCAATCGCGGTCGGCGGGGCAGGTCGGTCCGGTCGTCGAGCACGTTCCGCCCGGCGTGCAGGTCTGTCCGCTGGGGCAATCGCCGCAGTAAAGGGTGCCGCAGACCGGGTCCCACCCGCATTCGCGACCCGCGCAGTTCGGCGTGCAGTCGTCGTCGCCGGTACAGGCGAGCGGAACTGCCGTCGCTCCGACGATGACGAGCCCGAGGATGATAACGTGGCGCACGGTGACCTCCCCTCTACGTCGGCCCCAACAGAAAGGGGCGAGCCGAGTCCAGCCCGAGCCGAGCCTCGTTCGCCCCTTCCGGCCATCACGCAGGAAGTCACCCCACGCCGTACCGGCGGTGGACTGCTCGGGCTGGATGTCCTGGAACCTCGCTCCGTCGCCGCCGTCGCAGGTGACGAGCCCGCCAAGCCGCCGGATGGCGGCAGGAGGCGGCGGAGTTCGGCTCCAGCGGAAATAGTGACCCAGGGAGGTGGCGGAGTCAAGCCCTGTAGTTGTCGCGCCGCGCTCGCCGCTCGCCGTCGCGCTGGGGCCGGTGCCCGAGGGCTGGTCCTCGGCGGGAAACGCGCAGAATCAGAGCTCCTGACCTTGCGCAGCAGGCCCAGCTACAGGCCAGCAGGCATCGCGGCAGCCAAGGGCGGGTTGGTTCGCAGAAGCGACGGACAGGGACGCACATACGCGAGCGCGACGGCGCGCCACGCGCCCGCTCGCGCCCGCTCGCGTAGTACGCGCGCGAGAGCTTGCGTCCTGCGCGGAATTATCGTAGGTTGGGTGAGCGAGGGAGGCGACAGGAGGTGCTGCGTGCGCCTTGTCACGCTGCGCTGCGTCGCCCGTGCCGTCGGACTGCCGCGGGCCTACGTCCGCACCGCAATTGACGCGGGGCTGATCCGCCCCGCCCGGGTCCGCCCGGCGGGCGGCAATCGGTACGTCCGCTTGTTCGACGTGGAGCAGATCAAAGCGTCGCGGGATCGAATCCGCGCCGCGGCGGCGGCGGGGCAGCTCCAGCCGCGGCCACCACGGACCCACCGGCGGGCCGCGGCGGCGGACGGGCCTGCGCCGACCGCCGCGCCGGCGCCAACGGCGGCGGCGGGCGAGGGCATCCACCCCTCGTGGTGCCCGCACGGGTGTCACCCCGTGCCAGCGGAACTCTCGGAGGCGCTGCACGCGCAGTTCGTGGCAGAGGAGCGCGCCGAAGTCTTCGAGCACCTTGGATTGCCGGTTCCGCCGGAGGTGGCGGCGGAGGTGGAGGCGGCGACACAACGCGCGGGCGAGGTCGCCGATCAGCTGAGACGCGAAGGCAGGCGCTGAACTCGGGGCGGCATAGGCGGCGGGAACCCTGCACCGAATCTCGCTGCTTGGGCCTCAACGTCGACGGCGCGCGGTGCCGGGCGTGACGCGCTGCTTGTCTGGCCGGCACCGGTGGCCGGTCGCCTTGCGGGATTCGCCGTCCCAACGCGCTACCGCGTCGATGTCGGTCGCTACGTCCGCGGTCTCGGCCTGTCCGTCGACCGTGATACCCGGCCCGGGTGTCAGTAGGGGACCGCCTTCTCCTTGCAAACGCACAACCGTTCCGAAGCGGCGCAAGCCCAGTTGCTGCAGCACGCGGAGTCGCGCCCGGTACATTTCGTCGAGTTCGCGGACCGCCCGAGTCGGGAAGACGCGCAGTCCCGACTCGACCGCGTCCCGGACGTCAGGCTCGGGTATCCTTGCCACCTCGTCGAGGAACGCCACCAGCGTCGGCGGCGGTTCCGCTGCTGTGACGCGCAGCAGGGGCAGGAGGTGCGCCGGAATCGTCTGGCTGGCGTCCGGCTGGTCGAGCAAGATCCTCTGGTTTCGGTAGAGGCTCCCCCACTCCGCTACGAGCGCGCTGAACTCCTGGCTCACCCGCTCGTGCGCGGCGGCGCTGCTGCAGTTGTCCCGAGCCCGCACTGCTGCGACGGCGTGCGCGATGGCCCGTGCCAGCCGCAGCTTCGGTGGCCTACCTCTCTCTCGTCGGTGGAGGGCTTCTTCGTACCGTCTGCGACGTTGGGCATCTGCTTCGCAACGGCGGATCGCAGCTACGACGGCGGGGTGGCCGAGGTGTCCGTCGACGGGCGGCTTGTCAGGGTCACCGACGCCGGGCCACCATCCCGCCAGCTCAGGCCAGTCTCGCACGATCTCGCCAAGCGCACCGGGATCGCGCACTGCGGCGCGGATGCGGGTGGCGAGTCGCTGCGCGGCGCGGTCCATGGGCGGATTTTCCCGCGTGGCCGGGCGTCGCGCAAGTGCATACACATGCGGCATGATGACGATCACGACAACGCCCAACGAACGCAAGCTGCTGAGCGTGGTGGAGGCCGCGGCGGCCCTGTCGCTGTCGCAGCGATATGTGGCGATGCTCGTGCGAGCGGGGCGCATCCGGTCCGTCCGCGTCGGGCGGCGACGGTTGATCCCTGTGGGCGAGATCGAGCGGATCGCCCGCGAGGGACTGCGATGACGGCGCGCGAGGCGGCGCTCGAGTACGCCCGGCGTGGGTGGGCGGTGCTGCCCGTGCATGCCGTCGCCATCGTCGACGGCGCCCCGCGCTGCACGTGCGGTCGCGCCGACTGCGCCCGGCCGGGCAAGCACCCGCGCACGCCGCACGGCGTGCGGGATGCGACCCGTGACGCGGACGTGATCCGACGCTGGTGGACGCGGTGGCCGGACGCCGGGGTCGCGATCGCGACCGGCGCGGCCAGCGGCCTCGTGGTCCTCGATGTGGACGGGGACGTCGGGCGCGCGAGCCTCGCCGCGCTGGTGGCCGCGCACGGTCCGCTACCCGAGGCGCCCACCGTGCGGACGGGGGGCGGCGGCACGCACATCTACCTCGCCCATCCGGGCGGTCGGGTGCGCTGCCGTGTCGGCGTCGCGCGCGGCATCGACGTGCGCGGCGACGGCGGGTACGTCGTCGCGCCCCCGAGCGTCCACATCTCGGGGCGGCGGTACGAGTGGCTCACGTCGCCGGCGGCGGATCTGGCGCCGGCGCCCCGGTGGGTGGTCGACGCCGCGCGCGCCGCGCCCCCTCCTCACGGGGGGGGCGGCGCGACGACGACGCCCTACGGCCGGGCGGCGCTGGCGGACGCGG
>Ga0209381_1005120_pt1 | contig 10977 bp, 7 predicted proteins | sample DewCreD2012metaG_FD_184111 | JGI IMG/M metagenome (GOLD analysis project Ga0209381, IMG submission 184111) | Hot spring sediment bacterial and archeal communities from British Columbia, Canada, to study Microbial Dark Matter (Phase II) - Dewar... ...
GAAGATCATCCTGACGTTTCCTGAAGTGTCGGGCGTGGTGACGCGCATCGGGCGGCCGGACGTGGCGACGGAGGCCATGGGCATCAATCAGGGCGACGTGTACGTGCTGCTGAAGCCGCGGGAGGAATGGACGCGATTCCGCAAGAAGGAAGAGCTGATCGACGCGCTGGCCAAAGCGCTGGAAGTCGTGCCTGGCGTCAGCTACAACTTCACGCAGCCGATGGCCATGCGGCTGGACGAGACGATATCGGGCATCAAGGCCGATGTGGCGGTGAAGATCTTCGGCGAAGACCCGCGCGTCCTGGAACAGCTCGCCGAGCGCGCGCTGCGCGTGATCTCCACGGTGCCGGGCGCGGCCGACGAGCAGATGGAGATCGTCTCTGGCGTGGCGGAGCTGCGCGTGGAAATCGACCGCGAGGCGCTGGCCCGCTACGGCCTGAACGTGAGCGACGTGCAGGACATGATGGACGCGGCCATCGGCGGGCGCACGGTGAGCGAGCTGATCGAGGGGCAGCGCCGTTTCGCCGTCGTCGTGCGGTTGCCGGAGAGTTACCGGCAGAACGACGAATCCATCCGCGGGCTGATTCTGAACGCGCCCGGAGGGGAGCGGGTGCGGCTGGGGCAGGTGGCGCGGGTGTCGATGGCGCGCGGGCCGGAGGTGATCTCGCGCGAGAACGGCCAGCGGCGCATCGTGGTGCAGTGCAACGTGCGGGGGCGCGACCTAGGCAGCTTTGTGGCCGAGGCAGAGCAGCGGCTGAATGAAGCGATCCGGCTTCCGGCGGGCTACTCGATCGACTGGGGCGGCCAGTTTGAAAACCAGCGCCGGGCGATGCGGCGGCTGATGATCGTGGTTCCGGCGTCGATCCTGATCATCTTCGGGCTGCTGTTCTTCACGTTTTCGAGCGCGCGGCAGGCGCTGCTGATCCTGACGAACGTGCCGTTTGCTTTCATTGGCGGCATCGCCGCGCTCTGGATCCGCGGGCTGAACCTGAACATCTCCGCTGCGATCGGGTTTATCGCGCTGTTTGGCGTGGCGGTGCTGAACGGCATCGTGCTGGTGAGCTCGATCAACCGGCTGCGGCAGTTCGGGCTGCCGATGGAGCAGGCGCTGTTGACAGGGGCGGGCATCCGTCTGCGGCCGGTGCTGATGACGGCGCTGGTGGCGAGCTTCGGCTTCCTGCCGATGGCCACGGCGACGACGACGGGCGCGGAGGTGCAGAGGCCGCTGGCGTCGGTGGTGATCGGCGGGCTGGCGTCGTCGACGTTTCTGACGCTGTTCCTGCTGCCGCTGATGTACCCGTGGTTTTCGCCGAAGCCTCAGGAGCTGCCCGTGCCGTACGACAGCGACGAGCTGGCGCAGGCGATCGAGCACGAGATCGAATGAGGCTGCCGGTTCAGAACTCGATCGAGGCGAGGATCTGGCTGGGCTTCAGGCCGAAGGCGCGCGAGATGGCGAGCAGGCTCTCCATGGACGGGAGGTTCGCGCCGCGTTCGATGGAGCTGATCTGGCTGACGCTGAGCCGGGTGGCGGCGGCCAGATCCTTGAGCGACCAGTCCCGCTCGGCGCGCAGGACGCGGATGCGCTGGCCGAGCTTTTCGCGCAGGCGGTCCGTGAGCGCGCGGCCGAGGCCGTAGCGCTCGGCGGCGTTGGCCAGGACCTGGCGGAGCTGGTTGAGGGTGAACGGCTTGGCGAGGTAGTCGAAGACGTTTTTCTTGAACGTGGCCCGCATGTCCTCGAGCGAAGGATAGCCGGTGACGACGATGACGCAGAGCTCGGGCCAGCGCTGCATGAGCTGTTCGAGCACTTCGTCGCCGCGCGTGCGGCCCATTTTCATATCGAGCAGGACGATGTCGGGGCGGCGCTCTTCCGCCGCGGCGAAGAGATCCGCGGCGCGCTCGAACACGCGTACTGCGTAGTGGCCCTCGTCGGAGAGCAGGTCTTCGATGTAATGGAGGAAATCACGGTCGTCGTCGAGGACGGCGATGTCGATCAGCGCCTGTTCAGGTTGCGGTTCGGTGGTCATGGCATCGACTCCTCCTGCGGGGCGGGGAGCACCACTTCCAGAGCCGCGCCCCCCTGCTCTCTGTTGTACGCGCGGATCTCGCCGCCGTGCTGATGGACGATGCCCTGCGCGACGGTGAGGCCCAGCCCCGTGCCCTTCGCGTCCAGCCGGTCGCTGACGAAGGCGTCGAACACTTCCGGCAGGATCTCGGGCGGGATGCCGGGACCGTTGTCCTCGACGGTGATGCGGACCGCGCTCCGGCCGTCGAGCTCAGCCGCCTGCGCGCGCACGGCGATCTCGCCATGGCCGGCGGGCACGGCGATCAGCGCATTTCGCAGCAGATTGACGAACACCTGGACAAGGCGGCCGGCGTTGCCGCAGACCCGCACGTCCGAGGGAACCTCGATGCGCAACGTCACGTCTCCGGCCTTTTCGTCGATGGCGACCAGGTGCCACGCCTCGTCGATCAGAGGGCGCAGCTCGAGCGGCTCCATCGTCTCGCGGCGGAGCCGGGCGAAGTCGAGCAGGGAAGCGCTGATCCTGCGCAGGCGGTCGGTGACGCGCTTCATCCGCTCGAGCCTCGTCCGCATGGCTTCATCGCAGCTTTTTTCGAGAAGTTTTTCGATGGAGCCGTGGAGCACGGCCAGAGGCGTGTTCATCTCGTGAGCGACGCTTGCGCTGAGCATGCCGAGGCTGACCAGGCGGTCCTGCGCCTCGAGGTTGCGCCTGGCCTGCTCGAGCTCGTCTTCGCGGCGGCGCAGGGCGCGGACCGTGTCGTTGTGAGAGCGGAGGATCAGGCCGATTTCGTCGCCCGGGATGTACTGCTCGCCGATGATTTCAGCCTGCCGGTCGCCGCGGCGGGTGGCGGCGTCGGCTTCCAGCAGCAGGCGCAGGGGCTGGTAGACATAACGGGGCATGATGAAAAGCTCGAGCACGAGCACTGCGAGCACATAGAGCACGCCGAGGGCGGCGAACAGCGCCATCTGCACGCCCGCAACGACGCTTTCGTAAAAGCGCACGGGCAATGTGAGGCGGTAGTAGCGCTGCGTGCCGGGGATCAGCTTGTAGATGTGATCGCCTGGCGCGCGCCAGACGCGGCCAGGGTAGCGGCGCATCCAGTCCTGGGCGGATTCGGGAAGGCCGAACTCTGCAGCCGTGCCCTGCCGCAGGTCGTACGGGCGCAGCGCGAGATCGTCGCCCGTTTCGGGCAGCAGGGCAGAGAAGGCGTTCAGGATGAGGGTCATCTCCCGCTCCTGCGCCTGCCGCATGCGCCCCTCGACAACGCCGATGACCGTGAAATATACTGCACAGGCCAGCAGGAGGAAGAAGCTGTTGTGCAGTACCATCAGCTTCGGCCGGACCCTGAGGTCGCCGAAGCGGCGGCTGACTCCTTTCAGAGGGCGGGCTTCCATCAGGCGCGCGGGCAATCCGGGCGCGGCGCCAATCGGCTGCGACCTTTCCGGCGATGGAGGCATCACATTATTGCCGGACAAGAATTCTTGCTCCTATTGCGGAAATAGTATGGCTATGGTAGAAAAAGAGACAAGCGCTCCGGCTCTGCCGGAGCGGGCGAAACTGCTAGGCCAGGTCAGAGGGGCTGAAGCGCGTTTCCCACACAGCGACAACCTGCCATGACTGTCTTCTCGAAGCGGTTCGACACTCATCTGCGCCTTGCCGCCGGCGCCATCGTGGTTCTGCTGGGCGCAGGCGGCGCCATCGCGGCATATCTTCTCCACCCCCGGCAGCTCGACACCGGTTACACGCCCGTTCAGCCGGTGCCTTACAGCCACAAGCTGCACGCGGGCAATCTCGGCATGGACTGCCTGTACTGCCACACGACCGTAGCGCAGTCGAACTACGCCGCCGTGCCGATGACCGAAATCTGCATGAACTGCCATGTGCGGGTGAAAGAGAAAAGCCCCAAGCTTCAGCCTGTGCGCGACAGCTACGCGAGCGGCAAGCCCATCCAGTGGGTGAAGGTGCACCGCCTTCCGGACTACGTTTATTTTAATCACCAGGCTCACGTGACCGCGGGCGTGAGCTGCGTCAGCTGCCACGGGCGCGTCGACCAGATGGTGGAAGTGCGGCAGGTGCAGCCGCTGTCGATGGCGTGGTGCCTCGACTGCCACCGCAACCCCGCGCCGCACGTGCGTCCGCCGGAGCTGGTGACCAAGCTCGACTGGCAGCCGGAAGGCGATCCGGCGGTGCTGGGCGCGAAGCTGATCCGCGAAAAGGGCATTCATCCTCCCGACAACTGTTCGGCCTGCCACCGATAATGCCAGGGCCTGCGACCATGAACGAACTCATCCAGCTCAATCTCTCCAGCCTCACCGGCAGGAAATACTGGCGCAGCCTGAACCAGCTCGCCGACACGCCGGAGTTCCGCCAGTGGGTGGAACGCGAATTTCCCGAAGGCGCCTCGGAACTGCTCGACAGCGGTTCGCGGCGCACGCTGCTGAAGCTGATGGCCGCCGGTTTCGGCCTGGCCGGCCTGACGGCGTGCCGCCGCCCCGTGGAGAAAATCCTGCCGCTGTCGAAGGGCGTCGAAGGCTACGTGCACGGGCGGCCGCTGCACTACGCCACGGCCCTGGAGACGTGCGGCATCGCCGCCGGGCTGATTGTCGAGTGCAACGACGGCCGCCCCACGAAAGTGGAAGGCAATCCGCGGCATCCTTTCTCGCTGGGCGCGACGAACGCTTTCCAGCAGGCCACGATTCTCGACCTGTACGATCCGGACCGCGCGCGCCAGGTGCAGAAGCAGGGCGTGAAATCATCCTGGGCGGAGTTCGAGTCGTGGTGGAGGGAGCAGAGCGCGAAGCTGGGCGATGGCGCTGGACTGCGCATTCTTTCCACGCGGTCTTCCTCGCCTTCGCTGGAAGCGTTGAAAGCGGAGATTGCGAAGAAGTTTCCGCAGTCGGCGTGGATCGAGTACGAGCCCGTCAGCTTCGAGCGCGCCATCGAGGGGGCCAGGCTCGCTTTCGGCCAGCCGCTGGTGGCGCACTACCGGCTGGAGCAGGCCGATGTGATCGTCTCGCTGGACTGCGATTTTCTGGGTCTCGACACGCTGTCAGCGCAGCCGGTGAAGCAGTTCGCCGCGCGCCGCAAGCCGGAGGACGGCAGGGAGCTGAACCGGCTTTATTCGGTGGAAGCCAACTTCACGATCACGGGCGCGATGGCCGATCACCGGCTGCGCGCGCGGTCGTCTGACATTGCGGCGATCGCGATGGCGCTGGCGCGCGAGCTGAACGTGAGCGGTGCGGAGCTGAAGGTGCTGGGCCAGGGCGGCGACCGGCAGCAGAAGTTCCTGTCGGCCGTGGCCAAAGATCTGCTGGCGCACCGTGGCAAATCGCTGGTGGTGGCCGGGCCGCGGCAGCCGGCGGAAGTGCATGCGCTGGCGGCGCTGATCAATCAGGCGCTCGGCAACACCGGGCAGACGGTGGTCTACACGCGGCCGCCCTTTGCGGTTTCCGAGACGCTGGCTTCGGTGAAGAAGCTGGCCGACGATCTGAACGCGGGCCGCGTGTCCACGCTCGTGGTGCTCGGCGGCAATCCCGTGTTCACGCTGCCGGCGGAAGCGGACTGGAACGCGCTGTTCAGGAAGGCTGCGGTTGCGGCGCTGACGTTCGACGAGAATGAAACGTGGAAAGCCGCAACGTGGCAGCTGCCCGAGGCGCATCCGTTCGAGACGTGGGGCGACGTGCGGGCGCTGGACGGCACGGCCAGCATCCTGCAGCCGCAGATCCAGCCGTTGTACGGCGGACGCAGCGCGCTCGAGATCGCCGCGTTGATCGCCGGACGGGAGCAGCGCCGCGGCCACGACATCGTGAGGTCGTACTGGGCCGCGCAGTGGGGCGCACAAGCGGAACAGAAGTGGAAGCAGGCGCTGTATGAAGGCGTGATCGAGAACACGCGCTTCCCGCTTGTGGACGTGAAGGCCGATGCTCCGCGCGTGCTGGCCGCCGTGCAGAACGCGCTGAAGCCCGCGCCGGCGGGGATCGAGACGGTTTTCTACGCGTCCTGGCACACGCTGGACGGGCGCTTCGCCAACAATGCGTGGCTGCACGAGACGCCCGACCCGATGACGAAGCTCGTCTGGGACAACGCGGCGCTGCTGAGTCCGGCGACGGCGAAGAAGCTGGGCGTGAAAGACGGAGACGTGCTCGAGATCGCCTCGGGCGGAAAGCAGATCCGCTGCCCCGCGCTCGTGCTGCCGGGCCATGCGGATGATTCGATCTCGCTGCAGCTCGGCTTCGGCCGCTCGGCGTGCGGCCGGGTCGGCCGCGGCGTAGGCCACCGGGTCGAGGGGCTGCGCACTGCGGCGAATTTCTGGTTCGGGCCTGCCGAGGCGCGCAAGACGGGCGCGACGTACAAGCTGGTGACGACGCAGGAGCACCACACGCTGATCGAGCCGATCACGGGGCTCAAGCGGCACAACATTGTGGAAGAGTTCAGCGTGGAGGAGTACCGCCACCGCGCCGAACACGGCAAGCACGAGCCGCATCCGGCCACGGATCTGTTCCCCGAGTTCGACTATTCGAAGGGCTACCAGTGGGGCATGGCCATCGACCTGAGCGCGTGCATCGGCTGCAACGCGTGCATGGTGGCCTGCACTGCGGAAAACAACATCCCCGTGGTGGGCAAGGAGCAGGTGGCCAAGGGCCGCGAGATGCACTGGATCCGGCTGGACCGGTACTTCAGCGGCGACGAGGAAGACCCGCAGGCAGTGGTGCAGCCGATGGCGTGCGTGCAGTGCGAAAAGGCGCCGTGCGAAAGCGTCTGCCCGGTGGCGGCGACGGCGCACAGCCCGGAAGGCATCAACGAAATGGCCTACAACCGCTGCGTGGGCACGCGCTACTGCCTGAACAACTGCCCCTACAAGGTGCGGCGGTTCAACTTCCTCAACTGGAACAAGGACATTCCGGAAATCCGGAAGATGGTCTTCAACCCCGATGTCACCGTGCGCATGCGCGGCGTGATGGAGAAGTGCAACTACTGCGTGCAGCGCATCGAGGAGAAGCGCTCGCAGGCGAAGGCCGAAGGCCGGCGCCCGATCCGCGACGGCGAGATCGTCACGGCGTGCCAGCAGGCGTGCCCCGCCGACGCCATCGTCTTCGGCAACATCAATGATCCGGAGAGCCGCGTGTCGAAGCTGAAGCAGCAGGCGCGCGATTACTCGGTGCTCGAAGAGCTGAACACGAAGCCGCGCACGACGTACCTGGCGCGCGTCCGCAATCCCAATCCGGAGCTTGTCTAAGCCATGGCCGATCTCGCACTCGATCCGCGAATGGAACTGAACCCGCCCCTGGTGACGGGCGGGATGACCTACTCCGACGTTACCGACAAGGTCAGCTCGATCGTCGAAGGCAAGGCGCCGAAGCAGTGGTGGATCGCCATGGCGGTCGCGGTGCCGCTCGCCGGGCTGCTGTTCGCCTGTCTCGGCTACCTTGTGGCGACGGGCATCGGCGTGTGGGGCAACAACTCGCCGGTGGGCTGGGGCTGGGACATCACGAACTTCGTCTGGTGGATCGGCATCGGCCACGCGGGAACGCTGATCTCGGCCATTCTGTTCCTGTTCCGCCAGAAGTGGCGCACGTCGATCAACCGCGCCGCGGAAGCGATGACGCTGTTCGCGGTGGCCTGCGCGGCGATCTATCCGCTGTTTCATACGGGGCGCCCGTGGCGCGCCGCCTACTGGCTGTTCCCGCTGCCGAACGAATTCCTCCACATGTGGCAGAACTTCCGCAGCCCGCTGATGTGGGACGTCTTTGCGGTGTCGACGTACGGAACCGTGTCGGCCCTGTTCTGGTTTGTGGGCCTGATTCCTGACCTGGCGACGCTGCGCGACCGGGCCACGACGCCGATCCGGAAGACAATCTACGGGCTGCTGAGCCTCGGCTGGCGCGGCTCGGCGTCGCAGTGGCGCCACTACGAGCTGGCCTACCTGCTGCTTGCCGGGCTGTCGACGCCGCTGGTGCTTTCGGTGCACTCGATCGTTTCGTTCGACTTCGCGACGTCGCTGCTGCCCGGCTGGCACACGACGATCTTCCCGCCCTACTTCGTCGCCGGCGCGGTGTTCAGCGGCTTCGCCATGGTGGTGACGCTGATGACGCTGGCGCGATGGATCTACGGGCTGGACAACCTGATCACGATGAAGCACCTCGAAAACATGTGCAAGGTGATGCTGGCCACGGGCATGATCGTGGGCTTCGCCTACGGCACGGAGTTCTTCATCGCCTGGTACAGCGCGAACCAGTACGAGCGGTTCATCTTCCTGAACCGTGCGTTCGGCCCTTACTGGTGGGCCTACTGGTCGATGATCGCCTGCAACGTGATCGCGCCGCAGTTCTTCTGGTTCAGGAAATTCCGGACGTCGATTCCGGCGATGTTCATCCTGTCGATCTTCATCAACATCGGCATGTGGTTCGAGCGGTTCGTGATCATCGCGACGTCGCTCCACCGCGACTTTCTGCCGTCGAGCTGGGGCTATTTCACGCCGACGTGGGTGGACATCGGAACGTATCTGGGCACGTTCGGCCTGTTCCTGACGCTGTTCCTGCTGTTCCTGCGGTTCCTGCCCGCGATTGCGATCAGCGAGGTGAAGGGCGTTCTGCACCAGCAGGTGAGCGCGCCGCACGGCGTGCCCGCGCACGGAGGGAGCCACTGATGCTGGAAGCCGTTCTCTCGAAACTGGGGCTGCCCGGCTACGAGCCGGAAGCCGCGCGGCAGAAGGTGTACGGCGTGATCGGCGACTTCGACACGCCGGAGGATCTGCTGCGCGCGATCCGCACGGCGCGGGCGGCCGGCTACACGAAGATGGAGGCGTTCTCGCCGTTTCCGATCCACGGCGTGGACGAAGCGCTTGGCGCGCCGCGCAGCCCGCTGGGCCGGATCGTGATCGTGTTCGCACTGCTCGGCCTGACTGCGGCGGTCCTGCTGCAGTGGTGGACGGGCGCGGTGGACTACAAGCTGATCATCGCGGGCAAGCCGCTGTTTGCGCTGGAGCCGTCGGTTCCGATCATGTTCGAGCTGGCGGTGCTTCTGAGCGCGTTTGCGACGGTGCTCGGGATGTTTCACCTGAACCGCATCCCGACCTACTACCACCCGTTCTTCAATTACTCGCGCCATGCGGGCGCGAGCAACGACCGGTTCCTGCTGGCGATTGAAGCCCAGGATCCGAAGTTCCAGGCCGAAGAAGTTGTGCGGTTCCTGGATTCCTGCGGAAGCCGCCACACGGAGGTTGTCGAAGCATGATGCGCGCCGCTTCCCGACCGGTTGCCGCCGCCGTGCTGGCGCTTGCCGTCACGGCGTTGACGGGCTGCTCGAATTTTCCTTCCCGCCAGCCGCCCATCTGGGTGTGGTGGGACATGAAGAAGCAGGACAAGTACAAGCCGCAGGCGGAGAGCGCGTTTTTCGCCGACGGGCGGACGAGCCGCGCCCCCGTGGAAGGCGCCGTGGCTCAGGAGCTGTACCGACCGGACTCGGCCTTTTCGACGGGCATCAACCCCGACGGGACGTACGTGGCGCGCAATCCGCTGCCGATCACGAAGGAGACGCTCGCCGAAGGGCAGCGCAAATTCGACATCTACTGCGCGCCCTGCCATGACCGCACCGGATCGGGGCGCGGCATCGTGCCGGCCAAGGCTGTCTGGGTGCCGGGCAACCTGCACGACGAGCGGATCGTGAATTTCGTGGACGGCGAGCTGTACCACGTCATCGCCAACGGACGCCGGTCGATGCCCGGCTACCGCTATCAGATTTCCGAGAAAGACCGCTGGGCGATCGTCGCCTACATCCGCGCGCTGCAACGCTCCTGGAGGGGCACGATGGACGACGTGCCGCCGGAGCTGCAGAGCCGGATCCGCTGAGGAGCGAGGGAACGCGAATGGCTGAACACAGAGAACACGCTTCGGAAAGCTACTTCCTCCAGCCGGAGGCGTGGAGCGCGGTGCGCAACTCGCTCGCGCTGGTGGCGCTGGTGTCGTGGCTGGCGCTGGCCGCGGGATTCGCGCTGGACCGCCAGCAGTTCCACTTCTCCTACCTGGTGGCTTTTGCGTTCTTCGCGTCGGTGTCGCTGGGCGCGCTGTTTTTCGTGATGATGCAGCATCTGACGGGCAGCGCGTGGAGCGTCACGGTGCGGCGGCTGATGGAGAACATGATGCGCACGGTGCCGCTGGCGTTCCTGCTGGTGTTGCCCGTGTTCGCGGGCATTCACTCGCTGTACGAGTGGTCGCACGCGGAGGCGGCCAAGGACCCGGTGATTTCGGCCAAGCTCGGGTATCTGAACGAGAAATGGTTCATCCTGCGCGGGCTGATCGCGATTGCTCTGTGGAGCGTGTTCGCGCTGCGGCTGTACTCGATCAGCCGCCGGCAGGATGAGAGCGGCTCGATCGAATACACGAAAGCGGCGGCGAAGTGGAGCGCGCCGGGCACGGTGGTGCTGTTCCTGATGGCTTCGATGGCGGCGTTCGACTGGGTGATGTCGCTGGAGCCGCACTGGTTCTCGACGATGTTCGGCGTCTATTTCCTCGCGGGCGGCGCCGTCGGGTTCATGGCGATCCTCATCGCCGTCGCGCTCGGGCTGCGTTCGGCAGGATATCTGACGCAGTCGATCCGCGAGGAACATTACCACGACCTGGGCAAGTGGCTGTTCGCGCTGACGACGTTCTGGGCATATGTGACATTTTCGCAGTACATGCTGATCTGGTACGGCAACCTGCCCGAGGAGACGTTCTGGTTCCACAAGCGGCTGCAGGGGAGCTGGGCGGCGTTCGGGCCGATCCTGGCGATCGGGCACTTCATTCTGCCGTTCTTCACCCTGTTGCCGCGGGCGAACAAGCGGAATCTGAAACTGCTGGGCTTCTTCGCCGGCTGGATGATGCTGATGCACTTCTGCGACCTGTACTGGCAGATCATGCCGGTGCTGCACACGAAAGGCGTGGCGCTGCACTGGATGGACGCGGCGGCATGGCTGGCG
>Ga0209381_1005146_pt1 | contig 10940 bp, 9 predicted proteins | sample DewCreD2012metaG_FD_184111 | JGI IMG/M metagenome (GOLD analysis project Ga0209381, IMG submission 184111) | Hot spring sediment bacterial and archeal communities from British Columbia, Canada, to study Microbial Dark Matter (Phase II) - Dewar... ...
CGTAAGCCTCGCCTACTTTTGACTACAAATTCTTTGCCCGACTTTTCCTCAACCGTTTTTTACGAAAAATAAAGCGGTATACCTGCTTCTTGATACTTATGGGTAATGGGCAATTTTTAAAGGGAGATTAAGAGGGATTTTCTATTTTTATTATCACCTCCCATAACTGAGAGATTACTTGATGTGTGAAATAATAAAAATTATGATTTATAACTTCATTGCCAATTGCTGATTGCTGATTGGGAAAACGAAAATTAAACAGCAAACAACAAACGACAATTGAAATGGATTTGGTAGATTTTTTTTACAAGCACTTTGAATAACCACAAACCCGGCAGACATTGCATCCGCCCTCATGCTCTAAAGTTGCCCCACATTCTGGACAGGTCTCTCCTATTAATTTCTGGTCAAAATTTTTTTTAAAATTAAACTTTTCAACATTTCCATTTTTATTATGTAAATATTGCTCAAGCGCTATCCCTATTGCATCAGGGCAGGATAAAACAATACCTCCTTCCTGCCACGCAGGTGCCGGACATCTTATACCCCTTAAATGTTTTATTATTATTTCTGGCTTAACACCTGCTCTTAATGCAACCGAGACCAATCTGCTTATTGCTTCTGATTGTGCTGCTGCACAACCACCCGATTTTCCCATTGTTGTAAAAACCTCACAAAGGCCATTTTCATCTTCATTAATCGTGACATATAAATTGCCACATCCTGTTTTCATTTTTATTGTTTGGCCAAAAGTTATCTGCGGTCTTGTTCTTGGTTCAATTTTATCTTTTTTACCTGATATTTCTTCCTGCTGAATAGTTGTATTATCACCTTTTATTGAAACTGATAAAACCTGGGAATCACGTGAACCATCCCTGTAAATTGTTACTCCTTTGCACCCGAGTTCATACGCAAGATTATAAACATTTCTTACATCTTCAACAGTTGCCGTATTTTTAAAATTAACTGTCTTTGATACTGCGTTATCAGTGTATTTTTGAAATGAAGCCTGCATCTTTATATGCCATACAGGTTCTATATCATGCGCTGTTACAAATATTCTTTTTATATCTTCTGGTATTTCATCCATATCTGTTAAATATCCCTTTTCACTTATTTTCATCATTAGTTTATCTGAATAAAACCCTTGCTTCTTTGCAATACTTAAAAAATGTTTGTTTATTTCGGATAATTTATCATTATCCATAACTGTTTTTGTATAAGCAACAGCAAAAAGCGGCTCAATTCCTGATGAACAACCGGCAATCATTGATAAAGTTCCTGTTGGTGCAATTGTTGTTAATGTGGCATTTCTTAATTCTTTATTTTTATTCTTATATATGGAATTTTCATAATTAGGAAATACACCCCGCTTTTGAGCCAATTCAATGGATGCCTTTTCTGCTTCATCATGGATAAATTTCATAAGTTGCTCAGCAAGTTTTATTGCATCTTCTGAGTTATAAGGTATGCCCATACAAACAAGCATATCTGCCCATCCCATTATGCCTAACCCTATTTTTCTGTTTTTTCTCACCATATCTTCAATCTTTGGAAGCGGATATTTAGAAACATCAATAACATTATCAAGAAAATGAACTGCTTTTTTTATAATTGCTGCTAATTTTTTATAGTCAATTTTATTATCCTTTGTTAACATTTGGTCAAGATTTATTGAGCCCAGATTACACGCTTCAAAAGGCAGGAGCGGTTGCTCACCACAGGGATTGGTAGATTCTATTTCGCCCTCAGAAGGAGTGGGATTGTCCTTGTTTATCCTGTCAATAAATATTATACCAGGGTCGCCATTTTTCCACGCCTGATAAATTATAAGTTCAAAAATTGCCCTTGCGTCTTCTTCTCCTGTTATTTCTCCATTACGTGGATTTATGAGTTTATATTTTTCACCTTTTTTTACTGCCTGCATAAATTCATCAGTTAATGCAACTGAAATATTAAAATTTGTTAATTCATTATTATTATCTTTACACATTATAAATTCTTTAATATCGGGATGGTCTACTCTTAAAATCCCCATATTTGCTCCGCGTCTGGTTCCTCCCTGTTTTACTGCTTCTGTTGCAGCATTAAATACTTTCATAAAAGATACAGGTCCGGATGAAATTCCCGATGTTGTTTTAACCTTGTCATTGTTGGGACGTAAACGGGAAAAAGAAAAACCGGTTCCACCACCACTTTTATGAATCAATGCTGCATTTTTTATTGCTTCAAAAATACCCTCTATAGAATCTTCTACCGGTAAAACAAAACACGCAGCAAGTTGCTGCAAATCTCTGCCTGCATTCATCAACGTTGGAGAATTAGGCAAAAACTCAAGCGATGCCATCATATTGTAAAATTCTTCTGTCGTTTTGCTGACATCTGCATTTTTATCATATAAAGTATCTGCAGATGCAATATTTTCCGCCACACGTAAAAACATCGCTTCTGCATCTTCTACTGGATTTCCTTTGCTATCTTTTTTAAAATATCTTTTTTTAAGAACAGCCAGGGCATTATCTGTTAAATTTGGTTTTATTCTTGGACTCATTATTTCTCCTTTTATATTATACTATTATTTTATCACATTGAATTTATTTTTAAATAATTTTTTGGACAAATAATTATAGAAAAAAACAAAACAAAGTCAAGTAAATTGAAAACCAAAAAGTAACCCCTCAGTGATAGCAGGTTTTTATAAAATATAAAGTAAATTTTTTTGCTTTACTTTTTTACATTAATAAAATCTCCCCCTGCCCCTCTTTAATGCCTTAAAATTCACATCGTTCATCACGGCATTTCAAAAGAGGGGTGTTAAAAAATTTTTTCTTCTTTCATTTTCCCATTTTTTAACTGTCCATTACCCATATCTTTATCTATATAATAAGAAGCAGGTATATCCTGATTTTTGAGGAAAATTACGGGTGGTTAGCAGTGTTGTCTATCTTACGCTATCCCAATCTTATCTCACCTTTTCATCTTATCAAAGGGTTGTTGCGTAAGCCTCGTCCACCATTGATTGCAAATTCTTTGCCCGACTTTTTCTCAACCGTTTTTTACGAAAAAATCAGCGGTATACCTGCTTCTTGATATTTATAGGTAATGGACAGGAATAAATCAGGGGTAAATTCCAACAGGAATCCAGTTTTTGTTTTTTTTTCAACTGACAATCGGCAATCGGCAATTGGCAATGTATTTATCTCCCCCTCACCTTTATCCTCTCCCCGCTGGGTAGAGGAAATTCTAATTGTTGATTGCCATTTGCAATTGTAGTTTTCGGGCGACCACACAGGGTCGCCCCTACAGATAATCTCAATTCTCGCTCTCTTGCTCTCTTGTTCTCTTGTCATTCCTGCCCCTGAATAAATCAGGGGCAGGAATGACAAAATAAAAGTAATGCCCTGTCTAATTTGGACACTACTGGGACTAAGGAGGATTTTTAATTTCTTATGTATTTTTTTTTCTGATACTACCATCTATAATTTAAGGATTTCATTGATTTAATCTGTTTTAGGAAGGATTATATTAAATACCGTCCCCTTGTTTTCACCCTCTGATTCTACTTTTATTTCACCTTTATGTGCGGAAATAATATTTTTAGCAATTAATAAACCCAATCCAATCTTTTTATCTTTTTTAATATCGTCACTTGAAGCAAAAAAACGATTAAAAACTTCATCAACATCTTTTTTATTTATTCCAACACCTTCGTCTTTTATATATATAACTAATTTTAAATTTTCATCTTTGATGCCAACTCTGATTTGCTTTTTTTCACCGGAATATTTAATAGCATTTAATAACATAGCTTCAAGCACTTGAGAAATTCTAACAGGGTCTATATTTAATTTAATTTCTTTATCCGTATTTTCATTAATTATTTCTATTGATTTTTCCTGTGCAATTGGAAATAAATCTTTTATTGTTCTATCTATTAATTCATTTATATTGGTTGCTTTTTTTGAAATTGAAAATTTTCCCGACTCCAGTTCAACAACATTTATTAGATCATCTAAAAAATTAAATATTCTTGTAGTGTTGTTTAAAACAATATCATTAATCTTTTTTGCTTCTTCTTTTGTAATAACTTCTTTTTTATCGCACATCCACATAGCAGATTTTATTATACTTACAGGTATTAAAATCTCATGTAAAACCATAGAAATAAAATCTTTTTTTATTTTATCTTTTATTTCCATTTCCATTAATAATCTATTTCTCTCTATAGCATATAACAAAGCTCTTTTTAATAAATCTGCATCAGTTCTTCCTTTTACAAGATAGTCCTGTGCACCTTCTTTTAAAGACTGGATAGCAGATAGTTCATCATCAAAACCGGTTATAACAACAATAGGTATATCTTTTACTTTATCTCTAACCCTATTTAATGTATATATTCCATTTGAATCAGGTAATGATAAATCAAGTAAAATAACATCAGGTTTGGATTTTTCTATTTCTTGAAGTCCTTTTAATAAAGTATCTGCCACATTTAAAAAGAAAGGGGAATTTCTTACTTCGGACAAAATTTCCCAGATTAATCGGACATCACCTGGATTATCTTCTATTAATAAAACTTTTATATGTTTTTTTATTTGCATTGCATTTTTCTTTTATAATTTACTGATCAGGTAATTTCACAGATTCCAGCCAGAAATCTTCTATTTTCTTTACTGCTTTTATAAATTCATCCAGTTCAATAGGTTTTGTTATATAACAATTTGCCTGTAAAAAGTATGATTTCTTTATATCATCCGGAGCATTAGAAATAGATAAAATAATAGTAGGAATATTTTTTAATTCATTGTCTTCTTTTATTTCTTTTAATACTTCAAAACCATTTTTATTTGGCAAATTCAAATCTAAAATAATAATATCAGGTTTGATGCTTTTTTCATTTGCACCTCGGCGTTTTAAAAACGATATAGCTTCAACTCCATCTTTAACACAATAAATATTTTTAGGTGTTTTAAAACTTTTTAAGGTTTCAGTTATAAGCCGAATATCAGCAAGATTGTCTTCAACTAATAAAATATTTTTAGTTATTTCATTTTGCATAATTTTTCACCTAATTTTTTTATTTTATTTATAAATCAAAACACTAAAAACAAATAGCATTTACAATCAACTTTATAAATCTCCCTAAGTATGAATATATTATTAATGTCATTCTAAATTATACATTAATATTCATTATTTGTAAAGGATTTTTACAAATTATTTTAAATTGCCCCTTTTATTTCCTTATTAAACCGCATAAAAAATTTTTTCATAAAAAAATCCCTGTCTTTAGCAAGCCGATTGCCTTCCTTTGTTAACATTTTATTCTTAATATGCCTTAATTTTATTATGTATTCTCTGTATGCTGTATCTTCGCTTGTATATGGCCGAGTTTTATTTATATTTTTTACTTTATTATGTAATTTAGCACCAACTTCTCCTGCAAACAAAAATGCTCTACCAATTCCCACGGCGCCAATAGAATCAAGTTTATCTGCATCAAATAAACACTTGGCTTCTTTTGTTTCCGGCTTAATATTTCCACGAAATCTATGGGATTTAATACAATGAACAATTTTTTCAATAATTTCCTCTTTTATCTTATATTTTAAAAGGATTTTTTTTGCAAGTCGGGCACCATATATAGCATGGTTAATCTTTCCATTTGAATTATCTTCTTTGAAACGACCTATGTCATGTAACAAACAGGCAACTGCAACTATAAAAGTATCTGCTTTTTCTTTTTCTGCCAAATGTAATCCTAAATTCAAAACTCTTTCGGTATGGTCCCAATTATGAGAATTTTTTTTATTCAATAATATTAGTTTGGCTTCGTTTCTTATTTTTCTTAAAATTTTATCCATAAAATTATTCTATTCTCTTAAAAACAATAGGCAATTGTGTTTTTGAAATTATTTTAAAATCATAATATCTGGTATTTATCTGCATATTTACCAGATCCCCATTATTGAAATTATTTATCTTATACAATACAACTATTTTATTAATTTCTTTTATTGCATTGATTATTTCAACAGAATAATTATTGGATGAAATAGCTTCTCCTGTTATTAAAATTAACATTTCCGAGTTAAAATCAATCTGTGGAATTTCACTTATATTGTATTTCGCACATAATTTTTCTTTGGTTTCATCATTATCAATAACGAAACCAAAAATCCTTGCATCAAAATCATTCTTTATCTGTTTTTGATTTAATTCATAATAAGATTTTCCAGGTATGGGCTGCATATAAATTCTATTTACCATTTTATTGTTTTCATATCCGGAAGAATTTCCAGTTGATATCAGATTAAATGGAACACGTGGCTGGTTATATTCAATTTCCGCCATAGAAGGAACAGAAGAAGCAAATGTCTTTTGCTCAATTGTAATATCCTGCTGTTTTTGAGTTGCTATTAATTTATTTTCTCTTTCCACTGATATGGGATGCTCTTTTTTTATATCTTGTAATTGACTGATTTGTTTTTCTACTGATAAATCAGGAGAAATAACTTTTTTATTATCTAAAACAATTTTTAATGTTAAAAAAGAGCCGAAAATCACTGTGGCAAAAACAAGTCCGGCCCTGAAAATGAATTGTTTGTTAAAAACAAACATATTATTTTTTCCTTTTTCTTCTATTTTATCTAATACTTTATTTAATTTAAAATAAAAATCAAAAGGCAGGTTTTCCTGTTTTAATACTTTTAAAGTATTCAAAACTTTTTTTGTTTTGTTTAATTCTTTAACACATTCAGGGCAGGAATCAAGATGGTTATTTAACCAAATCAGGTCTGTATCATTGATTTTGTTATCAATGAAAAGAGAAAATAAATTTTGGGCTTTTATACATTCCTTTTTCATTTTTATACACCGCCCATAAGATTAAAAAATTTTTGTTTTAATTCCTGTCTTGCCCTTGATAATCTGGATTTTACTGTTCCAAGTGGTATTTTCATAATTTCAGATATCTCTTCATATTCCTTTTCAAAAACATCGCGTAATATTATTATAACCCTTGTTTCATAATCAAGGGTGTTTATTATTTTTTGAACTTCTTCTGCTTCTATTTTCTTTTCAATCTGATTTTCAAAATCATTATCCTGTGAAATTATCTCTCTTTTTATTAAATTGTCCTCCATTTCAATTGTCTCATCAATAGAAATATGTTTTGAAAAGAATCTTCTTTTTTCATATCTTACTTTATTTTTCCAGCAATTTATCGCTATTCTATAAAGCCAGCTTGAAAAAGAACTTTTTTCCTGAAAATTTTTTATACCTGTATAAGCATTAATAAAGGTTTCCTGTGCTATGTCCTGTGCCAATTCTCTGTTTCCACATAAACGTAAACCCAAATTAAAAATTTGATTTGCATATTTTTTTACAAGCATATCAAAAGATCTTCTGTCACCTTTTTTTGCTAAATTTAATAATTGTTTTTCTTCTTCCAATTATATATCTCCTTATAATTGACACCGATATGTATTTTTTGTTCCATATAGTTGGAAATTATATAATACAATAAAATAAAGTGCAATAAATTAAAAACACGAATTGTAACTCATCAGTTATAACAGGTTTTTATAAAATATAAAGAAAATTTTCAAATCTTCCAAATCTTCCAAATTTCCTAATTTCCTGATTGCCTAATTGACTAATTTTTTAATCTTTTAAATCTTACAAATCTGGAAATCAGGAAATCTTGCAAATTACCAATTTTATCTTCTAATTTTAAAATTTAAAAAAAAGGAAAGCATATGGTGATTTTTGAGGAAAATTACGGGGGTTCGTGGTGTTGTCTAGTTTACTTGCTCCCAATTTTAACGCCATTCTTAAGCATATCCAAGGGTTGTTGCGTAAGCCTCGGCTACCTCTGACTGCAAATTTTTTACTCGACTTCTACTCAACCGTCTTTTACGAAAAAATCAGTGGTATACCCGCTTCTTAAATATACTTATGGTGAATGGACATCTTAGGTGGATTTTCGGTTTCTTATATATTTTTTTTCTGATACTACCTCCTGTAATTGGGATTACCACGAATTTATACATTTATGAAACGCTTTAAAACATAGGCAAGTAAACAATTATTTTATGATTTATTAATTTAGATTTTTAATTATTAAACAAAAATTATTAAATTATATTTTATTATTCTAATGCTGACCCCAAAATTGCTACTTTCAGAACTCTCATATCTTTATACCCCTGTTTGTTTTTTCCTTCTATAACACACACATATATTCCCCGTGCAACATATTTTCCATTATCTGTTTTCATATCCCATTGTAAACTTCCCGCTCCTAAATCGCCTTTTATATGTCGCACTATTTCTCCTGCTATATTATATATCTTTATACTTATTGTCCCTGTCTCCAGTCCTTTTAACGTCCATGTAAATGTTATGTATGGAATTAAATCTATTCCTGCTGTTGCAGGATTTGGTGCTGCTGTTACTTTGTCAAAATATAATTTATCTTCCCTTAATATAACCACTGTCTTTGATGCTTCTGATATTGTCCCCTGTTGTGTCTTTATTACAACCTGTATTTCATATATGCCATTTGTAACTAATACTCCATCTTGGTTCATTCCATCCCATATTATATTTTCTCCTGCCCCGGGTCCATATTGTATTAATATATCATTTTGCGTCTTATTTAAATATATTGTATCCTGTAAATCATCTAATTTAACTACCGGCGTTAAACCAGTTTTTTTCTGTTTTATTGTCCTTACTAACTCTCCTGCATTATTATATATATTTAATTCTACATATTCTTCTAACCTTACTACTGTTACATCCTTTATATACGCAGTAGTGTGTCCGTATGGGTCTGTTGACTCAACTTTTATGTAATATACTCCCTGTTCTATCAACTGCGACTGGTCATTTATTGCTTTCCATGTAAATACTGTTTTACCCTGACCCTCTGTCTGCGATGTTTCTACATCCCTTAAGCATATATCAAGCCCGCTGCCGTATGATATCACTGATGTTTCTGTTGTTTGCCCTTCAAGGAAAAATTCAAGTGATGATACCGGCGCATCTGCTGTTGTGCTTGCTATTATTTTTACCTTTTCTCCTGCTTCATTATATACACTTAATGTTATTACATAAGGATACAATACCTTTGTTGGGGTTGGTGAGAATGTTGGTGTTGCACTTGCAAGCGGTGTGTCTGTCCATGTTACTGTCGCTGTCGGTGTATTTGTCTGTGTCCTTGTATTTGTTAATGTTGGTGTGTCTGTGCGGGTATTTGTATATGTTAAAGTTACTGTATATGTGCGTGTGTTTGTAATTGTCCGTGTCTCTGTCCATGTTTGTGTTGCTGTTAGTGTATTTGTCTCTGTATATGTATATGTTTGGGTTCTTGTATCTGTTGGTGTGCGTGTGTCTGTCGGTGTTCGTGTCAATGTAAATGTAACTGTTTCTGTCCATGTTAATGTTGCTGTCCTTGTATCTGTAGGTGTGCGTGTTAATGTAACTGTTATTGTTTCTGTATATGTTGGTGTCACTGTCCGTGTGTCTGTTGGTGTCCTTGTTAATGTAAAGGTATTTGTATCAGTCAATGTAGGTGTTACTGTCCTTGTATTTGTTGGCGTATTCTGTGATGTCTCTGTCCATGTTGACGTTACTGTTCTTGTATATGTTGGTGTATATGTTGGCGTTGGAGTCAATGTTATTGTATAAGTAGACGTATTTGTCCTTGTTGATGTTAAAGTCAATGTTACTGTATTTGTGGATGTAACTGTCCTTGTACTTGTCCATGTTAGTGTTATTGTCGGTGTGTTTGATGATATTGTATCAGTCCATGTAAATGTTGGTGTAGGTGTCCGTGTATCTGTAGGTGATGGTGTTGGTGTCCGTGTGTTTGTATTTGTTGGTGTTGATGTCATTGTATAGGTTGATGTAGGTGATGAAGTATTTGTATAGGTCGGTGTTACTGTTCTTGTATTTGTCCATGTTTGTGTTACTGTTGGTGTATTTGATGATATTGTGTCTGTATATGTAAATGTTGGGGTTCGTGTATTTGTATAAGTAAATGTAGATGAAGGTGTTGGTGTTCGTGTATTTGTCGGCGTCAGAGTTCTTGTATATGTTGGTGTGGGTGATACTGTGTTTGTAAAGGTTGGCGTCGCTGTTCGTGTATTTGTGTTTGTCGGTGTTGGTGTCCTTGTGCTTGTCCTTGTGTATGTCGGTGTTGCTGTTGGTGTATTTGATGATATTGTGTCTGTGTATGTAAATGTTGGGGTTCGTGTATTTGTATAAGTAAATGTAGATGAAGGTGTTGGTGTTCGTGTATTTGTCGGCGTCAGAGTTCTTGTATATGTTGGTGTAGGTGAGACAGTATTTGTGTATGTTGGTGTCACTGTTCTTGTATTTGTTGGCGATGGTGTTGGTGTTCTTGTATATGTTGGTGTTGGTGAAACAGTATTTGTAAAGGTTGGCGTCGCTGTTCGTGTATTTGTGTTTGTCGGTATTGGTGTCCTTGTGCTTGTCCTTGTGTATGTTGGTGTTGCTGTTGGTGTATTTGATGATATTGTGTCTGTGTATGTAAATGTCGGGGTTCTTGTCCTGGTTGGTGTATACGTTGGAGTTGGTGTTGGTGTCCGTGTTAAAGTTGGCGTTGGGGTTCGTGTATATGTTGGCGTTGGTGAAATAGTATTTGTAAAGGTTGGCGTTGGGGTTCTTGTATTTGTCGGCGTTGGTGTTCGTGATGGCGTTGGTGATGGGCTTGGTGTCGGTGTCCTCGTATAAGTTGGTGTTGGTGTCCGTGATGGTGTCGGCGATGGACTTGGTGTTGGCGTTCGTGATGGACTTAGCGTTGGTGTCCTCGTATAAGTTGGTGTTGGTGTCCGTGATGGTGTCGGCGATGGACTTGGTGTTGGCGTTCGTGATGGACTTGGCGTTGGTGTCCTCGTATAAGTTGGTGT
>Ga0209381_1005147_pt1 | contig 10939 bp, 9 predicted proteins | sample DewCreD2012metaG_FD_184111 | JGI IMG/M metagenome (GOLD analysis project Ga0209381, IMG submission 184111) | Hot spring sediment bacterial and archeal communities from British Columbia, Canada, to study Microbial Dark Matter (Phase II) - Dewar... ...
TGGGAGGGAGAGTGGTATTACCATCGCTCGTTTTCGCCCGACCCGCGTCGCCGCGGTCAAACGGCTGCTCAGTTTTTGGGATACTTTGACCGCCATTTTAACGCGCGCCTGGGCTATTTGCTGGTGGATTCGTTTTACACAGCCGAAGCGGGCTTTGTCCCCCGAAAAGGTTTTCAAAGCTTTTTCCCTGGCGGAGGTCTGATTTTTTACCCGAAAAGGGGGAAAATCAACAATTGGTCGGTACGCCTCAATGGAGATTTCACTTATTCGCTTTTCTTCCAGGAGACAGATCGCGAGTTGGGGTTTAGTGGGAGGGCTGCCTTTCAGGACCAGGCCGAAATGGGTTTCTATTTGAACAACAATTACACCTTCCTCTTTGAGGATTTTGACCCTACCAACCTATACCGTCCGGGGACAAAACCCCTACCCGGCGGTCAGGGGTATACCTACAACAACGGAGGAGCATATTTTTCGAGCAGCAACACCTACGACCTGCAAGGGTGGATAGAAGTGCTCGTTGGCCAATTTTTCAACGGGCAGGCGCAGTCGGTGCAAGGAGAGATAAGTTATCGGTGGCAGCCTTACGGCACGTTTGCGGTCAGCTATGCATACAACCGCATCCGACTCCCTGCACCCTATGCTAAGGCTGACGTGTGGATTATAGGCCCCCGCGCCGAGTTGGCCTTTTCGCGTAGCTGGTTTGTCAGTGCCTTTTTCCAATGGAATACTCAAGCCAATAACTTCAATATCAACGCTCGTCTGCAGTGGCGCTTTGCCCCGGTGTCCGACGTTTTTTTAGTTTACACCGACAACTCCTTTGCTACGCCTATTGCCAATACAGAAGTGCGCTTCTTTTCGCCTAAAAACCGCGCACTGGTGCTGAAGGTAGTGTGCTGGCTGAATGCATAGGTCGGCAGAAACGCCTTACCTTCGCTTACGTATAAACCGATTACAAAACGAAGAAACTATGCTTCGCTTGCTTGCTGCCTTTGCCGTAGGTGGATTGGCTCCTGCGGCGTTAGTGGCCCAAAAAACAGCCGATGTGGTAATGGACTCGCTGCGCGAGGTTTACATCCTGTCTTATCGGGATATCGCTATGGATGAAATGGAGCGCAGCGGCGTGCCTGCCAGCATCAAACTAGCGCAGGCACTGCTCGAAACGCGCGCTGGCACCAGTGAGCTAGCGCAAAAGGCCAACAACCACTTTGGCCTGAAGTGTGGAAAGCATTGGAGCGGCGAGACCTACGCCAAAAACGACGATGAATTCGACGCCAACGGCAAGCCCGTGTTGTCGTGCTTCCGAAAGTACTCCAACGTGGTTGCCTCGTATGCCGACCACAGCGCCTTCCTGCTTCATCCGGAGAAGGCGCAGCGCTACGGGTTTTTGTTCAAATTGGACCCGCTGGACTACAGAGGCTGGGCGGAAGGGCTGCAAAAGGCCGGCTATTCGCCAGTGGGCCACTACGCCGAGCGGCTCATCTTCTATATCGAGCGGCACCGGCTATACGAGTACGACCAATGGGTGCGGAGCGGTCGGCTGGCGTTGAAGCGCGTGGCGATAGTGAATGGGGTGCGCATGGTGCAGGCGCGGGAAGGGGAAACGCTGCGCCGCTTGGCTCAACTCTACCAGACACCTGTAGAGGCGTTGGTGGCTTTCAATGACAGCCTGTACATGGAAGAAGCGCGATTAGGAGTGGGTGACCCGGTGTTTATTGAGCCTAAGCCGGCCAGTGTTGGGCCTGAGGCACCCATTGTGCACCGAGCAGCAAAAGACCAAACACTGCGGCAGATTGCTCAACTCTACGGAGTGCAAGTGCAAACACTGCGCCGCCTAAACCCAACCCTGAAGGAGGCTCCCTTGGCTGCCGGCACGCTAGTTAGTCTGGCGCCTTCGCTTGCCGATAAAAAACCCGCGTTGGCCATCAAGGGCGCGCCGAACCGGCGCGACACGGCGGCGGCCCTGCCTGCAGCTGTAACGGTAGAGATGCTGCCGGCCCAGCCGCTGTTAGCACCTACACCCGTGGTGCCCGCTCCGACGGATAGGCTTCCTTCACCTGACCCACCCATAACCATTAACATGGCCACAGGCCAGGTGGAGCGTCGCCACACCGTCGGCCCGGGTGATACGCTGAGCAGCATCGCGCGCCGCTACGAAACCAGCGTAGAGCGCTTGCGGCGCCTCAATCCCGGCCTTGGCAATATCATTCGACCCGGCCAGACACTGCGCGTCGAATAGGAGGCGTTGTTGGCAAACCTTGCATCTTTGCACCAGCCTCTCACCTTTAGCACTCTGGCTGTAATGAGATACTCGCGTTTGCTCTGGCTTTTTCTCCTTCTTTTGTTGTGGGTCGCCTGCAAAAGTCCTAAACCCATTCGACCCGAAGCACCGCTCCGCTCCGCTCAGCCAGCGACGGCGGCAAAGTCCACCGGCAACGTTCAATTGGACTACGTGCAGCGCTACAAGGACATTGCCATCATGGAAATGCAGCGTACGGGTATTCCTGCTTCTATCAAGTTGGCACAGGGCATTTTGGAGAGCGGCTCCGGGCGCAGTGAGCTGGCTGTGAATGCCAACAACCATTTTGGTGTCAAATGTGGCGGCACGTGGACGGGCCGCACGTACTACAAGAGAGACGACGACCGCGACGCCAGCGGCAACCCTATCGAGTCGTGTTTTCGAAAATATGAGCGCCCAGAGGAAAGCTTCTTTGACCACAGCGAGTTTATTCGCGACCCGCGCAAGGCCGCACGCTACAGCTTCCTCTTCAACCTAGACCCTACCGACTACCGAGCCTGGGCCCGTGGGCTGCAAACGGCCGGCTACGCCACCTCGCCCACATATGCCGACAAGCTTATCGAGCTCATTGAGCGCCTGCGCCTTTATGAGTATGACCAGCCAGGCACTCCACCGCCCAGCCCAGGGACAGTAGTGCCGGAGCGTATACCGCCGCAAGAGCGTATTCAATACGCCAACGATGTCAAACTGGTGCAAGCGCAGCAAGGCGAGACCATCGCCGATATTGCACGCATTTACCAGCTAGACCCGAGCGAGGTGGCCGACTACAACGACCGCGCCTATGCGCCTGGCGATCGGCTGCCCGCGGGCACACGCATTTTCATCCAACCCAAACGGCGCAGCTGGCGCGGGCGAACCACTCACCACTTCGTACGGGAAGGTCAAACGATGCTCGACATCGCCCAGCAGTACGGCATTCAGCTGGATGCTCTGCTCGAGCGCAATGGTATGACCTATGGTCAGGAGCCTTTAGCCAACGAAAAAATCCGCCTGCGCGGCAAACGCCAGCCCGGGGAAGTTATCCGCTTGCGCGGACAGGGGGCAACGCCGTCGCCCCGTCCTACGCCGCCACCACCCCTGGTGCCCGACGACAAGCCGCCGTTTGCCGACACCGCCGCTACGCCTAAACCTACACCACCGCCACTGTCGGACCGGCCGGTCATCACAGGCGTGCCCTACCCGACTGACCCTGTGCCCGAGCCGACACCGCAACCTAAACCGCCTGACGCTCCCTCGCCGGCGCCCGCTCCGCCTACGCCGTGGCCGCAGCCAGCGCCCCCTCAACCGTCACCACCGCCGCCGTCTTCCGTCTTTCATCGCGTCGAGCGAGGCGATACGCTCTTCAGTATCTCGCGCCGATACGGTATCTCAGTGGCTGAACTCAAGCGTATGAACCAGCTGACCTCCGACCAGATTCAGGTTGGCCAGGTGTTGCGCATTCAATAGGCTCGTATCCAGAAACAATTGCCTTGTTTGTGTCTCGCATTAGAAGCTATCTGCTCGCTTTTGCCCTGCTCGCCGCCGCTCTGCCTACGCGGGCGCAAGTCGAACTTTCCGACCAGGCAACCATCAGCCTCATGACAGTGGCGCCAGGCGCTATGCTGTACAGTCTCTTTGGCCACAGCGCCCTGCGGGTGCGCGACCCGGTGCTGCGTTTCGATCGCTGCTACAACTACGGTACGTTCGACTTTGAAGATCCCAACTTCCTGCTCAACTTTTGCCGTGGGCGCCTGCGCTATTACCTCGATGTGGAACCCTACCGCTATTTTGAATATGGCAACCTGCAGGAAGGGCGTGTCATGAAAGAGCAGGTGCTCCACCTAACTCCAGCACAGCGGCAGTTGCTTTTTGATTTGTTGGAGGAAAATGCAAGGGAAGAGAATAAATACTACCTCTACGATTTTTTCTACGACAACTGCGCCACGCGCATCCGCGATGTGGTGGAAAAGGCTCTTTTTTACCAGATAACTTTCGACACGACGATGTTGCCGCTGGGCAGCACTATGCGCCAGCTGTTGCACCCGTATCTGGAGCACCACCCTTGGACGCGCTTCGGCATAGACCTGGCCTTGGGTCAGCCTGCCGACCGCGTAGCGTTAGGGCGTGATTTTATGTTCCTGCCGGACCACATGCACGACCTCTTCGCCCGGGCTACGGTGGCAGACTCGGTGCCGTTGGTGGCTGAGGAGCGCCTTTTCCCCAATTGGTCGGTGCCTTCGCCTTCGGGTGCTTCTGGCTTTTGGGGCAATCCGCTTTGGGTTATGTGTTTGGTGGCAGCGTTGGGTATTGCCTCCATGTTCAGCCGCCGTGCGGAGGTGGCCTTTGACCTTGTCTTCTGGTTTGTGCTGGGGGTAGCAGGGCTGATTTTGTTTTTATTGTGGTTCGCCACTGACCATACGACGACAAAGTACAATTGGAACCTGTTGTGGGCCTTACCCACGCATCTGCTTTTCTTTTGGCGTACGAAGCGCACGGAGCTAACGGAGACGTACTTTACTGTTGTGGGAGCTATTGCCTTAGTGGCGTTGGTCATATGGGGGTTCATTCCTCAAAATTTACCCGAAACGGCACTGCCCCTTGTTGTTCTGATTGTGCTAAAGGGCTTGTTGCGCCGATACCGGCGGGACGACTGAAGTCCTGAAAAAAACCGACGCCTGGCTAACCGCAGGGGGCGCCAGGCGCCGGCATTGGAGATGCAGGCTTACTCGTCGGCCTCTACCGGGGTTGGGTTGCTCTTCCAGAGGAGGTAGGCTTTTAGAAAGCCATCGAGGTCGCCATCGAGTACAGCGTCGGGGTTGTGCACCTTGTGGCCCGTACGCAGGTCTTTGACCCAGCGGTCGTCGAGCACATAAGAACGTATTTGGCTGCCCCACTCGATTTTGGACTTGCTGGCTTCGATTTTTTCCTTTTCCTCTTGGCGTTTGCGCATTTCCAGTTCGTAGAGGCGGCTTTTGAGCATTTGCATGGCGCGGTCGCGGTTTTGGTGTTGGCTGCGTTCGGCCTGGCACTCTACCACGATGCCGCTGGGCAGGTGGCGCAGGCGAACGGCTGACTCGGTACGGTTAACGTGTTGACCGCCTGCCCCCGAGGCGCGGAAGACGTCCATTTCAATATCGTCAGGCCGAATGACGATTTCGATGTTATCATCTTCTACCAGGGGGTACACAAACACGGAAGCAAACGAGGTCTGGCGCTTGCCTTGGGCGTTGAACGGGCTGACGCGCACCAATCGATGCACGCCGTTCTCGCCTTTGAGCCATCCGTAGGCATAAGGACCGCGGATTTCGATGCTGGCAGACTTGATGCCCGCCGCTTCGCCCGGTTGCTCGAAGATGTCGTTAACGGTGAACCCCGTTTTTTCGGCCCACATGCGGTACATGCGCAGTAGCATGGACGCCCAATCACATGCTTCAGTGCCACCAGCCCCCGCGTTGATGGTGAGCACGGCGTTCATGGCATCTTCCTTCTGGTTGAGCGTGCTCCGGAACTCTGCATCAGCCAACATCTCGTTGGCCTTGTGGTATTGCGCATCCACTTCTTCTTCAGAGCTGAGCCCCTCCTGACGGAACTCGTACAGGACTTCCAGGTCGTCCACTTCGCGCGCCAGACGATGGTACTCGTCTACCCAGTTTTTGTGCATCCCCAAGGTACGCTGGATCTGCTCGGCGCGCTTGGGTTCGTTCCAAAAATTCGGGTCGTAGGTTTGGCTGGTCAGGTCTTCTATCTCGCGCAAACGGTTGTCTACGTCAAAGATACCTCCTTAAGACCGCCAGCCTGTCTTTCAAGTCTTTCAGCTGTTCGACAGTCATGGCCACGAGTTTTTTCGGTTTAAAGAACTTCTACGTAAAACACCAATTCCGAGTTGGGTGGAATGGGGCCAGCGCCCTGGGCACCATAGCCTAATTTAGACGGAATGAACAAGATGGCTTTGCCGCCGCGGTTGAGCTGCATCACGCCTTCGTCGAAGCCCGGGATCATTTGTCCGACATTGGCTGGGAAGGCGTATGGCTCGCCGCGCTGGTAGGAGTTGTCGAACATGTTGCCGTCGGCGAGGCAACCGTAGTAGTGCACTTTCACCTGTTCGCCGGTTTTGATGGGCGCGCCGTTCCCTTTGTCTTCGATGAGTAATTTGAGCCCGGAGCTAGTAGTCGTCAGGCCGGCCAGTTTACCCGCTTTGTAGTCTTTGATTACTGCTTGTGTTCTGGCTTGCACGGAGTTGAAGCGAGCCTCCACTTCAGCACGTGCTTTTTCTTTTTCCTTGCTCGTAGTAACATCAATCAGCACCAGCTCGTGGCGCACTTCTTTGACGTCTTTCAGCGTCGGGGGGATGAACTTCTGCAGGAACGTATCAATTTTTTCATAGATGGTGGCGCTGTCGCCCTCGCTCATGAGCAGAAGGCCGTCGTAAATGGCCGGCACGCGCACGGGCAGATTTTCCTTGGTGTACATTTCGTACTCGCGCGGGCCGCCGAAATTGCGCACCGTGCTCGACATCATGGAGTCGCCTACCCAAACGTAGTGCTGCACCAGCACGAAGTCGCCTGGCTGTGGCTTAACACCCGTCTTTTTGGTGTGATTGATGAAGCGGTAGCCGTGTTCTGTTTTGATGCCTTCGCCTTGGCAAGCAGCCAGCAGGGTCATCAGGGAAAGGAGTGTTAAAAGATGGTAAAAACGCATAGACTGATAATAATTGACGGTGATAAAAAGGGTTGTCGTGCCCGCGCGGCGCTTTACCGCGTCAGCACGTCTTTATACAAAGGGAGGATGGAGAGGAATTTTTCAATGGTGGCTTTCAGGCTCATGTGCGAGTAAGCGCCCGCGGCGTTTTTGTGGCCGCCGCCGTTAAAGTGTGTGCGGCAAATTTCTTGTACGTCAATGTCGCCTTTAGAGCGCAGGCTAAGTTTAACGATGTTAGGCTGGTTATGAATGAAAGCGGCCAGCCGCACATCGCGGATGGTAAGCAGGTAGTTAACGATGCCCTCTGTGTCGCCACGCTGGATGTCGAAGGTCTCGTAGTCCTTTCGCGACAGCCAAATGTAGGCTGTGCGATAGTCGGGGAGGTATTCCATGCGGTTAATCAGGCAATGCCCCAATAAACGCAGGTTTTTGACCTTGTTGGAATTGAAAATCTTGTCTTGCACGTCCGTGTCGTTCATCCCGCGCTCAATGAGGTCGGCCGTGATGCGGAAAATACGGCTATTGGTCGCGTGTTTGAACGAGCCTGTATCGGTTACAATGCCGGTGTAGATGCAGCGGCCTACTGTAGGGTTTATCTTTTGTTGGTCGCCGATGGCCTCGATGAAGCGATACACCAGCTCGCAGGTGCTGCTGGCCTCCGGCTCTGAGAACATGTAGTCAGCAATTGGGTCGGGATAGAGGTGGTGGTCAATAAGGACGCGCGTTCCAGGCAGGTCCTTGAGGTACTCACCCATCTTGTCGATTCGGCTTAAAGAATTGAAATCCAGAAAGATAAAAACGTTCTTCCGGCTCAACACGTGTCGGCATTCCTCCGTGTGGATGTCCCAGATAAGGATGTCTTCGGAAGCAGGCAAAAAGTCAAACTCCGCCGGGTACTCGGAAGGGAAAAGCACGTGCACGGTGTGGCCGTATTGCTCCAGGTAGTGCTGAACGGCCAGAGCGCTACCTATGGCGTCGCCGTCGGGGTTTCGATGCGAGATGACCGCGGTGTTTTGCGGGTAGTGGAGCAACTCCTTTAGTGCCGATGGAACAGTCATTGTGCAACAGGCCGAAGATAAGCGCTCCCGTGTTTGCCCCTGTCTTCTTCCAGAACCTGGCCGATGAAAAGGCAATAGCGCCCACCAAAAGGCTGGCAAAGATATGCCAAGTCACAAGCTATACGAAACGCTCCAGGATTTTATTTTTTAAAACGGTGAAAGCCACCCTTAGTTTAAAATAAAATCTTGCTCTAAATTTGCGCCGCTTGTATTCTTTTGGCAAGCCGAGCATCCAAACACGTCAACCATTCAGCACACATAATCTGTTTTTATGGGCAACCGAACTTTCACCATGATTAAGCCCGACGCCGTTCGCGCGGGCAACATTGGCAACATCTTGCAAATGATTAATGCCGCCGGTTTCCGCATCGTAGCCATGAAGCTAACTCAGATGAGCAAGGAGCGCGCCGGTCAGTTCTATGCCGTGCACCGTGAACGGCCATTCTACGACGAGTTGTGTACATTCATGAGCAGCGGCCCTATCGTAGCAGCTATCCTGGAAAAGGAGAACGCGGTGGAGGACTTCCGCCAGCTCATTGGCGCTACCGACCCAGCCAAGGCTGCTCCGGGCACCGTGCGCGCGCTGTACGGCTCTAATGTCGGAGAGAATGCGGTACACGGCTCCGATAGCGACGAAAATGCCGCTATCGAGAGCGCTTTCCACTTTAGCGGTATGGAACTCTACTAAGTCGCGCCAGCCAGCCCGTGGCTGCTATGACGAAAATCACCGCTTTTGGGCAAACATATCGCAGTACCTTTGTCCTGCCACTTTGCCTATGTTAAAAAGCGGTGATTTTTTATTTGCGCCAAATAAAACGCTGTTCCTATGGATACCATGACTTCCTTAGCACCACAAACGACGGCGGAAAAAGCTAACGATTTCTTTCCCATTAAAGGCACCGACCATATAGAGTTCTACGTCGGCAATGCCAAGCAAAGTGCCCTGTACTATCAGGCAGCTTTCGGTTTTAAATGGGTGGCCTACATGGGGCCAGAGACGGGCGTACGCGACCGCGTCAGCTACGTCCTCCAGCAAGGCAAAATCCGTCTGGTGCTGACTGCAGCCTTGACACCAGAGCACGATATCGCTCGCCACGTAGCGCTGCACGGCGATGGCGTCAAGGTGCTGGCTTTGTGGGTAGACGACGCCGAGAAGCTTTACTATACGGCACTCGAACGCGGGGCTGAGAGCGCTTTCCCGCCCAAAGTCCTCCGCGATGAACACGGCGAGGTCGTGGTAGCTGCCATCAAAACCTATGGCGAAACTATCCACACCTTGGTAGATCGCAGCCGCTACCACGGGCCTTTCCTACCAGGCTACGAAGCGCGCCAGAGCGCCTATCCGGTCAAACCCGTGGGCTTGACGTATGTAGATCACTGTGTGGGCAACGTCGAACTGGGCGCCATGAACAGATGGGTCAAGTTCTACCAGGATGTCATGGGCTTCAAGTTGCTCATCACCTTCGACGACAAAGACATCAGTACGGAATACAGCGCATTAATGTCGAAAGTAGTCTCCAACGGCAATGGCTATATCAAATTCCCCATCAACGAGCCTGCCAAAGGCTTGAAAAAGAGCCAAATCGAGGAATATCTGGATTTCTACCGCTCCGCAGGTGTGCAGCACATCGCCGTGGCCACCGACGATATCATCGCTACTGTCGCCCAGTTGCGTGCCAATGGCGTAGACTTCCTCTACGTGCCCGAGACCTACTACGACGACGTTTTGGAGCGCGTGGGCAAGATTGAAGAGAATATTGAAGACCTCAAACGCCTAAACATCCTGGTAGACCGCGACGAAGACGGCTACCTGCTGCAGCTGTTCACCAAGCCGGTGCAGGACAGGCCGACGGTGTTTTATGAAATTATTCAACGCCGCGGCGCTAAATCGTTTGGCAAAGGCAATTTCAAAGCCCTGTTTGAGGCCATCGAGCGGGAGCAGGCCTTGCGGGGTACCCTCTAAGAGACCGCACTAATACCCTATTGATGCATGAAGCCGGCCCTGCATTGGGGTCGGCTTCGCTTTTTTTAATGCTTAGGCAGGACTTGTTTTCCGCACTAAAAGAAACTTAGATAGGCCGTTGCGGGTCGAATTGTTCCAAGTAATCGGCTACGCGGCGCAAGAAAGAGCCACCCAGCATGCCGTCCACGATGCGATGGTCGTAGGAGAGGGAGAGGAACATCATATGGCGAATGGCGATCACATCGCCGTATTCGGTCTCTAGCACAGCGGGCTTTTTTCGGATGGCGCCCGTGGCCATAATAGCCACTTGAGGTTGGTTGATGATGGGCGTACCCATGACATTGCCAAATGTGCCAACGTTAGTCAGCGTGAACGTGCCGCCCTGGATTTCCTCGGGTTTGAGTTGGTTTTGACGGGCGCGACTTGCCAAGTCGTTGACAGCCTTAGTCAAGCCCACCAGATTGAGCCGGTCGGCGTTTCGTATAACCGGTACAATGAGGTTGCCGCTGGGCAAAGCAGCAGCCATACCGATGTGGATGTCTTTTTTTATGAGGATGCGGGTGCCGTCAACAGACGAGTTGATGAGCGGGAAGTCGCGAATAGCGCGCACAATGGCTTCGATAAAGATGGGCGTAAAAGTGATGTTTTCGCCGTATTTTTTGCGGAATTCGTCTTTCACCCGCTGGCGCCACAGGACGAGGTGGGTAACGTCGGCTTCCACAAAAGAGGTGACGTGTGGGCTAGTGTGCTTGCTCATGACCATATGCTCGGCGATGAGCCGCCGCATGCGATCCATTTCCACGATTTCTACATCGCCCGAAACCGAGGTGGCTGCTGTTGGAGTGGTGGCTGAGGCTGCAGGTGCTGCGGCGGGTTGCGCGACGGGTGTTGCAGGCGGCGGCGTGGGCACAGCAGCAGCTGGAGCAGCGGTTGTCTTTCGCTGTT
>Ga0209381_1005152_pt1 | contig 10925 bp, 9 predicted proteins | sample DewCreD2012metaG_FD_184111 | JGI IMG/M metagenome (GOLD analysis project Ga0209381, IMG submission 184111) | Hot spring sediment bacterial and archeal communities from British Columbia, Canada, to study Microbial Dark Matter (Phase II) - Dewar... ...
ATGAGCAGGCGTCCGTGGATGACCTTCGAGACGACCTCGAAGGTGCAATCAGGACGCGGAAGGTAGCGAAGTTTTCTGCTCACAAGCTACACTGTAAGCAAGAATCGCACCAAACTTCCCATGCATGCACGCGAAAAGATTAATCAAATAAAAACAAATAACTAGAAAAGCAGTTGGTATTGCAAAAACACCACAAACCAGCCCCCCTGTCCGGATTTCGAACATCGTGTCCGGATTTCGGACAACGGAAACCGGGGGCGGAAACCGGGGTGGGTGGAACCCAAGGGTGGAACCCAAGGGTGGAACCCAAGGGTGAACCCAAGGGTGAGCTGTTCAGGGGCACCCGGACTTGCCCTCCGGTTGAAAGCCTGCCGGATTTGCGGCATACAGATGTGGCGAATGGAAGTTGCGCGGGCCTGCGCTCGAATCGGCGAGGGAGTCTGTCATGAAGCAATTGGCATGCGGGTCTCTTGTCTTTCGCATTCTGCTTGCGGCGGTTTTCTGGGGCGCGCTCGGTGGAATTGCCGCCGCCGCGGAGCAGGACGACTGGGGCGAAAGCTCCTGGGAAGAACTCGACCACCGCCCCAAAACCACCTCTCCCGATGAGCGCCCCATGGCCATGGGCCCGCAGACGCTTCCGGCGGGGAAGTTCGCACTACGCACCTCGGCCGGGCTGCTATACTGGAACGCCGGTGCGCAGGCGGGCCTGCTCGACTGGCTCGATTTCGGGGCGGAGTTCTACCAGCCGTACAGCGACTTTGGCAACACCTGGCTGGTGGGCGGCGGGCCGAAGTTTCGCATCTATCAGCAGGGGCGGTTCTCCTACGCGTTCAGCCTGCGCGCCTATGGGATCTTCTATTCCTCGGCCGGCGAGGACGTCTCGCGGTTGCCCGAGGGCCTGGCCCTCTGGCCGTCGTTCCAGATCGGCATGAAGATCAAGGAGGGCTGCTTTTACGGTGAGATTGGGGTGCTCTTGTATCCCTACACCACCTCGTCGTCGAGCCAGGGATACGTCTTTGGCGGCGTGCCGGCTCACTTTGGCGGGGAGATCTACATCACTGACTGGCTGCATGCGTTCATCAACGTCGACATCGTCTTGTCCTCCCACTTTGGCGTCTTTCTCCTGGAACTCACCGGGCCCTTCAACCTGTTCGAGGGCGGGGTGGTGTTCATCCTCTGACGTTCCGAGAAGGCCCGGACCCGGATTCTTCGAGTTCGCTCTCGGCTGCCAATGGGGCGGATCAGAAGTACTGCTCTGGGTCGTAGCCGCGATGGGCGCAGTACTTTCGCAGGTCCTCCTGGATGGACCTCGCCACCAGGGCGATCACCGCGGCGTCGTCGATGTAGCCTGCGACGGGGATGAAATCCGGGATGAGGTCCACCGGCGAAAAAAAGTAGATGATGGCGAAGGCCGCCTTGGCGATGGTGGCCCAGGGGATCTCGCGGTATTCTTTTTTTGCGTAGGCCCGGATCATCTCGAACAGAAGCTTTACCTGGTTGACCATCTTTTTCCACCGGCCGGGGACGTCCTTGACCTTTTGATGGAATTCTTCCTCGCGCTGCGAAAGGCGCTCCACGTCCTCGGGCCTTACCTTGCGCGCCCCGTCCTCGACCTCGGTCTTGATCTTGTCGGGATCGAGCTTTTGCTTTTTCTTCTTTGCCACGACCAGCTCCTTTCAGGCGCGGTTGCGCCGACACCGCCGCAGACGCTCGGCCCAAAACAGCCCGGCGCCAACAAGGCCATCCGTCCGTCCCGCATCCGCCGGTGAGCTTGCCGCGGCCCCCGCCGCGAACAGAAACGCCGCCCGGCGCCTGGCCGGCACACCGATCGTCATGGTGGTATCTCCTTGCGAAAAACTGTAGCGTGGCGCGCAGGTGCAGACAAGGCCTTGCGCAAAGCGGCCGTTTTTTCTAGACTTCGAGGGCCGCATCCTTTATATATCATCTCCCTTGAAGGCCTTGCATTCCCCGGATGACCGGGGCTCTGAAACAGGAGGATGGATATGAACGGCTGGCGAATGGGATTTCTGCTCGCGCTCGTGTTGGGACTGGGATTTTTCGGCGCTGCCTGCGGCGGCGAGGAGGTTGACGACGGGCTTCCGCCCGAACTCGCCGACGTGGACATCCTGCTCGCCGGCGCGCCGGACAAGGCGGATCTGGCCGACGAGAAGACCGACGTGGTCCCGCCGCGGCAGTTCGACCTCATCAACTTTCAGTCGCCCGTCCGCAACCAGCGCTCGCGCGGGGTGTGCTCGATCTTCGCCACCGTTGCGCTCATGGAGCACCTCTACGTCAAGGAAGGCACCTACAAGACGCCCGACTTCTCCGAGCAGTACCTGCAATGGTCGGTGAAAAACGAAGTCGGCGACTTCACCAACACCGAGGGATCCTCGGCGTCCTCCAACCTCGAGGCCATCAGCCGCTTCGGCATCGTGGAGGAGAAGGACTGGCCCTACGAGCCTTTCCGCTGGACCACCGCCAACGATCCGGCGTGCACCGGCGGCGAGAACCTTCCCATCAAGTGCTACACCAACGGCGATCCCCCGGCCGACGCCCGCCAGGCCAAAAAGTGGAAGCTCCCGGCCAGCCGCTGGGTGAGCAGCCGGGTGAACTCCATCAAGGCCTTCATGCTCAACAAGAACCAGGCCGTGATCGCAGGCGGCACCTTCTACTACCAGGCCTGGAACCACGGCGCCTCCACCCTGCCGGTGCGCTCCGACTACAGCCGCAAGGGCTACGTCCTCTACCCGAACGCCAAGGACAAGGAGGAGAGCCTCAAGAAGCGCGCCGGCCACGCCTTCCTGCTGGTGGGCTGGGACGACGACCTCGAGGTGCAGTCCGTGGACGAGAACGGCAACCTCATGGTGGACGCCCAGGGCAACCCGGTCAAGCAGAAGGGCTTTTTCCTGTTCAAGAACTCCTGGGGCACCGGCCGCTTCGGCGTGGAGAACCCCAAGGGTGACGGCTACGGCTGGATCCAGTACCAGTACGTCGAGGAACTCTCGGCGGTGGCCTCGGACGTTCCCAAGGTCGATCAGCCCATCAATCCCGAAAACTGCGTAAACGCCATCGACGACGACCGGGACGGCAAGACCGATTGCCAGGATAGCGATTGCGTAAGCCACGACGCCTGCAAGTCCGACCGCCTGGAGTACGAGAACGCCAGCGCGACCCCCATCCCCGACAACAACTCCTCGGGCGCGAGCAGCACCATCAACGTCACCCTGGACGCCACCATCGGAGCGCTGGATCTCACCGTGGACATCAACCACACCTACCGCGGCGACCTGGAGATCCGCCTGATCCACCCGGATGGCGCCACCGCGACCATCCTCTCGCCGGACTCCAACTCGGGCGACGACATCAAGCAGACCTTCCCGGTGGCGGACTTCAACGGAAAGACCACCCAGGGCACCTGGACGCTGAAGGTCATCGACCACGCCGCCCAGGACACCGGCACCCTCAACCGCTGGAGCCTGCGCTTTGCGGTGCAGAGCCCCTCGACCACCGTCACCATCGGCAGCTGTCGCCTGCTGCCGGCCAGCGCCAACGTCCAGCCCGGCGGATCCTTTGGCGTGCAGGGGCGGGTGTTCGTGGCCGGGCTCACCGACAAGACTTCCGGGACCGACGCCCACGCCTCGCTGGTGGCCCAGGTGGGCCGCGGCGCAGCGGGCTCGACCCCGGGCAGCTCCTGGACCTGGGCTGTGGCCTCGGCCACCCCGAGCTGGAACGACGCCTCCGACCCGGGCCGCGACGAGTATCGGGCCACCCTCACCGCCCCGGCCTCCGCCGGGACCTACGCCTACGCGGCGCGCTTCTCGGGCGACGGCGGCAAGACCTGGACCCTGTGCGATCTCGACGGCTCCCAGAACGGCTACCAGCCGGCGCAGGCCGGCGTGCTCACGGTGAGCGCGCCCCAGGCCGGCGGGCTGGTCATCAGCGAGTACGTGGAGGGGACGTCCTACAACAAGGCGGTGGAGATCGCCAACCGCGGCTCGGGCACGGCCTCCCTGGCGGGCTGCAAGCTGCGGGTGTACCTCAACGGAAGCGCCACCCCCTCGCGCGAGGTGGATCTCTCCGGCTCGCTGGCGCCCAACGCCACCCTGGTGGTGTGCCACCCGAGCTCGGCCCAGGGCATCCTGTCTCGCTGCCAGATGCAAAACGGCAGCGTCACCGGCTTCAACGGCGACGACGCGCTGGACCTCGTGTGCAACGGAACGGTGCAGGATACCTTCGGGCGCATCGGCGAGGATCCGGGCACCGCCTGGGGCAGTGGCTCAAGCAGCACGCTCGACAACACCCTGCGGCGAAAGTGCTCGGTGACCGCCGGCGACACCAACGGTGCCGACGCCTTCGACCCCGCGGCGCAGTGGGACGGCGCGGGCAAGGACGCCTTCGACGGCCTGGGCTCGACCGGCTGCTGAGGTTGCTCCTGGCAGCGGGAGGGCGCAGCGGAGGGACGGCATGAGATATGCCTTTCTGGTGGGCCTGCTGGCGCTCGGAACATTTGGCGTCGCCTGCACCCGTTCCTCGACGGTGGCGGTGGCCTTTGCCCCCGCCTCGCCGGACGAGGCCGAACTGCGACGGATCCTCGATCAGGATCGCGCGGAGGCGGCCCGCTACGCGCCCCATCCCTCGACCGACACGGTGATCGAGGCTTTCTTGCGCTTCAACCGCCTGACCGGGACCGCCGGCAGCGACCCCAAGGAGATCGATCAGGCGTTTGCGGGCCTGCGCCGCGCCATCGTCTTTCTGATCCAGGACGGCGACGGCATGGATCGCCTGCGCAGGCTGCAACTGGTCCTGCTGGAGCGGTTCGAGAAGGCGCTGGAGGATGTGTTGGCCCTTCCCGACGGGGAGGCGCGCGCGGCCCTGTTCCAGAAGACCGCCCCGCCCGCCGCCGCCCGCGAGGCCATCGAGCGCTTTCGCGAGCTGGGCGGGGATTTCATCGACGCCGCCCGGCTCAACGGCCTCATCCGCACCGACAAGGACCGACTGGCGCTCGCGCCCGACGGGCGGTTCTTCGTCCGGCTGGCCTTCAAGGTGCGCTTCGCCAACCTGGCGCCCGAGGCCATCGGCCCACTGGACTGGCTGCTCGGAGAGAGCGAGCGGCTGTGGTACTTCCGCTGGGTGCTCACCCGCTCCCAGACCGCCGATCTCAACCGCCGCCTCAACGCCATCGAGTACCTGGCAACGCACGATACATCCTTCAATAAGGAACGCGCCCTGGGCATCCTGCTCTACCAGGAAGGCCAGTACCCCGCCGCGGTCCGGGCCTTCGAGAAGGCCCTGGAGAAGGCGCCGGACGACGCGGAACTTGCGCGCTTTCGCGACGCGGCGAGGAGCCGGATCTAGACCCCGGGCCCGTCGCCCGATAGAAATCGCTATTGTTTCGGCAAGTTGCCGTTATTCAGTGGAAGAACCCGGGATATGGTGGGGGTGGCCGACCGGCGTGGGTGGCACTGGCAGAGCGGCACTGGCAGAGCGGTGGGAGATGGCGTTTGCCCGAACGACTTCGTGTGCCGCGTCCGGTGGAAGAATCAGCGCTGAAAACCGGGGGAAAACCGGGGTGGGTGGCACCGGCGGAGGGCACCGGCGGAGGGAAAACCGGGGTGGGTGGCACCGGCGGAGCACCGGCGGAAAACCTAGCTTCGCCGGCCGCTGAGGAGCCGGGCGAGTTCGAGGCCCTGGAGGATGGCATCCTCCATCGAGCTGTATTCCCAGCGACCGTAGCGGCCGATGGAATACACCTCGCGCGACTCGAAGTAGCGCAGCAGGCGGCGGACCGCGCGCTTGCGGTGGCGGTCGTGGATGCAGTAGGCGAAGGGAATATCGAACGCCTTTTCGGCCAACACGTCCCGTTCGGAGCGAATCACGCCGATCGCCCGCAGGTCCGAAAGCACTCGCCTCCGCAGCGCCGCCGGATCGGGCGGCCGCCCCCGATAGGCGAGTTCGGTGTAGACGTTGGAGCAGCCCGGTGGGGCCGCGTCGGCGGCGAAATGGCTGCTGTAGCCGAAGCGGTAGAGCGCAAAGCGATCCTCGGGCAGGTACACCCAGTGCCGCCGGTGGGGAGGTTGCCCCCGGATGCCCAGGTTGAGGTTGTATACCGAGGCGCAGCGCAGGCGCGCGGCCTCGCGGGCGAGCGCCGGGGGCAGGCCGGCGGTGCGGCGCGCAAGTTCCGAGAGCGGCAGGCAGCTCACCAGCCGGCCGAAGCCGATCTCGCTGCCGTCGGACAGCCGGAGCCGGCGATGGCGAAGGTCGATGGCCTCCACGCCGAGCCCGGTGCGGATCCGGCGCGGGGGGATGGCGCGGGCCAGCGCGCGCACCAGCGCCTCGATGCCCCCGCGGCGCGGGTAGAAGAACGAGGCGTTGTAGCCGGCCGGGCTCGGCCGGTCGCTCACCGTCCCCAGCACCGCCGCGCGCAGGTCCGGCCGGGGCACGAAACGCCCCAGCCACTCGGTGGTGAGCGAGGAAGGAGACACGCACCACAGCTTGCGGTTGTACGGGAGCAGAAAATGCCGCGCCACGCCCGGGCCGAATTGCCGGACGGCCCAGCGCGCGAAGTCGACCCGCCCGTCCCCGCGGCCGCGAGACCGGCGGGCCTTTCGTCGTGCGGCGAACAACCCGAGCAGACATTCGGCGGCCACCTCGGGCGGCAGGCCGAAGAAGTTCTCCTGGAACGGGTAGCGGGTGAAGACACCGTGGGAATAGATCCAGGCGTCGCGCCGGAGCTTGCGAAGGTTGCGCGCAAGCAGCCGCTCGACCCGGGAACGCACGGCCGGGTTTTGCAGGTGCAGCAGATGGCCGGTGCGGTCGAAGGCGAATCCCCCGGTCCGGTCGGTGCGGCACAGGCCGCCGACGCGCTCCTCCCGCTCGCAGAGCAGAAAGTCCCCGCGCAAGCCAGACGCCGCGCTCAGACAGCTCAAGCCGCCGCCGGCGAACACCGTATCGAAGAATTCCACGGCAGTCTCCCGCGGCCTAGCGCTGCGTTTCGAGCACGTGGCGGATGAAGCGCACCAGGGCCGCGCGCTGGGACTCGTCGATGCCGTCGAACTGGAGCGCCACCTCGTAGCGCTCGCCGGGGACCTCGGTCTGGCAGCGGATGACCCGCGCCAGCACCACCAGCGGCCTGGTCGCCGCCTCTCCGAAGTGCTTGAGAAAGCCGCTGGTGTAGCGCTGCCAGCCGGTGAAGTTCATCTCGACCTTGAGCAGCGCCCCCTCGGCGAAGAACTGGCTCGTCTCGATCTGGAGCCCGCCGCCGGAGAGGTCGCGGATGGTCGCCGGCTGGTAGCGGCCGCGCTCGGGCAGGGTGAACTCCTTGATCTGGATGCGATCCTGGCGCGCGATTCGAGCGTACCGCCGCCTGTCGTCGCCCTTCGTGGTCATGCGCCGCTCCGGTTGACCTGAGGTCTACCCCAAGGACGCGCTCCGATCAAGGGCCGTCACGTTGACAGTGGCGGCCGAAGACGCCATCATCGGAAGTCGCGACCAGCCGGAGAACCCATGGGCAAGTTCTCGCAAAAGGCCACCCTGATCGTCAGCCGAGAGGACTCGGGCGACACGCTGGCGTTCTTCAAGTTCAAGCTGCTGGTGGTGGAAGGCCCGGAGGCGGGTCGGGAGCACCTGATCGAAAAGGAAATCGTGACGGTGGGAAGCTCCCGTGGCTGCGACGTGGTGGTGGAGGACGAGACCGTGTCGCGGCGGCACTTCGAGATCCGCGTCACCGAGGAGGGCCACCTCATCCGCGATCTGGGCTCGACCAACGGGACCGAGGTGGACGGCTGCCGCATCCGCGAGGCCTACCTGCACGCCGGCGCCCGCATCCGCATCGGCGAGGCGCTGCTCTCCTTCCAGCCGCTGCGCGAGAAGGTCGAGATCCCGCTCTCGGCCTCCAATTGCTTCGGCCGCATGCTGGGCAAGAGCGCCCGCATGCGCGCCTTGTTCCACCTGGCCGAGCGCGTGGCCGGCCGCGACACCACGGTGCTCATCACCGGCGAGACCGGGACGGGCAAGGGCCTCCTGGCCGACGAGATGCACCAGCACAGCCCGCGCGCGGCGCACCCGCTCCAGGTGGTGGACTGCGCCACCATCCCGGCGCACCTGATGGAGACCGAGCTGTTCGGCCACGTCAAGGGCGCCTTCACCGGCGCGGTGGAGAACCGCACCGGGGCCTTCGTGGAGGCGGACGGCGGCACCATCCTGCTCGATGAGATCGGCGAGCTGCCCGCTCCCCTCCAACCGAAGCTCCTGCGCGTGCTGGAGCGGCGCGAGGTCAAACCGGTGGGCACCACCGATACCGTGCGGGTGAACGTGCGCATCATCGCCGCCACCAACCGCGACCTGCGCGCCGAGGTGGAGGCCGGGCGTTTCCGCGAGGACCTTTTCTTTCGCCTGAGCGTGTTCGAGCTCAAGATCCCGCCTCTGCGGGAGCGCAAGGAGGACATCGCCTTCCTGGCCCGCGAATTTTTGCAGCAGATCTCCCAGGACCCCGAGCGGCGGTTCTCGGACAACGCCATCCGCTTCCTCGAGGTGCACGATTATCCCGGCAACGTGCGCGAACTTCGCAACGTGGTGGAGCGCGTGGTCCACCTGGTGGACGAGAAGATCATCGGACAGGTGTCGCTCATGTCCACCTCCATCACCGGCGTCGGCCCGGCGCCGGTCCTGCCGGCCTCCCGCGGGCATCTGTCCTTCGCCGAAGCCAAGGAAGTGGCCGAGAAGGAATACCTGCTCGACCTGCTCCGGCGCCACGGCGCCAACGTGTCGGCCGCGGCCAAGACCGCCGAAATCCATCGCCAGAGCCTGCACCGGCTTCTTCGAAAGCACGGGATCAAGGCGGGCGATCAGGAGATCTCGGGCGAGGTCGACGCCGGGGAAAAAAGCCAGGCTTGATGGATGGTTGCGGTGTGAAGCATCGCGGTTTACGCCTATCTTGCTGTTTTTATGTGATAAATAACTGACGCGCAATATTTTCAGAAAGACGCCGGCGAAGACTGAAGCAATTTGGTTTCACTTTCTTTTGGCAGCAAAAACAACAAGACAGTTTTATCTTTTCATAACAGCATGTTGCCGTTTTTTTCTTGATTGGCCCGATTTTCGCAATGGAGCTTTTTCGGCGAAGAAAGGAGGCCAGTCATGAAAACCTTCGCGTTGGTCCTGGCAGTGGCAGTGTCCCTTTTCTGTCCCGTCGCTTTTGCGGATTCCGCCCCAGGGGAGTGCGGCGGAGGGCTGTGCGGCACGCCCGATGAATCCGGAGGTTCGCCCTGTGTCGCGGGCGTGTGCTCCGGCGGTTGCGGCTGCGGTTCCATCCTGATCGCCAACACCGATCTCGGCGACACCTACCAGTACTCGGACGACTACGACGAGGACGGCATCGAGGACGACTTCGACAATTGTCCCTTCTCCCCCAACCGGGACCAGGCCGACGCGGACGGAGACGCCATCGGCGACGTGTGCGACAACTGCCGGAGCGTGGCCAACGAACTCCAGCGCGACGCCGACGGCGACGGACTGGGCGATTTGTGCGATCCCGACGTGGATAACGACGGGGTGCTCAACGCCCAAGACAACTGCATCATGGTGCGAAACGTGGGCCAGATGGACACCGACGGCGACCAGATCGGCGACATCTGCGACCCGGACATCGACGGCGACGGCGTGCTGAACATCGAAGACAACTGTCCGTACGTCACGAACCCCGAGCAACTCGCCTCCGATCCCTCGCGCCTGGGCTCGGCCTGCCAGGTGGACGAGGACCACGACGGGGTGGCGGACTTCGCGGACAACTGCCCGGCCATTTTCAACGGCGAACAGGTCGACACGGACGGGGATCTGATGGGCGACTCCTGCGACGCGGACGTGGACGACGACGGCATCCTGAACGCCGCGGACAACTGCCAGCGCCTCGCCAACGCCGACCAGGTGGACGGCGATCACGACGGCTCTGGCGACGCCTGCGACAACCGGTTCTGCTACGTTGTGGATGTGGCCGAGAACTGCCTCGATCCCACCATGGCCTTCCAGGTGTACGCCGGCGCCGACCGCCGCGTCACCACCGGGACGCTGCTCCCGCTCAATTTCTGGGCCAACCGCATGAACAAGGGCATCGAGTACGAGTGGGTCATCCTCTCCCGGCCCGAGGGCTCCGGCGCCACCATCAAGAACGCCCGCGGCGCGACCTCGCTCTCGACCCCGTTCGCTTACCACTACAAGCGCGGCCTGCGCGTGGAGTTCACCCCCGACCGGCCAGGCAACTACCGGATCGCGCTCAAGGCCAGACTGGTGTTCCCGGACGAGCTGTACGACAAGCAGACCGCCGAATACTCCTTCACCCTGACCGCCGAGGGCGAGCCCTCGACCGGTTGTGCCTCGGCCGGGTTCGGCTCGGGCCTGTGGGCGCTGCTGGGTGTCGCCTTCTTGCTTCGCCGAAAACGCTAGCTGATCGCTTTCCATGGCCTCCAAGAGAGGGTCGCGCTCGCGGCCCTCTTTTTTTTGAAATTTTTTCATACCTGGCGGTGGCATGGTGAAGCACGCAGGTTTCACCACTGGTAGCGCAGAAAATCCATTTTTTGTAAAAATTCTTTTTTATCGAACAGTTGGTGAAGATGTTCTTCATGGCACGCAAGATGCTATGTATTTCGGTAGAGAAAAGGAGGCTATCATGAAGAGCCTTTTTATCGTCCTCGCCCTGGTGCTGGTTGCGGCTCCCGCTTTCGCGCAGGCCCCCGGCGAATGCTCCGGCGGTCTTTGCGGAACCCCCAACGAGTCCGGCGGCGGCTGCGGGTGCGGCTGCGGCTGTGGCTCCATTCTGATCGCCAACACCGACCTTGGCGACACCTACCAGTACGCGGACGACTACGATGAGGACGGCATCGAGGACGACTTCGACAACTGCCCCTTCTCCCCCAACCGGGACCAGGTGGACG
>Ga0209381_1005162_pt1 | contig 10890 bp, 9 predicted proteins | sample DewCreD2012metaG_FD_184111 | JGI IMG/M metagenome (GOLD analysis project Ga0209381, IMG submission 184111) | Hot spring sediment bacterial and archeal communities from British Columbia, Canada, to study Microbial Dark Matter (Phase II) - Dewar... ...
CAATACTGTTCACTTAACAATCCTGATTCGTCTGGCGGCATCGATCCGGCGGGTTCTGTGCCGCTTGCGTGGGCGCAGGTTGTAGTTGCTCATCTTCCGCTTCACCCCGCGGCAGTTCAGCCGGCCTCTGCTCGACTCGACCCGCTCTTCGAGAATCTCATCGAGAATCGCTTCATGCAGGGCTTTCTTCTGCCGAGGGGGGAATAGCGGCGTAGCGCGCCAGCCGGCGCTGGACCACCCGCACGGCATGCAGAAAAGAGAGCCGGTCGGGATCTTCATCGGCCTTCAGCGCGGCCTCGTGCATCAGTCCGCGGATGGCGAAGTGAGCCATGAGCAGGCCCCAGAACTCCTGTTCGACCAACTCCGGCGTCTTGCTCCGCAGCACGATCTGCGCGCCCCGCAGGTGCGTCTTCAACTCGTCGAGCGCAGTCTCTATCTCCCAGCGCTCGTGATACAGCGCGGCCAGTTCTTTGGCCGGAGCGAGTTTGGGGTCGAGGATCGTCGTGATCAACCGGTACAGCGGCTCGGCGCCCGGCATCCGGTCGAGCCGGTAATCCACCACGCGCACCACAATCCCGTTGCGCTGATGGCGGCGGTCCGATGTGGAGGCGTAGATCCGGCTGAGATAGGAGCCATCGGCCAGCCGCTGGTCGACCTCCAGGCGGGCATTCCGGCGAACCCGCCACAGCAAGTCCGCCCCCGTTTGGGCCGCTCTTTGCCAGAGATCGTAGCTGGCAAAGAGGCGGTCGGCCAGGCAGAGCATGCCCCTGCCCAGCGCGGGCACCACGTCACGGGCCAGGGTCCTTTCATCGGTGGAAAACGGCCCCATCCGCGCCGCCCACAACACATGGGTTCCGTTCTCCAACAGGGCCACGAAACGGAGCTTGGGATAAGCGCTTTCGCCCCGGCTGGCGCCGGGCCGCCCATAGGCCTTCTCGTTGTCGCGGGTGTCGGCCACGTCCAGCGTGCTGCCGTCCAGGCTGACCAGGCGCCAGTCCCGATACCAGGCCCCCTTGGTGCGTTTGTCGGCGATCGGGCCAACCAGGCCGTCGTAGAGCCGGCGCAGCGGCTCGGCCCCCAGGCGGCTGCGCGCCTGCGAGATGCCGGATTTGCCAGCCACCCTGACGCGCACGGAGGGGTCGAGCAGCCACTGCACGCCCTCGAGCAAACAGCGCAACACTTCGCGGGTCGAAGAGCGCATATACAAGGCCAACGCAATCACGTAGTAGACAACCACGTGCGCCGGCAAATCCCGCTCGCGGATGCTGGCCCGCCCCGTTTCGGCCAGCACGGCGCGCACTCGCTCCAGAGGAAAGAACTTCGCGATCACGCCGAGGCTGATGTAATCGCTGATCCGGCTCCCGGCCGGCAAAGACGCAACGGTACGGGCCATTCCCGGGGCCTCCCGCCCCAAACAGAATAGCACAAAAATGTTGTTAAGTGAACAGTATTGCGGCTAGGGCGGGTGGATGAGCACCTGCGCTCCTGCCCGTATAGTGGTCCCAGGATTTCAGACCAGGCAATAAGTTAGAATCTGGCGCAGTCGTAGACGCAGGAGCGGCGATGACGACAACGCGCAAGCAGTACAGCCCGAAGTTCAAGGCTAAGGTGGCGCTGGAGGCGATTCGCGGGGAGCGAACCCTCACGCAGTTGGCCTCGCAGTATCACGTGCACCCGATCCAGGTGGGCCAGTGGCGGAAGACGGCGCTGGAGCAACTGGCCGAGGTCTTCGTGGACGGCCGGAAGCGCAAGCACAGGGATGACGACTCCGAAAAGGACGCGCTGTACGAGCAGATCGGCCGGTTGAAAGTGGAGCTCGACTGGCTCAAAAAAAAAGTTGGTTTGCTCGACTGAGCAACGGCGCGAACTGGTGGACCGCGACCATCCCGAGATCAGCCTGCGGCGGCAGTGTGAGTTGCTGGGCGTGAACCGGTCGGGACTCTATTACCAGCCGTGCGGCGAGAGTCTGGAGAACCTGAAATTGATGCGGCTCATCGACGAAGAATACACAGAGCGGCCGTTCTATGGAAGCCGCAAGATGATGCACTGGCTGCACGACCAAGGACACCAGGTGGGCCGCCATCGGGTGCGCCGGTTGATGCATCTGATGGGCTTGGAGGCGATCTACCCGAAGCCGAGGTTGAGCCAGCCCGGCCCAGGCCACAAGATTTACCCATACCTGTTGAAGGGCGTGGCCATCACGCGGGTGAATCAAGTCTGGAGCACGGACATCACCTACATCCGCATGGCAGAGGGTTTCGTGTACCTGGTGGCGGTGATGGATTGGTTCAGCCGCTTCGTGTTGAGCTGGGCACTGTCGCTGACGATGGAGGTCGATTTCTGCCTGGAGGCGTTGGAACGTGCGCTGCGCCAGGGCCGGCCTGAGATCTTCAACAGTGATCAGGGATCGCAGTTCACCTCCGACAAGTTCACCGGCATCCTGGCCAAGCGCGGCGTCACCATCAGCATGGACGGGCGCGGCCGCTGTCTGGACAACATCTTCATCGAGCGGCTGTGGCGCTCTCTCAAATACGAAGAGGTCTACCTGCGCGACTACGCTCGCGTGCCCGACGCGCGGACCGGCATCGACCAATGGTTCCGGTTCTACAATCACCAGCGCTTCCACCAGAGCCTGGACTACAAGACGCCCGCAGCCGTGTTCCGCGCGGGCCGGGCTTGAGCTACAAGAACGGACAGAATCGGGGGCTCTGCCCCCGCGCCCCCGGGATTTATCGCTTTGCCGCCAGAATGGTTGGCGGTAGAATCAATGCACTTGAGCGGAGGATAGGGCTCTCCAGGGATGGAACCCGAGCGCCGACTCAAGGGCCGGAATGGCCGGGGCGGCCTCGGTCGCCCCACTCAATTCAGACTCCCAGGTTGCTAACTTATTGCGGCTGAGTTTTGGTCTTGACAACCGGGACCACCATCCCGGCCTGCCGAAAATGCATGGAGCTGATTGGTTGCCAGATTGCCGACCTGAAGCTAATTCTGTCCTTGCACGCGAAACTCTGCAATGAGGAAAGGCGTAGAAGCCCTCGCCAGCCGGCCGCCGGCCGCGTGCAACTTGTCATTCACAGAAGTTCTCGTCGCCTGCTGGTGCGTGGCGAGATGAAAGACAAATCACATCATGGACTCGGGCTGCTGGCTCTGCTGCCCTGCCAGGTTGGAGACAAAGTCGAAGTACTACGAGGGGAGGCGAAGCATATCGCCGTCGTTCGGCATTGCCGGAGACAAGGCGCCTCTTATCTTGTCGGCCTCGAATTCGTCGCAGCCTGACGGGGCGCCCAGGCTATCTGCCACAGCCCAGCAAAAGCTGCCCAAGGACATCGGCCATTTGGCGGAGTGGCGCCTTAGCCTGAATCAACTCGACTCTCGTGGAGAGACGAAGCACATTGGAGAGCAGATCCTCGAGTATCTCCAAAGTTCGCTGAGCGCCATGCTCGGACACCAGGCTCTCCAGGAAGGGTTGAGTGTTGGCCAACACCATCCGCTCGACAGGATCCTCGATGAAACTCCAGTCTCCCAGAAGTCGCCATTCCAGGTGTTCCCCATCTTGCAGGAAGAAGCCGGCCAGAGTGGGTGCCCGTCCCGGGTAATGTAGCTCAAGCAGCGCCAGTTCAATCGCCATAACAGACGGCCTGAGTTGAGCTTATCGCACCGCGGCAACTCTGTGGAAGGATACGCGGATGAAGGTGCGGGAAAGCCTCCGGTGCGCTCAGGATCAGGCCGTGAAGCAGCACGGACAATTGAGTGCGGCGCGCCAGAAGCCACTCGGCGCGCTCTTCGAGTCGACTCTCCTCACCCTCGTCGTGCCACTGCGATGGGACATTCCGAAACAGTCGCCTGATCCAATCCTCCTCGATGCTGCAGATCGCTCCGACCCAACGGTCCAGATCCTCCATCTGGGTGAGAGTCCTGTAAGCCCACCGAACGCCAACACCCAGCAGTGCTTTGCTCGCTCCGCCGTTCCAGTCCGGGCCGCCCAGAGCCCCACCGTGGTCGATCATCATCGCCCAGACTTGGCGTTTTGAGTCGCGGTGAAACACCGCCTGCCGTGGCTCCTGCTGAGACATCCAGACGTCCGCCACCAGAGCGCCGACAATGTGGTCAGCATTGACAACCAGGTGCGCCATCGAATCCGGCCAGAAATCGTAGATGACACCGCGGAGCGGATCGCATGGATAGGCTGCCCCCGCGCAGAGAAAGCCTCCATTGACGCGAACCTGATCGAGTGATTCTGCATCCCAGCCGCACAGCCGAGAAATCTCCTCGCTGACAACGATCGGTCGCACAACGGCGGTCCGAATGCCCAGTCTGTCCAGCAGCCGACTGGCGATCCACTCGTTGATCAGCTCGCGGCAACCGGTCTGCTTTTGTGGCGGCTTGACGGCGTAGTACCAGCCGTCGTCAGCCGCCACCAGAGCTGCCTGCGAGCGGCCTGTCAAGCGCCTCTGGTGCTTCGCAGCTTGCAGGACGGTGTCTTTGTTGAGTTCCGTGCTCTGGCCTCGCATAATGTCTGCTTTTAAGTGAGTCTTCCCCGCCTTTGATCTCACACGAAGAATCAGTAAACATCCTTTAATTCGAAAAGCCGGTTAAATTTGTTAAGTGTGCCGCCTTATGCTAAAGTCTCCACCGTAGTACTCCGAAAGATATGGACAGGAGAAGCCAATGGACGGCAGCCCAATCATCATCATCTTCCCTCCTGATGCAACATTCGAATCGCGATAGAATCAGTGGAAGACTGACCGAAGAGTCAGCTTTCGTCTCCTCCACACTTAGTCATTGCCGCGGGTGCGCATCGCACCCGCGGCCATTTTCTCTCATGGATTCGAGTACAGAAGGATGTAGCCCAAGGTGGCTCCGGCAGGCGTCTTCACTCGGATCACGCCGGCCCAGCCGGAGGGGTTGTTGGCGGGGCCGAGGTCGGCGAAGCGGTAGCCGTTGCCGGAGCCGCCGGCGAGGATGAGTTCGCCGTTGCCGGTGAGTTCGAGGAGGGTGCTGTCCGCGAGGTTGGAGCCAGGGCCGTGGATCTTGAGGGGTGAGGTGGTCGAGTCCGGCGCGGCGATGACGGTGGGGCCGGCGGCGACGCCGGAGGCAATGTGCGGCGTCTGTGACGCCCATGTGCGGGCGTAGGCTTTCTTGGGGTCATCGCCCTGCTGGAGGCAGGCGCCCCAAAGGTGGATGTCGCCGGTGGTCCAGTCGTCGCCGTTGGCGGCGTACTGGCGGACGACAATCCACAAACCCGTCTGGCCGCTCGCGAGCGTGCCGGCGACCTTGAATCGCTGCCACGAGGTCGTGAGCGTGATCTGGGTTGGCCCGGCGAGGTAGGCGGCGTACGGGTTGTCGACGATGGCGATCGACACCTTGCGCGTGCCAGAGGCGACACGCGCCCAGATGTAAAAGGTGTAAGTGCCGCCGTCAGCGAGGCCTGCGATCTGCTGCTGGATTACTGGAGTGTCGGTGACGGCGGTGATCACGTCGGCGGTCTGGTTGCCGTCTGGCGCGATGGCGGCGTTCGAAGTGACCGAGCACGAGCCGCCGTTCGTGTCCCAGACGGAGGCAGCGAAGTTCTCCGAGTGCTTCGCCCTGTTCTCGAGAGGGCCGCCGGTCGTCTGGTGCGGGCCGCAGTCGATGGGGCCGGAGAAATGGTCGCCTGCGCGGTTGGCCGGGACGTAGCCAAGGGCGTTGGTGATTTCACCGGCTTCCGGTGGACTGGCGCTGATGGTCACGCTGACCCGGTCGTTGGCGGGGTCATCTGCGGCGGCGAGCGCGACCCGGTTCCCCTGGACGAGGTTGAGCGCCCGGCGCGTCCCGACGTCGACACCATCGTTCTGGACCTTGTGCGGGAGCTCGCCGCTCACGATGTCGGCGGCCGTATGCGCGTGGCTGGGCAGGTCGGACGCAGCGAGGTTCGCGCCGGCAGTGACGCGGCCCTTGGCATCGACGGTAACCTTCGAGTAAGTGCCCGGTGCCGCCCCGGACGGAGCCATGGACACGACGCCCGAGTCCACGGCGAGGCCTCCGGCCGGATCAATCTGCACGATGCCCTTGTTGCCGTAGCCGGCGTCCGGGTAGGAGAACGCGCCGAAGGTCTGCCCGGGCGCGAAGTCGATGATGGCATCGGAGACAAGATGATCATTGGCGTTCAGCGCCAGGCCCAGGTCGCCGGAGCCGTCGGCCTTGCGCCATTTCACCGCTCCGGTGTTCGGCAGGCGCACCAAGCCCGTGGCGGCCTTGTTGCCGGCACCGAACTCCGCGCCGTCAACGAAGGTCTTCTGGCCGGTGATCGTCACTGGTCCGTCCTTGCGGACGTAATTCCGGCTTGACGCCGTGCCGAGATCCTGCTCGATGGCGACGACGGCTTCCTGGAGTGCCTTCAGATAGGCCGAGACCATGTTGGCGCGCACGGTTGCGCCAGAGGCGTGCTGGGCCGCGACGGTACCGAAAGCTCCGCGCTGGCAACCAGTGAACTGCGTAGCGGTCTTGCCTGTGTAGACGATCAGCTCGTCGTCGATGGAGAGGATGCCGTACTCGTCGGGGAAACCCACGCCGGTGGACTCGACGCTGATGGTCGTGTCGCCGGCGTAGACCGGCATCGTGGTGATGGTCTCCAGAGGCTTTGCCGAGAAGGCGTCGGCGGGAGAGTACAGGCTCGATGCGTCGTCGATGGAGTTCGGAAACTTACTCGGCATTCATCCTCCTGACGTTCAAACGGAACGTGTTTATCCGGCTGCTCGGCTCCGGCGCGTAGGCCACGGCGACGGGCGCCTCGGGCGAGCGCGCGGCGCGTGGGCGGCGGTAGGAGACAAGCGTCGCCGTGGACTGGGCTTGCACCTCCAGCGGCACGGGCCGCGAGTTCAGGCAGAACTGATCGAACGCCCAGAAGCAGAACGAGTACAATCCGCGATTCCGCCACATCCCGTAGGCCTCTTGCATCGGCGGGTCAGGTGGCCCATAGATGCCCACCAGGTACATGCACTCGGACGCCGGGCGGCCCAGCTTCAGCGGAAACTCGAGCGTCTGCCGCATGAGCCGTGCGTTCTTCTGCCAGACGTCGTAGTCGAAGCCCTCCGCGCGGAAGTACTTCACGCCATAGCCGGAGGTCTTCCACTCGTTGGGCAGGTTCACGTGGAAGTTGAGCGCACGGAACTCCGGGTCTGGCGCGGGTTTGCCCTGGTTGGCGTCAAGCGGCCAGAGGCACTCGAACACCGCCGTCGGATGGAACCGCCGGACGTAGCTGATGACCTCGGCGCAGTACTCCCAGATGCGGTCCCGAAGGAAGTTTGCCGTCTCATAATGGTGCGCCGGATCACCGACAGGATCATCGGTGTTGCGGCGGAAGGGCCAGATCTGCCGGCCGTAGCGCTGCTGGAAGGCAGCAATGGTTTCCGCGTCGTAGAACGGCATTCCGCCGTTGGGGTCCTGCTGGCCGTGCAGGCCGTTGCCGATGTTATCGAAGTACCACCACTGCGTCTCGCCGAACTGGAGCACGATCGGCAGCCCTGCCGCGGCGAGTTCGTCAGCGCACTCCTTGTACATCTGCTTGAGGTACGCGCGGACGCGCGCGCCGAAGTGCATGTGATGGGACGGGATGGGCAGGAAGACCTCCTCGCCCGGGCTGACCACCCCGTTCTCATAGTGCAGGTATCGTGCCCGCATCTCGGCCGGCGGCCGGTAGCACTCCATCGAGAAGGCGAAGCTCGAGTCGATGCCGGCCTGTTTGAACTCGCGCGCGAGATCCCGGATCCAGTTTCGCGCCCCCTGGGTCATCACGGGCGAGATAGTGTCGATCATCTCCCAGTCGCCTTCGGCGCCGGGCTGGTCGAGCGGCGGAGTGCCCTGCGAGATGCTCCAGTGCGGGCTGGCGGTAATCGTGAAGGTGTAGCTGGGCGCGCGGGAGCGGATGTGGATCGTATTGCCCTCGCTCGTGCACCAGACGCCAGGGAAGGTCACGTTGATCATCGCGCGCAGGTGCGCGGCGATGTCTTCGGTCGAGAGGCCTGCGCCAGGCGAGAAGTAGAGCGTGGTTCCGGAGAGGTTGATCCAGAGCGGCTGGTCAGGCTCCCAGGCGTTGATGGCGACCGTGCAGTTCGGGTAGGTCGCCTCGACGCGTCGGCGCTTGTTGTTCCAGAAGACACCCATGTAGACGTCGGCATGGCCTATGAAGCCGAGTTGCTTCAGATGCCAGACGTGCCAGGCGGGCGGCTTCTTGTAGCCGTGGTCGGTGTCGAAGTCGATCGCGAGAGAGACGTCGTGGTAGACCTTCGGAGGGTCTGGCGGATCTTGCGGTTCTAAGGGCCACAGGTAGTCAAAGTAGAAGTAATAGCCGTTGCTGGACGGGTGCTTGTCGAACAGCGCGCGGATCTCGACCGAGTGCGCCCCGCCAGGCAGTGCGGCGGCGAGACGCTTCATCGCGGCGAAGCCGTTGTAGTCGTTCAGGTAGAGATCATGCACTACGGGCGTGCCGCCATCAATGGTGACCTCGATTCGGCCCGCATCGCGACCGAGCCAGGTGCCGAGGTACAGATCATGCACGCGCGGGTAGGAGTATCGGATGGTGACCGTGCGGCGATCCTGAGCGTCAGTCGGCGCGCAGCGTTTGGCGTGGCCGAGCGACCACCACTGCGTGGGCCAGCCCGCGCCGTAGCGGTAATCCTCCCAGAGACCCTCGTACCGGCAGCGTCCGTCGGATTCTTCGATACGTGGCGCATCGCCGCCCACCTTCAACGTCCGGTCACCGGTGACCGTAAGGTTCGAGATGCGCACCTGCCACTCGATGTCCGAGCGCGTGCCGGTGATGGTGGAGATCCTCTGGATGCGCGTGCCGGCGGGCCAGGCCTGCGGTGTCGAAGAGTCCTCGCCGCGGCGCACGAGCACACGGTAGTACCAGGTCTGCGGATCATTCGGGTTCGGCTTCTGGAGGCCGAAGTTGGCGATGCATGAGATGCGCTCTTCCACGCTCGGCGTGCCGACGTAGTACTTGAGGCCGGCGGTCATGTGCTCGGCATCGGCAATGTGCCATTCCTCCTCCGTCCCGGCGGGCGATGCCGCAACGGCCTCTTTCAGCCGCCCGCCTTCCCGCAGCCCTGCCTCCACATCCTCGAAGCGCGGAGCGAAGGTGAGGTGAATCTTGACGATGTCGGAGGCCGGCACAGGCACGAGCGAGTTACGGTCTCCATTCTTGTAGCCGGACAGCGCAGCAAAGGGGAACGTGAATCGGTAGACGCGCGTGTTGCCAGCACCTTGCACAGCCGTCGAGATGACGGTAGTGCCGTCCTGCAGCCCGACGATCTGATTGGCCGGGTCGACGGAGACGCGCACCGGGATGCCGTTTGCATCGCGCCCGTGCTGTCCGAGTGGGCCTGCCAGCTTCAGCTTGAGTGTTGCGGATCTGTCAGTCGTCCTGAATTCATCGACTGCCAAACTCGCTGGCTGATCTCCATAGTCGGGCGCCGGAGCATCCACCATGCGGCTCTTGAGGACGCGGCCGAAGTGCCTCGCCCGCGGGAGCACGCGGCAACTGGCACCCGCGGCGTGGGGATGCTCAAAGAAGGCGGTGAAGTTGCTCCCGCCACCGGAAATCACCTTGACCACTTCATCGTTTGCGGTGCCGATATCGACGCCCACGCAGTCTCCGGGCCCCATCTCCACCGGGGCTGTCAGGCGGGCGGTGTAGACGCCAGGAATGAATCGGGTCAGCGTAGCCGCTCCGGAGCCGCTGTTTGAGGCCACAGCCACGGGGCCGCTGTGCCCGGGCTGCAAGGTCACGGTCACGACGTTGCCCGAGGCTGAGCAGCTCACCAGGCTGCCCATGTTGGCGTTGAAGTACGCCGCAAAGAACGAAGCGATCTCGGCCGCATTGGCAAAGAGCCCCTCTCTCACCGCCACGGTCGTGTTGTTGATGAAAAAGTTGTGGTAGAACCACGGATCCCCCTGCCACCAGATAGCCTGGTTTGTTGAAGGGGCCTGCGGGTTGCCGACGCGTTGCGCGATGGCGGTTTCCAGGCCGCAGAATCCGACCGCCTCGGCCGAGGAGCATGACCAGCGCGTGCCCATGAAGTACACGCAGACCTTGTCGGCCAGCGCCGGCGTAGGGCCTCCAGCCAAGCTGTCCAGGCCAGCTTGGTTGTCCACCAACCCGAAGCTGAATTTGCCCGGGGAAACGTTGCCGAACACGGACGTCGCGTGGTGCATGACCGGGACCTCGTAGATGTCCCCGGCGCCCGTGGTGATGGTGAGCTTGTCCCAGCCCACGCTCGGATACCGCGGGCAATCCGGCCGGACATTGCCTTCCTCGCCATTCACGGGCAGCACCTCCATGTCGTACTGGAGGGCCAACGCGGAGAGATCCGTCACCGGGAGCGGCTTCAGGCGCAGGTGGTTGAAGTAGTCGTAGGCCGAGAAGAGCTCGACGTTGGCGAAATCCTCGGCCGCCTGGAAGATGCCCGAGATTTGGAAGCCGGTCTCGGTGGCATCGTGGAGCGTGGTAGTGGCCGCACGGCCGGAGAAGCCCTGCAATTGGATTGTGCGGCGGGGGTCGAAGAGCCTTACAATGTCCGAAGACATTTTGTTCGTGCCAGGATCAACGAAGAATGTTCGGCCTGTGGATTCCCATCACGCTCATCATCATCGCGTTGGTAGTCACGTTTTTGCCTCATCGCGCAAGGCCATCCAGAGATCGCGCCGAGGAGGAAGATCGCGCCGGAGAGCGCGAGCTCAAGTGGAACAGGGACTTCCACGTCCGGAATGGGGATCAGGTCTGAATCACGACGGTGAGATCCGCGCCCGGGTCGGGTGTCGGCACGCGGTAGATGTCGTAGCTCAAGTCATCGCCCTCCATGAGCACGGGCGTCGGCCAGATCGTCGGCTGAATGAACGTCTGCGCTGGAT
>Ga0209381_1005163_pt1 | contig 10889 bp, 7 predicted proteins | sample DewCreD2012metaG_FD_184111 | JGI IMG/M metagenome (GOLD analysis project Ga0209381, IMG submission 184111) | Hot spring sediment bacterial and archeal communities from British Columbia, Canada, to study Microbial Dark Matter (Phase II) - Dewar... ...
GCGAAGTCCGTCCGCATGGTAGATCCCGAGCCAGAAGAGGCCGCTGCTGACAAGGAAACTTCTCACCTCATTTCTGCCATAGTTGAAGGTGAAACTGTTCCAGTCCGGCTGAATTCTCTGGCGGGGGTCTGAGTGTTCGTAAAGGTGGGTCCCGTCGAAAAACCCCAGACCGTGCTCGTCGCTGGGAAAATGAGAGGGCACCCAGTCCAGGATGACCCCGATCCCATGCCGGTGCAGCGTGTCGATGAGAAACATGAGGTCCTGGGGGGTGCCGTAGCGGCTCGTGGGCGCGAAAAACCCCAGGGATTCATAGCCCCAGGATCCGTAAAAGGGGTGTTCCATGACCGGAAGAAACTCCACGTGAGTGAATCCCATCTGCGCCACGTATTCAGCCAGTCTAGGGGCCAGCTCTCGATAGGAAAGAAATCGGTTTTCTTCTTCAAGAACCCTCCTCCATGACCCCAGGTGCACTTCATAGATGGCCATGGGGGATCGGGCATGGTTGCGGCTGCCGCGCTCCCTCATCCAGATTTCATCCTCCCAGGCATAGTCCAAATCCCACACGATAGAGGCCGTCATAGGGGGCGTTTCCCCGTAAAAGGCGAAGGGGTCTCCCTTCTCCGCCCGGTAGCCGTGGTATCGTGAGCACACATGGAATTTGTACCGCGCCCCCTTTTCCACCCCGGGCAGGAACCCTTCCCAGATGCCTGAGACCTGCCTTGGCCGGAGAGCATGGCTGGTCTTGTTCCAGGCGTTGAAGTCTCCCATGACATAAACCTTTTCAGCATCCGGCGCCCACACCGAAAAATAGGTTCCCCGTATCCCTCCCCTCGTCACCGGGTGCGCCCCCAGCTTCTCGTAAAGGTGGAAATGATTCCCTTCATTGAAGAGATACAGGTCGTCTTCGGTCAGCAGAGTGACGTCATAGTAAACGATTTCGGACATTCGCCGTCCATCCTCTCTCTGGAGTTGTATCTCAGTGACGCCTTTACAAGTCCGTCATTCCGATCCCCTTCCATGAGCGGGAGAGAAATCCAACGTCCAGCGTAGTCCCGGACACGGAGAGGGATTTGTAGCTCAACAAGGGATTCTTCGCTTTCCTCAGGAGCGCTCGCCTAGGCGGGTCAGATCTCTCACCCCGGTCGAGATGGCAAGCCATAGCCCAGAGGTTACACCGGGCCGTAGAATGAAAAAGCGCTGAAAGTTTACCACGAAAACACCCCGGTGGAATATCAAAAACAAAGGCGTTCCACCCCCGTGAAATAGGAAACTCAAGGGCATTTCACAGGGCAGGCAGGGCAGGCGGAAAGAAAAATGGACGAAATTCGCTTAAGGTTCGCGGCTCAGCAGGTCAAGGGCGGCGACGGGCTGCAACCAGGGACCGGTAGAGGTCGAGATATTGCTCGGCCGAACGATTCCATGAGAAATCAGCCCTCATCCCGTTTCTCATGAGGGTCTCCCAGGCTTCCCGGTCGGACCACAGATCCGTCGCCCGCCGGATGGCGTCCAGAAAGGCTCCGGGCTCATAGGGTCCGAATTTGAACCCGTTCCCGGTCCTGGATCCGGGATCGAATTCTTCGACCGTGTCCTGCAATCCTCCGGTAGCACGCACCACCGGAACCGTGCCGTATTTCAGAGCATACATCTGCGTCAATCCGCAGGGCTCATAGAGCGAGGGCACCAAGAAGATGTCCGCTCCGGCCATGATGCGGTGCGCCAGGGCTTCGTCAAAACCGATGGTCACGGTCATGGTTCCCGCATACTTTTCCGCGGCTTTTCTCAGCGCCCCCTCGTAGGCGGGGTCCCCCTCCCCCAGGATCACGATTCCCACCTTCAGGGCTTCAAGCGCGTCAAGGATCCCCAAGAGAAGATCACACCCCTTCTGATGGGAGAGCCTGGCCGTCATGCCCAGCACCGGCCTTTCCAGAAGGCCCGGGTCCAGACCCGCCTCCCTGAGGAGAGCCGCTTTGTTGACGATCTTTTCCTCCGGATGGTCCAAATCATAGCGGGAGCTCAGGTAGGAATCCTTGGCTGGATTCCAGACCGAGTCATCCGCTCCGTTCAGGATCCCATGGAGCACGCTCGATCTCTTTTGCAGAATCCCTTCCATTCCCAACCCGAACTCCGGCGTCCGAATCTCCCGGCTGTAGGTCGGGCTCACGGTTGTTAGGGCATCCGAATAGACAAGGCCGGCCTTGAGCAGGCTGATCGATCCCCAGTACTCTATCCCTTCCGGGTGAAACGTTTCAGGCGGCAGTCCGCACACCGAGAGCTTCTCACGGGGAAAGATCCCCTGGTAGCCGATGTTGTGGATGGTGAACAGGGTGGATGTGGAGGTGAAAAAAGGATCGCTCCGGAACAGGGTGCTCCTGTACGCGGGCACCAGCCCGGTCTGCCAGTCATGGCAGTGAATCACATCAAAGGGCATCCCCGCGCTCCTTGCAAAAAGAAGCGCGGCAAGGCTGAAAAAAGCGAACCGCTCCAGATTGTCGTAGTAGTCCCCTTCCCCTGCACGGTAAAGATTCGGCCGATCGAAAAGGTCTTCCCTCTCGAAGAAATAGACCGGAACCCCCTCCTCCGTTTCCGCAGCCTGGACATTTCCTGCGAGCGTCTGTCCTGCCAGGGGGACTTGGAGTCCTCTGAAGACCGTCTCCCGATCGAAGGCTCCCTCCTTGACGGACCTGTATAAAGGCAAGCCGATGGACACGTCTACGCCGAGTCGCTTGAGCGCGCAGGGAAGAGATCCGGCCACATCGGCCAGTCCCCCGGTCTTGGCAAAGGGGGCCACTTCCGAGGATAGAGAAAAAATCTTCATCCGTTCCTTCTATCACGCCGGGTGTTTCGAATCAACGAGCCATTTCCAAAAGGAAACTCTTTGACCCAATGAATAAAAGGGGTGGACTGGGGCAGAGGCTTTTCGTCCTGACCCCATCTTCGAGAGACTGCCTTGCAAGGACGATGATGTCAACCCTGTCCAAAACCGATCGGAAGAGACCATAAGGACGCAGCCCTCAGAGCCGGCAAGTACCTGAGCGAAGACGTCTAGATCGAAGTGGAACAGGGGATTTCGCCTGAAACAGGCAAGGCCACTCTGAAGTGGGAGCCCACTCCCCGTGTCACGGTGGAAACCGAAGTGGGAGTCCATGCAGAGGCAGGGGTGGGCATCGACTGGCGTTGGGTGACCTAGCGCTCTTTTCTTGACGCTTCGTTGCTCCTGCTTCTATAATCGCCTTATTCCCGGGGCAGGTCAAAATCATGAAAGACACCCTAGCATTTGTCATGGCCGGAGGACGGGGGGAACGGCTCATGCCTCTCACCGCAGACCGCACCAAACCCGCGGTTCCTTTTGGGGGGATCTACCGTCTCGTGGATTTCACCCTCAGCAACTGCGTGAACTCCGGGATTTATAAGATTATCCTTCTTCCTCAGTACAAATCACAATCCCTCACCGACCATATCGAAGAGGGCTGGAACATTTTCAGCAGCAAGCTCGGGCACTTCATGAAGGTGGTCCCTCCCCAGCAAAGAGTCGGTCAGGACTGGTACCGGGGAACCGCCGACTCCATCCGTCAGAACCTCTATCTCATTGAGCGCCACCGGCCCGTCAACATTCTCATCTTGTCCGGCGACCACATTTACAAAATGGATTACAGCCTCTTTGTGCGCTATCACCAGGAAAAGGATGCGGACCTGACCATCTCCCTCCTGGAAGTGGACAAGGACCTTGCCGGCCAGTTCGGTATTGCAGAGGTGGATGACGACTATCGCATCCGGATGTTTCGGGAAAAGCCCAAAGAGAACGTGAAAACCATTCCCTCGCCTCCATGGGGATCTACGTGTTCCGGGCCGAAACGCTCCTGAAGATCCTCAACGCCGGGGAGGAGGATGATTTCGGCCGCGATATCATCCCGAAGATGCTCGACTCCCACAGGGTCTACGCTTATCCCTACGGCCAGCGGAATCTGATCCAGGACTACATCACCGTAACCACCGAGGAAGGGGAGAGGGAACCGCGGCTGGAAACAAGGGTCAGGGATTCCTCCTACTGGCGCGACGTGGGCACGCTGGATGCCTACTGGAACGCCAACATGGACCTGACCGGGGTGGATCCCTACTTCAATCTCTACGGCGTGAAATGGCCGATCCACACCAACCAGGTCCTGGCGCCTCCGGCCAAATTCATCTTCAGCGTGGAACGGCCTGAGGGTTTCCGCGTGGGCAAAGCCCTCGACTCCCTGGTCGCGCCGGGTTGCATCGTGAGCGGAATCGTGCGAAACTCCGTCCTGTCTTACAGCGTGGTGGTCAGAAGCTGGGCCGTGGTGGACGAATCGGTGATTCTGGATGACGTGGTGGTCGGCCGCCACTGCAAGATCAAGAAGGCCATCATTGACAAGCACAACAACATCCCGCCTTACACGGAGATCGGCTACAACCCGATTGAAGACCGCAAGGTCTTCCCCGTGACCCCCAGGGGCATTGTGGTGGTTCCTAAAGGATACTTCAAGGGCCGCATCCCCTCCGCCGAAGCCAAGACCTGATCCGGGCCTCTGGCCCCAACCAATAAGTCCCGGAGCCCCTCAAGACTCCCCCTGGCCCACGCTCAATACCTCGCAAAGGGGATTTTCTGATTCTCCCTCTTGATCTGCAGAGACCTTTGATTGTAGATTGCCCCTGCTCGGAAACCAATGAAAAGTCGGAGGACATGCAGGTCATGAGGAAGATCGAAAGAGCCATCATCAGCGTTACGGATAAAGCAGGTGTCGTGGAATTCGCGAAATCCCTTTCCCCATTCGGCGTGGAAATCCTCTCCACAGGAGGCACAGCCAAGGCTCTTCGCCAGGGGGGGGTTTCGGTGATGGATATCTCGGACTACACGGGGTTCCCGGAAATGCTCGACGGCCGGGTCAAGACGCTGCACCCCAAGGTGCACGGCGGCCTTCTCGGCATGAGAGACAATCCGGAACATGTCCGGGTCATGAAGGAACACGGAATCAAGAACATTGACATGGTCGTCGTGAACCTCTACCAGTTTGAGAAAACCGTGGCCAAGCCGGGAGTGTCTCTGGAGGAAGCCATCGAGAACATCGACATCGGAGGACCCGCCATGCTTCGGTCCTCGGCCAAGAACTACAGGGACGTGACCGTCCTTGTAGACCCTGCCGACTATGCGCCGGTTCTCAAAGAGATGCAGGAAACAGGAGGAGCGACCTCTCTCAAGACCCGGTTTCGGCTGGCCAAGAAAGTCTTTCGCCTCACCCATCTCTACGACGGAGCCATTACAAAGTATTTAGAGCCCCTAGAGGTTTGAGACGCCTTGTCTGGCCTTGCCGTGCACCGTGGAAGAGCAACCCTCCCGTCTTCTTACTTCATCAACAGATCGGGCAACCAGGTGCAGATCCCCGGAAAGATAAACAGCAGGACAGCAACAACCACAAGACTCAGGAGGAAAGGCAATACCCCCCTGTAAATCACCCCGAAGGGGACCTTCGTGATGTTCTTCACCACAAAGACATTGATGGCTACGGGCGGAACGACCACGCCGATCATCACCGTGATCATAATGATCATGCCGAACCAAATGGGGTTGAACCCGAGCTTCTCAATGACCGGATAGAAGATAGGGGTGGCCAGGACCATGAAGGCGAGGTCGTCAATAAAGGACCCCCCGATGAGGTAGATGAAGCCGATGATGACCATGATGGTGTAGGGGTGCAGAGGCAGGGTGACCACCCAGTCCGCCGTGATCATAGGGATCTTTGTCACCGCCAGGAAGTGCCCCAGAACCGTGGACCCGGCAATAAGCATCAGGACCATGCAGGCGGTGCGCAAGGATTCCACGACCGACTTGATGTACCCCTTGAAATTGAGATCCCGCTTGGCAACGGATAGAATCAAGACGGCAAAAGTTCCCACGCTCCCTGCTTCCGTTGGCGTGAAAAAGCCCTTCATGAGGCCTCCCACGACAAGAAGAAAAATGGCCACGATCCAAAAAAGTTCCGGGAGAGATCGAAACCTCTGGCCCCAGCTGGATTTCCCTCCCTTGGGCCCCAAGGTCGGGTCCATCTTGCACCACCCGTAGATGATGACGACAAAGAAGAAGGCTGCGATCAGCCCCGGTATAAGGCCGGCAAGGAAAAGCTTGCCGATGGATTGCTCCGTGATGATGCCGAACACGATCAGCGTAACGCTCGGCGGGATGAGAATCCCGAGGGTCCCTACGGTGGCGACGATCCCTGTCGAGAGCCTCTTGTCGTATTGATAACGCTCCATCTCCGGAACCGCCACACTCGCAAAGGTGGCTGCCGTGGCAGGAGAAGATCCGCAGATGGCCTTGAACGCCGTGGCTCCGGCCACCGTGGCCATGGCCAGCCCCCCCGGAATGTGGCCGATAAACTTGTAGGATGCGTCGTAGAGTCGCCTGGCGATCCCGGCGTTAAAAGCCACCTGGCCCATGAGGACGAACAGGGGAATCACGGTGAATCCGTAAGAGGAAAAGACGTCAAAGATGTCCTTGGCCAGAAGATTCAGTCCGGCTTTGAAGGTTACCAGGTAACTGAACCCGAGAAACCCGATCAGGGCCATGGCAAAACCAAGCTCGATCCCCGTCAGGAAAAGAACGAGCACAACGACCAGGCCGAGGATGCCTACCATGACCTCATTCATACTGACCCCCGTAGATTTTCAGGATGTCACCGATCAGGACGAGGCACTCCACGAAACAACAGATGCCGATGGCATAGGCGACAGGATAGAAAGGGAGCTGCAAGGTCGGAGAGACTTCTCCTGACTTCTGTAAATCCCACGCCATTTTCAGGAGATTCCATCCAATCAGGTAGAAAAGGGCCGTGCTCACGCATCGTGTCAAGAAATTGAACACGGTCCGAACCAGGCGGGGCATTTTGAGGACAAAGAAATCCACATAAATGTGCCCTCTCACCCAGGAGGTCATGGGAACGGCGAACCCGATGACCACGGCTCCGGTGAACGCCACAAGTTCATAAGTCCCGACGATGGGCTTCCCGAAGATCCTCAGAATGACATCCCCAACGGTCAGGGCCATGACAAAGGTGATGGCAATCCCCGCAATGAGGTTTAGAAACCGGCTGAGTTGTTTCACCAGGTTAAGGTAACTCTCCATGGATCGCTCCTTGCCCTGTCTTGGCCCAAGCAGGAAAATGGGGAAGGCTTGGCACCCGTGCCTTCCCCACGCTGGGCGTTAATTGGTTTTGCCGACTTCGTCCAGATAGAATTTCAGCGCTTCTTCACCCGGGAGACCCTTCTCTTTCATGTTCTTGACATAATCATCGAGAATGGGGCGGACCAGCTTGGCCCATTTCGCATCCTCTTCGGCCGGCAGGGAAATGACCTTGCTGCCCAGCTTCTCTGCAAATTCCCTTCCCGCCTTGTCAATCTCGTCCCACATTCTTCCGGTCTTTTCAATCCACTCTTCATTCACCCTCTCGATCGTTGCCTGGACCTCTTTGGAAAGGGAATTCCACCTGTCCTTGTTCATCACCACGAAGAAGGCGGTGCTGTAAGAGGAGCCGTAGTTCAAGGTCGTGGATTTGACCACTTCCCCCCACTTCCACGTCTTGAGAGCCTCGAAGGGCGCTACGGAGCCGTCCACCACACCTTTGCTCAGGGAATCATAGGTTTCGCCCATCGGCATGGACACCGGAGTCGCCCCCAGGGCGGACACCACCTTTGTGGCCAGTCCGGTGCATCGAATTTTCATGCCCTTGAGCTCCTCAAGATTGCTGACCGGCTTCTTGGCATGGAGAATTCCAGGCCCGTGGCCATGAAAGTACATGATTTTCACATCGCCGAACTCTTTGGGTTGGAACTTCTTCAAGTAAGCATTGATCAATCGGGTAGCCTGCAACCCGGATTTCATCCCGAGGGGAAGATCGGTCACCTCTGACAGAGGGAATCGGCCCCTCGTGTAGGCAGGACAGGACTGGCCAAGGTCCGACAGGCCTTTGACCACTCCGTCGTAACACTTGTCCGCAGGCGTCAGGGTCCCGCCAGGAAAAACAGTGATCTTTACGGCCCCATGGGTCCTTTTTTCGACCTCAGCCGCCCATTCCTGGATCATCACCGTTTGCTGTGCAGGGGCGGGGAAGAAACTGGAGTAATTAAGTTTCACCTGGTCTGCTGCTTGTGCAGGAGCGCCAACCGCGAGCATCAGGGCGAAAATAGACAGGACCATAACCGACGACAACCATCGATCTCTTTTCATTTTGACCCTCCTCTCTTGTGACAACAGGATGTTTGGAGAACAAAGAAACTTTTTCCTCAACCTTGCCGGTATAGCTCAAGCCGTCCTTCAGCCGTCCAACGAGCTTGTAGCTACAAAATAACTATTTTGTATCCTCCGGAATCCTTGTTGTCAAGCAAATTTGGGTCTCCTGATTTCCCTTTGGGGCAGAGAACCGCCATCAAAGCCACGGACATCTAACCCTTTGGAGTCACTTCTTTTTTAAAGAACTCGCCGTTTTTGCCTGAGAAGGAGTCTAAAAAAATAAAAGGCCCGCTCTTTTCCTCACGGGCCGCGTTCCATCTCGCTTGGTCACAGGTTTTCTATTTTCCCCACTCTCTCCATTCCAGCCCTGTCTTCTTTTCCCACTCCGATTCAAAGGCCTGGGTGAAGAAGCCGTGGAGCTTTTCAAAGAGACGCTTCCAACCGGATTGGTAGTCGTATTTCAGAACATCCTCCAGGAAGGGAACCACCTCCCCCAATTTGTTCTTGGGAAGGTAGGCTCTGGCCTTCATCTCGTAGGAACGCTTGAGCGCCTCAGGGGTCAGGGCATGAGCGGTCAACATGGCGACCTTGAGGTTTTTCTTCACGGCGATTTCCAGGAGCTCAAAGCCGCGGACTCCCATAATGTCCAGAACGACGATATCGTAATCCTTCGATTCAAGAAGCTTCTTTGCTTCCTCGTAGGTGGTGGCCTTCTCAAACTGAGCGTTCGGGCACTTATAGGTAATCTCCTCTTCCAGAACCGCGAGCACGTCCGGTTCGTCATCGATCGCCAGAATTCTCTTTCCGTCAAGAATGGATTGGCTCATTGCTGGACTCTCCTTGGTTTTCTGGTTGTATCCATAGGGAACTCGATATTTCTTGTCAAGGCTCTGATCGTTTGGGCGCTATTCGGGGCTTTTTCTTTTTCTCCGAGCAGGGAGCGTTCTTGTGAACCAGGCGGCCTTTTTTCTCGCAGAAAACCGCTTGAAAGGTGCGGCAGCTTCCCGCACCGTCCACGGCTCCGTCTTCCGGCCACCTGGCATAGCGGCAGTTCAGATTACAGAATTCCATTCAGCAATCTTCCCGCTTTATGTTTACCTTTTCCACCCCCTGATGTCCATGGATTTTCAGTTGTCATTTTCTATGCATTCCTATATGAAATACCCCGCCAGGCAATCCCGCTTATGGCGCGTTTGACAAGAGGCGTTATCGTTTCTTGGCTCGCGATTCATTCAGTTGTAACGGTTTAGCTCTTTGAAATGGATGGCTCAGGCCGTGGGGGTCTCTCCAAAAACAGAAAACGAAGAGTGTGCGGTAAAGACTCGGCAAATGAGAGTTAGCAAAGGCGGGCGGCGAGTTTTCAGCGGCACCTCTCCGCCGGGAAGTCGATGGCAGGTTCCCCGGCAGCCTTCCGCCCGCCTCACCCATGGCCTAAAGCTGGACAAGGTGGTGTGGCTTCTTCGTTGTTTTGTTTTTGGAGAGACCCCCACGGCCTTTATGCGCCTCAGGTGCATTTTTCCGTGTTTATTTCAAAGAGCTAAACGGTTATATGTAGTTTTTTTCCTAGAAAGGGGGCACCCATGATATCGCAGCAAAAATACTGGAATCCCGTTATCGAAACCCTTGCTCATGAACGGATCCGCAGGCTTCAGCTGGAGAAATTCAAAAGGATTTTCAACTGGACCTATGAGAGGTCCCGGTTTCACAGGGGTCTTTACGAGAAAGCAGGAGTCACGCCCGGAGACATCCGGTCCTTCGAGGATATCCGGCGTATTCCCACCGTGGAAAAGTCGATGATGCGCGGCATTCAGCGCAAGGACCCCTTTCCCTATGGAGACGCCCTTTGCGTGCCTCTTGAAGAAGTGTCCGAATTCCGCCAGACCAGCGGCACCACGGGCCAGCCTGTGTACCAGGCCGACACCTGGCAGGACTGGGAGTGGTGGGCCGAGTGCTGGGCCTACATCCTCTGGGCCCAGGGCTACCGTCCCAAGGACCGCGTCTTTCTTCCCTTCGGTTACAACGTGTTTGTGGCCTTCTGGGCCGGCCATTATGCGGCGGAGAAGATCGGGGCGGAGGTTGTCCCCGGCGGGGTCCTGGACACGCAGGCCAGGATCCTCAAGATCCAGGAACTCCAGTGCACCGCCATGATGGCCACCCCCACCTATGTGCTCGGCATGGCCGACACGGCGAAAAACAAGATGGGCATTGATCCCCGATCCCTGGCCATCCGGAAGATCACCTGTGCCGGGGAGCCTGGAGCCAGCATTCCCACCACCAAGAAACGCATGGAGGACGCCTGGGGCGCCAAGGTCTACGACCATGCCGGCGCCACGGAGATCGGCGCCTGGTGCTTCGAGTGCGAGGCTCAGTCCGGCGGTCTTCACGTCAATGAAGCCTTTTTCCTCGTGGAGATCCAGGACACGGAGACCGGAGAATACATCGAGGAACCGGGCCGCAGAGGCAAGATGATCATCACGGCCCTGGACCGGCAGGCTCAACCCTGCGTTCGCTTCGACTCCAAGGACATCATTGAGTGGGCTCCCGAGCCCTGCCCGTGCGGAAGAAGTTTCCGGCTGATCAAGGGAGGCGTGGTCGGGAGAGCGGATGACATCACCAAGGTCAAGGGCGTGCTGCTGGCGCCCTCGGC
>Ga0209381_1005166_pt1 | contig 10881 bp, 10 predicted proteins | sample DewCreD2012metaG_FD_184111 | JGI IMG/M metagenome (GOLD analysis project Ga0209381, IMG submission 184111) | Hot spring sediment bacterial and archeal communities from British Columbia, Canada, to study Microbial Dark Matter (Phase II) - Dewar... ...
AGTCTCGACCAAGCGCGCGTGGTGCGCGACCGACTCCGCGCGCGGCTCGGGCCCCACTACGACGTGCGCGATTGGATGGACAACAACCGCACCTTGTTTTCTGCCCTGCAGCTCGAAAAGACGGTGTACTTTCTCGTTTTGCTGCTGATCGTCTTGGTAGCGGCGTTCAACATCGTGGCCATGCTCACGTTAACCGTACTCGAAAAGCGAAAGGACATTGGCGTACTCAAATCGCTTGGAGCCACCGCGGCGGACATCGCGCGCGTGTTTCATTACAAGGGCTTGGTCATCGGCGCTTTCGGCACGTTGGCAGGCAGTCTCGTTGCCTTCGTTGCCGGGACGCTGCTGCAGGAATATCCGCTGATTCCTTTGCCGGAAGGTGTCTTTTACGTGAACAACTTGCCGGTTCGCATGCACGTGGCGCATTTTGTCGTGGTGGCCGCGGCATCGCTGGGCATTTGCTTTCTCGCGACCGTGTATCCGGCGCGGCGAGCATCGCAGGTGGTGCCGGTGGAGGTACTGAGGAGTGAGTAAGGAGCTCATACGGGCGGAAGGCTTGTGCAAGGTGTACGGCGACGGGCATCGGGTGGTGGTGTTGGACGGGCTCGACCTGACCGTTGCTCCCGGCGAAGTGGTGGCCATCATCGGGCAGTCGGGCGTGGGCAAGAGCACCTTGCTGCACATCCTCGGGACTCTCGATCGGCCCACGGGCGGTCGCGTGTTCTTCGAAGGGCAAGACGTGTTCGCACTCGACGAAAAGCAGCAAGCTGCGTTTCGCAATCGCTCCATTGGCTTCGTCTTCCAGTTCCACCACTTGCTTCCGGATTTCGACGCCGTGGAGAACGTCATGATGCCGGCGTTGATCCAAGGCGTGCGGCGTTCGGAGGCGTACGCCCGGGCGCGGGCACTTCTCGAGCGCGTGGGGTTAGGCGACCGGCTCGACCACCGACCGGGTCAACTCTCCGGCGGTGAACTGCAACGTGTCGCCATTGCCCGGGCGCTGGTGCAGAGCCCGAAGGCGTTGCTGGCCGACGAGCCTACAGGGAATCTCGATCCTGCAACGGCTGCCGAGGTGCACCAGTTGTTGCTGGAACTCAACCGCGAGCGGGGAACCACCCTCGTGCTGGTCACGCACAACGAGGAACTGGCACGCTTGGCCCATCGTTCTTTGCGCTTGTACCAAGGGCGACTCCACTGAATGCCGCCGAGCTGCCCACTGCGTGCACGCCAACGGCTCTGCGCGCCACGCGCTCTTTCTCCCGCCGCGGGCGAAGAGGATTGCGTCGAGGCTCGCTGCGTTTTCTGGTGCCGGTGGCTCTGGGGCGGGGCTCTTTCGATGGAAAGGTAGGACGAAAGCCTGCGCGGGGTTCGATGGTGTGCGGTTTACTCCAACATTGGGGTTTGCTAGCGGTGGCGGGCAACGCGGAGAGCGAGGGGAAGATGCATTGGCGACCGGTGGTGTTGGGGCTTGCGCTCCTGCTGAGCCTCGCTGCCGGGGTATCCGCTGAGGCCCCTCGGATCGATCGGGTCGACATTCGCGGGAACCAGCGCGTCGACGAGCAAGCCATTCGGGTGCAGATTCGCGCCCGGCCCGGGACCACTCTGGACGAGGCGGTGGTGGACGAAGACATTCGCGCGTTGTGGCGCACGGGGTTCTTCGACCGCGTGGAAGCAGAGTGGTCGACGGAAAACGGCATGAACGTGCTGACCTACCGCGTGCGCGAGCGGCCTTACATCAAGGAGGTCAAAATCGAGGGCGAGAAGAAGGTGTCCAAAGAGGACATCGATGCTGCGCTGAAAATTCGCCCGAATACCATTCTCGATCCGAACAAGATTCAGCGCGGCATCGAGGAGGTAAAGAAGCTTTACGCGAAAAAAGGATATCTCGACGCTCGCGTGGAATACAAAACCGAACCGTTGCCCGAGAACCAAGTGGTCCTGCGCTTCCGGATCGACGAGGGCAAAATCGTGCGCATTGCGGAGATTCGCTTCGAAGGAGCGCGCGCGTTTTCCAAGCGGCAACTGCTCAAACAAATGCAAACGCAGGAAAAATGGTTCCTGTCGTTCGTTACCGGAGCAGGCAACTTGGACCAGGAAGTCCTGAAAACCGACATGGAGCGGCTCACCGCCTTTTACTACGACAACGGCTACATCGATGTGAAAATCGACGAGCCCAGGGTGGAGCGGCGCGAAGATGGGCTGCACGTGACGGTGCGGATCGACGAGGGGGCGCCGTACAACGTGGGCCGGGTGCGGATCGCCGGTGACTTGTTGCCGGACATGTCGGCGGCGGAGCAAAAGCTCAAACTCAAGCCGGGCGAGCGTTTCCGCACGAGCAAACTGCGCGAAGACATTTCCATGCTCACCGATTTCTACGGCGACGCCGGCTACGCGTTCGTCAACGTGAGCCCGGATACCGACGTCGATCCAACCTCGCGCACCGTCGACGTCACCTACCAAGTGAGCAAAGGGCCGGAAGTCTTCATCGACAAGATCATCATCAGCGGGAACACCAAAACGCGCGACAAAGTCATTCGCCGGGAAATTCGCTTGGGAGAGCAAGAGAAATTTTCCGGAACGAAGTTGAAGCGCAGCCAAGAACGCTTACGGCGGCTTGGATTTTTCGAGGACATCAACATCACCACACGGAAGGCAGCGCGCGACGACCGGCTCGATTTGCTCGTCGACGTCAAAGAAGCGTCGACGGGCGCATTTTCCGCTGGCGCCGGTATTTCCAGCGGCGAGACGTACCTCTTTAACGTGCGGCTATCGGAACTGAATTTCCTCGGCCGTGGCCAGCGGCTCGTGCTCAACGCGGATTTCGGCTCCATCCGGCGCAATTTCAGCTTCGATGTGTCCGAACCGTATTTCTTGGATACCGACCTGACCTTGGGCTTTACCGCGTTTAACTGGCAGCTCATTTTCGACCAGTTCACTCGCGGAGGCACCGGAATGGCCTTGCGCTTTTTGTATCCGCTGCCCGCTCTCGGATACGAGCGCCTGTGGGGCTACTCGCTCGAGGATACGCGGCTGGGCCTCGAGTACCGGCTGGAGAACGCAGAGATCACCGACGTGTCTGCTCTGGCTCCGTCGCAAATTGCTGCCGAGCAAGGCAGCAGCCTGACCAGCAGCTTGACTCCTCGGCTGTATCGTGACACCCGCAACCATCCGTTCGATCCCACTGCGGGATCGTTGCAGGACCTTTCGTTCGAATTCGCTGGTCTCGGTGGCCAAAGCAAGTTCGTGCGCTTGGAGGCGCGCACTCGCTTTTATTACCCCTTTTACCGCAGCGAGAACTGGGGCACGTTCGTGTACTCTCTCGGGGCGCAACTGGGTTACGGCCAAGGTTTTGGCGGCCGCACCGAGCTACCGCTGTTCGAACGGTACTTCCCCGGGGGCATCAATTCGGTTCGCGGTTTTCGCATCTTGTCGCTGGGACAGCGCGTTCCGTTGATGGACCCGTTCGGAAACAACCTGGGGCGCACGTCCATTGGTGGCAGCCAGCAGTTGATTTTCAACAACGACCTGATTTTCCCCATCGTGGAGTCGATCGGGCTGAAAGGCGTGGTGTTCTTCGATGCGGGGAATGCATTTTTGGCTGCTCGGGGCATCGACCCAGGCAATTTGCGGTTGGCCTCGGGGGCAGGCATTCGCTGGTTATCGCCGATCGGTCCGTTGCGCATCGAGGTGGGATTTCCGCTCAATCCGCGGGTCGGGGACGACCGGCAAACGGTGATGTTTTCCTTCGGTGGTCCACCGTGAGTGCGCTTGCGTGCGCAGCCGGTTTTCTCGATACACGCCCACCGCAGAACTGCAGAAGGAGCCTTGTGATGAAACGTGTGTCCATGTCTGGATGGATCCTGGTTGGTTTGCTGCTCGCCGTACCGGCGCTTGGGGCCGACGTGAAGATTGGGTACGTCGACTTGCAACGGGCCCTGAACGAATCGAACCGTGGGAAAAAGGCCAAAGAGGAATTCAAAGCCGAGGTGGAAAAGCTGCAGGCGCAACTGAAAAAGAAAAAAGACCAGATCGAAAGCTTGAAGGATCAGTTGGAAAAAAAGGGCGCAGTGATGAAAGAAGAGGAACGCGCCAACCTCGAAGAGGAGTATCGTAAGAAGCTGCGCGACTTCGAGCGTGACTACAAAGACTCCCAGGCCGACTTGCAGCGGAAAGACAGCGAACTGACCGGCGCCATTCTCAAGGAGTTGCAAGAGGTCATTCAGGAGTACGGCGAGCGGGAGGGCTACACGATGATTTTCGAGGCTGGAGCGAGTGCTGTGCTGTACGGGGCCAAGAGTGCCGATTTGACCGACGCAATCCTCGAAGAGTACAACCGCCGCAAGCGCTAGGACCCGGTGCGAGCGCCCCATGGAACGCGCGCTGAAGCAACACGAAATCGCCCAGTTGTTGCCGCATCGCTTCCCGTTTTGCTTCGTCGACTCCGTGCACGAACTCGTGACCGGTGAGCGAGTGGTGGCGAGCAAAAACGTGTCGAGCAACGAACCATTTTTCCCTGGGCACTTCCCCGCACAGCCACTCATGCCCGGGGTTCTCATTTGCGAGGCGCTGGCGCAAGCAGCCGCGCTGTTGGCCCACCACGCCCTGCGCGCTGAGCAAAGCACCAAGGTTGTCGTGTTGTCCGGCATCGACGCCGCGCGGTTTCGCCGGCCCGTCCTGCCGGGCGATCAGCTCCGCCTCGAGGTTCGGGTCGTGCGCCGCCGGGCCCCTCTGTGGAAGTTTCACGGTGTAGCCACGGTGGACGGGCAGGTGGTTGCCGAGGCCGACGTGTTGCTGAGCGAGACGGAACAGGTTGCATTGTGACGAATCCACGCATTCATCCCACGGCCGTGGTGGAGGCCGGAGCGGAATTGGCCGAAGGCGTCGAGATTGGTCCGTACGCCGTTGTCGGAAGCCGCGTGCGCCTAGGAGCACGGACGCGGATCGGCGCTCACGCTGTGGTCACGGGTAACACGGTCATCGGGGAAGATAACCAGATCTTCCCTTTCGCTTCGGTCGGACAGATTCCGCAAGACTTGAAGTATCGCGGGGAAGACAGCCGCCTGGAGATCGGGCACCGAAACATCATTCGTGAGTTTGCCACCGTTCACCTTGGAACTGCCGGCGGCGGCATGGTCACACGCATTGGCAACGACAACTTGTTGATGAACTACACCCACATCGCGCACGACTGCCAGATCGGCAACCACGTGATTGTCGCCAACGGCACGCAACTGGCCGGACATGTCACCGTGGAAGATTACGCCGTGCTTGGCGCCCTCAGTGGGATCCACCAGTTCGTACGCGTGGGCGAATCGGCCATCGTGGGGGCCGGCTCGATGGTGTCGCAAGACGTTCCACCGTTTTGCAACGCCACGGGCAATCGCGCAACGTTGCACGGGCTCAACCTGGTCGGCCTGACCCGCCGAGGTTTTTCGCCCGAGCTGGTGCGGCAGCTCAAACGGGCATACCGCATCGTGTTTCGCTCTGGGTTGACCGTGCCCGAGGCGGCTGCCCGAGTTCGTGCCGAAATGCCTGGCGTGGCCGAGGTGGAACGATTCGTCCGTTTTATCGAGGGCTCTACACGAGGAGTGTGCCGCTAGCCGCGCGGGCTCGGCAGCGCGCTGCGCTGCAATCGGACGTATCGCAGCGCGACTGCGACATGGTTGTGCGTAGCCCGCACCCCATGGACCAACGATCTGGCCATTCGCATATAGGGAACACGGGTGCTGGGCCGGTCACCCCCACTCGTAGGGGCAGCCCATGTGGTTGCCCCCACGAAAGGACAGGCAGGGGGGCCTACCCCGATCCTCAGCGCAAGTCGCCGAAAGAAACGGTCTTTTCCTCGAGGTCGATGACCGCGTAGTCGCCGTTTGCCAAGTGTCCGGGAGACACCACCAAGGTTTTCCCCACGACGGCTTTGCCCTTTTGTCCTCCGGGGTGGGAACAAACGGCAACGAGCGGATTGTAAGTCTTCAAGATGTGGCTGATGGCCTCGTGACCGTTCGCTTGGGTGCTGCCTTCGAGCGGCGTTGCTGGAGCGGTGTGGGTCAGCAGGATTTTGACCTGTTCCAGATGCCGCAGGAAGTCGAGCGAGAACTGTGCTTCCCAACCTGGGTACTGGAGGAAAAATTCGTGGTCCCGCTCGTTTGCGGTGATTTCTCCTCCGAAACCAGCAACGACAAAACCGCGACCCAGCGGGGCAAAGCTCCGGTGCACCACGTGGATATGGGGCTCCACGACTTCCGAGTTGAACGCCGCTTGCAGGAAGAAGCGCTCGGGAGCGTCGTTCCGCCCGGGAACGACAAACACCGGAACCCCGAGCTGATCCAACGCACGGAAGAAGCGAGAGACAGACTCGGCGTCGTCCCGGCGTTCCCGCACAACTTCCGGATTGTCCAACAGCGGTTTTCGCCCCTCGCTCTTAGCCCGTTCCCACTCAGCCTGGCGCGCGTCGGCGCGCAAAATGTTGCCGCAAAACAGTACGCCCCGGGCTTGGACATTGCGTACGACCTCGGGCAATCGGTCGAGATAACTGAATTCCTCGCGTAGGTCGCTGATCGCTAGAACTTTCATGCTCGTTCCTCCTTTCCCTTTCAAACTCCAAGCCGCCGAAGCTGCGCGGCATGGTGTCGATGCGAAGCACGGCCCAATATGTGTCGGCGAGTCCAAGTTGTAAACCGACACACTGCAAACTTCGTGACCACCTGCGCGTGCGCGTCGTGTCGAGGCCATTGCAGCCGCCCTTCGCAGCGGTGCAAAATTCCTCCGTGCGGGACCCGCCCGCTGGATGTCTTTGCCCGCCCTTCGTGTGCTACAGGCTCGACATGCAGGCGGATTTGCTGAACATTTTTCTGTACCTGGGCTCCGCGTGGCTTGCCGGTAGCCTCATTGGGCTCGAGCGCACATTCCACGGTCGTCCGGCCGGCTTCCGGACGCACGCGCTCGTATGCTTGGCTTCGGCCCTACTCATGGTCGTGACCACGCACCAGTGGCGTTGGATCGGGGCCGTTCCGCTCGAGACCGTGCGGACCGATCCGACGCGCATGGCGGCAGGCATCATGACGGGCATTGGATTTTTAGGTGCCGGGGTGATTTTCAAGGAACGGCTGACGGTTCGAGGGCTGACCACTGCGGCTTCGATTTGGGTCACGGCCGCATTGGGGATTCTTTACGGAATCGGGTTCTTCCCGCCCGCAGTGTTGGGGACCGTGGCCACGTTGGGCACGCTTGCCGTGTTTCGGTGGATGGAAGACCGGCTTCCGACGCAGCTTTATGCGCAGTGCTCGGTGCGCTTCGACCGAGCCCACGTGCCGAGGGAAGATGCGCTGCGCCAGATGATCGCGGAACAAAAGGCAGAGGTGGCAAGCTTGAGCTACCAGTTGGTCGATGGTGGCAAGGCCTTCGAGTACGCGATGGTGATTCGGTCGTACCGCCGAACAAGTTTCGAACGCCTCGCGCAGCGCTGGCGGGAAGAGCCCGCAGTGGTGGAATTCAGCATCGCGCCGACTGGCGAGTGAGGTAGCTTGTTACCCAGGGGTCCTCAGCGCTCTCGGTTGCCCTTCCACGCGCCGCAGCGCAGCCGTCGCCGAATTTTCCGACCAAGCCACGGTCGGGAGCGTACTGCGCGGGACCTTGACGGGTTGGTGCGGGCGTCAGCTTTTTCCGTGCTGCCTGTGCAGGGCAGGGCTCGGTTCGCAAGGTGTTGCGCTCGCCTCTTCGGCCGCCCGTGTTTCGATGCCAAGCGCGGCGGCCACCTGCGCGTACTCCTGCCAGTGGGCGGCTACCCAACCACAATCGAAACGGTGCAGCAGCTCTTCCGTGTGCTGTCCTTTGCGCCACAGCGCTGCTCCGGTTGCCAGCAACAGCAGCGCAACCGCGGTGCGGGCGACGGGGAAGTCCCCGCGAACATTGGGTTGACCTGCGGCAAGCACGGACACAACCGTCGCGGCCGCAGCGAGTGCGCAGGAGACCGCAGCGGAGCGTAACAACACCGCCCAGTGCCAGCAGCGATGCACGTGGTCGCGCGCGGCCTGCCACTCCGGGTGGCGGTAGAACGCCACTTCGTAAACGGCGTAAGCATCCGCCGGTGAGCGGAGTTGCAAGTGCTTGCGCAGGAACGCCAAGGCCGGGCGCTCGAGACGATCGAATCCGCGGCAAAGGACCTCCAAGCGGAACCGTTCGAGTTGCTGCAGCAAGAAACCGAGCGGCAGTGCCGCGAGTAGTGCGAGTAGGCGTGCGCTGTCTCCGGCGGCGAACGCGAGCGGAAGCGTAGGGATGAGGCCGAGGGTCAACCACTCCAGTGCTTGCATCGCCCAGACCTCGCGTTGGACCTGGCCCTGGCCCGCAAACGCTCAACTGCCCCGCGGCAAGCCGAGCACACGTTCCGCGAGCGTATTGCGCTGAATTTCGGAAGTGCCCGCGGCGATCGTGCGCCCGCGCGAGTACAGCATCCAGTGCTGCAAGCGGCCAAGAAGCGGGGCGCGCACTTCGCCTTTGGCGAGCTGGCCGAAGGGTCCCAACATTGCCACGGCAGCCTCCAACAAGCGTTGGTACATTTCGCTCCAGAAGAGCTTCTCCAGCGAGCTCTGGGGCCCTGGCGGCTCGCCGCGTAACAGCCGAGTCAAGTAGCGGTACGAAGTGTACTTCATCGCTTCGCTTTCGATCCAAGACTGCGCCAGGCGTTGGCGAACGATCGCATCCCGAGCAACGGGTGCGCCGGGATCGGGCCATTCCCGGGCAAGCCGCAGCGTTTCCACCAGCGCCGTGCGCGACTGAAGCTGGCGCGCAAAGGTGAGGATTGTGCGCTCGTACAGCAGCGTGCTTACGGCAATGCGCCATCCCTCGTTGAGTCCGCCCACCAGATTTTCCGCGGGCACTCGCACGTCGTCGAAAAACACTTCGTTGAAGTCATCGTCGCCATTCATTTGTTTCAGTGGCCGCACGGTGACCCCAGGGCTGTGCATGTTCACGAGGAAGAAACTGATGCCCTTGTGTTTCGGAGCGGCCGGGTCGGTGCGGGCCAGGAGCATGCACCAGTCGGCGTAGCGCGCAAAACTGGTCCACACTTTTTGGCCACGGACGATGAAGGAATCGCCCGCGCGCACTGCTTGGGTACGGAGGGCGGCAAGGTCCGACCCTGCCTGTGGCTCGGAAAATCCTTGGCACCAGATTTCCTCGGCGGCGAGGATCGGGCGCAAGTAGCGGCGTTTTTGCTCCTCGGTGCCGTGGGCGATCAGAATCGGCCCGGCCATGGTGAGTCCGGCCAAATTGATGAGCATGGGCGCCCGGGCCCGTGCCATTTCCTCTTCGAAAATCATTTGTTCGATCAACGTGGCGCCGCGCCCGCCGTATTCCTTCGGCCAAGCGATCCCGCACCAACCAGCTTCGTAGAGGCGTCGTTGCCAGCGCTTGCCGTAGGCAACCCACGCGTCAAGGTCTTCAGGCTCGGGGCCGGGCACGTTGTCGCGCAACCAGGAGCGTAGCGCTAGCCGGAATGCACGCTCCGCAGGAGATTCACGGAAGTCCATCGCAATCCTGTTGCTTGCAAGAATCCGCAGGCGAAGCAACCAGTGCCCCACAGCACCGCGGTACCCCTGGAAACGATCGCACACACGCGGCTGCCCATTGCCAGGTTTGCATCGCGGACATCGCGGGGCGTCGTAGGGGCGGTTCGTGAAGCACCCCTGCGACCGGTGCCGCTGGGCGCCCGCGATGGTGCCTGAAACAACGCACGCTGCCGCATGCACGGCATGCCGGGGCACGGCGGTGGCTCGCCGTTGGGTTCGGTATGCCACGTTGGTAGGTGTTCGAACTTCTGCACGCTGGTGCCGCAGCCGCCCTGCGCCGCTGCGGCCTCACTCGCAGCGCGATCGTGGCATTTACGCCCCGTCACAACGTCGCACCCCGTCAAGGTAGGAACATCCTATTCCGCCCCCAACGGGGGCGGACGGTAGGGGCGACGCGGTGCGTCGCCCTGGCGCGGTCGTGCACGATGGTTCGACATCACGCGACGCCGCGGTCGCGCGGGCGGCGCACCCGATGGGCGACCCACCGGGTCGCCCCTACATTGCCTGCCGGTAGGGTGCAGGTTCCGATGAACCAGGCGGGTTTCCGCGTGTCGTAGGGCGGTTCGCGAACCGCCCCTACAACTGGTACGGGGGCGTGCTGTGATGTTCCTCGGAGAGGGGTTTGCTCAGTTGATTGAGCGGACAGCACGCTGCCGTCTGCTCCCAACGAAGCAACAAAGAGACGCCTCTCCCTGGCAGGGAGAGGCCGGCGCCGAGCGCCGAATGAGGGTCGGTTGCGTCGTGGATCGACGTTCGACCCACTCCCTCACCTTTCATCCTCTCCCTCGCCCTAGCTAGGGCGAGGGAGAGGAGTCGACGTTGCTTGGTGCGACGGAGTGACGGTTTGCACCTCGCAGTTGCACGGGAGAGAAAAGACGCCTCTCCCTGGCAGGGAGAGGCCGGCGCCGAGCGCCGGGTGAGGGTCGGTCCTGTCGTCGTGCGACCTCTGAGGGTCCACGTCGTCTGTCATCCCACCTCGTGCCCGGCAGCGGCGATTCCATCGCCGTAGATCGCCGCGGCACCGTCGTGCACACCAGCCGCATGTGCCCCAACGCGGCGACCGTACGTGCGCCGTACCCCACGGGCGACCCACCGGGTCGCCCCTACATTGCCCTGCAGTAAGGTTCAGGATCGTTCGAACCACGCGCGTTTCCGAACCGCCTACCGCCCGGTTGCTTGCAGGGTGGCGGCGAGTCGGACCGTCAACGCAACGCCAAAGCACAGGGCGGGATAGACCCACATGGCCGGCGCGAGTCCGACGAACTCCGCAGCAATCGCCGCTACCCACGGGAATACAACTTGCCCCGCGCCGGCG
>Ga0209381_1005182_pt1 | contig 10853 bp, 10 predicted proteins | sample DewCreD2012metaG_FD_184111 | JGI IMG/M metagenome (GOLD analysis project Ga0209381, IMG submission 184111) | Hot spring sediment bacterial and archeal communities from British Columbia, Canada, to study Microbial Dark Matter (Phase II) - Dewar... ...
CACGGGCTTTCCGGCAGCCTCACGAGCGTGACCCACTTGTCTGTCCGTCGATCTTGGCTTTACAGCTGTTCTCATGGCGAAGACGGCCGTCTCCGCATTTCAGTGAGGGAAAGGCCCATTATACAGCTGCTCATATTTCAGTCTCTCTTGACGGTAGCCGAACTTGACGGGAAGGTCGAAGACCCTTTGGGACATGGAAAGGCTGGGCTCGGCGAACCTTTGGACGCCTCCCCCCACCAGGACTCGCACCACCGGTACCTGCAACACCTCCTTGGTCAGATTGACAACCAGCACGTCCACCTCGGGCAATTGCTTCCGAAGCAGCGAAATGGTCTTTTCGATGTCTTCCACCACGCTGTCCGTGGCCTGGTTGGAGAAGTGACGGTAGTCTTTCGTGCGGCCGTTGCCGAGGATTTCCATTTGGTTGAAGTGATAGAGTGAATAGAGGGAATAGTAACTGAAAGCCATTTCCCGGGCCAATGGTCCTCCATAGTGCAACTGCTCCTCCAGGGTGCTGATCCCGCGCGCCAGCCAGGCTTCGGAGATCGAACGCTCAAGGGCTATGTCCGGATCCAGGTTGACTCCGAATCCGTTCGTGGCATAGGTCCGGTAGTCCCTGTCATTGACGATCCATGTCCTGAAGACGGGAATGGAGAAATCCGTCGTATAGTCGCGTACGACGGCGCGAAATCCGTGGCTCCGGATCTGTTCCAGAACCGAGCGAAGCTTCGCACTGCCGATGGTATCCTGGCGCACTTCCGGCAAGGTGATGGCGTTGGCCTGCCAGATGATCCAGGCATCGTGTTCAATCACTTCGAAAAGCGCCTGCAGGATTGCATCTTCCAGCGTTGCACCTGCCGCCAGACCGCCCGATGAGTCGTCGAAGAATTGTCCCATGAGTTTTGAAGCCGTAATGAAAGCAATGGAAGCGGGCACCAACCGGGGACGCTTGTGAACCAGGGAATACGCCCAAACCCAGTCTATCGGCGCGTCTTCGTCGAACGATTCCATCACCCCCTCGTGGAAGGTCCGGCCGATGTAGGATTCGAGGTCGAAAGCCACGTCGCGAACCTCGCCGTAGGAGGCTCGGACCATTTCCATGTCGCCGTAGTATCTCGAACAGATCCGTTCGAACAGCTCGAAGGCCGCCGAGAGATAAGCCTGTTCTTCTGTGATCCCCTTTCCACGTTGGGTCAGGTCTTCGGGGACGTAAAAAGGCAAACGGGCGTGGTAGTTGCTCCGGATGGCAGCGGTATATCGAAAAAGGACGTCGTCCAGGGCGCCATCGGTTAATCTTTCGATCTTCACTTCGAGACCTGCGCGCTCCAACGCCTTGTCGACCATCTGAACGGTCTCCCCGACGGAAACACTCCGACGGCCTCCATTCCGGTACACAACCGGTCGTTTCTCAAGCGTAATGCTGACGGAGGCAGAGGGTTCCCGAGGGTTTCCCCACCTGAGATTCCCCCCGCTCATTCCGCGGCAGGAGGGACATGCAGTGATCGGTTCAAAGGTGACCTCGGGGAAGTGGTTGACCTTTTGGGGAGAGATCCGAACCTGCTTGGTGAGTAGAGAGAGGGGAAGCCCCGTCCGTCGGAAGTTGAGTATCTCCCTCACCACGTGGGTTGCCATCCAGTCCAGGGTGGACGGATCAAGCACGCCGTCGGCACAAGGCCATGCCTCCGTCAGCGGATAAAGATGATCCAAGCGCAGTGCCAGGTTGCCTTTTTCGCTGATGGAGTGCCTGCGATGCTCGAGCAGGCACCCGTAGCAGGGGGTTTTGTTGGGAATCACCATGGGGCCCAAGATGATGTCTGTTCCGTTGAAATAGCAGAAAAGAAACGGAATCTGCAGTGACAGACAAGTGTCATTGAAAGCCATCATTTCCCCAAAGGTGGCCTGAGCGGGACAGAGCACGGTGAAATCCGGGCGGGCGTTTCCAATCTTTCGTTTCAGTCGTTGCTCCAAGGCCTCCTTCGATTTGCCGGGCGAAACCGTTACCCGAGCCCCCTCCTCCAAGGTGATGCGCACATGGGGTAAACGGTCGGCTGTGTTCTGCAGCTTCTCCCCGACGGTATCCGCCAGGCAACCGTCGCCCAGCAACACGATCAAGCGATATGTCTCCGATTCCGGCCCTTTCGCCTCGTTCCCCTCCGATTGCTTCCCGGCGACGTCTCCGCTTGTCTCCGTTGCGACAATAATCTCTTCCTGGATGAGAACCCGCATGAAGTCGTCAACTTCCTCACGGGGATACCTGCCCGCCAGGTCTTCGCTGATTTCGACCAGGGAGCGTTTGCCATCCACCATGGAGAGCGCCTGTCCCAAAACGGACGGGGTGCACTTGAGGATCTTGATCCTGCCGCACAAGGAAGCCGCAACGAATTCATCCTCCCCGCTCCCGATCGAAAGGAAAGGATTGATCCGGTAAACCAGGCTCTGAAACCCCATGCCCTCCCCCATGATCCGGTTTGTGTTTTGGCTTTTCTTCAGGGTGCCGCATCCGTCCATCTTGACTACCATCCCCTGCCTTCAGCGGTTTGGATTGTCTGAGTCATGCTTGCCGCAAAAGGGCCGGGTCTTTCTCGAAGAGGTATCCACCAGCCATGGCCGCGAGCCACACTGTCCCGGCGAGCATCATGATTCCGCCGCTCACGAGCCCTACCAGGGTTAGATCCATCCGGCTGAGCATGAATCCGTACAGGGCCGAGGACAATCCGTAGAGCGGCAGAAAGAGCCCTTCTTCAAATCCGATCACCCGTCCGCGCATGGTGTCCGAGACGGAGTTGATGAGCAGCGGCCCATAAATCAAGCCAAAGACAAAAGAGACCGTCGACTGCATTCCAAAAAGGAGGGCAACCCCCACGGGGTTTGAGTGAAATACCAGGACGCTGAACAGAGCACCTTCCAGAAGGCACGATGCCCCCAGCAAGAAAACGTCTCTCTTGAAGTGCCTGCCGATCCAGGGGCAGACCAGAGTGGCAAGCAGTGCCCCCACTCCGGCCATGGAGTAAATGAGTCCAAGGGTTTGTTCGGAATTTCCGAGTTGCTGGAAGTTGTGCATGGCAACAATCACAAAAACCCCACCGCCTCCCAAAGCCCAAGCCAGATCGAGAAGAATCATCTTCAGCAAGAAAGGGCGTCCGAATAGATAGCGCAGGCCCGAGATGAATTCCGAGCCGAGAAAAGGGCGGCCTGCTTGGGACCGCTGTGACATTTCCCGCTGTTGAGGGGTTTTGACCTTCCAGGTAAACGCTGCTGAAATCAGAAACGTCAGTCCATTGATGACAAAAGCCGTCTCATAGCCACAGAATCCAACGACGGCTCCGCCCATGGCGTAGCCAAAAATCATCGCAATCCCCACACTGAATTGACTCAATCCGAACGCCTGGGTGAGAGACTCCTTTCCCACCAGGTCGGGAATGATAGCCATCCGGGTGGTGGAGAAGACGGCATTGGCTCCCCCCATGAGTGCGGTGATCCCAAAGAGGAGCCAGACGCTCGCCAGTCTGCCCGCGATGATGTAAGAGAGGGCCAGGATTGCCATGATCACATCAAGAAGGATCAGCAAGAAGCGCCGGTCATGCCGGTCGGCAAGAACGCCGCCTACGTTGCCCCCCAACATTTTCAAGACAAACCGAACCCCTACGATCACGCCCGCCGATACACTCGATCCATCCGTAATGGACAGCGTGATCAGGATGGAAGCCACATGATTCAGTTGGTCTCCGAAAAGACTGATCATCCCTCCCAACCAGAGGTTGCGGTAATCACGGCTTCTGCCAAGGAGCGACCAATAGGCCGCTTCCTGCTTTTCTCCGGGCTTCATCTTGCAAACACGATCATTCCAACCAAGAGACAACGACGTAAGACGAAGCTCTACCACAAGAGTCGGCGGGTAAGGGCGGTACGCTCAAAGCGAGGAAAGTGGCTTGACCCGCCGCAAGCCACCCCCCCGGATCAGGTTTGTTCTAACCCGGGACCGCAACAACCAGGTGAAGCGCTATTTTCCAAGCTTCCCGTGCCCGGATGCTCCGCTTTTCAGAGAAGGGTCCTTACGAACTTCCTCCTTGACGACGCTGATCTTCATTGGTCTCCACCTCCTTTCGCGCCGTTGTGGCCGGTGCGCTTTCATTCCGTAAAGCGCACGCTTTGGGGGGCTCCCTCGTCCGACCAGGCGGGCGGGTAAGGGGGACGCAGATCGGGTGAGCCCCCCCAAGAGGATGCACGCTCTCTAGCCAAGTGCGTGCCTGTGTCATCAAAGGGATCGCTACCCTGGAAATAGGTTTCCAGGCTCGGGGGTGAGCACCGCGGATGCTCATGCGCGTTGGCAAAGGGTCCCCTTCATCTTGACTCCCTCAGCACTCTCGGCTGGAAAACAAACGACTCCTGCGACACCGTTCGCCGAGGTCGACCGGAAGGCGGCCGGTTCCGTTGTCCGCGGGTGGCTGCCTTCCATCCCTTCATCCAAGATCGCCGAATCGTCCGGTCATCCCGGACGCTTCCAATCTCTCACATTCCTTTGATAGCCTCTCCGCAGCGGCAAGCCGGCAAAAGAAAAGGCCATGAAGGAGCGCGGACCCACCGCGCAAGACCTTCATGGCCTCGTTAAAGCGCACAGAAGAAAAGCGGGGCTTTACTTAAAAGCCTGACCTGTTCTTACTCGCTATGCTTTTCCAATTATGACGGAAAGCTCTTTACCATATTCCCCGCAGTCTGTCAAAGCTTTTTCGTGATTTATACTGCAAACGAGTGAGAATGAAGCCGTCTGTCTCACATTCCGCACCCCATGAGCGGGCATTCACTGCCGGAGACTCTATTTGCTGTAATCAGCAGATCAGGTGCAAACCGCCGGCTATGGGCAGACATTCGGTCAAGCATTATTTGAGAAGCCCGAGTCCCAACTGGAACAAGCTCAAGTCGCAACGATGTTTTCTGTGGATCACACCTTGCCATCCATCATTGATGGCTGATACTCCGAGGGCTACGATCCAGTAGTAAGCAAGGAATACGGCCATGAGCAACCGATTGATGCGCTGCGGGTCCGAAAGGCGGCTCTTGCTCGGATTGAAACCGCGTCCTTTGTTGTCAGAAAAGCAAGTCTCGATGAGAAAGCGTTTTGCGTAGAAATGGCAAGCCTCATTAGCACATTCCATGTTGGTCACAATGTGGAGAGGCTCCTCACAGCCGTTTCTCCACCAGGTCAACCCCGTTACGGGTCCATAGCCTCGGTGGGTGAACAGTGCCTCGGGGATGACAAACACTTCGCCTGGCTTGAGATGAGCGACGGTATCCTTGTAGGGGAACCAGTGGTCTTCCCAACACAGGGTGTTGGTTTCGGATGTGCGCAAAACATAGTCCCAGTTCCAGTGCTTCACAACGCTCTGCAGGTCGACACCGTCAAATTCTCCATCTCCAAGGAGCACGACATCCGCCTCATCCGAAATCATCTCTTTGACACTCCGAATCAATTCCACGTGCCGCTCTTCGCTGAAGTGCCCCTATTTTTTCTTCTCGACCAACCACGCGATGGGCAATGCTCTTTGCTTGTAGACGACCGCAACGACGAGAGCCATGCAGCCCCGTCCAACGACGGTCCCATCAATCACCAGCACCAGTGTTGTATGGGATAATGCCCGCAGGATCTGCTGAGCAAAAGGGAGGAAGAAGATCGCATGTGTCACGTCCTCGTTTTTCAGCCAACGACAGAAACGCCTGATCTGGCTCTCCGTCGAAGTGCGGCGACCTGTGTAGCCTCCCTTGCTGGTCGGGGTTGCTTTGGTAAACGCCGGCAATTAGACGCTTTGAGCCCCGATGATTCCGCAGACGAGACCAGCCAGAGTATTCAGGTGGCGGGCTTGGTTGCCAGTGTGTTCGGCCCCGGAGATTTTATTGAGCGCCGACAGGATCGCCGTGAACGTATTTTGCCGTCAGACATGGTCGGTTCTCCTCAGTACATGTTTGAGTTGAAGGGGTTTTAGCCTGTATATGTCACAAGAGAGAAAAAAAGTCCCGCACGAAGTCTGGGGCCCTGAAAAAAGTGTCCGGTAGTGAAACTGCTATGGTGCATACCGGCTTTTATCCATTCGGAATTCAGGATGATATGGACCGGCCGGGAGTCCAGCGCCGGGTATCGAGAACGCCAGCGTGTTGGCCTGCAGCGCGAGTGGGCGATAGTCGACATTTGTCATCTGGTTGACCGCATAGGTTACTGCAGCAGAGATCAACATCCCGACCAAGCCTCCTCCTGCGTCGCCGGAATTGCGTACTGCCGACATTGTCGTCTCCCACAGGACAGTGCCGGTTCGTGTATCCTTCAACACAAAAGACGCTGTGACAACGGTAGATGACTGCAGGACGACGTACTTGTTGCTCCAGTCCTTGATAGTTACGAAAAGCACGGCGTCGGCTCCGAAATGCTCATAAAACCTTTCGGCAGGTAATTGATGTACCAGGCCCGCCTCAGGGAGTCCGAGGTCACGTAAAAGCATCTCCGTCAGATGGACGGGAAACACATAAAACCCGCGCTCGGCCAGTGGCTGCGTGACCGTCGTCATATACAAAGGCCCTGCATCGACCGCCGTCGTTTCATTTGAAGCGGGCACAACAAGGATCGAGCGCGGCTCATGAGCAAAGTAGGTGGTGTAGCTCTTCTTGGTGGTGGCACAGCCAGTAAATGCAAACATGGCGAGAATAACGATCATGCATCTCAGCTTCATTGTGCGGTACCTCCCCCAGTCGGAGGTTGCGCTTCGGCGGAAGCCTGCTCGCGAACCCTTGTGGATAGCTTGTCCATTAACGGCTTAGATTCCGGGTACAACTGGGCCTCTTTCTGGAAATATTCGACGGCTTGTTCGCTCTGCCCGCATTTGTAGAGTAAAAAACCGAGTTCGGCACAGACACCGGGAGGAACTCGGCGCCCCTCCTTCTGCGCGGAAGTAATGGCCCCCTCGAGGGCGGTTCTCGCCTCCGTCTGGTCATGAGTGACATAGTTGGCGGTCAGGCTTTGTTCGTAGTGGCCCCATTGGTAGAGGCTCGTTGGCGCGCAAGCCGATGTTAAAGCAGCAAATGTGAAAACCATTACCAGCCAAAACGAACCCCTCACGGGACGTCTCTCGCAGCAGGGATTCCTCGCTATGGCACTCATTGGGCAGTTCCTCTCACCGAACGCCGTGCGTCGAGCGTCCGAACGATATTGTTCATCATGTTGACTATCGCGGCATCGATTGCCTTGCCGTCGAGTGTCGAATCCCACCCCGCAGTGCCTCCGAAGCCAAGCGTACTGGTTGCTTCAATGGTCGCTTCGCCGCTTCCCTCTTGTGTGAAAAAAACCTCTCCGGTGCGCGGATCGACCATGCGCAACACCACGCGAGCACGTGCTCGCTGCTGCTTCGACTGGCCGACAAACCAAGACTTCCCTGTGGTCTCCCGTCCTAACTCGGCAATTGAACCTAGGATCAGCGCATCGACACCTTTTAGGCCTTTCTTGAATTCTTGTTCGGAAATGCCCATTAGGTTTGCTTCGGCAGACAACCGACCCAAATCCGGCCTTTCGAGAACGATGTACCGCTGGGTTTCCGCCAGGTGGTTAGTCAACAAGTCGCTGGCTTGCTTGCCGAGTCGATCGCCTGATTGGTCGGTGAAAAGACCGGCTCCATAGGTCGATTCGTTGGTGAACCGTCCAATGGCGATCTTCATACGATCCCCTTCGGGTATAGGCGCGGCGATAACGGCCGGGCCGCGATCGACGACTCCTTCATTGACAGCCCTGACAGGGGTGCAAGCTGAGGAAAGCGCTGCCAGCCAGAGAACTGAGCAGATATATAGTGATGTTTTAATGGTATCCTCCTCCTTTGTGAGCGTAGTTCAATAGATGAATTTACCCTATTACCTATCTCTCTTAATCAATACTTTTGTCAAGGATTATCTGCTGTTACCACCATTCCCCCTCCTGAATACACAGCGCAGCCTAAGAATAGTCTTGCAGGGTGAGCACGTCTTCTTGTACAAGAAGAATGCACATAATTAGCTTTGCTACGCACATCTGATCCGCAAGCTGAAGCTCATCAAGGAGAGCCGGAGCAGCACGGAAGACTATCTCTTCGCGAAGAACATGCTCAAGAAGGTCGGACATATCTTCGCTGGCAACCTAGGTGTCTCAGGAGAAACCCGTAGCTTTCCATCGCCCCGTCAGGGGGGGGGCTGTGGCTTTATCTGGTATATTGTCTTAGGCCCTAACGTTTTGGCGAGATAAATATTATGCAAAATTATATCAACGAGCGGCACTGTGTCAATCGATAAAAACATCACAAACCTATTCAAGTGCCTGCGGGCTAGGAATAAAAACGCACGGTACTCGATACTTGTACGTTTGAGGCGAACGATTATTGATAGGTTCCAGAAGGAAAGTCCATCTTGATTTCCTGATTCAACTGCGGGTTGCGGGTGGGGACAGGACTAATGGGGTTCTGTCCTGAAGTGGGATGTTCTGGTCAACATCTCAGTTCGCCAGACAGCTTGCCAATATTTGGATTCCTGCAACGTTCGAGAAACGATCTGAACATGCTGAACTGCGGTGAGGAGGGGGGTCTCTGGGAGAAGTTCGGAATCGATGGAAGGTCGGATAGCAAAAACGCAAAAAGGAGGGCGCCCCCCTCCTTCTTTTGAAACCGCGACCGACACCCGCGACTTAAAATCTCAGATGCCCGTAAAGTGGTCGGGGCGAGAGGATTTGAACCTCCGACCCCCTGCTCCCAAGGCAGGTGCGCTGACCAGTCTGCGCTACGCCCCGACGGTTGGACCTTCCCGTAGCATATGCCTGCTGGAAAAGCAACCTGGAATGCCGCCGCAGGCCGGGCTCCCCCGATCCGCGGCGTTGGCTCGGAGCTCCCGTTGCAATCCCGGCTCCGCCGGGAGCTCTTTCATGGCTCAGAATGGCCTGGAGGGGCCTGAAATGCTGCCATGGCACAACCAGGCGGACCCCTATAACCCCATTGTGTTAATCCGCATTGATATGGCTGGTTTCCGTCCGGAAAACCCCGTTTGCAGGAGCGGCCTCCAGCCACTCCTGAAAGTCCGATCGACCGGTTTTCGGATGGACACTGGCCAAGCACAGCTCCACGGAATGAGATGTCCTTTTCGCCGCTCGCCATGCCGGCGGTTTTTAAGCCGGCATCCATCCTTTTCGTGGGTTCCGGCAGAATGACCGCCGGAATGACGATTCGAGAGGTGGACACACTATTTCGCCGATTTATACCGCGCGCTTCAGGATACGGTCTGCTCCCGCGCCCGGGACGGTTCGCTTCCGGACATCTTGAGGTTGCAAAGCTCCGAGAGGGCTGAATCCAGCAGGTCGTGGGATCGCTTCATGTGGGGTTGGAGGCTCCCGACGCTGATGAGGGCCTGGATGAGGATGACGGTGTTCTCGTTGCGGAAGGGCTTCTTGCGGATGGCCTGGGCCAGGTAGGGTACGACTTCGCGGGCTTCCTCCTCCTGCACGTTGGGGAGAACCAGCAGGAACTCGTCTCCCCCGTACCGCCCGAGAAAGGAATCGCCCTCGGGCAAAATCTCGCTCAGCTGCTGGGCCACGTGTCGGAGCACCCGGGCCCCGATGTCGAGATGACCGTTGGCCTCGTGATGGAAATGGGGATCGATGATGAGCACCGAAAGGGGGGCCCCGGTGCGGATGGCCTTTCGGAATTCCCTTTCGAGGAGCGTGTGGATTTGGAAATAACTGAGCAGCCCGGTCAGCTGGTCCTCGATGGCGAAATCCTTGAGGCGCTCGTAGGTGAGGCAGTTTTCCATGCAGAGCGCGATCTTGACGGCGAGCTGTTCGAGGAGGTCCGTGGCATCGTGCGGCTGATAGCGTCCAGGATCCACGCTGCCCAGGAAAAGGCCCCCAAAGAGAACCTCGTGCACCGAGAGGGGAATGAGGACCCCGGATCGGGCCGTTTCCGCCCCCGACGGCAGGACCTCGAGGATGGCCTCCACGGTCTCCGGCGTCATGGCCAGGGGCTGCGCCGATTCCCCGAAGAGATTTCTGGCCGATTCGAGGGACACGGGGGTGTTCCATGCGCCCTCTCCCACCGGGCTGTTTTCGGCTGTCCTTTCAGGAAAGAACCTTTCGAGGATGTCGGGATGGCACAACAAAAGGACCACATGGTCGGGCTGGAACCGGGCGCGGATTTCCCGCAGCAGCTCCTCGACCAGCACGTCCAGGTCGCGGGTCCGAAAGAGGATCCGCTCGATCTCGGCGAAGTGGCGCCAAATCCTTTCATTGTTCGCGGCGGTGGCGACCACCTCGGCCAGCTGCTCACGCAGCGCCCGGTTCTCGGCGTCGATTCGCCCGGACACGCCGGACCCGCCGGCGGGCTCAACGTCCAGTGAATCTTCGGAAGGCCCGGAGGCTCGGGCCTCCTTGCCCTGGATCTGTTCCTTGTCCTGGGACGTCTTCTTCCTGGATTGCTTCTTCATGGAAGGTTCAAACCATCACCGTGCGCGCGGCGGAGGCCCTGACCATTGCGAGGGCTTCACGCACCGCCTCCCTGGCGCCCACGGCGGTCCGGATACCGGGTATGTTGAATTCACAGCACAGGGTCACGACCCCTTTTCCCATCTTGAGGGCGAGCGCGATTTCCGAGAGGGTTCCGTAGCCTCCGGACACGGCGATCAGCGCCTCGGCGGTTTGGGCGATGATGGCGTTGCGGGCATGGCCCATGTTGGTCGCGATGGGGAAATCGATGTAGGCATTGGCGTCGTGAATGACGGGTCCGGGAAGGATCCCGACCGTGATGCCGCCGCCTTCCTTGGCTCCCCGGGCCGCCGCGGCCATGACGCCCCCAAGACCTCCGCAGACC
>Ga0209381_1005192_pt1 | contig 10831 bp, 5 predicted proteins | sample DewCreD2012metaG_FD_184111 | JGI IMG/M metagenome (GOLD analysis project Ga0209381, IMG submission 184111) | Hot spring sediment bacterial and archeal communities from British Columbia, Canada, to study Microbial Dark Matter (Phase II) - Dewar... ...
GCAGATCCGTTCGCGACGTGCTATAGTGAAAGTGTCCAACCCAAGCGGGGACGTAGTTCAGTTGGTTAGAACGCCGGCCTGTCACGTCGGAGGTCGCGGGTTCGAGCCCCGTCGTCCCCGCCATTTTTTTCTCCCGCCTCTTCCGCAGACCTCCCGCATCCCTCAAGGACTCTGACTGGTTGCTTCCCGGATTCGCGCCATGCGGTCACCAGGCGTACAATAGGCACGCCATGAGATTCCTCGCTTTTCTCGCCGCTGCCGCCGCCTGCTGGGCTGGCACGGTCAGAATCGTCCCCAAAAACGGCGGGTTTGAACTCCAGCGGGACGGGCGGCCATACTACATCCTCGGCGCGGGAGGAACCGGGCGGCTGGCATTACTGAAGCAGAGCGGCGGCAACTCGATCCGCACCTGGAGCCCTCCCAGCCGCGCGGTGCTCGACGAGTGCTCCGCATTGGGCCTGACGGTGCTCGTGGGGCTGGACGTGGGCAAGCCGAGGCACGGATTCAACTACGCCGATCCGGCGCAGGTCGAAAAACAGCGCACCCGTATCAGGGCCGCCGTGGAATCGCTGAAGGACCACCCGGCCGTTCTGATGTGGGCTTTGGGCAACGAGACCGAACTGAACGTCAGCGATGCGGAGCGGATCGCCCTGTGGAAGGAGATCGAGCAGCTGGCGCGGATCGTGAAGCAGGCGGACCCCTCCCGGCCAGTGATCACCGTGCTGGCGGGCCTCGGCAATTCCAAACTCAAAGAGCTTCAGGAGCACTGCCCCTCGCTCGACGCGGCAGGAATCAACGCCTATGGCGGCATGATGCAGGTGCCCGAGCAGGTGGCCGCGCAGGGCTGGAAGAAAGCGTACGTCGTCACCGAATTCGGCCCGCGCGGGCATTGGGAGGTGGCCAGGACGCCGTGGGGCCTGCCGATCGAAGACACGAGCACGGAGAAGGCGGCGTTCTATTCGAAGGCGTACGCGCACGCCGTCAGAGGGCAGCCGCAGTGCCTAGGGTCGTATGTTTTCCTCTGGGGGCAGAAGCAGGAAAAGACGCATACCTGGTACGGCATGTTCCTGCCCGACGGCACTCCGCTGGATACCGTGGATGCGATGACGCACGCCTGGACGGGCGCCTGGCCTGCTGACAGAGCGCCCGCGATCAGAATGCTGACTGTGGAGGGCTCGGGCATTCACAAGCCGGGCGCGCGCATCACGGCGAGGGTCGACGCTGCGGATCCCGAAGGAGGACCGCTGAAGGTCGAATGGGACCTGAGGAAAGACGTCAGTGACAACCCCTCCACGGGAGGCGACCGCGAGCCGCCGACGCCGCCGATCGAGGGTGCAATCGTGACGGTGCGGGGCATGGACGCGGTCGTGGCTCTGCCGGAGACGCCGGGCAACTACCGGCTGTTCGTCTACGTGCGCGACAGCAGCGGAAAGGCTGCTACGGCGAATCGTGCGCTGCGGGTGGAGTGAAGAAACGCCCGGCCTCCCTTGCGGGCAGCAACCCCGCGCGGGATCCTGCGCACTGTGCCTGGACGGCGGGCTGAAGTTTCCTGCTGGGGCATCGCAGGCTCTGGCGGCGTTCAGCCCGCGCAACGCCGAACCTCAACGGGGCTCAGACGTCTCGCTCGACTGCTGGCGCAGAATCTTCTCCATCGGTCTGCCCTTGGCCAGTTCGTCGATCAGCTTGTCCAGGTAACGGATCTCCCGCATCAGCGGATCGCTGACTTCTTCCACCCGGACGCCGCAGACAGTCCCCCGGATCAGCCGCCGGTTGGGATGGAGAGCCGGCGCCTGCGCGAAGAATGTCTCGAGATCGGTTCCGAGTTCGATCTGCCGCCGGAGTCCCGCATCATCGTATCCGGTCAGCCAGCAGATGATCCGGTCCACTTCCTGTTGCGTCCGTCCTTTCTTCAAAGCCTTCTGGACGTACGCCGGATAGACTTTTGCGAATGGCATCGAGAAGATGCGGTGTCTGGTCAATGATCCTCCTCTCCGGGCGGTGCTGACACGGCCATTGTAACGGGCTGCGGGGATCCTGCTGGCTCGGCCTGCGCGTTCCAGCGTAACGGGATGGTCTCGCGGACCGGTTGGTTCGCGTCTCGTGGCGGCCAGAGGAAGCGTCCCGAGACGAACCTCTTCGTTGGGCTACCTTCCTGGCAGGTTCGGCGCCCTCGCCGCGCGGCGCGAGGCGGCGGCGGTTCGAAACGGGGATCTGAGCGGTGCAGATGACTCCGAACAGCTTCAACGAAAACCAGCCCGCCGCTGCGGGCGGCTTCAACGAAGAAGGATTTCGCCCGCCGCCCATTCCCACCCGCGCCTTGGCTTCCGTGCCAGCCACCGCGACGCCTCCGGCTGTCCTGCGAAGTCCTCGCGCTGCGCGTCCCACTTCAGCTTCAGCCCGGTGAGAAAAGCGATGTTGCCCAAATGCGCCACCGTGGTGGACCGGTGGCCTGTCTCCGCGTCTGCCGCCGGCGGGCGCAAGCCGCGCACGGCTTCCAGAAACGCCCGTGCGTGTTCCGGCGTTGCGTCCCGCACGTTCTTCGATCGCCGCTCCAGCCGGAACCGGGGCGGCGTTCCCGGCGGAGGCGGCGCGCCGGGCGCCAGCTCCGGCAGGATCTCGTACCCGACCCGGTCGGCCAGCAGCGTCCCTTCGGTGCCGTAGAACGCAATCCCGTTCGGCCGGTCCAGCGGTCCGCGCGCGTTGTAATACTGCATCCCCGGACTGCGCAGCCCCAGTCCCAGCCCGTTCAGATTGATCCCCTCGTACTGAAGCACGAACCCCGCATATTCGTAAGTCACAATCAGCACGTCCGGCATCTCGCCGGCGTCTTTCAGTGCAAACCGCCCCCCTGCGGCGCTCACCGTCTCCGGCGCCGTCGCCCCCATCACCTGCTGCACGGTGTCCAGCCTGTGGGTGCCGAAATCGGTGATGTAGCCGCCCGAGTAATCCCGGAACCACCGGTAGGTGCCCAGGAAGCGTTTCCTGTCGAACGGAACCAGCGGCGCCGGTCCGCAGTACATGTCCCAGTCGAGCCCCGGCGGCGGCTCGTCCGGCTCCGCTGCGCCAATGCCGCGAGGCGTCATGTTCAGCCAGTTCCACGCCCGCACGAAGTGAACCTTCCCGATCACGCCCTCGCGGACCATCGCCTCGCACTCGCGGAAGTGTTCCGCCGAACGGTGCTGCATCCCCGGCTGGACGATCCGCGAAGATCGTTTGCCCGCCTCCACCACTGCCCGTCCCTCGCGGATCGAGTACGTGAATGGCTTCTCCAGATACACATGCTTGCCGGCTGCGCAGGCTGCGACCGCTGCGCCCGCATGCCAGTGGTCAGGCGTGGCCACCAGCACGGCATCGATGTCCGCGCGATCCAGCATCTTGCGGAAGTCCTGGTAGACGGCGCAATCGCTGCCGGACTCCTCCTTCAGCCGCTCTGCATTCGGCAGATAGACATCCGCCGCGCCAATGATCTGCGCCCCGGCTTCACGCATCCATCGCGCCACATACCTGCCACGCGCCCCGCAGCCGATCACGCCGATCCGGACGCGGTCGTTCGCCCCAGCCACGCGCGCTGCCGACGCCGCCGCCAGACCCAGGACTGTCCGCCGCCTCATGATGCTCAGATCCTACAACGAAACTTCCCTGACGGATGCAGCCGGCGGCCGTCCTTTGATTCTGGAAAACTGCGGAGCCTCCTCTGAAACCAATCCAGTTCATGAGGCGGAGGTTTCCGGCCAGGTTTTCCTCCCTGCGCCGCCGGTGGCGATACAACGGCCCACGTTGCGGCATTCAGCCTTCATTCGCTACATTGGTGTACGGTGAGGTGCGAGAGTGGTTGAATCGGGCGGTCTCGAAAACCGTTGTACCCTTACGGGTACCGTGGGTTCGAATCCCACCCTCACCGCCACCCTTCCCTGAGTTTCCCCGTTTCATCTGGTTCGGCATCCTCGTGTAGTCTGGCTGCAAGCAAAAGCCTGATCGACAGCCTCGGGGTCTGGCCATCCAGACCTGTCGTCGCGGCTCTCAGCTCAATCACATCTGTCTTGTCAAGGGCCAGCTGCCGCGCTGCGGAACGCCTGGCGCAGGGACAGGCGCCCCGGCACGGATTCAGCCCGGGGCAAAGAAAAGAAACGTGGCAAAAGCCCGAGTTCGCCGGCACGCTCCCGGAGAAGCACCGCGCTGCACGAGGGGACATTCACCGCGGCTGTCCGGACATCGCCGGGCTGCGGAAGCCGTGATGCGGGCAGGCATCGGCAGTGCGAAGTGGCCCGCGTGTGCCAACCGGCCGCGCGATCAGACTTCCAGCGCTGAACTTCGACCCTTTCTTCTCAGGCGCCCGTCCGCATCTGCCGGAAGTGCGGACAGGGCTCAAGGCAGCATTGCGTCAGGTGAGGTCGAGCCATTCGATGCCCGCTTTCGAGAGGGCGTAGCCGACCTCCTTGCGCCAGTCGCCGTAGCAGGTCATCCAGTGGAAGCCGCGCATGGCCGAGGCGAGCCTGTATGAATCGCACCGGAAGCCGACGTCGATCTGCGCGCGGCAGATCGGCAGGAAGGGATTGGCGACGATTTCTCCCTCGAATCCAACCCAGCGTTTGAAGCTGAAATCGGGAATAATGTTGGTGACTTTCTGGCCGATGCGCATATCGACTTTCGGCGCGGCGCCATAGTCGCTTTCGAAATGTGTGACCATGCGGACGGGCTCCGGATTCCTGCCGTCCATCTTCCGCGGGGCCGTGCAGTGAGCGAGCGTGACGAGGCCGTGGTGCGGAGTGGTGGGATCGTTCAGGAAGACGGGCAGCCCGGAAATCGCCTGAAGCAAAATTCCGGAGGGAATGACGACAAAATCGGACTCGCAAAAGGCCAGATATCCTTCGTCATTCAGCAGGCTGAGCGGCAGGCAGGCGGTGGTCTCGCCAATGGGCATGATGGTGGACATGCAGTGGTTGATCGTGATGGCGGTTGCGCCGGCTTCGCGCATCATGCCGCGGAGGACGTGGGTGAGGAGAAACGCGTTGTCGACGTACTCGCGGCGCGTTTCGAGCTTGACGCCCTTCCTGCCGAGATAGTCTCCGGCTTCGAGCGCCGCCTGTTTGACGAGCCTGTCGTCCTTGCGCGCGGCCTGCAGACGGCGGCCGAGCTCGTCATAGGAAACATCGACGAGATCGAGGCCGAAGCGCTCACGCGCGAGTTGCGGTGCCCTGCGGCCTCCGGCGCCCCAGCCGGAGGCGCCGCCAAGGCACAGAACCCGCCGGCCCTGCGTATGCTTCAGTCCGCCCAGCGCGCGGAGGCGCCAGGCGACGTCGGCTGTTTCATCGACCACTACGTCCATTGCATCCGCCCCGGGCTGACCCCAATCGTCGTCGGTCTTGCGGAGGAATCGCGGGTGGACGATCTCGTACCACTCGTAGACAGGCCCCGAGCGGTGACGGACAAAGATGACAGTGGGCGTCTCGGGCTTCGCGACGCTCTCAAGCAGCCGCACGCTGCCCGAAGCCGGATACATCAGCAGCGTGTCGTATTCGCCGGCGGCCACGGCCTTGCCTTCCTCCACGGAGCGGATCTCGCGCAGCGGAAGGAACTCGATCGGGTACGCCGCCGTGCGGGCGATGGACTCGAGCTCGCGGGCGATGCGGGCGCGCTCCTCGGCGGCTTCTTTCTCGGTGAACAGGCCGCCCCACGGCCGCCAGCTTGTCTGCGGGCGGGGCTGGAAAATCTGGTAGATGAGCACAGGCTGGACGCGCAGCGTGCGGCGCGCGCCGGGCTCGAGGGGGTGGCCGCCGGAGGGCGCTGCCACAAGGGGAAGGGCGGCGCCGGTCTTCAGCAGCGTGCGCCGGCTCATTGCGGACATGCAGCAGGGCATGAGGGCCTCCTGTCGGGAAAAGTTCGCCCTACCCTTATTTCAGATTCCTGAGTCTGATTCAAGCCCCGGAGCCGTTCAGCCGCCGATCGTGCGTTCGAGTTCCGCCACCGCAAGGCGCAGGCCCGCGCGGGCCTCTTCCGCCATGGCCTCGGCTTCCGCGGCGGCGGCCTGCGCTTCGGCGAGTTTCACCGGCGGGGCGACGCCGGTTTCGACGGCATCCGAAGTAATGCGGAGAGCTTCGCGGCGGGCTTCAAGGGCGCGCTCGGCGACGCGGACCAGATCCCGGAAGCGCTCGACCTTGCGGCGGGCCTTCTCGACGTCGATCTGTACGCGATGGCGGACGCGCAGCAGATTCTGTTCAGCCTGCTCCAGCTGTGCGCGGCGCTCGCCGACGAGGGCGCGCTTCTTGCCGCCGTCGAACAGATCCCACGACAGGCGCGCACCGACGGCGGCATTGGAAGAGGGCAGGAAGGGCACGCCGCGCTGCTGCGCGTGCGTGGCGAACAGCGCGATGTCCGGGATGAACTCGGCCTGCGCGGCGCGGACGGCGCGGCGGGCCTTCTCGACCGTGGCCTCGGCAGCTTTCACTTCGGGGCTGCGTTCGAGGGCCCGTTGCACCAGGGCCTCGGCCGGCTCGACCGGCGGCTCAGCCCAGGGAGAGGGGACGAGTTCGAGTTCCGTGTCCGGATCGAGGCCGATGAGGTCGGCGAGTTCCGCCAGCACGTCGGCGCGCTGGTTTTCGAGCTGAAGCAGAGTGTTTTTCGCTTCCAGCAGGCGGGCGTCGGCCTCGAGAAGTTTGACGTCGAGCGCGGCGCCGGACTCGACGGCATTGGCGGCGTCGGCGCGGGCGGCTTCAGCGGCCTCGACTTTCTGGCGCGCGGCAGCAATGCGCTTTTCGAGAAGGAGGGTGCCGAGATACGCTTCCTGAACTTTGAGGGCGATTTCGTTTTCGGCGCGGCGGGTTTCGGCCTCCGCGATGCGGATGTCCTGCTCGGCGGCGCGCGTGCCTGCGTGGATGCGGATGAGAGGCGTGAGAGGCTGGGCCGCCGTCGTCATGGAAAGGCCGAACGTGTTGGCGCCCTGCAGAAGGCGCAGGTCGTCCGACGGGACAGGGCCGAGCTGCGGCAGCACGCCGAGAAAGCCCCGCGGGATGGCGACGTTCTGCAACTGGCTGTTGTACAGGAGGCTCGATTCATTGGAGAGGCGCGGAAAGGCGTTGGCGCGGATGGCGTCGCGTTTCCTGGCCGATTCGCGCTCCTTCAGACGCTGGATTTTGAGGATCGGGTTCTGCTGGCGGGCCATGGCGAGGGCCTCGTCGAGCGTGATGCGGCGCGATTCCGCGCGTAGACCCGGCTGGAAGAGGAGCAGCAGCAGGACGGGCGCCAGCGTGGCCGGGCGCCAGCGGGCGGCGCGGCGCTTGGCCACGACGTAGAGCACGGGCACGACGACGAGCGTGAAGAACATGGAGCAGATCAGCCCGACTGCGATGGCGCTGGCCAGCGGGGACCAGAGGCTGGACCCGCTGAGGATCATGGGCAGCACGCCCACCGCCGCCGCAGCAGTGGTCAGGAAAATCGGCCGCAGGCGGCGCTCGCCCGCTTCGAGCGCGGCCGTTTCCAGCGGAGCGCCTGCGCGCTGACGTTCATGGATGTAATCGACGAGGATGATCGCGTTGCGCACGACCACGCCGGAAAGGCTGATGACGCCCATAAACGCCGTAAAGCTGAACGGATTTCCCGTCAGAATCAGCCCGAAGACCGCCCCTGGCAGGGCCAGTGGAATGGACATCATCACGACCAGCGTGTCGACGGGCGAGCGGAACTGGAAGAGCAGGATCAGGAAAATCAGCAGAATGCTCAGGGCCAGCACGACGTGCATTTCCCCGAATGTTTCTTTCTGCCCCTCGATTTCTCCGCCATATTCGATGCGGTATCCGGGCGGAAGCGGGATGGCGGCGAGCTGTTGCTGCGCGGATTTCAGGAGCTGCGAGGGCAGGTGCGCTTCGTCGGGGATGGCCATGACGGTGAGGGTGCGCAGGCCGTTGCGGCGGACGATGCGGCTGGGGCGCCACTCGGGCTCGACGCTGGCGACGCTGCGCAGGGGAACCCGCGCGCCCGTCAGCGCGCTGACGACGTATGCGTCGCCGACATCGTCGAAGGTGTTCCGGTACTGCTCCTCGAGGCGCAGCACGACCGGAATGTCGCGGTCGCCTTCCCAGAACGTCGTGACAGGCAGCCCGCTGAATCCGCCAGCCATCTGGAGAGCGAGCATGGAATTGCTGAAACCGAGGCGGTTGGCGACCTCTTCGTTCACGCGCAGGGACAGCTCCGGCGCATCCTCGTGGAAGTCGTCGAAAACATATTCGGCGCCCGGCGTGCGGCGGAGGATGGCTTCAGCCTGATCGCCGATCTCGCGCAGGCGGCGCAGGTCGTCTTCGCCATCCAGCGTGGAGACGATGCGCACTTCGACCGGCGCCTTCATGACCGTGCCCTGTTCAAGCTCGCGCACGATGGCAAGCGCCTCCGGCGCGACGGTCTGCAGCTCGCGGCGCAGGCGGAACACAAGCGGAGGCGTGTCCTCCGCGCTCCGGGTGTTGACGACGATCTGCGCGTAATTGCGGGCGGGGAATTCCGGGTCGACGTTGTAATAGAAGCGCGGAGCGGAATCGCCGACAAAAGACGCAAAGCTCGTGACGAGCGGCTCCTTGCGGAGATGCTGCTCGATGCGGCGTACTGCGGCGTCGGTCTTTTCGAGGCGCGTCCCTTCCGGCAGCCACAGGTGGATGACGAACTGGTTGCGCTCGGCGGTGGGGAAGAAGCGCTCGGGCACGACAGTGCGCAGGAGCACGATTCCCAGAAGGAAGACGGCGGCGCCGCCGGCGAGAGTGAGAGCCTTGTTCCGCATCGCGGCATGGATGACGCGGTTGTAGCTGGACTGCATGAAGTCGATGGCGTTGAAGCGCTTCCTGCGGGGTTCGGCCTCGGGCGGATGGAGTCCGCGGCGGATGAAGAAGCGGCAGAGCCACGGCGTGACCAGCATGGCAACGGCGTAGGAGCAGGAGAGAGCCACGGCGACGGCGACCGGCAGCGCCTGGATGAATTCGCCCACCGCTCCGCTGATGATGAGCATCGGCAGGAACGCGGCGATGATGGTCAGCGTGGCGGTGAGCACGGGCAGCCAGAGTTCGGTGGCGCAGCGCCATGCGGCTTCCATGCGGGGCGTGCCGCGGTCGAGGTGTTCGACGTAGTTGTCGGCGATGACGATGGCGTCGTCGACCACCATGCCGAGCACGACGATCAGAGCGGAAATGGACACCTGGTGCAGCTCGACGCCGATCGCATGCAGCAGCGCGAACGTGGCGGCGATGGTGACGGGAATGGCGAGGCTGGCGATGAGCGCCACGCGCAGGGGCAGCAGGATGATGGTGACGAGAATGACGGCGCTGATGGCGATGCCGAACTCGCGGATGAAGTGCGTAATGCGGCGTTCAACGACGGCGGGCTGATCGGCGAGGATGTCGATGTGGAGGTCGGGGGGCAGCGTGGCGCGCACGTGGGCGAGCTTTTCGCGCAGGGCGCGGCCGAACTCGACGATGTTGTAGCCCTCCTGCATTTCGACGCTGACGAGCACCGCCGGCTCGCCGTTGAAGCGGCAGAGCGAGCGGGGCTCGCCTTCGACGCGCTCGACCCGGGCCAGATCGCCGAGATAGACGGGCTGGCCCGTGGGAGAGACGTCGATCATGACGCGGCGGATTTCCTCGACGTCCTGGAAGAGGCCGGAAGCGCGCATGGGCTGCGCCGCCGCGCCGGTCTTCAGCTCGCCGCCGTACTGGACCACGTTGCGGCCGCGGAGAGCCTGGATCACCTTCATCGGCGAGAGCGCATACTGGGACACGCGCTCCATGGACGAGGTGATGCGGATCTCTTCCTTCTGCTCGCCGATGCGCTTGAGCTTGGCCACGGCGCGCAGGGTGCGGAATTCGTCTTCGAGCCGTTCGGCGTACTCTTTCAGATCCGTGTAGCTGTAACGGCTGCCGTGCACGGCAACCAGCAGCGCGACCGTGTCGCCGAAATCGTCGCGCACGACGGGGCCCTGCACGCCCTCGGGCAGCTCCGTGAGTTTGAGCTCGATCAATGCATGGCGGAGCTTCGACCAGAAGACGTCAGGCTGTCTGACATGGTCCTCCAGCTCGACATGGATGACGCAGAGGTCGCTGCGGCTGGTGGACCAGGTCTTCGCCTTGCGGACCTCCTCGAAACGGAAGAGCCGGTCCTCGATCTTGCGCGTGACCTGCTTTTCCACCTGCTCGGCGGTGGCGCCCGGATACGTGGCGATGACGAGGCCTGTGCGGATGGTGATCTTCGGGTCCTCGCGCCGCGGCATGGTGAGCAGCGACGTGATGCCGGTGGCGAGGACGGCGGCGGTGAGAAGCAGCGTGACCTGCGGGTACCGGAGGGCGGACTTGACGGGGTTCATCGCAGCACCTCCGCCTGGACGCGCATGCCGTCCTTCACCTTGTGCTGGCCGCCCACAACGACCAGGTCGCCATCGCCAAGCCCCTCACCGATCTCGACCTCGCGGCCAGCCCCGCGGCCGGTGCGGACGCGCCGCGCATGAACGCGTCCGCTCTGGGGCGAGTAGACGTAGACGTGCGTGGCGCCCTGCGGATCGCGCCAGACGGCTTCCGCGGGAACCGTGCGCACCGGGACGCGCGTGTCGGTTTCAATCTCGGCTTCGGCGATCATGCCGGCGCGCAGTTCCAGCGCGGGGTTCGGCGCCAGCAGCCGCACCGGGAAGGTCCGCGACTGCGGCTCCGCAGCGAAGCCGACGAGTTCGACTTTTGCGGGGAATTCGCGCCCGCCGAGAGAAGGAATGCGGACGCGGGCGGTCTGCCCGATCCTCACCTTCCCGATTTCCGCTTCCGGCACGCCCGCGCGGACGCGCGCCGGGTGGAGCTGCATCAGCGCCACCACA
>Ga0209381_1005198_pt1 | contig 10823 bp, 1 predicted proteins | sample DewCreD2012metaG_FD_184111 | JGI IMG/M metagenome (GOLD analysis project Ga0209381, IMG submission 184111) | Hot spring sediment bacterial and archeal communities from British Columbia, Canada, to study Microbial Dark Matter (Phase II) - Dewar... ...
CCGCGCGCGCCGCAGACACGCGGCCTGGGACCTGCATCACCCCATCTACGGATGGGAGTGAATGGTAATCGGACTGCATGGTCCAGATTTCATAACGCTGTGGGCTGAACGTCTTGCGGGTATACGTCTCCACGCCCACGTCAATGATGAGCGGCAGGCCGTCGCGGTAGACGATAAAATGGCCCACATCGTTGTGATTATGGCTCTCTGCGTTATGCCCGCCTTTGGCCGCCAGGTAAAACCCGCGCTCCGAACCGGCCTCATCGCGCCCGGCCGCCACCTGAATATCTGGCAGCCAGACCGATTTCAACAGCGGCGCGCGCGGCGGCACGCCCGCCAGTTCTCCCAGGGTGAACAACGCCGCCAGCACCCGCCCCAGACTGGGAGCAATGTCTGCCTCGGTGACCACGCCGTGGCTGAGAACGGCTTTGCGCGCGGCCAGCCAGGCCCCAAACTCCTGCATCTGCCGGTCGTCAATCTGCCGGCCAAAGCGAAACACCAGCAAGGGGTCCGGCGTCAGACGCGCGGGGGCATCCGCGAAGTTCACGTAGTAATCTCCGGCGATATGGGCGCGGTAAACAAAGCGGCCAATGTTGCGGATGCGTTCATCGGCATAAACGTCAATCCTGCCGCCCGAAACACTGCGGAGCAGTTCCAGGTTATCGAACAGCGACGCACCGGCCCGTCCCCAATAGCTGGGGCCTTCGTCACAGCCGCCGTCCTGCGGGTACGGGGTGATAAAGCAGTCCAGGCTTTCCAAAATCTTCGCTACCGCCGCCAGCCGCCGCGCCTCATCGCGCTCCAAGAGCAGGGCGCAGGTCAACCAGTTGGAATTGACCCAAGGGTTCCAGTTGTTCACCGGCAGTCGTTGGAAGCCCATCCACATAAAATCGTCGCGCGCCAGGGCCGGCGTCAGAATGCGCGCATCCACCTGCCGCCCGATCTGCTCGCGGATGCGCGGCGAAACCTCATCCAGGCGCGAGCCGAGCAAATAATCCACCCAGGCCAGCAGTGCGGCGGTTTCGGCGGCAAAGAGATCAACAATCGGTTCCTCCGGGTCGGGCAGACCCACTCCGGCGCGCTGTGCGCCAATGTGCGCCGGCAGGCACCAGGTGGCCTCTTCGCAAATGCTCCAGATGGCATCAGCGGCCGCGTCGAGAAAGCGGCCCTGGTTCTCCAGGCATTCAGCCAGCGCCAGCCGCACCAGAATATCACGCCGCGCAAAGTAAGGGCGTTCATATTCGCGGCGGTTGCCGTTGCGGGCGTAGTTCAGGTAGTTGGTGGCGGCCAGGTGCGGCCAGGGGGCGCTGAGGGCCTGCTCGCCCTGGCGGATATGCGCCCGGCGCACGGTCTCCGGCAGGCTTTCCCACGCGGCCCGGTCGTAAATGGTTGGATAGGGCCGCCAATCCGCGCGCTTCAACAAGTACTCCGGCAAAGCATGGGCCGGGTAGCGCAGGCTGAGGAATCGTTCAGGCACGTTCGGCATGGATTATGCTCCTTTTTTCATTTGTTTCTCTAACCAGTCAAAAGCCGCGGCCTGCATTTCCAGGTCAAACTTATGCACGCCGGGGTAAAACTGCCCCTCATACGCTTCTGGACGGCCAACGCTCTGGTAATGTTCGGCGATCCGCCGGTGAGCCGCCTCCATCCCGGCGAGGGTAAACAGCGGGTCGTCACGGTCGTACTGCACCAACAGCGGCGAAGGCGCGCGGCAGGCCGCCAGGTCGGCCCAATCGCCGCAGCGCGACCAGCCAAACGGGAAGAGCATCCACGTGTGGCTGTACACGTTATGATCCAGCAGTCCTTCGTAAGTAGACATCAACCCCACGATCACGGCGGCGATCAGCCGGTCATGGGTGGCCTGGAGCAGTGCGCCGCGGTTGCCCCCGCCCGACAATCCCACGCACCCAACCCCGCCGGGCAGTATATCGGGCCGAGAGAGCAGGTAATTGACGGCAATGCGGTCTTCATGGCTGACTACGCCGGCCATGCTGGTTCCTAACAGGTTACAGTATTTCGAAACCAGGTGTTCATGCGTGCCAGAAGCCAGGTTGTACAGCGCAATTTCCGGCGCGGTGGAAGCATCCGGCGGGCGATGTTCCAGCAGAAGGCGCGCAGTGGCGGGAATATCCGGCGGCATCTCTTCCAGAGGGAATTTGCGGCTGCCCCACAGGAAAGTATCGTGAACCAATACCACAAAGCCGCGCTTTGCCAGCGCATTGGCGTAGGCGCGGCCGCCGTACACTGCGCGAAAGGCCGCTACCGCCGGATCGGGGTCTTCCGGCCCATCGGCAATCTTTTCCTTGCCAAAATACTTAAAGCCGCCGTGATCGTGAAGCGCCACTACGCCCGGCAGCGGGCCGGCTGCGCCCAAAGGCTTGAGAAGATACGCCTCCGTGCGCGGCCCATACCCCACCCACCAGGTGAGCAGTTCTCCGGCCACGCCGTCGCGCTCCCAGGTGCGCTCCACGCGCACGTCGAGCGGCTGTTCTGGCCCGGCGGTGAACCCCAGCGTCTCGCGCACGCGGCGCTGTGTCTCCGCGCCCGGTTTCGCCACCGGGAACAGCGGCCCCTGACGCGCCGCTTCGGCCACCCAATCACTGTATACGCCCAAATGCAGATAGCTTGCTTCCATGTCGTCTCCTGTTTGCCAAAGCTCATAACCCACGGTCGTTTACCGAATGGCGCGTCAATTATGGGGCGCAGTTGACGCACCATTTGAAATACTACTGACCTGCTTGCGGTGCTGTGCTTAACCGCCCTTAAGATGATACCCTAACTTTGCCAACATCCCCGTTTTACATTCGAGTTACAAGGTTATAACAAAAATAGTTTGGGGATTTCCACTAATGCATTTTCATACTATAATTAATTTATCGTTCTCTATCTTCCGGTGTTTGATAACACCACAGCAGTAAAACAGCCTCGCAGAACAGCAATCCCAGGATGCGAATGAGGTTATGAGGGGTTAAAAGATGGGGGACATTGGCGCTATAAAAAGCCAGTCTTCGGATCGCTTTGGGGGGTCCACACAAGTAGCTCAAATTGAATATCAGCATTATAAGCCCATTTTGGGGATGGGTTCTTTTTCATGATGGCGAATCTTTTCTGGCTGTTGTTCCCGCGACGGAGGTATCATGTTCCAACCCGATAAAAAGAACGTTGTTGTGGTTCTGGTGATCGTTCTAGCCATCCTCGTCTCCACGGTCTTAACTGCCCAGGTACAGGCGGCTGCGCCCGCGCCTGCCGGTCTGTGGAGTCGTGAGAGCCTCGTTGAGGGCGTTAACCGCATCCGGAACCTGTTTGCGCCTCCGCCTGCGCCGCTGGCGGCCGCCCCCCCGCGTGAATTCAACTTCGCCAATGGCATTTCCATCGAACCAGTCACAGCCTATAACCTGATCGTAGATTCCAACGTCCTCTCGCCGGCCTCTTTTGGCCCCTCCGCCGCCACGTTGGGAGCAAAATTCTGCAACACCACCGCCGGAACCCTGCATAACGTCTGGGCCTATATCGGCGATTACGATCTTAACACCCCCGGCCAATACCCCACCCGCGACAGCGCCACCTTTGGCACAGAACACCCTGGCCTGCTCAATGCCTCGATGACCCCGGGCGGCAGTACGTTATTCTACCTGGAACATGAATCCGGCTCCTCGACCGACTCAATCGATGCCAGCCGCTACATTGGCACGCTGGACCCTGGCGAATGCCGCACCCAATACTGGCTCATTTCGTACCCTCGCACCGCTTTTATTGGCGCCACCGAGGTCTCGGTGACGGGCAACATCCACCCCCAAGATGACCTCTGGCTTCCCTACCACTTTTGGGCCACGGCAGAAGGGGCCGCGGGCGTTTCTTATTCCAAACAGTACGTGACGATGCGCAATGAAATCTCGGCCATGGCGAATAAAATCTGGCCGAACGGCGATAATAAAGTCCCCGATGAATATGTCAACCTCATCGCCGCCGTCGTCGGCTGGGATACGATCACGCCGAACGCCTCCAACATCGTATATCCGGGCCAAACCGTCACCAGCCAGGGCATCTGGTATGACCTGGGCAATGTAGGGGCCGGCTTCGATAACAACGGCGACCTGGTCCCCGACCGCAACGCCTGGCTTCAGCCCATCGGCAACGCCGCCGCTTTCGACCCCGGCTGTTTCCGGTTGATCGGCACGTATGGCCTCCTCATCGTTAAGCTCAACAACGGCACAGAGAAGTTGATTCCCTTTGCCGATCAGATGTATTTTGAAAACCTCCCCGCCAACAACACCGGCGTGGTTGGCCTGGTCTTTTACCGCTACATGTCGCTCGATGGGGCCTGTACCGCCGGGCTGACGCCCTATCAGGAAGTCGCCTCTGGCAAGGACAACGAGAAATTCAACGGCGATTTTGGCGCCGGCGGCCCGCCCCTGCAAAGCGCGGAGGCTTTCTTCTCGTTTAGCAAAGGCGGCGATAACACAATCACGGCAGGCGAGACGATCACTTATACGATGGACTTCACCCTGCCCGCCGCCAGCCCCATGGTCCCCACCGTAATCGTAGGCGACCCCTCCCTGGGAACGCCTCTGGTCTTTAACGAAACCCTCCCCGAAGGTTTGCAGTATCCGGCCAATACCCCGGCCTCTTCTACCCTGCCCGCCACTATTTTATACTCGACCGACAGCGGCAACACCTGGAGCACCACCCCGCCCACAGTCAATGCCACCAGCACCGCGCCCAACAACCTGGTGAAAATCCAATGGTGGTTAGAGAATCCCGTTTCTAATGCTTCCGGCGATGTGAGCGGGAGCGTTTCCTTTAACGCCGTTGTCCCCGCCGCTTACCCCGGCGTAATCATCGAAAATGAGGGTTGTTTGAGCCTTGCCAACGGCCCCTGCTTTGAAGAGGACAATCACCTCACGGTGGTGGAAGGCATCAACTCGGTGGCGGGAACGGTTTTCCGCGATGACGGCAACCCCACCGGTGTATTGGGCAACGCTTTACGCGATACCGGCGAGACCGGCATTGGTTCGGTGACGGTATCTCTCTATTACGACACCGACGGAGATGGCACCCTTGACACGGATGAACCCCAATACGGCGGCCCGGTAGTTACCACTGCCGGCGGAGCGTACAGTTTTACCAACCTTCCCGATGGCCGTTATCTGGTCGTCGTTGATTCCAACGATGGCGATCTGCCCTCTGGCTACGGCCTCACTACCCGCGCCGTACTGCCCGCCGCACTCGACCCTACCCGCGCTAACTCATCAGCCGTTGCGGTTAACGATCAAAACTTTGGCTTTGCCCCGGCGCTGGATGTCACCAAGCGGCTGATGACCACTGGAGCGGTGTACAACAACAGCACCGTTCAATATCAGATCGGTTTGGCGAACAAACTGCCCGGCGGCGGGACCTCTGAAGCCTGCACGTATAACGTCTGGGCCAGCATCGTTTACCCCTCCAGCACCGCCACGCCACCTTCTGGGGGCGGCCCGGCGAACGCCCAATGGCAGGCGCCCAATAACGCCATCGGCGCGCCCGATGACCAGTACGCGTACACAATCCTGGGCAACAACTCCGATCAGTTGGGGCTGAGCGGCTATAACCTGGGCAACATGGGCGGAAACATCACCTCGATTCAATTCATTGCTGATGTTCAGGAACGCCTCAATTTGGAACCGACCGACCAGTTCATCGTGCGCGTTTACTACAACGATTCGCTCCGGGCCAGTTATGTTTACAATGGAGATGGCACGTTTGTCGCTCCTGCCACCACTGGCTACTTTAACACACCGGGCGTCTATGAATATACGATTAGAGAGACATTAAACGTCAACACCATCAAAGGCGCCGGGCAAAGCTGGTCCTATGATGATTTAGTCGGTAACAAGCTCGAATTCGAGGTCATCGGCAATCGGACGGGCGGCGCATCGGGCGACCTGAACCTGGATGCGCTTGGTTTTATCGTCACCACCGACAGCGCCTGCGGCAGTCCTGCTACCATTCTCAACCCTGTCCCCCTGACCGACACCTATGACCCCACCCGGCTGGAATTCGTCTCGGCTGTGCCCGCGCCCAGCAGTACCGCCGCCGGAACGCTTACCTGGAACAACCTGGGGCCGCTCCTGCCAGGGCAGGTTCGCTATGTAGACGTCACCTTCCGCGCCATTAACACCGGAAGCACCGCCGTTACGACCACGAACACGGCCACCAGCACGGACAGCCGTTTTGCCGATGGCAACGACGCCAACAGTCCCGAGTCTGCTTCCGCCGACGTGACTATTCAACCGGCCGGGAAGATCACAGGCGTGGTTTGGGCCGAGCGCGACACACCCCCCAACCCGCCCAACACAGACTACGGCTGGCTTGCTCCCAATGGTTATACCGCCAACGATAATTTCTATCCTGGCGCGACCGTCCGCCTGCACGTCTGCACCTGGGCCGCCACCGGCGCGGTGATCACATCGAGTGATGCTGGCTACGACCCAAATTCAAACTGCGTGGCGCAGGGTTCTGGCAATTCGGGGGCCTGGGCAGTGTACCGCACCACTACCACCGATGCCAACGGCGTTTTCACCTTCGACAGCCTGCCGCGCGGCTTCTACCGCGTTGAGCTGGTTGCTTTGGTTGGCAATCCCCCGCAGGTTGGCGCGCCTAACGACAACCAGGCTGTAGACGCCTCTCTGCGCGCCCTCGGCAGTTACCGTACCGATCTCACCTGGGGCGACGCGAATGCCAACCTGAACAGCACCTTCTTCCACGAACTACTGCCGGGCGAAACCGTCTCCACCGTCAATTTTGGCTTTGCCAGCCACGTCCGAATCAACGGGAACGTCTGGCTCGATGCCGACAACGACGGCGTTTGGGACGCGGCCGGCCCCAACGGCGAACCGGGCATCTCTGGGGTGACGGTGCGCGTCACCAACTGCGCCGGATCTGCCGGCGGCAGTGACAACAACTGCGACGACGGCGATAACGGCACCGTCTGGACGACGACCACCAACGCCAACGGCTATTATTCCCTGCCGGATCTCGTTCCCCCATCCATTTCGCCGAACCGCGTCTATCGTGTTGAGGTCCTGCCCGCTACCCTGCCATCGGGCGGTAGCTGGACGGACACTGGCGAATCTGGCCCCGCCAACACTCAGAACGTCGGTCTGTTCGACGGCAACCATTATATGGATACGCGCGTCAGCCCCGACCGGCTGCAGGTCGGCGAGATGAGCGGCCCTTACAATTTTGGCTATTACCGCTCTGGCTCCTATCAGATCGGCGATACCCTTTTCTACGATTGGGATGGTGACGCCGTACAGGATGCCACCGACGAAGGCATCCCCAATGTGACGGTTTACCTGTACCTGGATATGGACAACGACGGCGTGATTGACTATACCGATCCGCTGGCGGCGCAAACTCAAACCGGTGCCAATGGGAACTACACCTTCAGCGGTTTAGCCGCTCAGAACTACATCGTCAAAGTCTATACCGGCGACCCCGACTTTCCGGCGGCGAGCCTGGCCCAAACGCTCGATCCAGATGAATATAACACCGACGGTAATGCCGCCAACGATCCCGACCGCTGTAATAACTGCGATGGGCAAAGCCGCGTTACGTCGGCGGAAATGACCGCTGAAGCCGATCTGTTCCTCGAAAGAGAAGATTTTGGCTATCAGCCTGTCTCGGTCCGCGGGTCTATCGGCGATACCATCTTTAAAGATAACAACGGCAACGGCGTTCAAAACGGCGACGACGCCGGCATTGCCGGCGTGACGGTGGAACTGCAAGTAGATTGGAACAACGACGGCAGTTACGTCACCATCGCTACCGATATGACCGACGCCAGCGGCAACTATTTATTTGAAAACCTGCCCGCCGGCAGTTACCGGGTACTGGTACAGCTCGATAACAGCCCCTATCCGAACCAGGACGCCATCCCCAACGATGCGTTTGGCAGTGATTACACTCCCTCTACCGGCACGGTTTCCGGTTCGGACGTATACTTTACCACCATGCTCACTTCAGGCAGTCCTGCCAGCCTGGATAATGATTTTGGCTTCACCGCGCTGGCCGCTTTAGGTGATACCATCTACTGGGATTCCAATGGCAATGGCACGCAAGACTCCGGCGAACCGGGCATCCCTGGCGTGACCGTCCAGCTATTCACCTTCACCGATACCAACGGCGACAGCCGCTATGACCCCACAGAGCCTATTGCGCCCGCCCCTACCGCTACAACTACCACCGGGCCAGATGGCCGCTATCTCTTCACCGGCATTAACGTCCCCGATGCCAACGGCACCCCGTACCTGGCTGAAGTCCTCATCAATGGGGTGCTGGTTGGGCGCACACTCACCGGAGACCCCGACGCCGATGGGTATGCCTGCACAACCGACCCCGACCCATTCCCCGATTTTGATCCGTTGTGCGACAGCCGCACCGGCCTGGTCCTTTACCCTGGCGGCAGTTTTATGGGGGCCGATTTCGGCTACCAGCCCTTGGGGGTCATTGGTGATTCGGTCTGGCTGGACTCCAACGCTAACGGCCTGCGCGACACCACCGAATCGGGCCTGGCAGACGTCACCGTGCGTGTGTACGTAGATACCAACGGTAACGGCAGTTATGACGACCTCATTGACCAGGTTTACGATGACCCTGGTACGCCGGGCGTGATTGAAGGCGAAGCCTCAACTGACCTGGACGGCTATTACCTGTTTGAAAACCTGCCGACCGGTGCGGCGGCGCTGACTTACTTCGTCAAAGTGGATATCACCGATCCCGATTTCCCCTTTAACCCTATCGCCGCCGGGAACCGCACCTACGACCCTGATGGCACGTTGGATGATTGGACCGCCTTCGTGATCGAGCCAGACGGCACAGTCTCATCCGTCGGCGGCTGCAGCACCATCCCCAACGGCTGTGACAGCGAAGGCGATGCCCTGCAACTGGATGCCGATTTTGGCTACCAGTACTCTGGCAGCAGCCAGATCAATGGGTCCATCTGCCTGGATTCCATCGCGGCAGACGGCAACGGAATCAATGAAACCTATGCCGCCGATCCGAACGACCAGATTGGCGTCTGCGGCGTGGATGCAGATGATCCATCCGGCATTGGAACGGGCGAAGCCGCCTTTGAGAACGTTCCGGTTTACCTGTACCGCTGGAACGACGATGGCGATGGCAGCGTCGAAACCGCCGAAGTGACGCTCATTGCATCCACATTAACGGATGCCAGCGGCGACTTTGCTTTTGCCAGTATTCCCGACAACTTCTTCTACATCGTCGCCGCCGGCGACCCGGCCTCTGGACTGGAACTGACCACCCAAACCGGCGATTCCAGCGGCGTCGGCAACGATCCGAATGAAGCTGTGATCGCCAACGCGGCTTCAACCTACCAGGCGGTGCAAATCGGCACTGCCGAGACGCTCCAAAACGTTGATTTTGCCTATAAACTCACCGATTCCTATGATTTCGGCGACCTGCCAGAGTCTTATACGACCACGTTGGGTGAAGACGGCGCGCGGCACAAAATCGTGGCAGGTTCAACGCTGTACCTCGGTTCCACCGGCCCCGACGGCGAAGAAAACGGTATTCCGGGCGCTGCCGCCACCGGAGATGATTCCAGCGGCGTGGACGATGAAGACGGCGCCGCCATTGTCTCTTCGTGGACAGAAGGCGCCGGCGGCGGTTCGTTGAATGTCATTGTCAACGGAAGCGGTTACTTAATCGGCTGGATTGACTTCGACCGCGACGGCACGTTCACCGGCGCTGGGGAAATGGTCATCAACCAGGCGGTGACGACTGACAACGACCCGGCGGCCGATTTTACGTTTGACGTCCCCGCGGGAACTTTCGCGGGCGGTAATTATTCACTGAACATGCGCCTCCGCCTGTTTTCCAGCGCGCCGTTGTTCCCCGAACTGGCTTTCTCCGGCCCGGCTGTCGGCGGCGAAGTGGAAGATTACGCTTTGGTCGTCATCGTGAACCCGGCCATCTCGCTGACCAAGTCGGCCACGCCTGCCACCTACGGCGCAGTGGGCGAGGTCATCCATTACAGCCTGGTTATCACCAACACCGGCAATGTGACCCTGTCGGCTCCCTTTACCGTCTCCGACCCGCTCACCACGGATGAGGCCTGCCCGGCGGCGCCCACCTCACTGGCCCCCGGTGAGTCGATCACCTGCACGGCTTCTTACACCATCACCCAGGCCGACCTGGACAGCGGCACGGTCACCAACACCGCCACCGCCTCGGTCGATCACGGCGGCAACACCTACACCGATACCGATACCACCACCGTCACTGCCGACCAGACCCCGGCCATCTCGCTGACCAAATCGGCCACGCCTGCTACCTACGGCGCGGTGGGCGAGGTCATCCATTACAACCTGGTGATCACCAACACCGGCAATGTGACGCTCAACGCCCCCTTTACCGTCTCTGACCCGCTCACCACGGATGAAGCCTGCCCGGCGGCGCCCACCTCACTGGCCCCCGGCGAGTCCATCACCTGCACGGCTTCTTACACCATCACCCAGGCCGACCTGGACAACGGCTCGGTCACCAACACCGCCACCGCCTCGGTGGATTACGGCGGCAACACTTATACCGATACCGACACGGCTAACGTCACCGGCACTCAGAACCCGGCCATCTCGCTGACCAAGTCGGCCACGCCCACCACCTACGGCGCAGTGGGCGAGGTCATCCATTACAGCCTGGTCATCACCAACACCGGCAACGTCACCCTGTCGGCTCCCTTCACCGTCTCTGACCCGCTCACCACGGATGAGTCCTGCCCGGCCACGCCCACTTCGCTGGCCCCCGGCGAGTCCATCACCTGC
>Ga0209381_1005201_pt1 | contig 10816 bp, 7 predicted proteins | sample DewCreD2012metaG_FD_184111 | JGI IMG/M metagenome (GOLD analysis project Ga0209381, IMG submission 184111) | Hot spring sediment bacterial and archeal communities from British Columbia, Canada, to study Microbial Dark Matter (Phase II) - Dewar... ...
CCGCCGGCAGTTCGTCCCGCGCCGGCGCCTGCCCGACCATCCCGTGCAGCCGGTACCCCGCCGCCAGGCGCAGTTCGTGCCCCCCTTCTCCGACCCACGGCTCCCCCTCGACCATCAGCCAGGCGCCGTAGTTGTCGTACGTCGAGCCCGGCGGAAGCCCCGGGTCCGGCCGCAAGGCGAACGGCGCCGCTCCGCGGCGGAACCACCGCTCGGCATCGACCCAGTCGCGATACCACGTCCCGCCCCCGAGCAGCCGCAGGCGGCTCTCCAGCCAGCGCGTCGTCCATTGCAGGTCCAGGCCGAGCGTGTCCGCCCGCGTCTCGTCCCGCGTCGTCGAGACCTCCGCGACCAGGTCGTCCCGCAGCGCGATCGTGTCCTTGCGCTCGAAGAACCCCTGGTACGACAGCGTCAACTCCGCCTCGCTGCCGATGGCCGGCAGCGGAGCGGACAGCCGCAGCCAGGCCAGGTGGTCGTCGTTGTCGTAGAACTGCAATGAGCGCGCGTCGTACAGCTTGTCGGTTCGACCGGCGTCCGACAGCAGCGTCCAGAGCCAGGCGGCCGTGACGGTCCAGCCGGCGAGCGCGCCGTCCTGCACGCGGTAGGCGAGCCGCGCCGAGGCCGACGACTGGTCGTAGCCCGTGTAGACCTGCCGGCCGACCCCGGGGCCCGCCTCGAGGTCGTCGAACGACCGCATCGTTCCCCCGACCAGCGCTCGCAGACCCTCCCGCGCCACCCCCAGACGCGCGTGACCCGAACGCTGGTCGTCGGCCGAACCGGCGACACCGGCGACCTCGGCCGTCAGCTCCGTGCCGGTCGCGTCCCGCCACAGGCTCCCCAGCGGAAACAGCCGGATCACACCGCCCATCGCGTCCGACCCGTACAGCACCGAGCCCGGCCCGCGCAGCACCTCGATCCGCTCCAGCGACATCGCATCGACCAGATTCAGGTACTGGAGGGGGCCGGTGCGGTAGACGGAGTTGTTGAGCCGCACGCCATCGACCAGGATCAGGTTCTGCGGCCCGACCATCCCGCGCACGATCGGCGCTCCCCCGCCGTGGTTCGTCTGCTGGACGAACACCCCCGGCGCCTCCCACAGCGCCTCGGGCGTCGTCCGCGGCGCCCGTTCCGCCAGCGCGCGGGAATCGACGGTCGCCACCGAGCGGTCTGAACGGAACGGGTCTTCGGGGTGGCGCGTGCCGACGACGACCGTCTGGTAGAGCGGCGCGTCCGGTTCCGCCTCCGCCTGCGCGTCGTTCCGATTCGCCGTTCGCGCCGTCTCTGCGGAGGGCGGCGCCGCGCCCGCCTCCTCCGGCGGCGCCGCCGACTGCGCCGCCGCACCCGGGGCGAGGGTGAGCGCCGCGACGGCGACGATACGGCCCGTCCAGGCGGCGCGCGGGAAACTGCGACACCGCGTGTTCCAAGTCCGCAACCCGGTCGTCATGCCGCCCTCCTCGACCTCCGCGCGGCCGACTCTAGCACAACGGGCGTCCGGACGGGATTGACGGCGGCTGGCCCGGCGTTCAGACTGGCCCGAGAGACGGGCGGTGCGGCGGGCGAAGGATGGGTCGCAAGGATGAAGCGGGCGACAACCGTGGCGATGGTCCTGCTCCTGGCGGCGGGCTGCGACTGCGGCTCGGGCGCGACGACCACCGACGACGGGGGCGGGGTCGAGGTCGAGATCGAGGGAGCGCCCGACGCGCCGGAGGACGAGGCGGGCGGCGAGGCTCGCGACGAGGCGGCCGGGGAGGCCGAGGCGTTCGCGGAGGACGTGGTCGAGGAGGTCGCCCCCGACTGCGCACTGCCCGAGCCGCCGCCGGCAGCGCTGCTGCGTATGGGACTCAATCCGGACGGCACGCGCCTGATTCCCGGCGGACGCGCCGTCACGCCGGCCGGCCCCGAGACGATCCTCGACGGGTTTCCGCAGGACGTCGAGGTTCACCCGGACGGCACGGTGGCCTACGTCACCAGCGCCAGCGACGACGACCGCCTGCTCTACGTGGTCGACCTCGAGACGAACGGCGTGCTCCAGCGGATCGACCGCGGCGAGGCGTTCTACGGACTGGCGGTGCATCCCGACGGCACCCGCCTGTTCGCCTCGAACGGCGTGGGCGGCGACGTCGAGGTGTTCCGCATCCTGCCCGACGGCACACTGGAGGCAGCATCATCGATCGAGGTGGGCGGCTACCCGGCCGGCCTGGCGATGAACCCCGACGGCTCGCGGCTGTGGGTCGCCCGCTTCGACGGCGGCGCGATCGGCAACGGCATCGTCGAGATCGATACCTCGACCCTCGCCGTCCGCCGGACGATTCCGCTCACCACCGGCGTCTGGGACGTGGTCTACGTCCCGCGACGCAACGAACTGTACGCCTCGGCCCTCGGCGGCGACCGCATCTTCATCGTCTACCTCGACCTCGGCGTCTCGCTCGCCTCGGTCCCCGCCGCCAGCAGCCCCGCCGGGCTGGCCGTCCGCCCCGACGGCTCGCGGGTCTATGCGGCGGTGTCGGGCGGCGACGAGGTGATCGCGATCCACACGACGAGCCAGGACGTCGTCGCCCGCGCCTGGGTCGGCGACTTCGCCCTGCCGGGCGGGACCGAGCCGGCCCGCAACTCGAACCCCAACGCCGTCTGGTACGAGCCTTCCTCCGACCGGCTCTACGTCACTCGCGGCGGCGACAACGCCGTCCTGGTCCTGCGCGCCTCCGACCTGGCCGTGCTCGGCTCGATCCCCACCGGCTGGTACCCCACCGACCTCGCCCTCACCCCGGACGGCCGCACGATGGTGGTCGTCCACGGCAAGAGCGGCAGCCTCGGACCCAATCCCGGCCGCGACATCAAGGACTGGGTGGCCGGCACGGTGATGACGGTCGATCTCGCCGCCGGAAACCTCGCGGCGTGGACCGCGCAGGTCGAGGCGAACTACCGCCGGCCGGAGACGGTGTTCCCGTTCGACTTCCCGGCGGAGTGCGAGCCGCCGTTCCCGATTCCGCTCCGCCCGGGCGACCCGACGCCGATCGAACACGTCGTGCTCGTGGTCAAGGAGAACAAGACTTTCGACTGCGTGTTCGGCGACTTCCCCGGGGCCGAGGCCGACGCCGGACCCGAGTACCTCCACTGGGGCCGCGAGATTACCCCCAACCAGCACAAGCTGGCCGAGGAATTCACCCTGCACGACAACTTCTACACCGACTCCGAGGTCTCCGTGCAGGGGCACCTGTGGCTCACCGGCCTGTTCGTCACCGAGTACATGGAGCGGGTCTGGATCGAGGACTACCGCAGCGGCGGCTTTCCCGAGGTCTCGGTGTTCGACCCCGGCCAACCCGACGTCGGCACCTTCTTCCAGCACCTGATCCGCCACGGGATCGATTTCACCAACTACGGCGAGGTCGTCGGCACGCTCGGGTCGGTCGGCGGCGAGACCGTCCTCTCGCACACCGACCTCTCGTTCCCCGGCGTGTTCTTCAACCTGGCCGTGCGCGACGACGACAAGATCGCGTACGTCGTGGACCGGATGATCCTCGGCGGGCGCTTCCCCCCGTTCGTCTTCATCGGGCTGCCCAACGACCACACCAACGGCACCGAACCGGGGGCGTTGACCCCTGAGGCGATGATCAACGACAACGACCACGCGCTCGGCGTCCTGATCGATGAGCTGAGCCATTCCCGCTACTGGCGGAGCACCGTCGTCTTCATCGTCGAAGACGACCCGCAGAGCTGCGCCGACCACATCGACGCGCATCGCTCGTTCCTGATCGTCGTCAGCCCCTGGGCGCGCCGCGGCCACGTCAGCCACGTGCACACCTCGTTCCTCTCGGTCTACCGCACGATCGAGATGATCCTCGGCCTGCCGCCGCTGGGACGCACCGACGCCGCCGCCGCGCCGCTGTACGACGCGTTCACCAACGTGCCGGACGACACCCCGTACATGTCGCTGCCCCGCACGATCCCGGACGATCGCAACCCGACCTGGTATCCGGGCGCCGAGCGCTCCGCGTCGCTCGACTTCCGCGGCCCCGACCGGTGCCCCGAACTGTTCCCGATCCTGCGCGCGTACCGGATGTGGCGCCGCGGGGAACTGAGCCTCGCGGAAGCGCAGGCCGCCGCCGGCCTCCCGTCGCTCGACGAGGAGGCCCGCGAGGAGGCCCGCGACGAGATCGATGCCTACGACCGCGCCTTCGCCGCCTTCGAACGGTGGCTGGCAGAGCATCCCGAGGTGCGCGTCGAGGGGCTGCCGCCGCGACCGTACGGCCCGCGGCCGGGGACCGACGCGCCGCAATCGTCGACCGCGGAAGGCGCGGAACGCCCCTGAAGGAACGCCGCCCCCGCGCCGGACGAACCGGTGCCGAGCCGCGCGCCGGGACACCAGGATGGCACCCGCGACAGGTCGGTTTCGCAACCGACCGCACCGACTCATGACCTCGGCGTCCCCAACGGGATTCGAACCCGTGCTGCCGGCTTGAAGGGCCGGAGTCCTAACCCCTAGACGATGGGGACCCCGGTGCCCGCAGGCACCGCGCCGCGGCGCTCCGGCACGCGGCGGGCCGGACGTATAGCACGACGGCGGGGGAGGGTGGCAAGGCCTTCTCGACACCCCCCGGTTCCGCCGCAACAGGGCTTCGGGATACACGGCTGCCCGTCGTCGCCTCCCGGCCGCGTGGGTCGAGGCGGTGGTCGGACGGGGCCCGCGGGGCGCGGCTGGACACGACCGCTCGCGGCTTTCCGGCCGCGCGGGTCGGCACGACAAGAACGAGGCGGCCGGGCGGGGTCGGCGCGGGAACCAGGGGGGTCAGCGGGCGGGAGTCACGGTCAGGGCCCAGCGGTTGAGCGTGCCGGTGTCCGCCGCATCGCGATCCGACACCTTCAACGTCCAGGTGCCGCGCGCCGACCGCCCGTCGAAGTCGGTGACCTCGAACGTCCGGCGGATGTCGTCCGCTCCCGCCCCCTGGCGGTTCCAGAGCACCTTCTCCGTCGAGTCGTGGACCAGGGTCACCACGAGGTCGCCGGTGTAGCTGTGCGTGATGTCGACCTCGACCGACAGCGCGCCGATCGTCACGTCGGACGCGATCTCGATCGAACTGGAGACGCCGGCCTCGCTCACGTCCGGGATCGCGGCGCCGGGCGCATTCTCGAAGCGCAACGGGTCGGCCGGCGGCGGCGGCGCCTCGCCGCCCGCGACAACCTTGAGCGCCCAGCGGTTCAGCCGGCCCACGTCCCGTCCCGCGTGGTCGGCCACCCGGAGCGTCCAGGCTCCGGCCGCGTCCGCCCCGTCGAAGGCGTGCACCGCGAACGTCGCGCGGATGTCGTCGTCGCCGGCGCCGGTGCGCGACCAGAGCGTCTGCGACACGCCGCCGTGCTCGAGCTTCACCGTCAGGTCGCCGACGTACGGATGGGTGATGTCGAGCTGGACCTCGAGCGACCGGATCGCGGCGTGGTCGGGGACTTCGATCGTCGAGCGGATGCCGGTCGGGTTCGCGTCCGGGATCTCCTGCGGCGTCGCGTTCTCGTAGACCTTGTCCGTCGGATCGGGCGGGGGCGGCGGAGCGCAGCGGTCGCCGTCCGGCGCGAAGCAGTTGCCCCGCGCGCCCGAGACGCCGAACCGCGAATGCCCCAGCCGGCGGCTCACCGCCTCCATGATGTCCTGCCACGACACCTGCCCCGTCCCCTCGAATCCCGCAAACAGCTTCGACAGGATCGTGCTCGTCAGCGCCAGGTTCTCGCTGTAGTAGGTCGGATCGACGTTCGCCACCACGTCGACCCTGTCCCAACCCCCCTTGCCCGCCAGGATCGGCCGCACGTAGTACTCGTAGGACAGGCACGAACCGACCTGGAAGATCTGGTAGAAATCCGGATACTGCGCCCGCTCGAACGCCATCCCCGTCCCCAGCACGCTGTGGCCGTTGTACATCACCACCTCGTGCTCGCGCACCGCCTTCTGCCAGTTGTTCAGCCGCGAGTAGTCGGCGACGCTGTGGAACAGGTCGGGTCCGTAGACGTCCACCACCACCTGCCGGTCGTTCTTCGTCCGCACGTAGCGCTTCCCCATCGGCGCGTCGGCCTGCTCGACGAAGCCGGCGCCGACCAGCCACGAGCCGAACTGCCGGAAGTTGCCCCAGTTGTAGTCGTTCGCCACGTCGCCGTCGTCGAGCTTGGCCCAGAGCACCACCACGTCCAACCGCCCGTCGGCCCACAGCCGGTCGTACTCCGGGTAGCTCTCCGGATTCATCGGCAGCACCCGCTCGATCGTCACCGTCATCGTCTGGACCGCCGCCCGACAGCCGTTGCGGTCCGGGTTCCACAGGTACCAGTAGATCGACTGGTCCAGCGTCAGGTGGCCGTCCGGGGTCGCGCAGGTGTTCCCCGCGTCCGCCATCACCGAGTACGGCTTCACCGGCACCTTGGCGTTGAACACCTGACCCGCCGCCGCGCCGCGCGGATTGCCGTCCACGATCACCGCGTTCACCGGGTGCATCCGGAAGTGACGCAGCTTCGATCGCTCCACCGCCCGCGCCTGCTCGTGGCTCAGCCAGGCGCCGTCCACCAGCCACTCCACCTTCTGCGGCGACGTCGCGTCCTCCGCCAGCAGCTCGATGTACAACGTCCGCTTCGCCCGCAGGTACGTCACCGCGAACTGCGCCAGGTCCGCCGGCGCGTCGAAGATCTGGTAGCTCGACGCCTCCACGTCCGCCTCCAACGCCACCTCGACCTCCACCCCGCGCACGTTCACGTACCCCGTGTCCTCCTTCCCCGAACCGTCGTCGTCCAGGAACGGATTCGGACCCGGATCCTCGAGGCCCTCCTCCTCCACGTGCGCACAACCGAACGCCGCCGCCGTCGCAAGCACCGCCAGCACGCCGAGCCTCTTCATCTTCCATCCCTCCGTGCCGGAGTCAGGGCGCCGGCCCTCCCATGCGCCGGCTTGCCCGAACCCCGACGCGCCCTGCTTGCAAGCTCCGTGCCCAGATGCCTACATTGGAATACCATCAGGATCTTTGTGGTTTCTTGTCGTTTGATTTTCAAAACCCTCGATAGTTCGAGGTTCTTCGACCCTGTTGGTGGGGTCTGGAGACCCCGGTTTCGATGGCATCGCGAAGGCGGCACACAACTCGGGACGGCGGTGACTTCGGCGAGGGCGGAACGAAGCCGGACGGGGGAGGGCGGTCTACCGGGGCTCGACGACCGGGGGTCCGACCGGAGCGGTTTCCGTTGCGGCGGGCGGCAGGACCACCACGCCGGGCAGTTCCGGCGCCGGTGGCGGCGGCGCGGTGGGAGGAACCATGATCACCTCCTTCACCTCCGCGCAGTACACCTCGAGGTTGGTCGGGGTGTACATGAAGAACGTGAAGAACGAGACCAGGAAGTTCGCGAAGCTGATGTAGTTCTCCACCTGGGCCACGCCGTAGGGGCACAACTCGCGGAAGTCGATCGGCGGGGAGAGGGTGGCGAGGCCGTAGAAGATGTGGTGCTGCCAGTGGTCGTAGACCGGGATGGGTTCGGGGATCGACGCCGAGTCGTAGATCAGGTGGTTGAAGCAGCCGGTCCCGAGCAGCATCGCGGCGAGAGTCGACGCCAGGAGGGGTCTGCGCATCCGTCACCTCCCGGGGGCGCACGGCACGCCCCGTCGCGGATGCCGGAACCTGTAGCACACGGCGGTCCGGACGGCCAGTTCGCGGCGGGTGGGCCGTGCAGGAATCGAACCTGCGACCGCCGGATTAAAAGTCCGTTCCCGGCGATTCGTCATGCTCCGCGGTTGTCCCTGGTTCGTAGCGTTTTCCGGCTCAAAAAGCCATTTTCTGAAACGTGCCGATCCTTCATGCTCCCGGGCGCTCCGGGCAAGTTTGGTGCCACCTTGGTGCCACCTTGGTGCCACCTGCCCGAGGGGCTCGCTGGCGATCCCAGGATGGCCGATCGGGGGTCGGGACGGGTTGGGGCCCGTCCGGCCGGGAGATCCGCCGCTGGCGGCCGTTCTGGGCCGTCTGGCGGTGGGTTCTGCGACGACGACGGCGACACCCGTGGGCACGGTGCCCGCGGCGAGCATGGCGGGGGTGTGCCCCGCCCGCGTGACGCGCGGCGGACGGCGCGTGAGGAGGGTGGCGATGAACGAGGCGACGAAGGGAACGGAGGGCGTGTCGGCGGAGGCGGGGGGCAAGGTCGAGCGGTGGACGCTCGAGCGCGACGGGGACCGGCCCGTCCGGTTCCGCGGCGAGTTGCTCGGCGAGGGTGAGTGCGGCACCGGCGGGACCAGTGGTTGCCGCTGCGACTGGACGCGCGGCGTCAAGGTGCGGATCTTCCGGGTGGCGGGAGGCGGCTACGTCTTCGCGCGGTTGCGCTGGTCGAGGTGGCAGGGGGAGGATGACCGTGCGGAGGCGGTGGTCTGCCCGACGCCGGCGGCGGTGGTCGAGGCGCTCCGCGACTACGGGGGGCGGATCTGGCGTGCGGAGATGGAAGCGCTGGCGGCGGCGGCGGAGCGTGACGAAGGCGTCCGTGGGGTGGCGGTCGAAGAGATTGGCGAAGGCAGGGCGGGTTGACGGTGAGGCCGGCCCGTTCCACGATTCCGGGGCACCGCGGCGACTGATCATCGTCGCGGGGGGAGCCGGTGCCGCACCCGGCTCCCCGGCCCCGGCCCTCTGAGACCGTTCCGAGACAAACAGAAGTGCCGGATCGCGTATAGGGGCCCTGGAAGGCCGCCTGGTCGCCTCAGGGCCGTTTCGGCTACCCTGATATGGCCCAGGCCCCGATCGGCCGCCAGCGGGCCTGCTAGGGGCCTTCCAGGCCGTTCCGCGGGCCGGGCCGCGGCCGGGGCGACAACTCGACCACGTGTCGCTCGTCTGCCAGTAGGATCTTCGCGCGCGCGCGCGTGCGTGCGCGCGACAGATCGACCGGCCCCCTCCCCCCGCCCCTCTCCTCCCCCCCCACACCCCCCTCTTCTCTCTCTCACCCCTCACCCTACGGCACTGCCGTGCCGTAGTACGTCGGTACGTGTACTATGCCGCGCCCCCGTAAAGGGGCGCGGCCGTATACGTAGATCATGTTCTACCGCGCGCGCGCGCCCGTCGTTGGGCGCGCGCCCGTCAACTGCACGGCGCAACTCGTCTCAGCTGCTGGACGAGGTCACAGCACCGAGCAGCCAGAGCTCGCCAGGACGTGCGCCGGGCCAAAGGCCAGGGGCCCGGCGCCTCGTACGCGCGCGCGCCCGTTTAACTCGTCGCGCGCGCGAAGACGCGCGCGCGTGGGCCGTCAGGGGGGGGTATAGGGGTGAAAGGGGTCTGTTTGGTTCGGTGACTGACCACCGGGGACTCCCCGGGGTATGGCCCTACCTACGCGGGGCCTAGAGGAGGAGTGTGATGAGCGACAAGTTGTTGACCCTGAACGAGGCGGCCGAGTTCCTTGGCTTGACGCATTGGTGCTTGCGGGAGTGGATTGCATCCGGCCGCCTGCCGTTCTACCGCGTCGGTTCACGGGTCATCCGCATCCGTCAGAGTGACCTCGACCGCCTGCTTGAGGCTGGTCGCGTCGAGGCTCGCCCGGACCTGGCGTTCGACGGCGTCGGACCCGGTGCCGAGGCCGACGGGCCGACGGAGCCGAAGCCGTGAACGGGCCCGCGGATACGCCGTCGGCCCCCGTGGGGCCGATCGAGCTGGCGTTCGAGGCGATGCTGCGGCGGATTCTGCGGGAGGAACTTGCCCAGATGGGCGGCCGACCGGCCGCGGCGGCCGACGACAGCACGCCGTTGACGTACCGGGAGGCTGCGGAGCGGTGCGGGTTGCCGGTGACGGCCCTGCGGGAGGCGGCGCGGCGGGGCGACCTCGCGGTGACCCGGATCGGGTCGCGGACCGTGCGGATTCTTCCGGCCGACCTCGCGCGGTGGCTCAACCGGCGGCGGGTGCCGGCCCGGGACGAAGGTCCGGCGCGGCTGCGCGTTGCGGGAGGTGGGCGATGACGACCCCGGACAGGACCGCGGTGGTTGAGGAGTCGGAGCGTGTGGTTCTTGGCGCGGCGTTGCTGGACCCGGACGTGGCCGAGGCGCTGATCCGTGACCTGCCGACAGCGATGTACCAGCGGCCCGAACACGCGATGATCGCGCAAGCGATACGGGATGTTTGGGAGAACCGCGGTGCGGTGGACACGACGCTGGTCGTCGCCGAGTTGACGGCGCAGGGGCGGCTCGCGGTTGTGGGCGGGGCATCGTACCTGTCGGACCTGCTGGACGCGGCGCAGTTGGCGACGACGCGGGACGGGGAGTTGCGGCTCGACCCCCATGTGGAGAACGTGCGCAGGGCGCACGGGCTGCGTCGGTTGGGCGAGGCGGCGGTTGCGTTACAGCGGGCCGCGGAGGCCGGGGACCGTGATGCCGTCCGAGAGGCCCCTGACGCTTGCGAGAAGTTACCCGGATCTGCTCGCCAGAAGTTGACCACCGAGCGACGCTCCACGTGCGGCTGGGAGGCCGGCGTGGTCGAGGTCCTGGACCTGGCACGGAACGCGCTCTCTCTTGACCCCGATCGCTGCGCCACCGGGCGCGGCGGAAATCCTGTCCGTCGTTGGCGCGCGCCAAACGGACGGGGCGGCGAGCAAGGCCCGGGAACCAGCGTGGGTCTCGAGCCCGCTCGCCGCGACGGTAGGGGCCGCTTGCGAAAGCCACCTCGGACACCCGCGTCGCGGGTGCGTAGTCCAGGTGGCGCCTGCGAAGTACACGAAGCAGACGAAGCATCTGCCGGAAGGAGATCTACTCTTCGCACGGGGTGGGACACGAAGTAGATCCGTGATCGAAGGGTGGTCAACTCTTCGCGAGCAGAAGTGGTCAACTTCTGGCGAGCGTCAGGGG
>Ga0209381_1005202_pt1 | contig 10813 bp, 6 predicted proteins | sample DewCreD2012metaG_FD_184111 | JGI IMG/M metagenome (GOLD analysis project Ga0209381, IMG submission 184111) | Hot spring sediment bacterial and archeal communities from British Columbia, Canada, to study Microbial Dark Matter (Phase II) - Dewar... ...
ATCTCCGGGACTTGAGCCACATTGAGCCGCCTGCGCCAACGCCGCTCGAACTGACGATTCAACTGCGGGCCACACATCACGGCGTCATTCCGTTTGGAGATTCACCTGAAATTCATTTCAAGAAAGAGCCGCCTTTAACCACGGTTCATGCAGAGAAGCTTCGCGTTCCTTTTCGTGATTACTGGCCTTGGTATTTGCTGAGTGCGACACAACAGAATGCAACATGGGAGGAGATCCGGTTGGCGTTCGAGATGATGAATTTTGGGAACGTGAGACTCCAGTATTATGCATTTCAACAAATTGAGAAGGAACACATGGCAGTGCGGCGCGGACGCCGGTGGACTGATTTCAGCAACCGAATTCTTTTCGGGCGGCATGACGGTGGCACTTGCACCTGTCGCTACGCCGGACTGACGAGCGCGATTTATTTCGTGGTGCGGGAGGTTGAACCCCTCCGGAAAATTGAGGCTCGCTGGGAACGCGGACATCCGCCACACTTGGAAATCTGTTTCTCGCTTGCTGCTAACACCGACCTGCGTTTGCGCCAGGCCTGTCGGCGAGCGGGCATCCAGATCATGCACGAAAGTTTATGGACGCGCTGATTCAACGATTTGAAAACGAAGTGATTCGCGGCTACACGGAAATGCTCCGGGCGCAATATCGGATTCATCCGCGCTTTGAGGGAATTCGCCGCCAGTGGGAAGCATGGCTTTCAGATGCGAAACGATTGGTGAACGGCCCGTTTCTTGAAGCCGCAGCCAACAACGAATATGGCGAATCGCTGGGAAACTTGCCGCTTGCGTCGGCGACGCGGCAAACGGTTGCTTCGGCGATGGGCGGGCGTCGGCTTTACTTCCACCAGAGCCAGGCGCTCAAGTTGCTGCTTCCGCCGAGTGAACGGAACGTCGTTGTCGCCACCGGCACAAGCAGCGGCAAGACACGCTGTTTTCAGATTCCAATCCTAGACAACCTTGTCCGCGATCCGTCGCCGGGTCTGCGCGCCATCATCATCTACCCGCTCAACGCGCTGGTGAACGATCAATTGCAGGATTGGGAGCGGCTCTTGAGCGAGCACAAGAACATCACTTTCGCTCGCTTCACCGGACAAACGCCGCGCGACCAAGTGGATTTCGAAAGTCATTTACGCAAGGCGTGTCGGGCGCGTCTCGCGGGGCGTGTCGCACCAGATGTTTTGAACGACGAGGCGAACAGACTTTTCCGAGAAGAACTCAAGAAGGTTGAAAGTCATCCAAACCATCTTCGTCATCGCGACGCCATTCGCGCGAATCCGCCGCACATACTCATTACGAATTTCTCGATGCTCGAATATTTGCTGATTCGTCCTGTGGACGCGCCGGTGTTCGAGGGCGCGCATCTGCGCTTCATCGTGCTTGACGAAGCGCACGCCTACCGGAGCGTTCAGGCGACGGAGATCGCGTTTCTCATACGGCGATTGAAAGACCGGTTGCGCGTCGAGAAGCCCGTCTGCATTGCAACGTCCGCGACGCTCGGCAACGACAAAGACCCTGCCAGCAAGGAGCGAGTCCGACGATTCGCCGAAGGACTTTTTGGCGAGCCGTTCGAGGCCGACGCCATAATCTAAGGAAAGCGGCGGACGCCCGAACTCCGGCAACCGGCGGTTAGACCCAAAGCAGACGACTACATCGCTGCTGCCAGCAAACTCGCTGACGGATCGACTGCCGCCCTTGCCGCTTTGCCAGACTCGCAAAGTTCAAAAACGCTGCGAGAGTATTTCGAGCGGGACACAAACGTTCTCCGCTTGCGTGCGGAATTGCTTCTCCAGCCTGCGGAATTGAGGGAAACAGCTTCGCAGCTTTTTGGGGCTGCAACTGGCTACGCCGAGGCTCTTTCTTGCCTTCTTACGCTCGTTGCCACCGCAGACTCCGAGCAAGCTGGGCAGGAGGCCCTGCTCCCGACACGACTTCATTACTTTGTTCGTGCACAGGACGGACTGCATGTTTGTCTGCGCACTGATTGCCCTGGGCGAAAAGACGGCGCTCCCGCAGTTTTCCCGTCACGGAAATCCGACGACCCTAATGTTGAGGAGGGTTTCTGTCCGTTGTGCGCGGGCGCGGGCAAGCGATCGAAGCTTGTGGAGCTTGTCACTTGTCGGCGCTGCGGTTGGTTATATGGCGCGCTGCGTGACCTCGGCCCGGCCCGCGCCCGAGCAAACCGTGAAAACGGCGCAACTGACCCGCTGCTGCCCGGTCTTGATGGCGTTCAACCAAGCCATGATTCGTTCGACACGGAGCTGGGCTTGGCCGCCGACAATTTCTACACCTACTTCTCATGCGCTGATGAACTGCCGTACCCACGCCCTGCCGCCGATGAAGAAGGCGATACTGCCGACGGGAGATTGCTCTTTAATCCAGAATCGGCTCAATGGTGCGCGACGTGTGGAAAGCGAACCCAAAGCACACACGACGCTTGCAACTGTGGTGGCGCGAAACACCCACGCCAGATCGAAATCTTTCATCGCCAGTGCCCGACCGATCACGGCACGGAAGCGTTAGAGAGCGATTTGAAGCACCTTCTTCCGCAATGCCCGAATTGCCTCGCTCGCAACACGCTTGGCGTCGAACCAGTGCGCCGCTTGTCAGAAACCGATGATGAGACTGGCATCGCTGCGGCGATTCCGCTGTCGCACTTTGATGTTTCGCCGTGGCGCGAGAAAAACGAATGGCAAGTCAGGAAGTTGCTTTGTTTTGCGGACCAGCGGCAAAAAGCTGCGGCGTTTCCTTCTCTGCTGGAAGACGAAATGTTTCCGTGGGATTTCGGGCGTGAGATTGTCGGCATCGTGCGGAACGCAGCCCGTCCGCTCCGCTTTACAGAAGTTGCCAAAGAGTTGGCGAAACGGCACACGGATGAGAGCGTTCCGGCGGAGGGCAAGCTTCTTCTTCCGGTGGGCGTCCAGCCGGACGAGGAAAATCCAAATTGGGAACGGTTCTTCACCGCACATGTCTTCGCCTATTTCGGTGTGCCTGATTCCGCGCGTGATAGCGCCGAAGATTTTGGCGTCGTCCGCGTGCGATACGATGTCAACCGGCAGAAGCTTGAAGCCTTGAACCAGATTTTGCAGCCGTATGGTTTGAGCGAGGAAGATTGTTTTGCCTTTCTGCAAACAGTTTTCGGCTTTGCTCGCAAACGCAAGGCGTTCCGCTTGCCCGACGGCGTTCCCCAAAGTCACCCGGCGTTTGGGCGTGTGACGGCGGACATTTGTCTGGCGAAAGAAAAGACCGGCTTGAACAACGTCGTGGGCTTTGTGTCTGCTGCCATCAGCGCCAAAGGAAACGAGTTTACAAACTACATCTCTCGCACGGTGCGTGTGGACATCGTGAAAGCCCGCGAGGTCGCGGCAGCGTTTTGGGAAGTGCTAACGACAGAAGGAGTGCTTCGGCATGAGGACGGCGGGAAGTTTCGCCTTTATCCCTCGTATCTCCTTGTCGAGGCCGCACCCACACGCTACCAATGTTCGACGTGCCGGACAATCACGGCGTGGAATTGTCGGGGCGTCTGCCCCAAGAAGGAATGTGCTGGCGAACTGGCCGAGTTGCCGGCGGTGGGAGATCAAGATTCCGTCGTTGCCCGGTGGGTGTCGGGCGACAAGACGATCACCTACCGATCGCTTGCTAGCGAGGAGCACACCGCCCAAATCGCGAAAGAAACTGCCGCCCTGATTGAAGAGGATTTTCGCGGACAAGGCGTGAATCTGTTGAGTTCAACCACCACGTTTGAAATGGGCATCAACATAGGCGACTTGCAGAAGGTTCTACTTCGCAACGCGCCGCCAAATGCCGCCTCCTACGTTCAGCGGGTTGGTCGCGCTGGCCGCGGCGACGACAAGAACGCGGTTTCCGTGACTCTGTGCAAAGGCACGAAATACGATCTGGATTGCTGGCGCGAGCCAAACGAACGGCTGATGCTCGGCACGGTTAATCCTCCGACAGTCTTTCTCGAAAATGCTCATCTCGCGCAGCGGCACGTAAACGCTCACCTGTTTGCCGAGACGCTACGCTCCATGCGAACCGAGCTTGGCGAATACGCAGGCAAACAGGAAATCCCAGTTGCCGTTGTCATCCCGCCGGATCTACGCGACGAAATACCCGATGTTTGGTGGCCGAAAAACACCAAGCAACGCTTTTTGAATCTCGTTGAAAGCTGGATGCAAAAAGCAGCGGAGCAGCCGCAAATGCAACCGCATCTTGATCCACTGGTCAAGGCCGTTGGCGGATGGAAAGAGGCATACACGCGCGCAAGCGAGGGCTTCGTGTCGCGCTTCAAAAACATTACCGATGACCTTGCGGCGTTGATGCAAGAGCGCCGTGAGCGATTCAACAAGGGCTTGGCCACGTCAGAAGTCGAGCGTGCAATTGTCAACCTTCTGAAAGCCGACCTCATCGCTGTTCTGGCCAAGCGAGGATTCCTGCCGCGCTACGCCTTTCCGCTCGACGTGGTGGAGTTGGTGACGAAGGAAGATCGTTACGCAGAGAGTGATGTCGAGTTGAGCCGTGATCGTGGACTCGCCATCGCCGAATATGCGCCGGGCGCACAGGTGATCGCCCGCAAGAAGCTCTACACCAGCGGCGGTCTGGCCTTCTCATCGCGCCGAAAACTGCCCGAACCGGAATGGTTCTGGCGCTGCCCAACTTGCCAACTGATTCGCACCGAACTGACCAAGACGAAATTGAAAGAAAACCTCGGTGACGCTTGTCCGGTTTGCGGCGGTCGAGTTCTGGAAGCGACTTTTCGTCGCTTCATTCAACCACTTGCTTTCCGCCACGACGCCGACGCAAAGGTCAGCTTTGGCCGCAACACTCCGGTGCGCCAGCGTCAGGGCCTGACGCACTTCATTGATACGCTCGACGAGGTGCACTTTGACGAGGCTGCCGGCTTTCACATCGCGTTGAAGTCAAATGGACGCCTCTTTCGTTACAACTGCGGCCCGGGCAACAGAGGCTTTCAGTTATGTCGGCTTTGTGGTCGCAGCGAACCGATTCCGCTCGTCCAGCCCCGCCGTCGTGGAAACCAACAACCCGGTGCTCACCACTGGCTGCAATACCTGCCCTCCTTCGCTGGAAGCTTGAACTGCACGGCATCGTATCACGACTACGCCGTGGCATACGGGCACGTCTTCGAGTCGTTTTGTTTGATCGCGCGGCCAACCTCCCACTGCGAGTCACGCGAATCGCTCGGCTATGCTCTGCATCGCGGACTGTGCCACATCCTTGAAATTGATCTCAACGAGGTCGGCGTCAGTTTTCGCCGAGCGGTTGGAGGCGGAGACGAAATCATTCTCTACGACAGAGCCCCGGGCGGTGCCGGACTGGTCAAAGAAGCATACCAGCGGTGGAGTGAAATCGTGAAAGAGGCTCGGCGCATTGTCACAAAATGCGATTGTCAATACGCGTGTTACAACTGCCTAAAAGACTTCACAAATCAAACTCATCACCAGACACTAGACCGTCACGCTACCATTTCGTTCTTTAATGGCTTACCAACTCTTGTTTGATCGCAAAGACGCTTTTGCCTGTAAGTCTCCATCAAGCATGCAGAGAATTCCTGCATGAATCGCATTTAACAAGTCTTGCCCCATTTGAGCCACTTGTCGCCATACGGCCATGCACCTCATCGAGGAAAACATGCACAAACAGCTTCCATGGTGTGGCGAAGCGCCGTTGTGCATCCTAAGTACGTGGGGTAATTACCTCTCCCACCTGCAGCCATTCGACAGTGTCCTACGCAACGGACCGCCGACTACGCGGCCTGTCCGACAGAGGTTCTACCAAGCTCCCTCTGCTTAGGGAGCTTCCGCTCCCAAGATTCGCGCCAATGTGCTTGAGCGCCCTCCTGGCAGCTAAGCAGTGCGAGGCCTGGGTGCACAGGAGCGCGTGGGAACGGGAATTGTTGCCCAGCCCCATGGAGTGTTTGCCCAATTCCTGGCGGTCGCTGGCGGAACAACCAGTGACGATTTGCTGTTTGCGTTCTACGATCTGCCCCCAGAAGAAAATGCGCTCGCACAGTTTGCGGGCAAATCAAAAAGGCGCGCCATGACTGGCGCGCCTCGTGGTTTGCAAGCCGCTTAGGCCGGCGGCGGCGTGGGCGGAGTCGGTTCCTTGGGCTTTGCCTTTCCACCGCCCGAACTTACGACGACGCGGGCGTTCTTATAGTCGTTCACAAACGTGGTGTTAGTGGTGGCGAACTGTGGCACAAGCGCGTCCATTTGGTCGTTCAAAACAGCATCGGCGGCGGCGAACTCGGCGGCCAGTTGTTGCGTGGCGGTTCTGCCGGAGGCGACGGCGTCGCGCGGCTTGGTGATGCTCGCGGCGTAGGCGTCTATCTTGGCCTTCAGGTCCGCGAGCTTGGCGGCAGTCACGCCGTAGGACGCAAGATTCGCCAAGTTTGCTGTCGCAGCCTCATGGACCTTGCGTGCGGTTTCGGCAGCAACGGTGTCGCGGCCACCGGTCATGTCGCTGGCGGTGAAGTTGGTTCTGGCCGCGAGATCGTTGTTCTTCACCTTTTTGGCGTAGGCGTTCACAGCCAGGGCGATGGTGGCAGCAGCCGCCGCCATGTCTTTGCGGAGCTTTTGTTTGTCGGCAGCAAGGCCGGTCGCTTTCACGGATTGGTTCTGCGCGAGGGTTTGAATGTTCGAGACGTGCGTCTCAAACTCGGTGTAGGCGTCCGCAAACGCCGGGAGCGTCTGCCACGTCGTGGTGTTGCGGTCACAAATAGCTTTGACCGCAAGATACATTGACAATTTGTTTTCCTGTTTAGCAGTCATACGCAGCAAAATCGCACGTCTGGACCAAAAATCAAGGCATCAGTGGCCAAAAGGCGACAGGCGGATTGGCCGTATGCTAAGCACAATAAGCCGTGTCGTTAGTCAGCCAGACAAATGCAAGAGTCAGTATGCTGATTGACGATGTAACATAAGCTGGCGCGCCGTGCAGATGCGCAGAACTGGGCGGCAGCAACAACACAACATGGTGCTGATGCGCCATATTTGATGCCAGTTACGCCAATGTTACTGCCCGTGCGTCCAAACCGCCAGCCGGGCCCGTGCCGACGGTTATTCAATCGCTCTGGGGTCCACTGACTTTGAACGGGGCCGTTTGAGCATAGACAGCTTCGTTCGGCCGAATCGGCTGTTCACAGTCGAACATTCCGTGATTCTTTACGCGGTGGGCAAAGTGAAAGTCGCGAAACTGCAGGAGGTCAGAGCGAGGATTCGACAACTGTTCACCTGACGCAACCTTCAACTGCCAGCCGGCTAATCGGATCGTGGCCGTTGGGTGCTCGCCCCGTCGCACTGGATCAGCCAGCCACCCTTACACGCCACGAAGGATTCAGCGCCCAAGCGCATGGGCCATGGAAGGACATTGGCGCCGTATTGCCGCCCACTTATGCTGCGATCCGGCTGCGTGGCTGTCCCCCATTGGGCCAGTCGACGTCGCGCCGACACACATGATCGGGCCCGGCTCCCAACGAAACAGGCGACGTTGTTTGACGGTCATCAGCCTGGTGGCGGCGGCATTCTGTTGCGGCGCGGACTTGAGTCGCGCCGGGTGTGCCGCTGGAGATTTCTCACCCCACGTGTTCTCGTTCCAAGTGGCGAACGTTATCCCACGCCCGCGGCTTGCCACGGCAGCGGGCCTTGGGGAATCGTCCGTCCGTGACACGACACAGACGCTGCCCGCGGAGACTCCCGAGCCTCCTGCGGCAAGTTCCGATACCGTCCCCACCCACCACCAGCGGATGGCGGCGGGGTTGTTTCTCTGGCTGGGGCTGGTGCTGGGTCTGGTGGGGTTGGGCGCCTGCGTGTTGCTGCTGGCCCGGCAGAGAAACCGGGAATAAGCCCCGCCGGCTCGGGCGCAACGCAGCCCCTGGCCGCCCAGCTCAGGGCCGCTGGCGGCTCAGTCCACCAGCCGATACCAATTGTCGCGCTGACGTGGCTCGTAGCCGAGATCGCGGATGAGCCGTTTCATGTCTGCGACGCTCATGCGGAAGCAGGCGCCGGCCTGTCGGACGACGTTTTCCTCAATCATCACACTACCCAGGTCGTTAGCGCCGAAACGCAGGGCGACCTGGCCGATGGCCGGGCCTTGCGTGACCCACGAGCTTTGCACGTTGTCGAAGTTGTCCAGGTAAATGCGGGCCAGCGCCTGAGTGCGCAGATAATCGTGCGCGCCAGCCGCCGGCAAACGCAGTCGGGTATTCTCCGGTTGGAACGTCCAGCCGATGAAAGCCGTGAAGCGCCCGACGCCGTCCGGGGGCAGCCCGGGCGGCCTGCTGTTTGACCGCGTGGAAGTCGCGTCGGCCTCCGCCGGGTCACCCAGCGGCGCTTGGGCTGCGGCGCGGGCGAGCGAGCGGTCCTGCAAGGCGCGCAGCCGCTCCAGATGCTCGATGCGGTCCGCCAGCGTTTCCACGTGCCCGAACATCATCGTGGCGCTGGAGTAGAGGCCCAGCCGATGCGCCGTCTCCATGACCTCCAGCCACTCCGCGGTGGTCGCCTTGCACGGCGAGATTTGGCGGCGGACACGGTCCACGAGGATTTCCGCCCCGCCCCCCGGGATCGACCCCAGGCCGGCGGCTTTGAACTCGGCCAAAAGGCGCTCCACCGGTTCGTCAAACAGATCCCGGAAATGGATGAATTCCGGCGGGCTGAACCCGTGGACATTCAGTTGGGGAAACTTGTCGCGGATGTGGGCCAACAGGTCCAAATACCACTGCTTGGGAAGCGCCGGGTGATGCCCGCCCTGCAACAGAATCTGTGTGCCGCCCTGGGTCAGCGTGCCCTCGATCTTTCGGTCCAGCTCGGCCAGGGAAATGACGTAAGCGTCCGGCGCGCTTGCCGACCGCCAGAAGGCGCAGAACCGGCATCCCACGCAGCAGATGTTCGTGTAGTTGATGTTGCGGTCCACGCTGAAAGTGACGATGGCATTGCCGCGCCCGCCGTAAGCCCGTGCCTTGGCAAGCTGCCGCCGCCGGTCTGCCAACGCCCCCAGCTCGGTCAATGGCAGGTCAAACAGCCGGACGGCCTCGTCCGAGCTAATGCGCCCACCGTCCCAGACCTTTTGCAGCAGACCGTCCATGTTTGCCCCAGGCATCGCGCCCAATGTAGTCCGCCGGCCGACCGGGGCAACGGGCTTTTGGGCATTGCAGCCGCTGCTCGGTGCAAACTGCCCTTCCCTGCTCCCGGCATCATCTGGACGCGGCCTCATCCTGGCAACGTCCAAGCGCAAGCGCCATGGACGGGCTGGCGAGTGCGGCATCTTGCCGGGCGGGCAATGCCGACCGCGCTTTTGATTTGAACGGACGAGTCCGCGCAGGCAGGCTCTGGGCCGTGAGCCAGTGGTCAACTTCACGACGTTCGTTCTTGGGCCGGGTGGGTCTGCTGCTACCCGCGGCCGCGGGGCTGTCTGGCGCACGCCGCCTGCGCGCTGCGACGGCGCCCACGGCGGCATCCGCACCCGCCGGTGTCCCTTCCAAAGAACTGGTGGCCGACCTGGTCGTCATCGGTGGCGGGCTGGGCGGCTGTGCCGCGGCGTTGGCGGCCGCGCGCAACGGGTTGCGGGTGATTCTGACGGAAGAGACCGACTGGATCGGCGGGCAACTCACGGCCCAGGCCGTGCCGCCGGATGAAAACCCCTGGATCGAGACTTTCGGCGGCACGCGCAGTTACTTGAAGTTGCGCGAAGGGATTCGGGACTACTATCGCCGGCACTATCCGCTGACGGCGGAGGCGCGCGCCAAGCCGTACCTGAACCCCGGCAACGGGTGGGTCTCGCGCTTGTGCCACGAGCCGCGCGTGGCCCTGGCTGTGTTACATGAGCTGTTCGCCCCGTTTCTGGCGGGCCAGCGTGTGCGGTTGCTGATGCGGCATCGCGCCGTGGCCGCGGACACGGGCGGCGACCGCGTGCACGCCGTCCAGGTGCGCAGTCTGGAAACGGGCCGCTGCCTGGTCCTGCGCGCGCCGTATTTCGTGGACGCCACCGAACTGGGGGATTTGCTGCCATTGAGCGGCACGGAGTACGTGACCGGCGCGGAGGCGCAGTCGGAAACCGGCGAGCCGCACGCCAAGCCGGCAGCCGAACCGCAGAATATGCAGGCCTTTACCTGCTGCTTCGCCATGGATTACCTGCCCGGCGAGGACCACACGATCGAGAAACCGGCCGATTACGCTTTCTGGCGCGACTACGTCCCCGACTTGCGACCGCCCTGGCCGGGTCGGCTGCTGGCCTGGGAATACGCCGATCCGGCCTCAGGCAAGCCGCGTAAGCTCGAGACCGACCCGGCTGCAGGCACGGGGCTTTGGAGCTACCGCCGCATTGCCGACAAAAGCCAGTTTGTGCCCGGGACGTATCCCGGCGACGTGTCGTTGGTCAACTGGCCGCAGAACGATTACTGGCTGGGCAACCTGTGCGAGGTTTCGGAATCAACTGCAGCCCGGCACCTGGCGCGCGCCAAACAACTGAGCCTCTCGCTGCTCTACTGGCTGCAAACCGAGGCTCCCCGGCCGGATGGAGGCAGGGGCTGGAAGGGCCTGCGGTTGCGCCCGGACATCGTGGGCACGGAAGACGGTCTGGCCAAATCCCCTTACATTCGGGAGAGTCGCCGCCTGCGGGCCGAGTTCACAGTGTTGGAGCAACACGTCTCAACCGAGCATCGCATGACCGAGACCCGAGCTTCTCGGGCGGAGGTGCAGGCCGCCGAATTCCCCGACTCGGTCGGCATCGGCAGTTACCGCATTGACCTGCATCCGAGCAGCGGTGGGGACAATTACCTGGACATCAGT
>Ga0209381_1005212_pt1 | contig 10782 bp, 4 predicted proteins | sample DewCreD2012metaG_FD_184111 | JGI IMG/M metagenome (GOLD analysis project Ga0209381, IMG submission 184111) | Hot spring sediment bacterial and archeal communities from British Columbia, Canada, to study Microbial Dark Matter (Phase II) - Dewar... ...
CGGCCATGCGCGGATTGTTGCATAAACTCCGCTGCAACAGTTACATCAGCCTGGTGGCGGCCAGTTCCATCATCCGTCCCGGAGTGGCAAAAAGCGGCATGATGAAGGAATACATCAAACGGTTTCACAATCCCGGAAGTTTCCGTTACCTGCATCCGGTGATGGAGCAACAACTGAAAGAAACATACGGCGTGATGGTCTATCAGGAGGATGTGATCAAAATCTGCCATCATTTTGCCGGCCTCGACCTGGCTGATGCCGATGTGCTGCGCCGTGCCATGAGCGGGAAGTACCGCTCAAAATCCGAATTTCAGCGGATTGTGGATAAATTCTTTTCCAACTGCCGGGCTTTCGGCTACCCTGAGGAAATTACAAAGGAGGTGTGGAGGCAGATTGAATCCTTTGCCGGCTATTCCTTTTCCAAGGCACATTCGGCTTCGTATGCTGTGGAAAGTTTTCAGAGTCTTTATCTGAAAACGTATTTTCCGCTGGAGTTCATGGTGGCTGTTATCAATAATTTCGGCGGTTTTTACCGTGCCTGGGTATATGTTAACGAGGCCCGCCGCTGGGGTGCCCGCATTCTTCCGCCCTGTGTCAATGAAGGGGAATACAAAACAAGTATCCGTGGGAAGGATATTTATCTGGGTTTGGTTCATGTAATGCATCTGGAGGCAGAGACAGCCATGCGCATTATCGAAGAACGGCGCCTGAACGGGAAGTATACCAGCCTCGCTGATTTTGTCAGCCGGGTTCGCATAGGCCTTGAGCAGCTTACTATCCTGATTAGGATTCATGCCTTCCGCTTTACGGGAAAACCGAAAAAGGAACTTCTCTGGGAAGCTCATATGTTGCTGGGAGATGCTCCGGCCCGGACTTCGGAACGTGCTTTGTTTGCAACACCCGTAAGGTCGTTTTCTTTGCCTCCCCTTGAACAGGACCCCCTGGAAGATGCATACGATGAAATGGAACTGCTCGGATTCCCGGTGAGCATGACGCACTTCGACCTGCTGGAAACTTCCTTTCGCGGCGAAGTAATGGCACGTGACCTGATCTGCCACACGGGGAAAACAGTGCGGATGCTGGGGAACCTGGTCACCATTAAAAATGTCAAAACCGTAAAGGGTGAATGGATGCATTTTGGCTGTTTCCTGGATGCACAGGGTAATTTTTTTGATACGGTACATTTCCCCCCTTCGCTGAAAAAGTACCCGTTCCGCGGCGATGGCATATATCTTCTGAAGGGTAAGGTGGTGGAGGAATTCGGGTATCCCTCGCTGGAGGTGGAAAAGATGGCAAAGCTTCCGTTCAGGAAGGATCCGAGGTATGAATGAGGAACGGAGCGCGTAACACGAAACAAAAATAAGGTGGATACAAAAAAAAACTTTTGTTAAGGATTGTTAAATCTAAGAAAATTTTTAGTTTTGAACCAGTGAAAACCTCTTTACTAACCTAAAATCTGTGATCTATGAAAAAGCTCGCAATGCTGCTTGCGTGCTTTGTGCTGGCAGGAACCCAGTTTCTGTGGGCGCAGGGCACAGTGATTACCGGGACCGTTACTGGAAAAGAGGATGGACAACCCATCCCCGGGGTAGCGGTTCTTGTGAAAGGTACTACTATCGGAACCATTACTGATTTTGACGGGAAATATTCCCTTTCGGTTCCGCAGAATGCTGTTTCGCTGGTGTTCAGTTTCGTGGGGATGAAGACAGTTGAAGTGCCCATTGAAGGGAAAACAACCATCGATGTGGCCATGGAATCTGACGTCCTCGGAATCAGCGAAGTAGTTGTTACAGCCCTCGGTATAACCAAGGAAAAGAAATCCATCGGCTATGCCATTCAGGATGTTTCCGGAGATGAAATCAGCCGGGCTGGCGAAAGAAACATGGTCAATGCCCTTCAGGGCAAAGTGGCCGGTGTTTTTATCAATAACTCATCGGGAAGTGTCGCCAGTTCCTCCCGCATCGTCATCCGTGGCAACAACTCCCTTACCCGTGAAAACCAGCCCTTGTTTGTTGTAGACGGGGTTCCTATTTCAAATACTTACAACACAACAGGCGGTTATGGCGGTATTGACTATGGAAATGCAGCCATGGACATTAATCCCTCCGATATTGAATCCGTTACGGTGCTGAAAGGTGGAAATGCAGCTGCATTGTACGGCCAGCGCGGTGCAAACGGGGTTATTATGATTACCACCAAATCGGGCAAATCCCGTAAAGGCCTTGGTGTTACTTTCGAAAACAGTTTCGCCTGGGATAATGTTTTGATTCTCCCCGATTTTCAGAATGAATACGGACAGGGTTACTATGGCGAATTTGAATATTTTGACGGAGCCGGTGGCGGTATCAATGATAATGTGGATGAAAGCTGGGGGCCTAAGCTGGACGGCCGCCTGATACCGCAGTATGACAGCCCGTATGACCCGGTAACCGGATTCAGAACTCCTACTCCGTGGGTCGCCCATCCCGATAACATCAAGAGCCTGTTCCAGACAGGAACTTCGCGTAACACAAGCCTTGCTCTGGAAGGAAGCAATGAGAAGGCCAATTTCCGTCTTTCTATGACCAACAACGATGCTATCGGAGTTGTTCCTAACACTGACCTGAAAAAGAACAGTTTCTACCTGACAGGTGGATATAAACTCTCGGAAAAACTTCAGGTAAGTGCCACGGCCAATTACCTGCGCAACAACAGTGCCAACATCCCTAGTGGAGGATATACCTCGGCCAATATTCTTCAGCAGTCTTCCTGGCACGGCCGTCAGGTTGATTATGCCGGGCTGAAAAAAATGATTAATGTGATTGACCCTGTAACTGGTCGTCCGTTTAACTGGAATCACAGTTACCATGATAATCCCTGGTGGACCATGTACAAAAATACCAATAGCCGGGATCGCCAGCGTATTATTGGAAATGTGAATATTCAGTACTTCTTCACTGATTGGCTGAATTTCCAGGCTCAGGTTGGTACCGATTACTTCTCGGAAGTTCGCAATGAAAGAAGAGCAAAGGGATCTAATGACTGGCCTGACGGACAGTACAACTCCTGGAGCCGGATCTTCAATGAAACCAATGCCAGTGCCATGCTGACATTTAACCGGAATATTTTAACCGATCTGAATCTCACTGCAACCGTTGGGGCAAACATCATGCACAGGGATGACAGACAGCAAAATACATTTATTGCTCAGTTAATTATTCCCGATTTGTATGCAACTTCCAATGCTGTTGTTCCTCCTACAACATGGCTCAGTGAAAGCCACCAGGAAATCCAGAGTGTTTATGGATTGATCAACCTGAATTATAAAGGCTGGTTATCTCTCGAAGGAACTTTGCGCGATGACTGGGCAAGTACTCTTCCAGTAAAGAAAAATCCTTATTCCTATCCCTCCTTTAATGCTGGATTTGTATTTACCGATGCTTTGGGTATTCAGTCCAATTTGTTCTCCTACGGAAAACTTCGTGGTGGTTGGGCTAAAGTAGCCAGCCCGGCTGATCCTTATTCTCTCACAGGTGTTTATACTTCATCCGATCCGTTTGAAGGCAATCCGGTAATGAACTACACCAATACCCTGCCCAATATTAATCTGGATCCTGAAACTACCGTGAGCAAAGAAGTGGGAGCCGAACTAAAATTCTTCAATAACAGGGTGGGTTTTGATGTGACATTGTTCCAGAAAAATACGACAAACCAGATTCTTCCTATCTCCATTTCCAGTGCCACCGGGTTTACTTCCAAGTGGATCAATGCCGGGGAAATGCAGAACAAAGGGATTGAATTGCTGGTGAATCTGACTCCGGTAAAACTCAGAAAGTTTACCTGGGATGTGGATATCAACTACACCAGAATTAAAAATGAAGTTCTGTCACTGGCTCCTGATATGTCTTTCTTTGCCCTTGGTGGTGCATGGAGCATTCAGATTCAGGCCCGTCCGGGCGAACCTTATGGTTCCATGTTTTATCGTACCATAGCTCGCGAAAATTATACGGCCGATACCCAGAAGGGCGTGGTGTTAACAAATTCAGGACGTCCCCTGGTCAGCCCATTTACAGGCAATTATGTACGTACAAGTTATAATACTGTTATTGGAAACATTACTCCCGATTGGCTGGGAAGCCTGAGAAATTCATTTATGGTTGACAAATTCAATTTGAGCGTTCTTATTGATGTCCGCAAAGGTGGAGACTTGTTCTCTGTTACCAACTTCTTCGGGGAATATGCCGGAACCCTTGCCTCTACCGTTGGAAAGAATCCGAAAGGCAATGATATCAGAACACCGGTTGATGAAGGTGGCGGATATCTTGTGAAAGGCGTTCTCGGCAGGATCAAACCCGATGGAACTGTGGAATACCTTGATGCCAACGGAAATCATTCTGATGTGCCTATAGAAAATACGGAAGTTTACATTGAGGCACAGGATTACTTTGAAGGCATCTGGGGATATCAGGGTGGTCGTTCCATCTTCGACGGAAGCTATGTGAAACTGCGTGAAGTTACTGCCGGTTATACATTCGATCAGCCTTTTCTCCAGAAAATCGGCATCCGCAACCTGAATCTCTCATTGGTTGGACGTAACCTGGCTATTCTCCACAAGAATGTACCTAATATTGATCCGGAGAATGCATTTGATGCCGGTAACGTTCAGGGGCTGGAATCCAATATGCTTCCCTCGGTACGTACCATTAGTGTCAATCTAAAGGTTGTCTTCTGATAATTTAAATCTGAATGAACATGAAAAAAATGACCTATATTCAATCACTGGGGGCAGCCCTTTTTATCGGGATTCTTATGCTCCCTGCCTGTACCGATAAGTTCGAGGAAATGAACAAAGATCCGAACAATCCGGTGGATGTGCCTGCCTATACGGCCTTTACTGCAGCCATAGTCAATTCAGTTGACCATCGTTTGGGCGGTGGCTGGATGAACCATACCTATTTTGCCTGCTGGTCGCAACAATGGTGTAAGATTCAGTATATTGACGAAGATCACTATTTGCTGCGTACCGAAAACCAGAATGATTTCTTCCAGAGGCCTTATAATGATTACCTGATGAACCTGAAGCTGGTAATTGATAAAACAAAAGCCGGTGGCCCGGAAGAAAACCTCGGTCTGAATGCCGCGGCCAGAGTTCTGCGTGCGTGGAATTTCCATATCCTTACCGATCAGTTCGGAGATGTGCCTTATAGTGAAGCATTGCTGGGACTTGAAAATCCTGATAATGTGCGTCCGAAATATGATACCCAGGAATCTATTTACAAGGATCTGATTGCCGATTTAAAGCAGTGTAATGCCGATCTGAAAAGTCTCCAGGGTGTTAACTTCGGTAAAGGAGATCTTATTTATGACGGGGAGCCGGAAGCCTGGAGACGTTTTGCCAATTCCCTCCGCCTGCGTTTGCTGAATCGTGCTGCTGGTGTAGTTAATGTTGCCGCAAAACCCTGGGATCAGGCCGAAGCGGAAATAACAGCCATGCTGGCTGACCCTGATGAATACCCAATGATCGAGTCGAATGAGGATAATGCTAAACTGGAGTATCCCGGAGAGTTGCCATACAGGAACGGAACCTACAATACACTGTATACCCGTACTGACCAAGCCATAAGTGAAACTATGGTCAACTGGCTGGGCGACAGGGAAGACCTGCGGCTTACTGTGTATGCACAACCCACAAGCGCCGATCCTACTGTATATGTCGGAAGCCAGAACGGACGTGGCAGTCAGCCAACTATCCCCAATATTTCTCTTCTGGGTATTAAAATCGCTTATGATCCTGCAGCTCCCCTCTATATTCTCGTTGCTGCTGAGACGTACTTCCATAAAGCAGAACATTACCTGAGGGTTGGTGATTTGCCCAATGCCAAACTGAATTATGAAAGAGGAATTGAGGTTTCATTCGATCAGTGGGACCTGACAATGGCTGCTGATTATGTGGACCGTCCTGGTGTGGACTGGGAAGCAGCCACTACTGATGAACAACGCTTTCAGCTGATTGCCGAGCAGAATTGGGCAGCCCTGTTTACCCAAGGTTGCGAGGCTTATGCTGAAGTCCGTCGTACCGGATATCCGGCCCGAATCTTCCAGTATGAACTGGAAGCTACTACCTACCCGGGTCTTGGCTTGCCCGTCAGGTTTGCCTACCCACCGAATGAAGAAAGTTATAACGGGGCTAACCTGCAGGAAGCCCGTGTGCGTCAGAATGTGGAAGCTTCCAACGATGGCATGTTCAGTACCGACGGAACCAGGAGCCAGATGTGGTGGCATGTGAAAAAGAATCCGATTCCAACTTCAACAGATCCGCAAACTACTTTCCGTCAGATTCCTGCCAGCAGTTTGCATTGATTTCAGCAAAATAATGATTATCATGAAGTTATGATCTGCTTCTGATAATCAATAAACAGAATAAAAAAAGGCATGCTCAATGGCATGCCTTTTTTATTCTGTTATAGAACTGTTTTTTTTAATTGAATATTTTTATAGTTTTGATACCCTAGAAAACAAAATGTTTTGCCTATCCAAAAACTAAAACTTGTGTCTATGAAAAAACTTGCGATTCTGCTGGTATGCTTTGTGTTTGCAGGTATGCAGACCCTGTTTGCACAGAACATACAGATTAGCGGTAAGGTGACAAGTGCCGAAGACGGTACTGCCTTGCCCGGTGTTTCTGTATCGGTAAAAGGAACTACTCTTGGTACCATTACCGATGTAGATGGTATGTACAGAATTTCGGTTCCGCAAAACGCCACCGCACTGGTGTTCAGTTTTGTGGGAATGAAAACCGTTGAGGTCCCCATTGAAGGACGGACAACCATTGATGTGGTAATGGAACCAGCTCTGTTAAGTGTCGATGAGGTGGTTGTTACGGCATTGGGAATTTCACGTACCAAAAAGTCTCTCGGATATACCGTTCAGGAAGTAAAGGGAGATGAAGTGGTTCGTGCAAGCAACCCCAATCTGCAAACAGCTATTCAGGGAAAAATTGCCGGGGTGGAAGTTAGGCAATCCTCTGGTATGCCTGGTTCCCCGTCTACTATTTTCATTCGTGGTGCCCGTTCTTTCAGTGGCAACAACGCACCTCTTTATGTGGTTGACGGCATGCCCATCGCCAGCGATGCAGACTATGGCCAGAATGTGACCGGCGCTTATTATTCAAGCCGTGCTCTTGATATCGATCCCAATGACATCGAATCCATTAATGTTCTGAAAGGCCAGGCTGCCGCTGCTCTTTATGGTCTGAGGGCTTCCAATGGCGTAATTGTTATTACTACAAAGAGCGGGAAGAATATGGCCAAAGGAAAATCCCAGGTTGATTTTTCTTCTTCCTATACCATTGACAGGGTTTCCCGTCTGCCGGAAATTCAGCAGAAATGGGCACAGGGATTTTATGAGGATTTTTATCCTGCCTCTTCATTTTCCTGGGGGCCCGCTATTGATAAATTGGCCGACGATCCGACATATGGAGGAAACAATTACTCCGGCCATTCGGGCGAATTTTTCGATCCTTACAAAGGACAATGGGTTACCCCGAAAGCTTACAACAATCCGAAGAATTTCTATAGCGAAGATGGTGTAACCTGGAATAACAATCTGACGCTTACCCAGAATCTGACTAACGGTTCGTTTGTTGTTGGTTTTGGAGCTACTAATCAGAATGGTATTGTAAAAAATACGGGCATGGACCGTTATACGGGTAAGATTGGTGCCAATATGAACTTTGGTGAAAAATGGAGGGCTGGCTTTTCGGCCAATTACAGCGATGTGCATCTTGCCAAATTGCCTTCGGGAAACTCAAGCTGGTTGTTTACGGTATATGGAGCTCCTCCATCTTTTGACCTGATGGGTACACCATATCATATGGATGGTCTTTATGGAAAATACCGCCAGATTTCTTACCGGCGTGGTGCGGTTGGAGAAAATCCACGCTGGGCTCTCGAAAACAACCATTTTCTTGAAAATACCCGCCGCTTCTTTGGGAATTCGTATATTGAATTTCTTCCGACAAGCTGGATGACGGTTAAATACCAGCTTGGAGTGGATACATACTCCACTGATAATGAAGATTTGTATCAGATGGGTAGTACTGGAACAGGACAGATTCTGCCGACAGCTGGTCAGTATCCCACTCCGGACAATCCGGTTTATGGATATCGTGCTCCCACAGGAGGTTCCATTAACAATTACGGAGTGAACCGCAGTACAACCAACTCCCTGTTGAATGTTACCATTAATAAACAGCTGGCCGACCAGCTTAACTTTACCCTTATCCTCGGGAATGAAATCAATAATAACCGTTCACGTTACTGGTCAATGAATGGCACAGGCTTCACGACACCGGGCTGGAACAATATGGATAATACTACTACCCAAAATGCTTCGGAATCGAAATACTGGGACAGGACGGTCGGATTCTATGGGAACCTCTCCATTGACTATATGAGCATGGTCTTTTTGAATGCTACCGGAAGAAATGATATAGTTTCCACTATGCCCAGAGGAAACAGATCCTTCTTCTATCCGTCTGTTTCATTAGGTTTTGTATTTACTGAGCTGGAACCCCTGAAGGACAACCCGGTTCTTTCGCTCGGTAAAATAAGGGCATCTTACGCCGAAGTTGGGCAGGCCGGATACTACAGGGACAAAGTATATGTTCTTGGTGGTGCAGGAAGTGGCTTCCTTGACGACGGGATTCAGTACCCCCTGGGCGGAATTTCCGGTTATAAGCCAAGCGCTACTTTGTATGACCCGAGTCTTAAACCGCAAAATACCCGTTCCTGGGAAGTCGGATTTGAACTGAACTTCTTCAAAGGAAGAATAGGAATTGATTATACCTATTCCGACCAGTTGGCAAAGGACCAGATCTTTGCAGTTCCTCTTGCCGGATCAACAGGATATGCCGAAGTCTATATGAATGCCGGAAAAATGTCGGCCAAAGGACATGAGGTGGTTTTAAACATCATGCCGGTTAAAATGAAAAGCTTCCAGTGGAACATTGCAGCTAACTTTACAAAGATTGTAAATACATGTATTGAACTGGCACCGGGCGTTGAAAATATTGCCCTGGGAGGTTATGTTACACCCAATATACGTGCTTCGGCCGGCGATACTTATCCGGCAATTTATGGAAACCAGTTCCTGAAGGATGATAAGGGAAGAGTACTTGTCGATGAAGACCCCGACAGTTACTACTATGGAATGCCTTTGATTGGTGATTTTGGTAAGGTAGGGGAAGTTTCTCCCAAGTTCATCCTTGGTGTAACCAACACTTTTACCATTGCCAACATGCTGACCTTGTCGGCTCAGGTCGACTGGAAAAATGGCGGCCAGATGTATTCCGGGTCCAACCGTCTGATCGACCTGTATGGCACCTCCAAAAGAACGGAAGACAGAACTACTCCGTACATATGGCCAGGATATAAAGCTGATGGAACTAAGAATGATATTCAGCGTGGCGGACCTGATGACATATGGGCTTATCCGGACCTTTACGTTTATGTTTTGTCTGAAATTGATGAAGCGCAGATTTATGAAACATCTTTTGTAAAGCTGCGGGAAGTTGCTGTTGGATTAATGCTTCCCAAAAAACTTATTGCTCCGGCTAAAATCCAGAATGCCTCCATCAACTTCATTGCCCGCAATATCCTGCTTTGGACCACATTGCCCAATTTCGATCCAGAAACATCCCAGGGTATGGGGAACATGCAGGGAGGTATGGATTATATGTCACTTCCGCAGACAACTTCCTACGGAATTGGTCTTAACATAACCTTCTAAAAGCTGAAAACACTGAAAATATGAAAACATTAAAAATATTCCTGCTTGCAGTTATCCCGCTGGTCTTTTTTGCATGCAGTGAAGATCTCATGGACGAGATCAATAAAGACCGTAACAACCTGGCCAATGTTGCTCCTGCCAATATGCTGCCCGATGTCATATTGAAGACAGCTTTCGAAACAACAGGAACTGACATTGCCTGGTATGCTACCGTTTACATTGAACACAGCACCGGGACCTGGGCTCAATCGGCCACCGCTGATACACGTCAGGGACAGAATGATGCTTCGTTATTCAACAATAACTGGAATAGTCTTTATAACCTGCTGAACACACTTCAGGATATCAGAACCAAAACTTCGGAAGGTGGCGAAGAACCTGAAAATACATGGGCCCGTGGGATTGCCGAAGTGCTTACTGCTTATAACCTGGGTGTATTAACCGATATGTGGGGTGAAGTTCCCTGGACCGAGGCCTGCAAGGGGACGGAAATCATGAAACCCAAATACGATAAGCAGTCATTCATTTATTCAGAAATCCAGCGTCTGCTTGATGCTGCCATCGCTGATCTTTCCAATATAAGGCCCCAGGATAAAAACCCATCCCTGGATTACATTTATGCCGGAGATGAGAATAAATGGATTAAAGCTGCATGGTCTCTGAAAGCAAGGTATTTTATCCATCTCACCGGCAGAGATAACAATGCCGCTCAAAATGCTCTGAATTGCATTGCGAACAGCTTTACCAGTAATGCCGATAATTTCCTTTTTGCCAAGTATGAGGCTTCTGCTACGGGAGAAAATCCCTGGTATCAGTTCCTGGCCGACAGAAGCCATCTTTCGGTTGGTAAAACCCTTTTCGACCTTATGAAAGAAAGAAATGATCCTCGGATCCTTGCTTACTTTACTCCCATGGAAGAGGGAACCGATACGATTATTTCCGGATCTGATACATTGATTTACTATCCGGCTCCCAATGGAGAAGCTACCGAAACGCAGGGCGGCACTTATTCTA
>Ga0209381_1005213_pt1 | contig 10779 bp, 9 predicted proteins | sample DewCreD2012metaG_FD_184111 | JGI IMG/M metagenome (GOLD analysis project Ga0209381, IMG submission 184111) | Hot spring sediment bacterial and archeal communities from British Columbia, Canada, to study Microbial Dark Matter (Phase II) - Dewar... ...
GCTTTGCTTCCGCCTTTGACACAAAACAGTATCGCACATCCGAAGGGTAATTGCAATGAAATATATGCCATTTCAGCATGTTGAGTGAAGTTTGCCGTCAGTGCTGATGCTTAAGTCAACAGCATTGCCCATCGCCGCCGCACCGACGCCGGGAAGCCATTTGCTTATGGATGATTTTAAGGCTTGTTGTGTAATTCTTCCAGCTAACATCCCAATAATTTTCTGAAAAACTCTTAAGGAAACACGCTTTACCAAAATTTTATTACCATGCATTATCAGTAATGATCCTGCGCCTACCCCCATTGAAGATATAAGAATACCAGATATTAGTTCTTTGTTCAGAACTTTGCTTTTTCCGTACGCCATGCCTACATCGTAAATCATCGCTATTTGATTGCGAATTAAGGTGAAAATTTCAGGAATAGTGGCAATCATGCCCAAAGGACCTGGCACAAGTCCTACGCTGCACGAAATGGCAGCATTTTTTTGGGAATACGAATTGATGATAGATTGTACATCTTCTTTATCTGGGATTTTTTCGGGGTTTTTGGCGAAGTACTCGCTACGGTCAGAAAGAACGAAGTCAAATACACTCATCATGTTTTCGGAAAGTTTACTTTGGAGTGCGTTCACTTCCTTGTTCTCATCTTTGTTGGTCGCGTCATTTTGTATCGTCATTTGGTTAACTCCAATTTTTAGTCAAGTGGTACGGTAGTATTCTGGGGTCCTTTAAATCCATGAGACGTCGGAAGCTTTCCCTTGGAACGAACACGTGACGGCCTCAACGAGCATCGGATACGTTGTCTGGCTTCTAAGCCGCCAGCTTGCTCGCAGCCACAGAGTGCGCTCGACCCGTTTGCTGAGCTGTTGGGAGTAACCGTCCGGCATGTCTTTCTCTCTCTGAAGCCGCGAGCATGGCCGAGACGTGCAGAGCCCCACGAGCCTGAGATGGTCTTGTTGCCAAACAGGCTGAAGTCTTTGCCGTGCACCCCTTTAGACGGGGCTGACTGTTGGATGCCCTGAACGCCGTGTATCGCACACCACAACCTCCAAACGAATGTCGCCGTCCATCCTCCGTCTGGTCACAGGACTCCGCCTTGGAACCGCGAGGAGGCAATCTCACCAACTCACCCCCTTTCATCATCACGCCGTTTGCTCATCCACCCGTACGGACAAGACAAAGCTCCATGCCCACGGCCTCCAGTGTGGGGCATGACCAGTCCGTTCGGGGGACGGGCACCGCCTTTGGTCTGATATTCGGTCGGAAAAAATTTCGACTTGAGAAAAATTTCATGCCTAGGCACTCTTCAGGACCCAAGTGCCTGTAACAATTCTAAATATAGCCCAGGCAAAATTTTTCAAAATAATGCTCGCGCTCTGACACGAAATGACAGGGATGGTGGGTAAAGTCACCCTAACGACACAGCCCACCGGTCCGGCGGTCCCGGAGCTGATTCGGGATCGGCCAGAGGGGGGGCGGGTGTAAGGACCCAAGGGAGAAAGGATGCGCACATGGAAACACAACGCACGGCTCACGGCATTGTTCCCAAGGATCTCGTCTGGGGTGACCCGAAAACGCATGGCGCTTTGGGGATGGTCCCCATCCTGGAAGGGCCGTCTTTCCCTTCCATTTCAGGCGTTCTTCTTGTGGAAGAGGCGATCCGGGCAGGTTTCTTTCACATCACGGAAACCAGCGCATCCGGCCAGGTGCCCTTTCTTCGAGTCATAAACGAAGGGGATCTTCCGGTGCTCATCCTGGACGGGGAAGAGCTTGTGGGCGGCAAGCAGAACCGGATCGTCAACACCACCATTCTGGTGCCGGCGGGCCGGGAAATCCGCATCCCCGTCTCCTGCATGGAGGCGGGCCGGTGGCACCACAGCCGGGCCGATTTTGAAGCGGGCTGTGCCGTCTTTCGCGCCAAGTCCCGTGTGCGTCATAAGGAAAGCGTGACGGAGAGCCTGCGCCGGGAAAGGGCCTATTTCAGCGACCAGCACGCCGTCTGGCGGGAAGTGGATGCATCTCTGGCCGAAGCCGGGGCGGATTCCCGAACCAGGGATTTCCGATCGGCCAGAGAGCGAGTGGAGGAACGCATGCGGAGCTACCTAGACGGCCTTCGACCCGCTGAAACCCAGGTGGGTGCCGTGTTCTATGGGCCACAAGGGGTCTTGGGGGGCGAGCTTTTGGGATCCGCCGGGCTCTTTCACAAGGCGTTCGAAAAGATTGTGAAGAGCTTTGCTTTTGAGGTGGTCTTTTCTGAAGGCACGGTGCGTCGGCGCCGAAAATCGGTTCAACGGTGGTGGGATACGGTGCTCCAAGCCCCCGTGGACTTCTTTAATTCGCCGGGGGCCGGACAGGATGTGCGCGTGGAAAGCCCTCGCCTCATCGGATCCGGTTTGCTGTGGGACGAGCGGCTTGTACACTTTTCCTGCTTTCCCAAGGATCTTTCCGACGAGGGGCGAGGTCTTTCCCGGGGCAGTCGACGGCTTTCGGCGGCGGATCGTCGTCGTTCCCTGAACCGTCGCCCCAGGGTCGAGTAGGAGGGTAGCCTCATGTTTCCTCATCCCTTTCAGATGGCCCTCATGGGCTATTGGCTCAGCGAGAGTCAGCATCGGGAGGCGGGCGAGGATGTTAGGCGGCTCAAAGCCTATGCCCGCCGGTTGGAAAAGAATCTCGAGGCCGCGCTTCGCGAAAGAGAGGAGAGGGAAAAATACGCAAAGGACCTGGAAAACCGATTGACTGCATCGACCCAGGAATCCGAAACGTTCCGCGGGGAAGTCGAAAGACTCAAAGCACTCCTTCGCGAAAGGGAGTATCGGGAAACAACCGAGTCCGTGACGCGTGACAAAGCCCATGCACGCCGGTTGGAAAAGAATCTGGAAGCCGCTGTTCGCGAAAGAGACAAATGGGAAAAATACGCAAAGGACCTGGAAAACCGATTGGCTGCGCTGACCCAGGAATCCGAAACGTTCCGTGGGGAAGTCGAAAGACTCAAAGGGCTCCTTGTGGAAGCCAAGAAACACAAAAAAACCTGGGAAGAGCGCCAGCAGGAGCTGGAGAAAGAACTTCAGGCCACAGGGGAAAAGTTACGAGACCTGGAGACGGCCATGAAATCAATGATCGCAAAGCACCGGACCCTGGTTCGGCATACGGCCAAGCTTAAGGCTTTTCTCCAGGAGTTTTTCGGCGATCAGGCCCCCAGGCTTCTGACGCCTCTGGGACTCAGGCATTGCGAGATGGTGCTGCGCTTTATCCAGCGGCTTCCGGACGATCCCGGGGAAGGCCCAGGGCCATAAGCAATGCTTCACAGCCCAGGAGGGTCGGTGTAAGGCACGCGAAAGGGCTCTGAGCCTTCCGTAGAACTGCAGGAGCGACGCACGCCGCGACCCGGCTCATCGGCAAGCCCGCTCCTGCAGAGCCGACTCCTGGGTTCAGCGATTCTTCGGGGGATGTTCTCCCCCGATCTTCCCCCATCCATGCAAGGGGAACGTTTCAGGTGGTTTGGTCTCGTGAAAGCGGGAAACAAACGGCACAGGGAAGTTTTGTGCCGTAAGAGACGTGGACCGTTTTCATCTCGGGCGCGATCCCGGTCCCTTGCGGCGTGGAGTCCCGGAGCGCACCATGCCGCTTTGTACCTCAGACGGCTCATCAAATCGGATCCCGATATGGCAGCCCACAGCCTGGAAGTTATCTTCAAGATATTCCAGAAGGATGCCGATGATTTGATGGAAGCCCTCATGAAGCTGATGCCCATGACAGAACAGAGAAAGCTAAAAGTTAAAAATCAAGGAAGAATTTCTGGACGAAAAGGGCGATGAAAGGAGAGCGAAGCATGGAAGAGATCAAGGTTTTGCAGGAGTTTCTTTCGGTTACGGTTGAGTCTTCAGATCCGGTGCTGGAGCGTTTCGGCAACCTTCCCAGGGCCGTTTGCCGGGACGGCGGGGAAGGCCGTCGATTCGTCTATGTGCCGGGAAGTCGAAAGGACCGGGTTGTGCTGGTGGCCCACGCGGATACCGTCTGGACCCCGTTGAACGCGGTCTCGTCTCCGAGGCAGCACCGAGTGGTGCAGCAAAACGGAACCTTTCGTTCGTACGGCTCCTGGTCGGGACTTGGCGCCGATGATCGAGCGGGCTGCGCCATCCTCTGGCTTCTCAAGGATTTCGGTCATTCGCTTCTCGTGACCGACGGGGAGGAAAAAGGACGCCGGGGGAGTCACTTTCTTGCACAAGACTGTCCGGACATCTACGACGAAATCAACGGAACCCACGGGTTCATGGTGCAGTTTGACCGGCGACACGCCTCCGATTTCAAGTGTTACGAAGTGGGGACCGATTCCTTCAGAGAATACGTGGCCGCCCAAACCGGCTACTCGGAACCGGACCGAAAATCTTTTACGGATATTTGCACCCTGTGTCGTGACATTTGCGGCGTGAACCTGAGCGTGGGCTACTACCACGAGCACAGTCCGGGAGAATTCCTTGTCATCGAGGAATGGCTGAACACCCTGAACCTCTGCCGAAACTGGCTTGGATCGGGGAACCTCCCCCGCTTTCCCCTAAACAACCGATAAAAGGAGGGCAAACTATGTGGATCTTTACAGAGGACAGTTTTCTTTCGGTCGTGCGCCACCGGGACGACCCGGAAAGGCTTCTGGTTCGTGCCCGGATTCGGGAAGACCTGGAGCGCTTTTGCCGAATGGCGGGCCTCGACAATGGCGAGATTCACGAAACCCCCGAGGCCGATTACCGCTTTCGAGTAGAGGTGCCCGAGGAGACCTTCATCAACTTCATGGTGCAGACCATAAAGTTTCTCGATTATGACAATTTCAAAAACCGGGCACTTTACAATCCGGACGATCCTCCAGCAGTGCGACGGAGTAGGGCTGCGGCCTACCATGACATTTGGTTGCGGCTGTTGGAGATGCAACACTCGGCGCTTTCGGCTCAAAATGCGGAGGGCCTATGAAGAAATTTCCCGAGCAGGAAGATCCCTTTATGGAACGCTACGAGGCGGCGCTTTCCCGGGGGAAGGGGAAAAGCGTTGAGGTTCCCATGCCGTGTGCTGCGTGCAGCCGCACCATGCAGACGAAGGTTCCCTTCATCACGGCGAACCAGATCCTGTGCCGTGTGGTAAACGACGAACTGGAAATTCTGGAAGGGGAAAACTGGTTTTCGCTCTGTGAGGAATGTGCCGGGCCGTTTGACCTGACCACCCTACGGCCCGTGGAGCGCCACGGCGTATCCGCGGAAGCCGAAGGCGGGGAGGATGCCTCCGACAATGTCATCGAACTCCCTGACGAAGAAGAGGGCGACGTTCTTTATTATTACTTCGAGTGCGCCCATTGCGGGGACGTCATCACGGAAAAGGAGCTCTTTACCCGTCTTGAGGTGGACCGGGTAGTCTATGTGCATAAGCATCTTCTGAAGAAGCTGGAAGAATTGTGGACCCTGGAATTCTGTTCGGCATGCGCCGAGCGGCACGACTTCAAGAAAGTGGTCCTTCGGCTTCGGCGGAAGAAGATTGCCCGCGTGTTTTCTTTCGATACCGTTTATGGAGACGCCTTCCAAAAGGTTGCCATTCGGCAGTGGCTGGACTGAGTACGAAACCCTCAGCATTCGGGAAAAGGAGGAAACAGACACCGTGGTGGGGAGTCTCCCGGAAAAGGACCGACGGAAAGACCGCATTGCGGGGTGTCTTCTCGGAGTGGCCATCGGCGACGCCCTGGGGGCGCCCTTCGAACACCTGCCGCCGGGCGAAACCTGCCGTCTTTTGGAAAAAACGGGCGGCAGGGTGCTGGATTTCCACGGCAGTTGGAACGGGCCGAAGGGCGGCTGGACCGATGACACGTGCCTGACCCTGGCGGCGTGCCAGGGCTTTCTGCAAGCGGCTCGAACCGGAGGTCCGATCCCTTCGGCTCTCCATCGCGCCCTGCGGAATGTCGGTGCCGATCCGGGATTCCGAAAACCCGGGAAAACCATCCTGAATACGGTCCTCACAGGATTTCCGGACGTGGACGCCTGGAGTAACGGCGCCCTCATGCGCATTGCCCCGGCAGCCGTCTATGCCGTGTTGGCGAACGCATCCCGAAGTCAGGCGGCTCACCTAGCCCTGTTTCTCGCACGGCTGACCCATGGGCATCCCCTGGCGGTCTTCCCCGCCGTGGAGTGCGCCCTGGCGCTTCTTTCCATCTTTCAGGGAGACGAACGGGTGCCGGAGGATCTGCGCGACCTTTCGGCGCTGGAAGACTTCGTGCAGGAACACCATCGTTACGAAGAATACAGCGAAGCGAGAAACAGGCCCATGAGGGCTCTGCCTCCTTCCAGCGGCCTGTGGATGTGGCGCCTTGTCTTTGAGCACCTGCTGAAAATGACCCCAGGGAGGCCCTGGAGCTGTCTTCCGCCCTTTGAAGAGGGGCTGATCCGGGTCGTGAGCGACTCCTATGACCGGGACACGGCGGGAGCCATCGCTGGAGCCATCCTGGGGGCCTACTGGGGCGCTTCCGCGATTCCGGAGCGCTGGGTGGCCGGCGTCGAGAGATCCTCCGATATTCTTGGGATGGCCGAGGAGATGGCGGAAGCCATCAAACCCCACGAAAACGTTTTCCACCCCGTGATGGCCGCCAACACCCTTCGGACGGAGGTTTACCGGTTTCCGCTGGATCCCGGCCGAATCCAGGACAGCCTGACCGCACGCATGGCTTCTCTTCGATCCCGATTCGAACAGGACGTGGCTTCGGGCCGTCTGGGCTTTGCCCTCCTTATCCTTCCCGAACCCTCGACGAACGCCGGCCGTCTTCTGGTTCTTTCCTCGCCGGAACCTGTGACCTCTTTCGACTGGAAGCCGTTGAACCCGCACCTTCCCTGGGAAACGTGGGGGGAAATAGCGGGTTATCTGGAAGAGTGGAAAGAACACCCCGCCTACACCCCCATGGCTCCTCTTATCAGCAAAAGCCGCTTCAGCTTTGTCTGGTCGTTTTCCAGCCCGTGGGAAAACGTCATTTGGGAGGTGGTGGAATCCGGTCTTCCTCCCATGGTCCTGCTGGACGGCCGATGGGCAGAGCCGGACGGCAGCATCCTCTGCCACCTGGAAGGGGGACCGACCAAGGAAGACCTCCCTGGAAACCGAATCTTTCGGCTGGAGGAACGCTGTGTTCAGGCCATGGAGAGGATTCTCGACGGCTCGGACCTTCGCCTCGATCCCCTGGAAGCCTCCTTCCTGCTGAAGGCCTTCGTTTCGCAACGGGCCATAGGAAATCGAGTGACAGCGGATGATCTTCAAACCGTTTCCCGGTTCTGGTGGACCGCTCTGGTGCTTTTTCACGCGAAGCTTCATGAAGAACTTGCCGCCCTGGTGGACCACCGTTCGCTATGGGAGGAAATCGCACGCTATCTGGCGCAGGTTCCCAGGGAACGGCTTCTTGAGGTGTTTCGGGTCCTCCGGTCTTCGACGTATCGCGACGCCCGACGGTTGGCCCTTCGGATCGGGATTGTTCTCGGCGGCGATGCCCCTTGGACGGACATGATCGGCTTTCTTCAGGATTCGGACCCGCAGGTTCGGGCGGATATGCTCCAGGCTCTCGATTCTTTGGATGCGTCGCAGGTTCGTTCCTTCCTCCATGCGTATGCGGGAATGGACGGTCCCCCCGCTTCGCTGACAGGTGGCGGGAGAGCCTGCCTCAAACAGCTTTTGATGGAACTCATGCAGGAGGCCGACCAACCCACGCGCCGAAGCTGGAAAAAGGAGCCGTATCTTCGGGCTTCTTTGTGCCGGCATCTCCTTGGGGATACCGAGGAAACCGTCCGGTTATCCCTTGTGGCCATGCTTCAGCAGGAAGACGTCTGGCGGGTTGTGGCCCGGGATCTCTTGCAGGAACCCGGGCAGGAGCCCCTCCTTTCGGTCCTCTGGGACTCGAAGACGGAAAGCACCCGAAGGCTTGCCGCAAGGCTTCTTGCCGTGGTTGGTTCCCGTGCCCCGGAGGAAACCGTTCGAGGGATTCTGGAAGATTCTTCGGGTGCCGAAGAGTTCGTTCGCGCCGTGCGGTCCTTAAAGGAAGACCAAACGCTTTGGCATGAGAGGGTGTCGAAGCCCTATCCCGCCGGTTGGTTTGATCTGCTCCTCAAAAGCGAAGAGGAAAGTTTCCTGATTGCCGCGCTGGATGTGGTGGAGGCTTTTTCGCTGGAAGAGACTCTTGCGGAAAAAATCATGGCCCTGGCCCTGCCCCATCGGCCGAAGGTTGCCCTGGGTGCGGCGGGAGCCATCGCCTGTTTCCCCAACGGAATTCCCAGGGCATTCGACATTGTAAAGTATCTTCTTCGAGAGGGACCGAAGGGGCTTGGCGAAGGAATCGCTGACTTTCTGATTCATCGCCTGGCCACGGAGGAAAGTCGTGTCGCCGTTTCCCACCTGCTCGACCTTCTGGATTCCGGAAACGCTCCCGTTTCGGAAGCGGCCGCCTATGTGCTGGCCTGGGCGGGAGACGAGTCGGTGATCCCACACCTGAAAAGGGCCTCCAGGCGCCATAGGAACCGCCGGATGATCCAGGAGGCTCAGATGGTGCTTCAGGGCAAACACAAAGAGCTTTCGGCGTCCATGGGGTACTTTCGGGCCTTACACCCCATCACCCGCCGCCTTATCGACCGTGCCCGGAAAATCCACGAGCAGAAGCGGGACCAGGGAAAGGACGGGCCGTAAAGGCCCCGTCTCCTAAAAAGGCTGATGACCATTAAGTGAAAAATTTGTAGTGTAGAAATGAAAATGCCATTTCAATGATATCGACATCTTACGCAGAAAACTGGCAAACTTGGGTTAATGCACAAACCCCCCTTTTTGTGGGGTTACCAGCACGATGGCCTTGGCCAGTACCTTAGTCTAATTAGTGCGTGAACGAAAAACTTTATAGACAAATAAGTTCAATATGTTAGAATGGATGTGGTTTTTTGAAGCGGTTTCTGTGCTTCGGCTGGACGACAGCTACATATATCTATGAAACAATGAATTGTCCCAATCTCTGAATATTTTTTCCGAGTGCAAATATAAGGGTTGGGATCGGCCAAGGGAAAATTTCGAAAATCTTCGTCGGATAAAAATCATGCGCAAGGTGATTCAGCGACAACTGCGGCTGGGTGAAACAAGCATTGCTCAAGTGGAGCTCGACCCAAAGTCTCGTGACGACATTCCACAGGTTTTGCGGGGGCTTTTGCACATTTATAATGATTCAGCGTTGCGGGAGCGGGTGTTTGAGATTTTGCGCGAGATCCGTCCGCATCGGGTGAGCGGAGAGGGAAAGGCGAGTCCGAGGACTGGAAGGCCAGGCATGGAACAGTGGAAGATTCTGGTTTTGGGCACTCTGCGGTTGGCCCTCAACATCGATTATGATCGGCTCCAGGAATTGGCGAACCAACACGGCACGATACGCCAGGTATTGGGACATGGCCTGCCTCAGGATCCGGCGTACTACAATCTGCAGACCATCAAAGACAACGTGCAGCTCTTTACGCCGGAGCTGTTGGACCGGATCAATCAAGAGGTGGTGCGGGCTGGCCATGATCTGTTGAAGCACAACCCCGAGGATGGACTTCGGGTGCGATGCGACAGTTTTGTTGTGGAGACGGATGTTCATTACCCCACGGATGCCAATCTTTTGCTGGATGCGATTCGCAAGCTGATTGAGGTGTGCGCTTCGGCATGTGAAAAAACGGGGATCACGGAGTGGCGGCAGAGCGCCTACCACATTCGAAAATTCAAAAAGAGCTATCGCAGGGTCCAGCGCCTGAGACACTCCAGTGCCAAAGATGAGGCGAAGCGACAAGCAAGAACCGAAGAGATCCACCAAGCATACGGGGATTATTTGGATCTGGCACAATCGTACGTGGATCGGGCAAGAACGACTCGGGAGGCCCTCCTTTACGTGGGGTCGTCCACGGTGCTCCCTTTGGCGGCATTGGACTCTTACATGGCGCATGCGGAGCGCCAGATCGATCAGATTCGCCGCAGGGTTCTGGAGGGAGAGAGGATTTCGCACAGCGAGAAAGTGTTTTCCATCTTCCAACCCCACACGGAGTGGATTAGCAAGGGCAAAGCCGGAGTCCCAGTGGAACCGGGCTTGAGGGTGTGCGTGGTCGAAGACCAGCACCGATTCATTGTTCACCATCAGGTGATGGAGAAGGTCACCGATGAGCGCGTTGCAGTCTCCATTGTCAAGGAGACCAAAGAGCGCTTTCCTTGCGTGAAAGCGGTCAGTATGGACAAGGGCTTTTACAGTCCAGCCAATCTGGTTGCGCTGCGTGCATTGGTTCCTCTGGTGGTTTTGCCCAAAAAGGGCCGGCTTTCGGAACAAGACCGACAACGTGAGACGAGCCTAGAGTTTATCGCTCTGCGTCACGAGCACTCGGCGGTGGAGTCGGCCATCAATGCTCTGGAGGGGCACGGTCTGGACCAATGTCCGGATCTCGGCATCACGGGTTTTAAACGTTATGTGGCGCTTGCCGTCCTGGCGCGTAACATTCAGCGTCTGGGAGCGCTACTGCGTGAAAAAGATCGGCTTAAGGAAAAAAGACGGCGAAAATCCGGCAAAAAAGCCGCTTGATCTGAGTGCCACGGAAGGTGCTCCAAAGAGAACTCGAGGGGGACGTATGCCCTGAAAAAGGGAAAAATACGGCAGGTTACACATAATGTAACGCCTGAAAGCGAGTGGACCCTGGTGGAAATGCTGAGCCCCCGATCCAGCCGAATCAAGGTGGCGATTCAGATCCGAATTCATGTAGTTTTCTGTCAGGCACTAA
>Ga0209381_1005219_pt1 | contig 10758 bp, 1 predicted proteins | sample DewCreD2012metaG_FD_184111 | JGI IMG/M metagenome (GOLD analysis project Ga0209381, IMG submission 184111) | Hot spring sediment bacterial and archeal communities from British Columbia, Canada, to study Microbial Dark Matter (Phase II) - Dewar... ...
ACAACGAACGACGCCGCTTGTTGTCCCGGCTTTAGCCGGAACGAGAGGCTCCCGACAACCCCACGCTCTCCTTTTCCGCCTAAAGGCGGGACAACGAACCACACCGCTTGTTGTCTCGCCTTTAGCCGGAACGCGAGGCTCCCGACAACCCCACGCTCTCCTTTTCCGCCTAAAGGCGGGACAACGAACCGTGCTGCTTGTTGTCCCGGCTTTAGCCGGAACGCGAGGCTTTCGACAACCTCGCGCCCCCCTTTCCGCCTGAAGGCGGGACAACGAACGACGCTGCTTGTTGTCCCGGCTTTGTTTGCTGTCCCGGCTTTAGCCGGAACACGAGGCTTCCGAAACCCCTACCCCCTCGCTTGCCGCTCGCAAGCGGCCAACGCTTAAGGTTTCTCCTGCGTCTTGTAGAAGGCGTTGGTGGACGGCGCCGCCGGATCGGTGAAATCAATCAGCCCGTTCGCCGGGGCGGTGTTAGTCACCACCGGGCCCCACGGCCCTTCCACCGCCAGCGCCCGCAGTAGGATGTAATCCCGGCCCGGGATGCCCGCGAAGCGCAAATTCGCCGTGCCCGCCTCAAACACCGGCGCGCCCAACTGATTCTGCCCCGGCAGCGGCGCGTTGATGACGGTCATGGAAACCGTGCCTTGCGCCTCCGAACCGAGCGCATCGGTGATGGTGTAAGTGAACGTGTCCAGGCCGGTGAAACCGTTGGTGGGCGTATAAACCACGTGATCGCCGTCAATCACGACCGAGCCCTTGTTGGTGGTGAAGTTGCCGACAAAGGTCAGCGTACCGCCCTCCGGGTCGTAATCGTTGGTCATCAGCTTGGCAATCGCCAGCCGCGTCGGCTGCTCGGCCACCACGGCAAATGCGTCCGGTCCGGCCACCGGCGGCTCGTTCGTCGGCACCACAGACACGGTCCCATTGACCATCAGGTTGTTGGTCTTCCATTTCCATTCACTGGTCGGCAGGTCGGGCAGGACGAGCCCCGCAAAACCACCGGCAAACGTCGCCGCGTCGAACAGGTTGAAGGTGTCCCAGAGTTGAAGCGGTTCTCCCACGTTGGTGACCACCAATGTCCCGCCGGCGGTCAGCGTGGTGACCCCGGCCACCAGGTCGGCGTTCTGCGCGTTGGTTCGGTTGATCTCCATCACCGTCGTCCCCGCCAGGGTCAGGGTGTTGTTGATGGTCAGGGTGCCGATACCCGCGTTGCCGGGATTCAACGCGCCACCGGTTTCCACCAGGGTCGGGCTTTGCAGGCTGCCGGTGCCGCCCAAGGTGCCGTTGCTGACCACGGTCAGGCCGGTATAGGTGCTGTTGCCAGTCAGGTTCAGGGTGCCCGCGCCCAGCTTGGCCAGACCGCCCGTCCCATCCGCCAGCAAAGGCTGGGCAATCGTGATGTCAAAGCCGGCGGTGTCAATGTTGGCGCCGCCGTCGCCGACGGTGGCAGCGGTCAATCCTTGCATGAAGGTCGCCGCGTTCAGATCGGTGTTGGCTTTGAGCACGCCGCCGTTAAACCGGAAGCTGCCGGTGCCGTTCACGCGCCGGACGCGCGGGGTGTCGAGCACGCCGCCGTTCAAATGATATTGGGCCTGGGCCCCGGCGGCAGCGCCCAAGGCGACACCCCTAACCACATTGGTACTGCCAACCCAGGTTATCTCCCCACCGTCCTGCACTACCGTGCCGATGGTGTTGGCGGTATTGGCCACCAAGAGTTGCACGCCGCTGAGACCGAAGACGATTTTCCCAGAACTGAGGTGAACATGGTTGGAGCCGGTCTTGTTGGCTGTGGAGCCGAGCACCAAGTTCGGGTTGCCCCCGACGGTGCCAATGCTCCAGATGCCGCCGTTGGTAATGCGGACCATGGACACGTCGGCCCCATCGGCTTGCAGGCGCACCCCGTCATTTTCATTGGTGAAGGCTGCCCCGTCGAGGACAACCGTGCCATTGAGGACATCCAAGCCCATGCCCGAGCCGATCACCGAAATGTTGCCGGGGCCGAACTTGAGGGTGTTGGGGCCGGTCTTTTGCAATTCCAACCCGGCACCGAGTGCCAGCGGGCCAGTCAGATTTAGGTCGCCGCCGGTGGTGTCAATAAAGATGTTCCCGCTGCCGGAACCAAAAGACAGGCTGTTGGTAATGACTTGCGCGCCGCCCGCCGTGCCCAACGTTACCCCGCCATTGAGAGTCAAAGCGCCCGAACCCAGCGCTTCCCCATGCCCCACGTTCAAGCGCCCGGCGCCCAGCAGCGTTCCGCCGGTGTAACTGTTGGCGGAGGTCAGCTCCAGCGCGCCGCTGCCATACTTGCCCAGGGTGACGCTGCCGGTGATCTTGCCGGCGCCGCCGATGCTGTAGTTTTTGGTGCTGTTCACCGCCATTTCCACTGGCTTGACATCCGTGGCAACGTCCACGGTTAGGTTGGCGGCCCGGTCGTCAAACAACACCCGGTCGCCGAAGGCCGGGGTTTCGAGATAAACATCCCACAAGCCGGTAGCCAAATTGGTCCAGTTGACAGAGTTGTTGATGTCCCAAATCGAATTTAATTCCCCGCCCCAAGCCAGCGCCCGGGCGCTGCCGGTGACCACCAAGTAAAGCACTGCGTTGTCGTTATCGTTGCTCAAAGTGCCAGAAACGCCCGTGGGCAGCGTCCCCAAGGTTGTGGTGGGAAGGACGGTGCCAAAGTCCGCCAGCGCAATCGCTTGGCCGGCGACAAAGTTGGTGCCCAGGATGTTGGTGCCCAGGATATTGATGGTGATAGCGCCGGGGGCGCTCCACGCTGCGGCCGAAACCAGCGGCACGGCAGGCGTGACATTGGCGCCCAAATCAAACTCCAACACATCGCCGCCCAGCGTGATCTGTGGCGTATTGAGGGTGACCCCCGGCACCGCCGAGAACCGCAGCGCCGCGTTCGCGGCCACCGTGAAAGCCCCGCCGCCCGATTGCGACGAAGCCACGGAAAGCAATCCCTCGTTGACCACCGTCGGCCCGGTGTAGCTATTCGCGCCGGTCAGGCGCAACACGCCCGCGCCGTTCTTGGCCAGACCACCCGTGCCATTGGCCACCAATGGTTGGCCGATGGTGATGTCGAAGCCGGCAGTGTCAATAATCGCTCCGCCATCCCGAATGGTAGCCAGCGTAAGACCTTGCATGAAGGTGCTCCCCAAATTCCCTTCACTGGCCTTCAAAGTGCCGCCGTCGAAATTGAATTCGCTGGTGTTGGCAGCGTGATTGACCTGGCGCGTTTCCAAAACGCCGCCGGCGAACAGGTTGACAATACTGCGGGCGCTGTTAGCGCCGATGCTCACCAGACCCCCGCTGCCGCCCACGGCCATCCGGACCAAGCCGGCAATGTCCACAATGTTCGTGGCCGTCGCATCTCCTCCGGGGGAGTAGCCAGGCCGCAAATTGGCGCCGGCCTTGGTGAGGACCAGGCTGCCGCCATTGGTGATCACCAACCGCGCCACCCCGTTGACGTTGGTGCACATGATCCGGAAGGCATCAATGTTGGTCAAGGAGCCGCCGTCAATGGTGACCGTCCCCTCCTCGAGTTCAAACGGACTGTCCAGATTGAAATTGGCGATGCCTTTGAAGACCAAATTACCCGGGCCGCGCTTGTCGGAAATCGCGCCGTCGCCTACCGGACCTTCCCAAATCACGTCCGAATTGATGCGAATGGCGCGGATGCCGTTGGCGATGCTCACGCTGTTTTGGAAGGTCAGCGACCCGGTGTTGACCAAATGCCCGATCGTTAAATTTTGGCCGACGATCAAGTCATTGGCCAAGATGTGCGGGGTGGTATCGTCGGAGGCCAAGTTCACGCCGCTGCCGGTGAGGGCGATCACCCCGCTGCCCGCCGCCTGATCATGACCAATGAAAATGGTTCCGAGCGCATTGGTGGTGCCGCCGGTGTAGGTGCTGGGCTGGGTTAGTCGCAACGTCCCGTTGCTGTTGGCCTTGTAAAGCCAGCCACCGCCGCTGATGCCCTGGTTAAGGGTCAAGGTCAAATTGGCCCCCACTTCGACCGTCATTCCGGTCAAGTTCGTGATGGCGGAATCGAGCGCAAAACTATTGCCCTGCATCCGCAGCGTGCCTTGGTTGAAGATCAGCGGCTTGGCCAGGTAACCCGTGCTCGAATTTTCCATCTGGAGAGTGGCGGCGCCGACATCAATAAAACCAGGACCTTCCACTTTGGAGCGGGTGATGGCCAGGATGCCGCCTTGCGCCACGATGTTGCCGGCGTTGGTGGCGGTGGAATCCACGATGGACATTTGGGCGGCGCCCAGTTTGGTCAGGGTAAAACCATTGAGATTCAGTTCGCCATTGAAACTTCCCGCGCCGCCCGTGCCGCGGATGTCCCAGCGGTTGTTCGCCGCCACAATCGTGTCATTGGCCAGAGTGATCCAGCGGGTGGCGTTTTGCTGGGCGGCGCCATTATTGATGATGGCCCCGTTGCCGCCCACGCCGCTGCCGGAAACGGTGATCGGTTCGTATTGCAGGTTGCGGCCGCTGATGTCGAGCGTGCCGCCGTTGGTGATGATAGTGCCGCCGGCGCCCGTGCCCAAGCCCGCGTTGTTGCTGACCACCACCATCCCGCCCCGGATTTCTACCGGGCCGGTGAAGGCATTGCTGGTGTTCAACACCAGGGTGCTTGGGCCGTCCTTAACGATTCCGCCCACGCCGGTCAATTGGCCGGCACCGCCGAAGTTGTAGCTGTTCACCGAACCGGTCACCGTGATGCCGCCGGGGGATAATGGAACGGTCAGGTTGATCATAGTGTTCAAGCCAAGATCATCGAAAAACACCGGGTATCCCACGCCGCCATTCTCCGTATAAACCTGCACTTGGCCGGAAACGGGGTTGGTCCAATTAAAAGAGGCGTTGATATCCCAATCAGCGGTGGCACCCAGCCAAATTAGCGGATTGACCGCGTCAATCACCAGTTCGACTCGTTTATTGATTTCATCCACTTCGATGTGCGCGTCAATCCCGCTCGGCATTGTGCCGGTGTCAAAGCCGGCGCTGCCCGCCACCTCGCCGGTGTATTCAAGGAGGGTGAAACGCCCCGCCGCCAGCCCGCCGCCCGCGACGTTGAAGGGCAAAACGCCGCCCCCGAGGAAATTGAAATTGGCAGTCCGCAATACCGGTTGCGTCGGATTGCCGGCCGCCAGCAGGTTGAAATTCAAGCTGGCGCCATCCCCAATGGTCAGATCGCCGATTTGCAAAGTGGCGCCGGCTTGCAACAAATCAATGCCCAAGGAGGCGTTGTCGGCCACCGTGACACTGCCGCCCCCGGTGCTGGATGAATTCATGCGCAACTGCCCGGCGTTGACCACCGTCGGCCCCGTGTAAGTGTTGGCTCCGCTGAGGATTAGCGTGCCCGTGCCAGACTTGGTCAAACCGCCACTGGTGTTGGCTCCGATGGTGGCGGTAGCCCCCAGATAATCCGGCGCGCCACCGCCGGTCAGGGTAACCGTCGGTATGCTGGTATAGCCGACGCCGGGGCAGGTGACGACCAGCCCGGTCACGCTGCCGCTGTGCGGATCGAAGAGCGCCACCGCCGTGGCCCCGTAACCGCCGCCTTCGCTGATGGACACATAAGGAGCGCCGATATAACCGCCGAGCGACGCAACGCCAAGACTTAGACTGGTCACTCCCGATCCGAAAGGCGCCAGGAGCGGCTGGGCAATCGTAATGGCGTTGCCGCCATCGTCAATCATGGCTCCGCCCGCATGAACAAACGCGCTGTCCACCGCGCCCACGCCTCCCGCACCAGTGCCCATCACGGTCCCCGCTGCGGTGACCTGCCACAGGCCGCCGTTAAAGTTGACGATGTTCGTGCTTCCGGTGCCCGCCGCGTTTTTATAGATCTTGGGTGCCTGCAAGGTGCCGCCATTGAGATTAAGAACGCTGAAATTGGTGCCACCCGCTTGATTCAGCAATACCCCGATGCTGCCGATGCTGACCGTGGCGTTCCCGGCAATGGTCGCTTCCCCGCGGCTGCCGCCATTCCAGCCAACCCCCATCCGGTTGGCGCCCGCGTAGCCATTGGCAAAATAAAGCACTCCCGTGCTGCTGCCCCCGGCGTTATTCCCCACGACAAACCCGTTGGCGTTGGTGACCACCATAATGCCGCCGTCCTGGTAGATAATTCCAATGCCGCCGCCGCGGGCGGCTTGAATCCAAGTGGCATTGGTCAGCGTTCCGCCGGAGAGTTGATAGTAACCCTGGCCGCCCGCATTCTGGTAGGAGACATCGAATTCGCCGCCGCTGTAAATGTCCCCGCCGAATTGATACAGCGCGCCCACCCCGCCGTTGCCGATGGTAATGCCGCCGACGTTTTGGATCAGGCCATCCACCATCCGCACCACTCCCGTCGCGCCGTTCAGACCGATTTGGAACCACTGGTTCTGGCTTTTAACGATCTGGCTGTTGTTGGTCAAAACCAGGGTGGCGTTGTCGCCGGCGGCGTTGCCAACCCGATCCTGCACTGCGCCGCTGTTGGTAAAAGCGCTGCCGTTCATCACCAGGGTGCCTTGCCTGACCTGGAGGCCGCCCCCACTAATCTGCACCGCATTGCTCGAAAACTCCAAGGTGCCGGCGCCCATTTTAATGATATTGGTGGGACCGCTTATAGAGCCACCCAACTGCACCACAACCCCCGGGTCCACCTCCACAGTCGGCAGCGATGTGGTCAAGGTTACCAAGCCCGTGTTTGTGGAGTCACTCGTTAGCCGCAGAGTGCCGCCCAGCGTCAGTGAACTGGCGGGGTTAACACCCAGGCTGGGGGTTGTTAGTGTTCCCGACACGGTCGTGTCCCCGGTGTATTCCACCGGTCCGCTCAAAGTGAGCGTGCCGGTGCCCGCCTTGACCAGCGACAGCGGCGCGCCCGCATTCTCGCGGATCGCCCCCGAGAACGAGCCGGAAGCGTTGTTGTTGCCGGCCGTCAAGGTGACCGGATTCACCCCGCTGTTGGTGATCAACCCCGTGCCATTGAGGCCGTTCACGCCCGCGCTAAAACCGTTCAGTTCCAGTATGCCATTCACCGCCAGGTTGCCTTTGCCGGTTCCGGTGGGGATCACGTTGTTGGTCGCCAATCTGAGTGTTCCGGCATTGATTAGGGTGTCGCCGCTGTAAGTGTTGCTGGTCCCGATCGTCAGCAGCCCCGGCCCATCCTTGGTCAGCCGACCGGCGCCAATGATGCTGAAAGCGCCCTCGATGGAATAATCCTTGTTGGTATTGATGACGGTCACCCCGGAAGGAGAGACATTGGTGCTCAGGACCACCACATTGGTTCCCTCGGCATTGTCATCAAACACCACCGACAGCCCGTCGCTGAAAAAGGCCGGCAGCAGGGCAAACGGATCGAACCAATTGGAGGTGGTGTTGATGTCCCACTCGCTTTGCAGCATCAGGCCGCTGCCGTCGTTGGTGGCGCCGGTCCAGACGATATAGGGGGCCTGGGTGACCACCAGGTCAATCGAGGAGTTGGCGGCGTTATTCGAGGCATAACCAATAACGCCGGACGGCAGGCTGGCGGCGACAAAAGTGTTGTCGCCTATGCCGGTGGCCGTTTCATATTGAATCAGCGGGAATTGCCCCACGGAAAGGCCCACGCCAGTGATGTTCATATAGACCGTGCCGTTGACAGCCAGATTCGTGGCCATGATAACCGGCACCGTCGGATTGCCGCTGCCCAGGTTGAAGTTGTTGGTCAAGTCGCCGCCGTTGCCCATCACCAGGTTGGGGGTGGCCAGGAAAGTGCCTGCCGAGGGCACTGTCACCACCAGCGTGGACAAATCGGCGTTCGTGATGCTGCCGCTGCCGGAGACCAGGGTGTGAATACCCAGAATGCCGCTCGTTCCCAGGGCATAGGAGCCATTTCCCGATTTTGGACCGTTGATGTAAAGCGCGCCCTCCGTAATCAACGTGTCGCCGTTGAATTCATTCGCATTGGTCAAGGTCAGGGCAAGCCCGGAGATGGTCAGCCCGATTTTGCCCAGGGCATCCCGGATGCGCCCACCGAAAGTGTAAGTGCCGGTGCCCTGGATGGTCAGCCGCGAATCGTTGGCGCTGCGGTTGGTGATGATGCAAGTATCGGGAGAGGCGGTGTTGCCGTTCAAGCTAAGCGCGGTCACGCGCTGATTAAATCCGGCCAGGTCGAGGGTAGGGGTGCAAGTGCCGCTTTGGCCCATGACCAGTGGCGCGGTTACGCAAAGGGCGTCATGCGTCCCCAAAACTAGGGGTCCGGTGGCGATGCTGCTGGTTCCCCACACATGGCCCGAGGTGTTGAGATAAACGGTGGTCGCGTCGGTCCGGTTAAAAGTGGCCGTTCCCAAATTGATGCTGGGGCTGTTGATATTTATGGTGCCGCCCGAAGTGCCGCGCAAAAACAAAGTGCCGGTGAAGTTATCGCCCGTAATGTTGCCATTGAGGTTCAACGTGTGGCCGGAATCGGCGTAAATCTGGCAAAGGTCGTTGCCCGTCACAATAATGTTGCCATTGATGGTGGAAGCGCCGCCCCGGGTAACAATGGCGCTGCGATAGGAGGTGGCGCTGATGTTGGTGGACAACAGGGTTATGGTGACTGAACTGGGGGCGGTATAGGCGTTTAGCCCCAGCATGGTGCCGTTGCCGCCGGACGTCGCGCTGTGTTTGACAATGACCTGAGTGCTGTTGCCCAAAGCGGCGGCGTTTTGCAAGCGCAACTCGTTGTTGGTGACGGTGGTTACCCCACTGTAGGTATTGGCGCCGCTTAACACCAGCGGCGAACCGCCAATTTTCAACAAGCCTTGGGTCCCCGCCAGCGGCGCGCTGATGAAGTTGGTGCGGCTGGCCGATTCAATGGTGGGCGTGCTGCCGCTGTTATCGAGCGTCAAGACGCTGGAACCGCCCAAAGTCCACGTGTGGCTGGCGGTGCCTGAATCGGCGAAGCGCAAACGGCCGATGGTTCGAGCGGCATTATTGGTAACGGTTCGGTTCGCGGTGATGTTAAAATCAAAGCTGGCGATGAAGCCGGCTCCCCCAGCGACTTGGCTGTTGGTCCAGCGACCGCTGGCACCCCAATTATCGCCTGCATCGGCATTCCATTTGCCATCCAGAGCTTGGGCTTGCGGAGCGACAGCGAGGGCGATAATCATCCCCAATGGAGACAAGCATGTTAGCGTTTTCATATTTTTTGGCTTATCTGGTTTTGATGCGGCGCAAATCTACACCGGAAAATGCGGATCGGTCAAATCATTCTTGTCATGCAATTCGAAATCCGCATCGCGTGGCGTCCAGGCATTGTTTGTTGTCCCGGCTTTAGCCGGAACGCGAGGCTTCCGACAACCCCACGCTCTCCTTTTCCGCCTAAAGGCGGGACAACGAACCACGCCGCTTGTTGTCCCGGCTTTGTTTGTTGTCCCGGCTTTAGCCGGAACGAGAGGCTTCCGAAAAACCCCACGCTCTCCTTTCCGCCTAAAGGCGGGACAACGAACCACGCCGCTTGTTGTCCCGGCTTTGTTTGTTGTCCCGGCTTTAGCCGGAACGAGAGGCTTCCGAAAAACCCCACGCTCTCCTTTCCGCCTGAAGGCGGGACAACGAACGACGCTGCTTGTTGTCCCGGCTTTAGCCGGAATGTGAGGCTTCCGAAAAACCCCACGCCCCCGTTTCCGCCTAAAGGCGGGACAACGAACCGCGCTGCTTGTTGTCCCGGCTTTAGCCGGAATGTGAGGCTTCCGAAAAACCCCACGCCCCCGTTTCCGCCTGAAGGCGGGACAACGAACGACGCCGCTTGTTGTCCCGGCTTTAGCCGGAACGTGAGGCTCCCGGAACCCTTACGCCTCCTTTTCCGCATAAAGACCGCCTTACAAACCAGGATCATCCCATCCCCGCCCATAATCTTTGAGAGGATACTCGCGCCACAAATGTTCCACCTGTTCGCGGCTAAAACGTGCCAGGAATTCATGCGCGCTGCTGAACGGCCAATCCTGCCAGCGTTGAACATAGCCATGCCGGACCGGATTGTGGTGAATGTAATTCATGGTCGCCCAGAAATGTCGCTTGCTTCGGATGTGCCGGTCGGACGCTCCATGCCAGACCTGACGCCCAGCGGCTTTGTCTTCCTGGTTCCACTGAAAGGAGGCGCGCCCATGCAATTTGCCGAGTGCCCGAACTGCGCTGCGCAAATCGGGAAGACTGACCAATAAATGATAATGATTGGGCAGCAGGCACCAGGCGTGAAGGCCATGCGTCACCGGCTTAAGCGCAATCAGCAGTTCGGCGCAGAATGCCATCATGCGTTCGCGAGTTTTCCCCAAGATGGGTTCGTGTTGGTAGCAAGCGGCTGTGAGATGATAGGCTCCTTGACCGCGCAAGGCATGGGGCGGGGTGTGCCAAGGAAAGGAATGTTGCTGGCGCCAAACCATAAGGCCTTCGCGTTGCTCCAAACTGAGCCTGCGCCAGAGATATGCCATGTGGGATATGGCAACAAAAATATGGAAAAAAGCGAGACGAAATAATCTTTGTCCCCACTTTGTTTGTTGTCCCGGCTTTAGCCGGAACGCGAGGCTTCCGAAAAACCCCAGGCCCCCTTTTCCGCCTAAAGGCGGGACAACGAACCACGCCGCTTGTTGTCCAGGATTTGTTTGATGTCCCGGCTTTAGCCGGAACGCGAGGCTCCCGAAACCACCACGCCCTCCTTTCCGCCTAAAGGCGGGACTACGAACAGGGCCGCTTGTTGTCCCGGCTTTAGCCGGAACGTGAGGCTTCCGATAACCC
>Ga0209381_1005229_pt1 | contig 10738 bp, 8 predicted proteins | sample DewCreD2012metaG_FD_184111 | JGI IMG/M metagenome (GOLD analysis project Ga0209381, IMG submission 184111) | Hot spring sediment bacterial and archeal communities from British Columbia, Canada, to study Microbial Dark Matter (Phase II) - Dewar... ...
CTTCGCCATCAGGCCGCGCATGCCCGCCAACTGGCGCATCTGGTCCTTGCTGCCGCGGGCGCCGGAGTCGGCCATCATGTAGATCGGGTTGAAGCTCTCCTCCATCACGGGGCGGCCCTTGGCGTCCAGCTGCGGGGTCCCGTCGGGCCCCTTCAGGGGCTCGATCTTCATCACCTCCATCATTTCGTTGGCGACGTCGTCGGTGGCCTTGGCCCAGATGTCCACGACCTTGTTGTACTTCTCGCCCTGGGTGATCAGGCCCTCGTTGTACTGCCGGATGATCTCGGCGACCTGCTCGTCGGCGCGCTTGAGGATCGCCTCCTTGGCCGCCGGGATGATCATGTCGTCGATGCAGATGGAGAGCCCGCCGCGCGTCGAGTGGCCGTAGCCGATGTCCTTGAGCCGGTCGGAGAGGATGACCGTCGCCTTGGGGCCGAGGTTGCGGTAGATGTAATCGACCAGCTGGCGGAGCGCCTTCTTGTCCATCACCTGGTTGACGATGTCGAAGGGCACGGCCGGCGCCTTGGAGATCACCTCGAAGAGGTGGAAGGCGCGGTCGGCCTGCAGGACGGGGCTCACCTCGCCCGGCTGCAGGGCGAAGACGCGGTGGGCGTCCGCCTCGGTGCAGTTGAAGATGCTCTTGAACTCGTTGAAGCTCAGCCGGCCGATGTAGCCCTCGGAGGCCTCCGGGCGGAGCTCCCGGCACAGCGCGGCGAGCGTCTTCTCCCCCGCGGCCAGCCGGCGCGCGGCCTCCTCGGCCTCCTCCGCCCCCGGCAGCGCGAGGTGCCGCAGCTCGAGGATGTCCACCTGGGGGATGATCTCCCAGAGCAGCACGCGGCCCACGGTCGTCTCGTGGCGCTTGCCGTGCAGCCGCAGGCGGATCTTGCTGTGGAGGTCCACCTCGCCGGCGTCGAAGGCGCAGCGCACCTCGGCGGGCGAGGAGAACAGGCGCCCCTCCCCGCGGCGGCCGGCGACGGAGCGGGTCATGTAGTAGGTGCCCAGCACGATGTCCTGGCTCGGCACGATGATCGGGCTGCCGTTGGCCGGCGAGAGGATGTTGTTCGAGGAGAGCATGAGGACCCGGGCCTCGATCTGCGCCTCGACGGAGAGCGGGACATGCACCGCCATCTGGTCGCCGTCGAAGTCGGCGTTGAAGGCCGTGCAGACGAGGGGGTGGAGCTGGATCGCCTTGCCCTCGATCAGGATCGGCTCGAAGGCCTGGATGCCGAGCCGGTGCAGCGTGGGGGCGCGGTTGAGCATGACCGGGTATTCGCGCACGACCTCGTCGAGCGTGTCCCAGACCTCGGGGACCTCGCGCTCGACCATCTTCTTGGCGCTCTTCACCGTGGAGACGAGCCCCTTCTGCTCCAGGCGGTAGTAGACGAAGGGCTTGAAGAGCTCGAGGGCCATCTGCTTGGGCAGGCCGCACTGGTGCAGGCGCAGGTCGGGGCCCACGGTGATCACCGTCCGGCCCGAGTAGTCCACGCGCTTGCCGAGCAGGTTCTGCCGGAAGCGGCCCTGCTTGCCCTTGAGGGTGTCGGAGAGCGACTTGAGCGGCCGCTTGTTCGTGCCCGTGATCACGCGGCCGTGGCGGCCGTTGTCGAAGAGGACGTCGACCGCCTCCTGGAGCATGCGCTTTTCGTTGCGCACGATGATGTCCGGCGCCTTGAGGTCGATCAGCCGCCGCAGCCGGTTGTTGCGGTTGATCACGCGCCGGTAGAGGTCGTTCAGGTCGGAGGTGGCGAAGCGGCCGCCCTCGAGGGGGACGAGCGGGCGCAGATCCGGCGGCAGCACGGGGATGACGTCGAGGACCATCCAGGAGGGGTCGACCCCGGAGCGCCGGAAGGCGTCCACGATCTTCAGCCGCTTGGCGAGCTTCTGGCGCTTGGCGACCGAGCCGGTCTCGCGGAGCTCGGTGCGCAGCTCGGCGTAGAGCGCCTCGAGGTCGAGCTCCTTGAGCATCTGCTTGACGGCCTCGGCGCCGATCTTGGCGACGAACTTGCCGCCGTAGGTCTCGATCGCCTCCTGGTACTTCTCGTCGGTCAGCAGCTGGCCCCGCACGAGGGGGGTGTCCTTGGGGTCGAGGACGACGTAGCTGTCGAAGTAGAGGATCTTCTCCATCGTCTTGAGGGAGAGATCCAGGAGGTTGCCGATCTTGCTCGGCAGGCTCTTCAGAAACCAGATGTGGGACACCGGGCTCGCCAGCTCGATGTGGGCCATCCGCTCGCGGCGCACCTTGGACTGGATGACCTCGACCCCGCATTTCTCGCAGATGACGCCCCGGTGCTTCATCCGCTTGTACTTGCCGCAGTTGCACTCGTAGTCCTTGGTCGGCCCGAAGATCTTGGCGCAGAAGAGCCCGTCGCGTTCGGGCTTGAAGGTGCGGTAGTTGATCGTCTCGGGTTTCTTGATCTCGCCGTGGGACCACTTGCGGATCTGCTCCGGCGAGGCGAGCGCGATGCGGATCGCCCGGAACTTCCGGGGGTCGGTCGGCTTGGCGAAGAAGTCGTAGAGGGTTTCCATGCTCATCGTTCCTCCCGCGGGGTTGCGGTCACATCGGGGCCGGCTCGCCGCCGCGAACCGCGTCGGGGTCTTCGAGCAGGCTGACATCCAGGCCGAGGGCCTGGAGCTCCTTGGTCATCACGCGGAAGGATTCCGGGATGCCGGGCTCGAGGACGTTCTGGCCCTTGACGATCTTTTCGTACATCCGGGTCCTGCCCGCCATGTCGTCCGATTTGACGGTCAGGAACTCCTGCAGCGCGTACGCCGCGCCGTAGGCCTCCATGGCCCAGACCTCCATCTCGCCCAGGCGCTGGCCGCCGAACTGGGCCTTGCCGCCGAGCGGCTGCTGGGTGACGAGCGAGTAGGGCCCGATCGAGCGGGCGTGGATCTTGTCGTCCACGAGGTGGTGGAGCTTCATCACGTACATCGTGCCCACCGTGATCTTGCGGTCGAAGGGCTCGCCGGTGCGGCCGTCGTAGAGCACGACCTGGCCGGAGCGGTCGCAGCCCGCCTCCTCGAGGAGCTGCTTGATCTCCTCCTCCTTGGCCCCGTCGAAGACCGGGGTCGCCATGTGCACCCCGCCGCGGTAGAGGGCGGCGAAGGACTCGAGATCCCGGTCGTCGAGCCCGGCGAGGAGCTTGCGCTCCGCGGGCCGGGTGAAGATGCGCCGCAACTTCTCGCGCAGCCGGTTGAGCTTCTGCTCGCGCAGCAGCCGGTCGATCTGCTCGCCCAGCCCCTTGGCGGCGTGGCCCAGGTGGATCTCGAGGATCTGCCCGACGTTCATCCGCGAGGGGACGCCGAGGGGGTTGAGCACCATGTCGACGGGGGTGCCGTCGGCGAAGTAGGGCAGGTCCTCGATCGGCAGGATCCGCGAGACGACCCCCTTGTTGCCGTGGCGCCCGGCCATCTTGTCGCCGACCGAGAGCTTGCGCTTCATGGCGACGTAGACCTTGACCATCTTGATCACGCCGGGGGGCAGCTCGTCGCCGCGCTCGAAGCGGCTCACCTGCTGCTCGAAGGCGAGCCGGCAGAGCTCGCGCTGGTCGCGGTAGCGCTCGAGCAGCTCGTGGACCTGCTGCGACGCCTGGGCGTCCTTGAGCACGATCCCCTCGAGGGCGGCGACGGGCACGTCGCCCAGGATCTCGGGGTCGAGCTTGGCCCCGGCGTTGACGAGGACCTTCTTGCCCTTCTTGATGGGCGACTGGGTCTTGTGGCCCTTGAGCAGGTCGATCAGCTGGGTGCGGAAGACGTCTTCGATCACCGCCAGCTCGTCGTCGCGGTCTTTCTCGAGGGCGGCGATTTCCTCGTCCTCGATCATCCGCGTGCGGTCATCCTTCTCCACCCCGCGGCGCGAGAAGACCTTGGCGTCGATGACGATCCCCTGGATCCCCGGCGGCACGCGCAGCGAGGTGTCCTTCACGTCCCCGGCCTTCTCGCCGAAGATCGCCCGCAGCAGCTTCTCCTCCGGCGACAGCTGGCTTTCGCCCTTGGGGGTGATCTTGCCGACGAGGATGTCGCCCGGCTTGACCTCGGCGCCGAGGCGGATGATGCCGCTGTCGTCGAGGTTCTTGAGGGCCTCGTCGCCCACGTTGGGGATGTCGCGCGTGATCTCCTCCTTGCCGAGCTTGGTGTCGCGGGCGACGACCTCGAACTCCTCGATGTGCACCGAGGTGTAGACGCCGTCGCGCACCAGCCGCTCGCTCACGAGGATGGAGTCCTCGAAGTTGTAGCCGCCCCAGGGCATGAAGGCGACGGTCACGTTCTTGCCGAGGGCGAGCTCGCCGCGGTCGGTCGCCGGGCCGTCGGCGATGATGTCCCCGGCCTTCACCTGCTGGCCGCGCCGCACGATGGGGCGGTGGTTGAAGCAGGTGTTCTGGTTGGAGCGCACGAACTTGGCGAGGTTGAAGATGGTCACGTTCTTCTCGTTGGGGTCCCCGCTCGGGGGGTGCTTGAGGACGATGCGCGAGGCGTCCACGTCCACCACCTCCCCGTCCCGCGGCGCGACCACGGCGACGCCGGAATCCCGCGCCACGACCCCCTCGATGCCCGTGCCCACGAGCGGGGCCTCGCTGATGAGCAGCGGCACCGCCTGGCGCTGCATGTTCGACCCCATCAGGGCGCGGTTGGCGTCGTCGTTTTCGAGGAAGGGGATCAGCGAGGCCGAGACGCTCACGAGCTGGTTGGGGGAGATGTCCATCAGCCGGATGTCCTCGCGCGGGACCGTGGTGAACTCGCCGGCCACGCGGCAGGTGACCACCGGCTCGAGGAACTGCCCCTTCTCGTTGAGCGGGGCGTTTGCCTGGGCGATCGGCTGGTCGCGCTCCTCGAAGGCGTCCAGGAAGCGCACCTCGTCGGTGACGCGCCCGCGGTCGACCACGCGGTAGGGGGTCTCGATGAAGCCGTAGTCGTTCACCCGGGCGTAGGTGCTGAGCGAGACGATCAGGCCGATGTTCGGCCCTTCCGGCGTCTCGATCGGGCAGATCCGGCCGTAGTGCGAGGGGTGGACGTCGCGCACCTCGAAGCCGGCCCGCTCGCGCGTGAGCCCCCCCGGCCCCAGGGCGGAGAGGCGGCGCTTGTGGGTGGTCTCCGAGAGCGGGTTCGTCTGGTCCATGAACTGGGAGAGCTGGCTGGTGCCGAAGAACTCCTTCACCACGGCCGAGACGGGCTTCGGGTTGATCAGGTCGTGCGGCATGAGGGCGTCGACTTCCTGCAGGCTCATGCGCTCCTTGATCGCCCGCTCCATGCGCACCAGGCCGATGCGGTACTGGTTCTCGAGGAGTTCCCCCACGGCCCGCACGCGGCGGTTGCCCAGGTGGTCGATGTCGTCGACCATGCCCTGGGTGTCGCGCAACTCGATCAGCGCCTTCGTGGTGAGCAGGATGTCCTCGCGGCGCAGGACCCCGAGATCCGGCGCGCTCGTGATGCCCAGCCGCTGGTTGATCTTCAGGCGGCCGACGCCGGAGAGGTCGTAGAAATTGCTCTTGGAGAAGAGGTTGTCGAGGAACTCCTGGGCCACCTCCGGGGTCGCCGGGTTGCCCGGCCGCATGCGGCGGTAGATGTCGATCAGCGCCTCCTCCTTGGTTTCGACCTTGTCGACCAAGAGGGTCTTGCGGATGGAGTCGCTGCTCGAGGCCCCGTCGATGTAAAGGAGATCGAACTCCGGGACGCCCGCTTCGGCCAGCCGCTCGAGAACGGCCTCGTCCACGAGGTCGTTGGCCCGCACGACCGGCTCGCCCGTCTTCGGGTGGGGGATCGAGAAGGCGAAGGCCCGCCCCATGAGGTCCTCGACGTTCACGGGGACCTGGTCGGTACCGAGGGCCTTGAGCCGCTTGAGGACGCGGGCGTTGTAGGGGCGCCCCTTCTTGACGAGGATCTCCCCCGTCTCCGGGTCCTTGAGGTCCCGGCTGGCCCGCTGGCCGCGGAGCAATTCCTCGTCGAAGGCCTTGGCGTAGCGCTTGCCCTGCACGAGGATGCGCTCGGTCTTGTAGAAGTAGGCGAGCAGGTCCTCGGCGGTGTAGCCGAAGGCCTTGAAGAGGGTGGTGACCGGGAACTTCCGCCGCCGGTCGATGCGGATGTAGACGATGTCCTTGGGATCGATCTCCATGTCGATCCAGGAGCCGCGCACCGGGATGATCCGCGCGCTGTAGATGATCTTGCCGCTCGAGTGGGTCTTTCCCTTGTCGTGGTCGAAGAAGACCCCCGAGGAGCGGTGGAGCTGGCTGACCACCACGCGCTCGGTCCCGTTGATGATGAAGGTCCCCTTGGCCGTCATCAGCGGGATCGTGCCGAAGTAGATTTCCTGCTCCTTGATGTCCCGGATGTTGGAGACCCCGGAGTCGGCATCCGTTTTGTAGACCACCAGCCGCACGGTGAGCCGCAGCGGGATCTCGTAGGTCATGCCGCGGTGGATGCACTCCTCGATGCCGTGCTTGATTTCGCCGAAACGGTAAGAGACGAACTCGAGCGAGGCGCTGCCGGTGAAATCCTTGATCGGAAAGACGGATTGGAACACGGCCTGCAGGCCCACCGGCTCCCGCTTCTCGGGCGGGACATCCATCTGCAGGAAGCGATTGAAGGAATCGCGCTGCATCCCGATCAGGTCGGGGATGTCCACGATCTTGTCGTTCTTGGCGAAATTTTTCCGAATCCGTTGGATCTCGGGGCGTCGTTCGGACATGGCGTCTCCGCAGATGCGTTACGGGTTAGCGGCCCGGGGATGCGAGGCTCGGACGGGGCGAAACCGGGCGGAAGGCGTTGCGGCGGCCGGATCCCCCGCGGCCGGCCGCAACGCCGTCGGGGTCAGCGGATCTCCACGGTGGCCCCGGCCGCTTCCAGCTGGGCCTTGATCTTCTCGGCGTCGGCCTTGGGAATGCCTTCCTTGACCGGCTTGGGCGGATTTTCGACCAGGTCCTTGGCCTCCTTCAGCCCCAGCCCCGTGATCGCCCGGACTTCCTTGATCACGTTGATCTTCTTGTCGCCGTGGGCGGTGAGGATGACATCGAACTCGGTCTTTTCCTCCGCGGCCGCGGCCGGCGCCCCGGCCGCCGGCCCCGCGGCGACCATCGCCACCGGCGCCGCGGCCGAAACGCCGAATTTCTCTTCCAGTTCCTTGACCAGCTGGGAGAGCTCCAGCACGGTCATGTTGGCAATGAAGTCAATCACGTCCTGCTTGGTCACGTTCGCCATGATCACGGTTCCTCCAATCCATGGGTCCGAAGCCGCGCTTCGGAGGGGTTCGTTGAACGGGGTCCGGGTCGCGCGTGCGCCTCAGGCGGCGGCCGGGGCGCCGGCGGCCCCCTTCTTTTCGCCGATGGCCTGCAGCACCGTGAGCAGGCTGCGGGGCACCCCCGCCAGCACGCGCACGAAGGAGGCGGGCACCGCCGCCATCGCCGCGAGCGCCTGGGCGAGCAGCACCTCCCGCGAGGGCAGCTCCGCCAGGGCCTTGACCTCTTCCGGTCCGATGCGCCGGCCGTCCAGCACGGCAAGCCGGATCTTCAGTTTTTTGCCTTCGTCGGCGAACTGAGTCAGAATTTTCGCCGGCGCCACGGGGTCCGCGTAGCCGATGGCCACGGCCCCGGGACCCTGGAACTCCACGCGCACCCCTTCCACCGGGGTGCCCTCGGCCGCCCTCGCCAGCAGCGTGTTCTTGGCGACCTTGAAATCCGCCCCCGCCTGGCGAAGCCGGCGCCGCAGGTCGCTCGCCTCGGCGACGTTCAGCCCCTTGTACTCGGTCAGGACGACCAGGCTGGCCTTGGCGAAGCGCCCGTGGAGATCCTCCACGATCTGTTGCTTCTCTTCGAGCCTCAGGGTTCTCACCTCCTTTGCGTGTCGGAGGAACCGGAGGATACGAGGGCGTCCGCCCCCCCCCCGCCCGCAACGGCGGGAGGCGCGCTTCCGCCCCCAGGGGGCGATGCTGTCTCGGTAGGCCGGCGTCGCCGGGACGCCGATTAACCGCCCGCGCGTACCTACGGTCTCAGACAGACGATGCGCGCCGCAACGCGCTGGTTGACCTCACCTTATCGGGCCGCCTCCCGCACCAGGGCCGGGTCGACCTTGACGCCGGGCCCCATCGTGGTGGAGATGGCGATCCCCCGCAGATAGGTTCCCTTGCTGGCCGAGGGTTTCAGGCGCAGGATCGTTTCCAGAAAGGTCGAGATGTTCTGCACCAGCTTCTCCGCGCCGAAGGAGACCTTGCCCATCGGGGCGTGCACGATGCCCGCCTTCTCGACGCGGAACTCGATCTTGCCGGCCTTGAGCTCCTTGACGGCCCGGGCGACGTCGAAGGTCACCGTGCCGGTCTTGGCGTTGGGCATCAACCCGCGCGGGCCGAGGATCTTGCCGATCTTGCCCACCGGCCCCATCATGTCCGGGGTGGCCACGACCTTGTCGAACTCGAACCAGCCGCCCTTGATCTTCTCGACCAGCTCGTCGCCGCCGGCGTAATCGGCGCCCGCATCGAGGGCTTCCTTCTCCTTTTCCCCCTTGGCGAAGACCAGCACCCGGACCGCCTTGCCGATGCCGTTGGGCAGCACGACGCTGCCGCGGACCATCTGGTCGGCATGCCGGGGGTCGACCCCGAGCCGGACGGCGATGTCCACGGTCTCGTCGAACTTGGCGTATGCGGTCTCCACCGCCCGGCGGACGGCCTCCTCCAGCGGCAGGCCGGAGGCGGCGCCGATGCGCTTCTTGGCTTCCAGGTATTTCTTTCCGCGCTTGGGCATGTTCCTTCGCTTCTCCTTGCCATCCCCCCCGGGGCCGTCCGGCGCCGCGGAGGGGGGGTCTTCAGACGATCTCGATCCCCATGCTGCGCGCCGTGCCGGCGACGATGCGGCAGGCCGATTCCAAATCGTAGGCGTTCAGGTCGGGCATTTTCTGCCGGGCGATCTCCTCGAGCTGCTGCCGCGTGATCGTGCCCACCTTTTCCCGCTTGGGGTCCTTCGCCCCCTTGGCGATCCGCGCCGCTTTCTTGAGCAGCACGGCGGCCGGCGGGGTCTTGGTGATGAAGGTGAAGGAGCGGTCCTGGTAGATCGTGATCACCACGGGGATGATCATGCCCGCGTCGTTGGCGGTGCGGGCGTTGAAGGCCTTGCAGAAATCCATGATGTTGACGCCGTGCTGGCCGAGCGCCGGGCCGATGGGCGGCGAGGGGTTCGCTTTCCCCGCCTCGACCTGGAGCTTGACGATGGCCGTGACTTTTTTCGCCATGGGGAGATTCTCCTAATGTCCGCGGCGGCCGGGGGCGCCGGCCGCCCGCTACATCTTCTGCACCTGTACGAAATCGAGCTCCACCGGGGTGGCCCGGCCGAAAATGCTCACGAGCACCTTGATCTTGCCCTTCTCGTGGTTGACCTCCTCCACCGTGCCGTTGAAATTGGTGAAGGGGCCGTCGATCACCCGGATGTCGTCGCCCGGCTCGAAGGAGTATTTCGGCTGCGGCTGGCGCTTGCCGGCCTCCATGCGCTTGAGGATCTGCTCGGCCTCGGCGTCCGAAAGGGCCGCCGGCCGCTGCCGGCCGCCGAGAAACCCGGTGACCTTCGCCGTGTTGTTGACGATGTGCCAGGTTTCGTCGTCGAGCTCCATGCGCACGAGAATGTAGCCGGGGTAGAACTTGCGCGAGGAGGTGCGGCGCTTGCCCTTCACCAGCTCCACGACCTCCTCGGTCGGGACGATGATCTCGCCGAACTTCTCCGGGTGGGGGCTGGCGGCGATGCGCTCCTGCAAGGCGGCCTTGACCTTGTTCTCAAACCCGGAATACACGTGAACGACGTACCATTTCAGTGCCACGCGTCCGGTCCCTCCCCCCTACCCGAAAATGGCCCGCACCACGGTGGACAGCGCGAGATCGACCAGCCCGAGAAAGGTCGAGATCAACAGCACGAGCACGATGACGACGATCGTCGAGCCCATGGCCTGCTTGCGCGAGGGCCACGTCACCTTCTTCAGCTCGACCTTGACTTCGCGCAGAAACCGGATCGCCCGCTGCCAGAAGCGCTCGGCGCTTTCGGCCCCGGCGGGGGCGCCCCCGCCGGCTTGGGCGGGCGCCTTCCGCGGGGGCGGCGCCGTCCGCACCGGCCGGTTCTCCGCCGGCCGCCGCTCCTCCGCCGCGGCGGAAGCGGGCTCCGCCCCGCCCTGCGGCGGCTGTGCCTCCGCCTCGGCTTTCCTGCGTTTTTTCGCAGCGGCCGGTTTTTTGCGTAGGATGCGTCCCATGCACCTCTCTCCGTCGCCGGGTTTGCCCCGCGGGGCCGGTCGTGCGCGCCCGCCGTTTGCCCTGCGCGCCGGCGGGGAGTTCCCCCGCGGCGCGAAAAAAATGGCAGGCCAGGAGGGATTCGAACCCCCAACACCCGGATTTGGAGTCCGATGCTCTACCGTTAGAGCTACTGGCCTGCAGGCCGGACGCCGGCGGAGCGCACCCGGCACGCCCTCCCGGCGGGAAGGACGCCCCGGGGTTCCGCCGCGGCCGAAATCATTTGGTCTCCTTGTGGAGGGTGTGCTTGCGGCAGAACCGGCAGTACTTGGAAAACTCCAGCTTGTCCGGCGTCGTGCGCTTGTTCTTGGTCGTCGTGTAGTTTCGCCGCTTGCATTCGGAGCAGGCGAGCGTGATCTGTACTCTCACCGTTTCTCTCCCGATATGGACCCGTCAGCGATCAGGCCAGGATTTCGGAGACGACGCCGGCGCCGACGGTGCGGCCGCCCTCGCGGATCGCAAACCGCAGCTCCTTCTCCATCGCAATCGGGG
>Ga0209381_1005235_pt1 | contig 10725 bp, 6 predicted proteins | sample DewCreD2012metaG_FD_184111 | JGI IMG/M metagenome (GOLD analysis project Ga0209381, IMG submission 184111) | Hot spring sediment bacterial and archeal communities from British Columbia, Canada, to study Microbial Dark Matter (Phase II) - Dewar... ...
GAAAAGTACAGACTGTCTCCTTTCTCCGCAAAACTTCACCGGTAATTCCTCTGGTATCCATTGTAACCGATCCCTATAATCTTTTTGATTACAATTACGGCATTTATGAAATGGGGCCGCATGCATCTCCTGACTTTCCTTACTTTGGCGCCAACTTCTGGCAGGACTGGGAAAGGCCCGTTCATATTGACCTTTTTGAACCCGATACATCCAAACGTTTTTCGGCACCAGCCGGGATAAAAATTTACGGAAATTACTCGAGAGGAAATCCCCAGAAGTCCTTTGCATTATTTGCACGCGGCAAATACGGAGTTAACAAATTTGCCTATCCCCTGTTCCCCAATCTGCCTTTCACTTCGTACCAGGCCTTTGTACTGAGGAATTCAGGCAACGACTGGAACATCAGCCAGATGCGCGACGGGCTTATGACATCGCTGGTAGCTGAAACCGGGCTGGAACTTCAGGCCTACCGGCCGGCTTCGGTCTATATCAATGGCGAATACTGGGGCGTGCTGAACCTGCGTGAAAAAATCAACGAACATTTCCTAGCCGCTCACGGAAAAACAGACCCCCGCCAGATTGATCTTCTGGAATTCAACGGAAATGTAATACACGGAGATGCCGACCACTACTGGCAAATGATGAATTTTATCAGTTCAAATTCTCTTTCGGTTCAGCAGAATTATGAAACCGTAAAGGGGATGATGGATGTAAAAGATTATATCGACTACCAGATTACTGAGATTTATTACGATAACTGGGACTGGCCGGGTAACAACCTGAAATACTGGCGTCCCAAAACAAGTGATGGGAAATGGCGATGGATTCTGTACGACACTGATTTTGGCTTCGGGCTGTGGATACTGGAAAACTACAAAAAGAACACCCTGTCGTTTGCCCTGGAAACCAACGGACCCAGCTGGCCTAATCCGCCCTGGAGTACCTTCCTCTTCCGCAACCTGATCCTGAACAGTGAATTTAAGACCGAATTCATCAACCGCTTTGCCGATATGATGAACAGCCTGTTTGCTTATAAGCGGGTGCAGGAATACATTGACCGGTTTGCCGGTGCCCTGAAGGATGAAATGCCCCTGCATTTTGAACGCTGGGGCGGAAGCATTTACAACTGGAACCAGGAGATTTCCAATCTGAAAACCTTTGCCCTCTACAGGCCATATTACATGCGGCAACACATCCGTGATGTGTTTGCTCTGGCAGGCCATGATTCCCTGCGGGTTACCGTTAACGATGCCGCCGCCGGTATGGTACGGGTCAATACCCTCTTCCTCAGGACATTCCCATGGAGCGGCATTTATTTCAAGAACATACCTGTACCTGTGGCAGCCCTCCCCCATCCCGGTTACAGATTTATACGCTGGGAAGGCCCGGTGGCCGATATCAATTCAGTTGCCACAACCGTCACCCTTTCGGCCAAAACGACCATCAAGGCGGTCTTTGAACCCGATCATTCCGGCATACCGCCGGTCGTAATTAACGAAATCAATTACCACTCGCCAGCTGAAGTCTTTACTGACGACTGGATAGAATTGTACAATACCGGACTTCAGCAGCAGGATATTTCGCATTGGGTGGTAACCGACAGCGATTCGTCCCACCGGTATGTGGTACCCGACGGAACCATTCTTCCTCCGCGGGGATACCTTGTGCTCTGCCGCGATATTTCCCTGTTCCGCTCTATCCACCCTTCAGTGAATAATGCCATTGGCAACCTTGGCTTCGGGCTGAGCGGAAAAGGAGACTGCATAAGATTGTACAACCCGGCAGGCATCCTGGTTGATTCGGTACGGTACGGAACATCCTATCCATGGCCCGAAGAACCTGACGGGAACGGGCCTACCCTGGAACTTACCGATCCATTCTCAGACAATACTCTGGCCGAAAGCTGGAAGGCCTCCCAAAATCCCGGGGGCACGCCCGGCTCGCGCAACAGTATGACCGACATCCCTTCGCTGGAAAGTAACAAAGAAGCTCCTGAAATCACCGAAATGTTTCCCAATCCGGCCACTGATCATGTATTTATAAAATTCAGGGTGTATAAACCAGAACGCATCCGCATTACCATTCACGATATTCGTGGACAACTTTTAAGAACAATACATGACGGAGAGTACCTGCCAGGGAACCATGAAATTATCTGGTTGCTGTCAAACGGAGAAAAGAAACCCGGCATCTTCCTTATTACCCTTGAAACATCCGCCGGTTACAGGATTGTGAAACGTGTGGTTGTAACCCTTTGAAAAAAAGACAATAGACAGGTAACATCTACCGATTGGCTGGCGTTCGAAACCAACCGGCTGATAAATAATGCTTACCAGAGATGATGAAAAATAAGGTTTTTCGTTATCCACGGCTAAACAACATATTCAACAATTTCGTAACTTCGAAACAGCCGGAACCAACACTCTGGCATTCAGGTATTAAAAAACTTAAATATGAGCGATCAGCCTAAAATTGAGCGGATTCTTAAGCTTATCATTTTTCTTTCTACGGGAACAGGGCACACAATTAAAGAAATAGCAGAAGCAATTGAAATATCGGAGCGCACCATCTTCCGCTATCTTGAAACGCTAAAGCAGGCTGGCTTTTTCGTGGAAAGAAACCATGAATACTAACAGCTTCGTTACAATGAGCGGGGAAAAGCTTTGAGCGACCTGCTCCACTTCAGCAAGGAGGAAGCGCACCTGCTGGCTCAGGCCATCAACAGCCTGGAAGGAGATTCCGTAGTGCTCACCAACCTGCGCGAAAAGCTCTATTCACTTTACAAAACCGTACCTTACACTGCGGCTGAGATAAACCTTCAGCACAGCAACGTCATTCAGCAACTCAGCGAAGCCATCCGGCAGAAAAAACAGGTTGTGCTGGTGAAATACCGCTCCTCGAGTAGTCAGTTTATCCGCGACAGGCTGGTGGAGCCTTTCCGTTTTACCACCAACTTCACCGATGTATGGTGCTTTGAACCCGAATCGCAACAAAATAAACTTTTCAAGACGAGCCGTATTGAAGAGGTAAAGCTGTATGACAGAACCTGGCAATATGAAGAAAAACACAGCGAAGGGAAAACCGACCCGTTCCGGATGTTTACGCCGAACCGTTACCCTGTCAAGCTCCGGATGAGCCTGCTGGCTTATAACCTTCTATGCGAGGAGTATCCCATGGCAAGGAACTATGTTACAAAGGTCAGTGATACCGAATACATCTTCGAAACCGAAGTATGCAGTTATGCCGGAGTTGGCCGTTTTGTCCTGGGACTGATGGATGAAATTGAGGTACTGGAAACAAAGGAATTTAAAGACTATTTGTACGAGAAAATTTTTAAGAAGAAGTTTTAGGGACTGACATAGGTTGACAGTACAGGGTATTAACTTTACCAAAAGCAAAAATCATGTAAACTATGGAATACATAGCTCATATAAGTGAAGACTCTGATAGTAAGAGAATTCAGACAGTGTTGAAACATTTATTAAATACCGGGGATCTAGCCAGAAAAAACGGAGCTAAAATTGGAGCTGAAGAAATTACCGAACTTATTGGATTTCTTCATGATTTAGGAAAATATAGCAACACCTTTCAAAACTATTTGCAATCAGCAACTGGTGTAATTAGCGAAGATGATTACGATTATGTTGATGCCAATAAACTAAAAGGGAAAATAGATCATTCAAGCGCAGGCGCACAATATGTCTGGCAATATATTACAAACTTGAATCCGAAAGATCCTAAACTCTTGATTCTCGGACAAGCATTGGCTTTATGTATAGCTTCCCATCATTCGGGATTGATTAACTGTATTAGTCCGGATGGTGAAGATGAATTTTCAAAACGGATGAATAAATCAAATGAAAAAACATTTCACGATGAAGTTATTCAAAATGCTGATAAGGAAATAATACAAAAAATAAACAGCATAATTTCGAAACCAGAGTTTATCTTAAAATTTACTGAAATACTTAAAAAACTTTTAGCAAACAATAAAAATAATGAGCTGTTAATTCGTTTTCATGCTGGTTTATTAATAAAATATCTTTTTAGCTGTTTAATTGATGCCGACAGGACTGATACAGCTGATTTTGAAACACCTACTAACAGCAGAAAAAGACAACATGGGGATTATGTTAGTTGGGATATACTCATTGAAAGATTTGAGGAGCATTTAAAATTGTTTAAAAGTAAATCAGACAGAAATAAGATTGATGAAATAAGAAATAAGATTTCTGAAGCTTGTATGCTAAGAGCTCAGGATCAACAAGGCATTTATACTCTAACAGTACCAACGGGTGGAGGCAAAACACTTGCAAGTTTACGTTTTGCACTTCACCATGCCCGAAAACATAAACTCGACAGAATAATTTATATAATACCCTACACTTCAATTATAGAACAAAATGCAAACGTTGTACGCGAAATTTTAGAAATAAAAGAAAGTGAAAAAGGAAAAATTATATTGGAACATCATTCAAATTTATTGCCTGAAATCCAAACATCCAAAAGTAAATTATTGACCGAGAATTGGGATGCCCCTATTGTATTTACAACGATTGTTCAGTTCTTAGAAACAATTTACGGTGCTGGAACAAGAGGTATACGACGCATGCATCAGCTTGCAAAATCGGTAATTATATTCGACGAAATACAAACATTGCCCATCAAAACGGTTCACTTATTTAATAATGCAATCAATTTTTTGGTTGATAATTGTAATACATCGATTGTTTTGTGCACTGCAACTCAGCCTTTGTTAAATCAGGTTGACCAAAACAAAGGACGGCTAAATTTTACTAAACAGAATGAAATAGCACCAAATATCGAAACCTTATTTAAAGAATTAAGGCGAGTACATGTAATTGATAAATCCAAAACTGACGGTTGGAGTGTTGAAGAGATAGCTGAATTAGCCATAAATCAAACCCGGCAAACAAACAGTTGTCTTGTAGTAGTAAATACAAAGAAAAATGCAAAAATATTGTTTGAAAACATCAAAAATATTACAACTAATATACCGGTCTACCATTTAAGTACAAGCATGTGTCCTGCTCATAGGTTAAATGTTTTCAACGAAATCAAAAGAAAATTATCCTCCGATGAACCTATAATTTGTGTTAGTACGCAGCTTATTGAAGCAGGTGTAGATATCGATTTCGGAACAGTAATCCGATTTATGGCTGGTATTGACTCCATTATTCAAGCTGCCGGGCGATGCAACCGAAATGGAAAACGACCTATCAGTAATGTTTTTATAGTTAATCCCAAAGAAGAGGTTATTGATTCGTTGGTTGATATAAAAGTTGGTAAAGAAATAACAAAGCGAATATTATACGAAATGAAAAACTCTGAGGCTGGCTTACCAGAAGAGTTTATTCATCCTAAAATTATGGAAAGATATTTTCAATATTATTTCTATAATCGGTCAGATTTAATGACATACCCGGTTGATGAAGTATGCGAAGACACTTTGCTAAATATGTTAAGTATTAATGCAAAAGCTGTAGGTGAATATGAAAGAAAATATAACACAAGGCCTAACATTTATTTTCGTCAGTCTTTTCAAACAGCAGCCGAATACTTTAGAGCCATAGACGCTCCTACTATAGGAATTATTGTGCCCTATGAAAATGAAGGAAGTGTTATAATTGCAGATTTGTTTTCACAATTTGCTTTCGAAAAACGCTATGATTTGCTGAAAAGAGCACAACGATACACCGTTAATGTTTATCCCAATGTACTTAAAAAATTAGCAGAACAAAATGCCATTGCTGTGGTGCCTGAAATTGAAGTTTATACTCTAAGTGACAAAAGATATTATCATTCAAAATTTGGCTTGGATACAGAAATAGCTAATGACTATGAAATATTATTAATCAATTAAATATGGAAATACCGAAAAATTCTATTCAGTTTAAGGTTTGGGGTAAATATTCTTTATTTACAGACCCCATAACTAAGATAGGTGGCGAACGATGTTCGTATCATATTCCCACCTATGAGGCTTTAAAGGGAATTGCAAAATCCATTTACTGGAAGCCAACTTTTATCTGGTATATCGATAAGGTGAGAATAATGAAACCTATTCGAACACAAACCAGGGGCATGAAACCAATAATAATGAGCGGTGGAAATGATCTTGCTATTTACACTTATCTGGTTGATATAGAATATCAAGTGTTGGCTCATTTTGAATGGAATGATTTTCAAACCGAGTTGGCTAAAGATCGCATCGACGGGAAACATTACCAGATTGCTCAAAGAATGCTTGAGCGAGGCGGACGGCAGGATATTTTTCTGGGTACACGCGATTGTCAGGGGTATGTTGAACCATGCAATTTTGGTGAAGGTGTTAGTTTTTACGACAACATAGATGAAATAAGTTTTGGATTGATGTTTCATGGTTTCGACTATCCAGATGAGACCGGGAAAGATGAACTTGTTACCCGTTTATGGACCCCTGTTATGAAAAAAGGTATTATAAACTTTTACAGACCTGAGGAATGTAAAATAAGAAAATTTGTTCGGCCAATGTGGGCAAAAAAATTTGGCATAGGAACAAATTTAAAAGAATCTTATGAAGAATATAATGAAATAATTATAAGCACCGGCCAGGAGGACGGAACATTATGAGCTGGATGTTAGAACTTTATAAAACTTACGAAAATTGTTTTGGCAAAACAAAAGATTCATCACCAAAGTATAAGAAGCCATTATTGCCACCTTTTCATTCACTACAAAATGCTCACATAGAGATAAGAATTGATGGTGAAGGAAATTTTATAGATGCAAACCCAATTGTCGATAAAAATGATCAGGAAATCATAATCCCTTGTACAGAAAAATCTGCTTCAAGAACAAGTGGCGAGGAACCATTTCCGCTTTGCGACAAAATACAATACTGTGCAAAGGATTATAGGGGAAATAAAAAACACTATTTCAATTCTTATTTCAACTTATTAAAAAGTTGGTATGAATTCGATCCTAATAATAAATTTTTAAAGGCAATTTTTAAATATGTAGAAAAAGGAACTATTTGCAATGATATTATAAGAACAGGGAAAATTACTGTAAAAAATAATAAAGACATCGGAGATTTATTTGTACGATGGGTTGTTGAAATTCCGGGTGAACTGGAAACACATTGCTGGAAACGTCATGATCTTTATGAGAGTTGGGAAAGGTTTTGTAAATCGCAAGAAAGTATTGAAGATATATGTTTTATCACTGGAGAAAAAAAACCAATAGCTATTAATCATCCCAAGAGAATAAGAAATAGCGGTGATCAGGCTAAACTTATATCATCCAATGATAAATCATGGTTCACATTTTTAGGAAGATTTACATTAAACTTATATGATAAAGAAAAAGTGGCAAATCAAACAGCTAATAGCAAAAAAAATAAAACTGATAAAGAAGAAGGCTTGGCAAATCAAGCTGCCGCTGTTAGTACAGAAGTATCACAAAAGGCTCATAGTGCACTTCGCTGGTTAATCGATAGACAAGGCTTTAAAAATGGTGATCAAGTAATTGTGTCATGGTCAGTAAGTGGTCATAATACACCAGATATATTTGCAGATACGGCAGCATTGCTAGATGAACCTGTTGAAGATAGGATACAGGAACTAACCAACAATACCTATTTTGATGCAGGTCAGGTTTTCGGACGTAAACTTTCAAGGAAAATAGCCGGTTATAAGGCAGAATTGGAAAATACTGAAAAAATCATTGTAATGGGACTTGATTCAGCTGGGCCTGGTCGCTTATCTATTACATATTATAGGGAATTAAAAGGATCCGAATTTCTTGAAAGAATTGAGAATTGGCATGCACAAATGGCATGGTACTTTCAAGAGTATATTGAGGATTCTATCAATAAAAAGAAAAAGCATTCCGGTATTATGGTTTATGCTCCTGCCCCGGTTGTAATTGCCAAATCTTGTTATGGCAATCGTTTAGACGATAAGCTAAAAAAATCAACAGTCGAAAGACTCCTTCCTTGTATCATTGAGGGAAGACAGATTCCATATGATCTGGTGAATATTGCTGTTAAAAGGGCATCAAACAAGGTTGGGATGGAACACTGGGAATGGGAACGCACCTTAAGTGTAGCTTGTGCCTTGTATAGCTGTTACTTTATAAGAGATAAAAATAATATTAACCTTAAAAAAGATAGACTTATGGCATTAGATCATGAACGTAACGATAGGGACTACCTATACGGAAGATTGCTCGCTGTAGCCGAGCATCTAGAAGAAATTGCTCTTCATGTGGCAAACGAGTCACGTGAAACTACTGCTGCACGTCTTATGCAGCGTTTTGCTGATTTTCCTTTTTCAACATGGAGAACTATAGAATCAGCTTTGGTTCCATACAAATCAAGATTAAGCGCTAACCGTCCAGGATTTCTCGTAAATATGAACAATCTAATGGACGAAATTCATGGAAAATTTTTACCTGGCGATTTTGAAAATGATAACCGACTTTCAGGCTCCTATTTACTTGGATATCATTGTCAACGTCTGGAATTAAAAACAAAGAAAACTGAAGACGAAACAAATAATTCAAATAACTAACTTATAAAATTAAATTACTATGGCAACGCTTGAAAACAAAATCGATTTTGCAGTAATTCTGCAAGTAACTAAGGCTAACCCCAATGGCGATCCTTTAAATGGTAACCGTCCGCGGATGGACTATGATGGATATGGAGAAATGAGCGATGTTTGCATTAAGCGAAAAATTCGTAACAGGCTTTTAGATGCAGGCTACCCAATACTTATCCAATCTGATGATTATAAAGTTGACGATGCGAAGAGTATAAAAAATAGAATTGACAATACTATATCGGCAGAGATTCAGAAAGACAACAAAAAATTTTATGAAGCTGTTTGTAAAACATGGCTTGATGTAAGAGCATTTGGGCAGGTATTGGCATTTAAATCTGATAAAAAGAAAAATAAAAAAGAAGAACAGCCAGAAGGCGAAAGTTTGGGAGATACAGGTGTTTCAATTCCAGTAAGAGGTCCTGTTTCTGTTCATTCAGCTTTTAGCATTGAACCAATCAGAGCTGAAAGTATTCAAATTACAAAAAGTGTGAGTGGAGAATCAACTGAAAGCGGAAAAAAAGCTTCTGATACAATGGGAATGAAACATCGTGTTGACAAAGCGGTGTATGTTTTTTATGGAAGCATGAATCCTCAGCTAGCCGAAAAAACAGGATTTACAAATGAAGATGCTGAAGCTATTAAGAAAGTTTTGCCTAAGCTTTTCGAAAACGACGAATCATCAGCACGACCGGCAGGCAGCATGGAAGTATTAAACGTATTTTGGTGGAACCACGGTTGTAAATCAGGGAAATATTCTTCTGCAAAAGTTCATCGAAGTTTGATTGTCAATCCAGATGGGTCTTATTCCATAAATAAACTGGATGGTTTGGAGCCAGAAATTATCAACGGATTCTAATAAAATTACAAAACCTTTAGCCACTTAATGTTGCTAAAGGTCTGCAGAGAAAAAATGTACACCGACGATGACCTTTTAATGCTTTCAGGCATTCAGCATATTGCCTTTTGCGAAAGGCAATATGCTTTAATTTATATTGAACAGCAATGGGTTGAAAACATACTTACTGCCGAAGGCCGGCAGTTGCACGACAGGGTTGATGATCCGTTTGAAAACGAGAAAAGGCCTGACAAAATAACCTGGCGTTCAATCGCAATTGTATCATATCAACTCGGATTAAGAGGAGTTGCAGACCTTGTTGAATTGCATAAATGCAGCGATTCAGACCAGAGCAAATGCATAAGATTGCCTGACGAAGAGGGTGCATGGAAAATCGTTCCTGTTGAGTATAAAAGAGGGAAGCCTAAACCAGATTACTGCGATGAGGTGCAATTATGTGCACAGGCAATTTGTCTTGAAGAAATGCATCAGATTTCCATTTCGTACGGATTCATTTATTACGGAAAAACGCACCACCGCTATCAGGTTGATTTCGATGAAAAACTAAGAACTGTTGTTAGCCAGTTAGCAGATAGGATGCATCAATTGCAACAGACAGGAATTACTCCACTTCCAATACTGAAATCGGAATGCCGTGCATGTTCTCTGCGGGAAATCTGTTTACCTGACGTAATATCTGCAAAAAGTATTGATGACTACCTAAACCAGCTCTGGATGCAATAATGAGAAAATTGTTAAACACTCTTTACATTACTTCTCCTGATTCCTATTTATCGAGAGATGGAGAGAATATTGTTGTACTCATTGAAAATAAAGAAAAATTCCGGATACCTGTTCATAATATTGAAAGTATTGTAGCATTTGGATATTGCGGAGCAAGTCCGGCACTGATGAGCTTGTGCACCGAAAGAAATGTCAGTCTGAGTTTTTTATCAGAAGGAGGACGATTTCTTGCCAGGATTTCAGGGCCTGTCAGAGGGAATGTCCTGTTGCGAAAAAGACAATACCAGCTAGCAGAGGATAAAAAGACCTGTCTTGAACTATGCCGGCTTTTTATTGCCGCTAAAATAGCCAATTCGAGGAATATTCTTCAAAGAGCACTAAGGGACCATGCCAATGAAAAAAATGCTTCCGAACTCACTGAAGCCGTTTCCATTTTGGAAAACAGGCAGAAGCAGGTTTTGAAAGCCGAAGACCCGGATACTGTGAGGGGTATTGAAGGAGAAGCTGCGGCAACATATTTCAGCGTTTTCAACCATT
>Ga0209381_1005261_pt1 | contig 10673 bp, 11 predicted proteins | sample DewCreD2012metaG_FD_184111 | JGI IMG/M metagenome (GOLD analysis project Ga0209381, IMG submission 184111) | Hot spring sediment bacterial and archeal communities from British Columbia, Canada, to study Microbial Dark Matter (Phase II) - Dewar... ...
GGCGATCCCGCGCTGGCCCAAGCGGGCGCCGACGCGCTCGATGCCTTCGCGGGTCAAATCCGGCGCGCTGAAGCTCACTCCGGCGCACCCGTTGACCTGCAGATCGACGTAGCCGGCGTTCATCGGTTCCCTGCCATGAGTTGTTTCAAAAAGCGCGTAATGCGCCGCCGCGTTTCGGCCGTGAACAGGTCCGCGTGCCGGGCGTCTTTTATGACAATGCTCAAGGCGAAAGAAACAAGCCGGACATTGGATGGCGCACTGCTCATGTCATCGTTCCTTTCGGACTCGCCGCGGCTGCAACAGCGAGGCGGCCGCCGCGTCGAGATACACGCAGGCGCGCTCATGACGCTTGAGAATCGAGGACGGATGGCGGTTGCTGACGGCGGCCGAGGGGCCGAGGCAGTCGCGCACGGCCTGCGCTTTGCGCTGGTCGGGCACGACGCAGATGATGGCCCTGGATTTCATGATCTGGCGGATCGACATCGACAGCGCCTGGCGCGGCACGTCGGCCAGCGATGGAAACCAGCCCTCGCCGAGCTGCTGGCGGCGGCAGGCCTCGTCAAGATCAACGACAATGTAAGGGTCTTCGACGTCGAAATCGGCAGGGGGGTCGTTGAAGGCCAGGTGTCCGTTTTCGCCGATGCCGACGAAGGCGACGTCGATGGGGGCGGCGGAGATCAGGCCATTGACGCGGCGGCGTTCGCTTTCGAGATCGCGCGCGTCGCCTTCGAGAAAGATCACTGTGCCGGGGTGGACCTTTGCGACCAGGCGTTCCTCGAGATACTTTCGGAAACTGGCCGGATGCGTGATGGGCAGCCCGATGTATTCGTCGAGATGAAACATCGTCGTTCGCGCCCAATCGATACCCTTTTGCTGTGAGAGATAATGGAGGAACTCGAACTGCGACGCGCCCGTCGCGGCGATGAAACGGACCTGCGGCCGGGCGGCCAGCGCGGCGCGCAGCAATCCGGCCGCTGCAGCCGCGGCTGCCCGCGCCATGTCATCCTTGGTCTTGAAGACTTGAATTTCCACAGGCGGTCGGCTCAGTAGGCGTTTTTCCAGGCCGTGAAGGTCATCAACAGGATTTTGATGTCCAGCCACAGGCTCCAGTTTTCGATGTAATAGAGGTCATACGCGATGCGGGCCTCGATCGAGGTGTCTCCGCGAAGCCCATTGACCTGCGCCCAGCCCGTCAGTCCGCACTTGACGCGGTGACGGAGCATGTAGCGGGGAATGCGGTCGCGGAATTGTTTGACAAAGAAGGGCCGCTCCGGCCGCGGTCCGACGAGGCTCATGTCTCCGCGCAGGACGTTGAACAGCTGCGGCAGTTCGTCAATATTGAACCGGCGCATCCACTTGCCCACCCGCGTGACGCGCTGGTCGCCTTCCCGCGCCCAGACCGGACCGGTCTGCGCCTCGGCCGCTTCGGTCATGGAACGGAACTTATACAGATTGAAGCGCCGTCCATCCAGACCGATCCGTTGTTGCTTGTAGAGGATGGGGCCGCGCGAGTCCAGTTTGACAATCAACGCGAACAGAGCCATCACAGGCGACACGACGATCAAAGCCAGCGCCGACAGCGTCAGGTCAAAGACGCGCTTGACGGCGACATTCCATCCCCGCAACGGCGAATACTGCGCGTCGAACAACGGAATGCCCGCCACGTTCTGGACATTGGTCTCCGGAATGATCGACCCCAGCAGGCTCGGCACAATCCGGCACTCGGCAAACGCGCGCGCGCAGTCGTTGATGATCCGGTTGATCCGATCAAATGGCATGTCGGGATGCACGATGATGACCTGCTGAGCTTTGTGTTCGCGCACCGCTGTTTCCACCGAATCGACATGACCCACATAGATGGCATTCGGAACATCCTCCAGCCCGCCGACTTGCCCTCCCAGGGCCTCGGCGTTATCCGTAATGAATCCCGCCAGAGTCATTCCATGATGCGGTTCTTTTTGAATGACGCGCGCCAGACGTTCCGCTACAAGCCCTGAACCCAGAATCAACACCCGGTCCATCTGCCGCACCGCGCGCCGTTCGAGAACACGCTGAAAAATCCATCGTTCAATCACCAGCGCCGGCCACACAAACATGACGCACAGCACCGGCATATAGCGTGAAAACTCTCCCGGCCTCAAAAAGAAGACATAGGTGATCACCAGCGCCATTGCGATGATCGACCCCGTCAGCAGACGCCGGACCACGTCCAGGTCAAATACGGCCGTTCCGGGACGATAGCCATGGCTTTGCGCCAATCCCAATATCCAGCATGCCACGGCCACGGGCCAGATCGCCAGGTAGTCCATCGGGCTCCAACCCAATTCCGTCGAAAGTATCGAGGACTTGAACCGGAACACATACGACAAAAACAGCGCTCCGGCCACTGTCACCAGATCGAACAACAGCAGCCATAGCAGATATTCTTCCGCGTATCCTTTTCGCTTCATGTCGAAAATACAGCCTTGCCCGCCTCTGGCTCTCTGAATCGCGCGCCGATCACGCGCGCCAATTCTTTCTTGAAAACTTCGCGCCCCTCACCGTGGAATCGAATCCCGATTTCAAGCGCGTGCCATGGCGCCTTTGCGCTGATCAGAGGCCTCAATTTTACGGCATCCTTCTCGGTCGTCATGATACAGTCCGCGTTGAGCTCCCTGCACGCCTTTTCAATTCTTGTCACATCCCTTTGTTCATACCAATGATGATCTCGATAGACAAACTCCCCAACGATTCTCATTTCCAAATCCCGGAGGGTTCTTCCAAAACTATCTGGATTTCCTATCCCGCATACGCTGACCACGTTCTTTCCCTTCAGGGAATCAATGTTTTCCGTCATGCCATCCTTGTTTAAACAAATAACCCCACTTGCCGTCATATCTGTTCTTAACAGCGTCTTTCCTGGAGCATTGTCTTTCACGATTTTCTCAAGATTTGATCCATGCGAAGTCAGATTCCACTTTGTCAATACAATGACGTCCGCCCGTTTCAACGCGCACATTCCTTCTCGAAGAGCGCCTGCAGGAAATACGCGGTCATGAACATTCGCAACGGAACAGTCAAACAGAACCACATCTAAATCTCTTCGCAGCGCAAGATGCTGAAATCCATCATCAATGACCAGCGCGTCCACAACTCGTGTTTTTGCAAGGTCTCTTGCCGCCAGGCTTTTCTTTTTTCCTATTGCAACCGCCGCCTTTGGACTTTTGCAAAGGATCATCGCCGCTTCATCGCCAATCTGTTCCACTTTGAGATCGGGTGATCCATTGGGCAGAATTACAGGATATTTACCTTTTCTCCCATACCCTCGCGTCACCAGTCCCAGGCGCAATCCCATTTCTCTCGCCTGAGCCATGATTTCCATGACAAATGGAGTTTTTCCAGATCCTCCCAAAGTCAAATTTCCAACACTGATGACCGGAATGCCGGCATCCATAGATTTCAGCGCTCCGGATTCATACATCCACTCTCTGACTCTCATTATTCCTTCGTAGAGCCATCCTAACGGCGTCAATACCCAATGTCCCGTATAACCGCTCATTTTTCAGGACGACTTGAAAGTATTGTTTCGACAGCTTCTACGATCCGAATCACATCAAATGGCTTTATGAACACGCGTTCCACGCCCAGTTCTTTCGCCCAATCGCTTTCGGAACGCTTCGAATCCGCCATTAATCCGCTCGCCAGAATCACCGGTATCGTCGCGGTTCGTTCATTGCCTCTAAGTTCTTGAACCACACTGTATCCATTCAGACCCGGCATATCCACGTCCAGGACCAGCAGATCAAACTCGCATCGTCCGATAGCGTCCAAAGTCTCAATGCCATCCGACGCTGTTCTGACTTCGATTCCTTTGGTCTCCAGGGATATTTGAACAATATCGCGAATGTCTGGATCGTCATCTGCTACAAGGACAACCGGTTTGCGAATATTATTTATCATTTTTTTCTTCTTAATAGAAACGGGAGACTGAAATATAATACCCTGTTAATTTGGACGATAACTCTATAAAACTATAAATATCAACATTCAACGATGCAGTCTATATGTTGACCGCTGGACAACAGCATATCAATGGTTATCCAAAAGTCCGGGATATGAACATTAATTATCGAATTATTGAAATCGATCACGGGCAACTCACACGTTTATTGACAGGATATGAACAGGTTTATGCTCAGTTTATTTTAATCTTCAAAAACGGAACGATCGACACGCGTGTTGCCCTCAGCGTCCGTGACAAGAATGGCAATGTTATGTTCCCCATTATTCTCAATCTTCAGAATAGTTGACACTTTTTCTTTCAGAGAATCCAGAAGATTATCAGCGGGAAGAACCGTTTCCCAGTCGCCACTATCAATGGATATTCGAATGCTGGCGATGTTCGAAAGTTCATCATGAACACTAAAAGTGACACGGCATTGTTTACTCTCGCTTTTAACAGAAATGCTGTCGATGACGGGAGGAGTATTATCAATCGTAAAGACATTACTGATCAGTTCCGCAGTAGCGTGTTTTTCCATTGAATTTGATGGCCTGTCTGAAACAACCAACCTGATTCGATACAGACCGTCCGGGATTGTTTTGGTAATAAGTTTTGTTTCTTTTCCCTTGATGCCCTTTTCGATCAGTTTCCAGACTTTTTCATCTTCAGCCTTAAAATAGGCTTCCGTGGTCAGCACATCTTCATTAATGTCGCTGACATCCCATGATATTTTCTTTTCGCCGGAATTGGAAAAAGCGTCCGCAGAAACTGAACTGACTTTCTGCTTGGGTGAGCTTTGGGAACTCATCAAACGAATGGCGGCCGGATTGCTTCCGGGCGCAGGACCCTTGTCAGGAGACGGCAAGGGCGGGGCGGGAGTCTTGGCGGCGGCAACCGGCTCAATCCGGATATGCTTGATGATGGGAGGACGATTGGAATGGCCAAAATAGGCTTCTACTTTCTCGACAAAGTCCGGATTATTCGTGTTATCGGAGAAAACAATGCGATATTGCAGATATCGCGCCACCGGCAGCGACAGACTGGCGCGCCCGGACTTGATGAACACTTCCTCGGTCCAAGGTAACCAGAGATTGTCATCAGGGTCATTTGTGCTGCCGACGCGCGCACTGACACGAATCGTGCGATTGTCGGTCAACGCTCCTTGAAAACGCAGAGCGCCCCACGAGGACGGAAAACCGGCATCGATTGCCGGGGACTCATACTCGGCCTTCGCCTCCAGCCTTGGCAACAACTCATAGACTTCAGCCGCGTTGGCCGTCCCGATGACAACTTTTTTATCATGGGACAGCAACGTCACCGGGCTGGCCTTTTCCAGTGCGAATAAGGCCAGATAATCTTCATTGGGTTTGATGGCATACAACACGCCCTTGTAACCAGCGGCGGCCAGGATGGTCCGTCCGTCGGCGGCCAGCGCGAGCGAGTGAATGGGAGTGTCAACGGCTTTCCACAGAAGCGAAGCAAAACCATCGCGGTCGATCCGGACGAGGATCGATCCGGCGGCGGGCCCGAGGGATGAAACGGCGGGCGTCGGAACCGATGCGGGAATCGGCGCGGACGGCTTGTTTTCCCCTGTGGGCGGCGGGGGCTCCTGCGCGCGATCCATCGAAGGCGCGGGCGGAGGCGTGTTTGATCCCAAAAGAATGGGAAGCGACATCGGCCCCGTCATGAGCGCGCGCCGCGCGGAAGACTTGTCATTGAGCGCGACGCACAGCGCTCCTTCGGCATCTTCGACGATGGATCGCATTTCGTCGAGTTTGCCTTCATACAATACGGTCGCCGAGTCGCGGCCCTTCACGTGATAAATCCGGGCCTTGGCCTGGGTGATGGCCAGCAGCCGCTGATCGCGCGTCCGCAACAGGGCCATGACGTTTTCGGTGTCCGTATCCAGAAGAACCGACGACGTGCCCTTGTCGGAGATATCGAGGATCAGTCCGTCGGCGCCCGTTGCGGCGATCAGACCCCCCTTTTCGCCGGGCAACAGGTCCCACACGTATCGCTGGCGCGTTTCGCAGAACAGCGTGGGAGTAGCGCCGGGATCGTCAGCATGTATCTGATAAATGTTTCCTCCCGGCGCGCCGGCGGCGAACAGGCGTCCTTTCGCATCCAGCGCCAGCGCCGTGACCAGCGGCTCGCGCAGGCGGCACAAGGTGGTGACGGCGTCGTTGCGGCCCAGGAAAAAGATTGCGCCTTTATCGCCTGTTCCCACGAACACCGTGTCCTTCGGCCCGGCTTCGAGACAAAAGACAATGCTCTCATCCAGCGAAGCGCGGCGCGTTTTGACCGGCGCGCGGGAGATTTGCCCGCGGTTGGACAGGGACGTCGATTTCAGTTCGCCCTGCGCGAAATCCTCATACGAGTCATGGACAAAAACCTTGGTGTCCACGGCGGACGTCGAACGGGCGATCAGGCCGGCGGCGGCGAAGACGATCATTGCGGGGCGCGCGATCACAGGCCGCAGGGCGGCGCGCGCCGGGTGGATGGAACGGAAAGTTCTGTTCATTTCATGTGAGCCTTGCGATAGTCAGTATCCGGGAAGGGAGGGAACTTGCGCCGGGTCATCTCATACAGGCGCGAGACGATCCGCTTGTCAAACTGCTGTTCCAGTTCGTCCAGGCTGCAATTGGTCGTCATGATGATCGGCCGGTCGGCTTCGAGCCGGCCATTGATGACCAGATACATCCGGTCGCAGAGCCATTTGCCCCGGTCTCGCACGGGATCGAGGATGCGATTTTCGACTCCCAAGTCGTCGAGAATCAGCAGGTCCACCTCGCGCGTGTATTCGATCAGGGAGGATTCATCGGGGCCGGTGTTGGCGTCGTAGGTCGCCCGGATGTCCTTGAGGAATTCCGGAACATTGCAATACAGGCCGCTGAATCCCCGGGCGATCACCTCACGCAGAATCGCAATGGCAATGTGCGTCTTGCCGCATCCGACCGGTCCCCGCAGCGCAACGCCGTCCACCTGTTCGCCCTTGTGGGCGCAGAAATACTCGACGTATTCATTGGCGGCCTTGAGGATTTCCTGCAGCGACTTGGTGTGAGCATAGAACCCCTTGAGCGTCTTGCTGCGCAGATACTTGGGTATGCCGGCCTGCATCAGGCGCGTCTTGAGCAGGTCTTCCCGGGCCTCGCCGGGAGCAATCGTCATCCAGGGGGCCGCCTCGGCGGGGGCCGGCGTGGATGGTGTGGAAGGTATGGGCATGGAATCGGACGCGGCTTTAAGTGGCATATGTTCAGACTCTTCGCGCGGCTTCGCGCTCAGGAGGTGGCTTGCCGTTTGCGGGCGCGCCCGGCCAGGTCCTGAATGACCCAGCGCAGGGAGGGCCGTTGCATCTGGACGGCGCGCGCAAAGGCGCTGGTGATGTCGGCGATGGGGAAGCGTCCGGCCAGCAGGGCCAGCTCGTCAAGCACAAACGGATTGAGTTTGGGCCCGAAGGAATCCAGATACGCGTCCACAACCTGTTGGACGAGCGAATCGGCCGCGGGCCGGCGCGCTGGCAGTTCATCGATATAGCGCAGCCGTTCGGCCGGCGCGCCGGGCATCGCCGCGAGCCGTTGGCGGACCAGTTCCGGCGCCAGTGGCGGTTTGAAGGGCGTCAGAAACTCGAACAGGGCTTCTTCATCATCCGTTTCGGGCAGAAAGCACCGCAGCATCTGTTGCTTGCGCAACCCCTCGGCGACGCGGCGGACGACCTTGGCCTCGACGCCGGCGCCGGCGGCGACGCCTGCCACCGTCGAGGCAAACACGGCGGGCCGTTCGTTGGCGGCGCAGTCGAGTTCCACCAGTTTTTTGAAGACCGGCCACGCGCCGCCGCGGATGGTGGCGTTCAGATGCCGCGGATAGCCGGCGACCTCAAGCCACAGCGGCGACTCGGCGACCGGTTCGTCCAGAATGCGTGGCATTGCGCAAATCCCGCTCAGGGCGTCTCCCGCAGTGAGCCGGCCCGATCATCCAAGGTGGCGATGGAGATTTGCAACGCTGATTTGCGGCCCTGTCGGAGCCGGTCGCCGGCGCGCGCATAGAATGATCGGGCCAGCGACGTTTTATTGGAGGCCTCGGCGCACAGGCTTAGAATATACAGCGCGTCGGGATTATCAGGATCGCGCAGGTTCAGCGCTTCGGCGACGCGGCGTGCGGATTCGTATTGGTGGTCCATCGAATAGGTGGCGGCCAGTTGCGTCAAGACCTCCGGCGAGTCGGGCCGCATGAGCCGCGCCGACTCCAGCATGGCCAGCGCACGGGCCGGCTCGTTGCGCCGCCGCGCGATCGACGCCCGCTGAAGCATGAACTCCGGCGAGTTAAAACTCGCGACCGCGCGTCCGGCCTCGGCTTCGGCTTCGTCAATCCGTCCCTGGGCCAGACATTCGCCACTGAGCAGGGCGCGGGCGCGTCCATTGCCAGGGTCCAGGGCGACGGCGCGGCGGAACAGTTCGAGCCGTCCGGCGCTGCCGGGGCGCTGTTCCATGGCCCGCAACCGGGCCTTTTCCGAAAGCGTCTGCCGGCTCCAGGGGACCAACAGCGCCAGGCAGGCGCCCATCAGCGCCAGCGCCGCCGCCCGGATGGCGCGCCTCTGGAGGCGTTCATTGTTTATGGAAGACAAGCGCATGGCCAGTCAGTGGTCGGAATGAATGAGGAAAAGTTTTTCACATGCGGCGCGTCGGCGGAAGAACGCAATGACCATCTGCGTCAGGCGTCCCCGGACCAACGACGCCCAAAAGATATTGGAGAACGAAAACGTCAGGAACAATCCACGCCCGTGCCCTTTCAGCAGGTCCTGGCCCGACAGTTGATTTTGTATTTTGGCGCGGATCAGATCGGCCGGAAGCGTTCCGCCGTTGTCAGTGATGGAAAACGCGAACAGGCGCGAGTCCGCCTGGTATTCGATGGCCACCCGTCGGCCCTGCCTCAGACGATCGGGAAAGACCGGGCCATACAGGTCGCGGCCGTCCTTGTCCTTGAATGCGTGAAACAACGCGTTGTTCAGGATTTCCTCGATGGCCAGGCGGTGCTCGGTGACCTGGTAATCGCGGTCGAAGGCGGCGGCGGCCTCCTCACAGACTTTGTCGATGAGGGCATGGCGTTCGGGCAACTCGCGCACCTGCTCGCGCGCCACCGGGGACTCGGACAGCCTCAGTGACTGCAGACCATGGACGCCCGGGGGATCGGCCAGCGTCTGAAGAATCCGGCTGAGAAGGGGGCCGTCACGCAGATAGGAGGCATGGACCACGCCGCGCAGCCGGCGCTTGTGGACCAGCGGGAAGTAGTCGTGGGGGTTCGCGGCGCCGTCAATGATGGCGATCAACGGCAATTGCGACGGGACGCCGGGGCCGGAAGCGGCGCCGGCCCAGTCCGACAGGTCCGCTGATCCTGTGGGCATCGCTTCAAGCAGGGAGCGGGCGCGATCAAACGGAACCAAGGCCAGCCCGGGCGCCGCTCCCCGTCCCAGCAGCAGTTCGATCAACGCTGCGGCGCCAACCCGTTCAACGGTCCACTCCGGCCCCAGCGCCGCCTGGACCGAATCCGCCGTCTCTCTCTCATGCTCGTCCACCACAACCCGCCTCAAGCGGGCATCTGCCGGGGGGATCGGATTGTGGGTGGGATCATTCATAATCCATAATCGTTGCAAACGAATGGCGGCCTGCCTTCCAAATGAATCCTCGCAACGGCCGCGCGCGCGCAGGTTCAGGCCTCGGCCGCGTCGCTGGACGGCGCTCCGATGCGCTGTTCGAGAGCGACGGAAATCCATATCGACGCCTCGTAAAGCAGCCACAGCGGCACGCCCATCATGATCATCGACAGCGGGTCGGGCGGCGTCAGACACGCCGCCAGAATCGCGATGACCAGAATGGCATATTTGCGGGTGCGCCGCAGCCCCTCCGTGGTTACCACCTTGAGGCGGACCAGCAGAATCACGATCAGCGGCGTCTCAAAGACCGCTCCAAACAGCAGCATGAACATCAAGACGAACGAAATATAGGCGTTGGGATCCAGCCAGGGCTCCAATCCGTTGATTGCAAAAGCCCGGAAGAACACCTCGAAGGCGAACCGCAGCATGAAGTAGGAGAAGGCAGACCCGATCGGAAACAGGATCAGCGCGGCCATAAAGATCGGCCGCACCCAGCGGATTTCAGCCGGGGTGAACGCCGGCGAGACGAAGGCCCACAACTGCCACAGCCACACCGGAACGGCCAGCGCGATGCCCACCAGCATCGCCGCCTTCAGGGTGATGATGAACGGATCGAACAGCTGCCGGTAATACAGGTTTTGCTTCAGGCGGGGCCCAAAGGGGATCACCGTCATCTGGCCGTCGGGCCGGCGGACCTCGAAGTTGATGCGCATCGAGGCCAGCGTCCCGGCGCGCGGCGCCGTCGTGGCCGCGTCCTTCAGCCGCAGCGTCCCGTCGGCCGCGACCTCGATCGTCAACGGCGCGTCCGAATCCCCGATGTCCGCCACGCGCAACGGCCGCAGCAGCAGTTCGACGAATCTTTCCGAGAGCGGCAGCCCGATGAACAGCGTCGTCGTGAAGATGGCGGCGATGCAGACGATCAACCGCGTGCGCAACTCCCCGAGGTGATCGAGGAACGACATCTCCGTCTCATGGGAAACGCGTGGACGCCCAAACATGGCGAAACGATCCATTCTGATAAAAAAACCCTTCGGCCCCGAAGGA